>Ga0181582_10001762_pt1 | contig 17044 bp, 11 predicted proteins | sample 071ome_32_FD_132438 | JGI IMG/M metagenome (GOLD analysis project Ga0181582, IMG submission 132438) | Coastal salt marsh microbial communities from the Groves Creek Marsh, Skidaway Island, Georgia - 071405AT metaG (megahit assembly) | ecosystem: Environmental > Aquatic > Marine > Intertidal...
CAGTCCTGGTGACATTACCGAGAGTGGTACAGAGATGCAGTATAGAGGGGTTCAGTTAGAATATGGGGCGAAAGGTTTGATGGGTAAAGCCGATTTTTACACGGCAATGATGGCCATCATGAGTTGCTTCATAATGGTCTCTGTTGCAACAACTGTTGTCGACATCATTGGGGCGTTTATATATGACTCTTTCAAGGATGACAAGATTGAAGATGATGGCGAACGTCAACACCTCGAACACATGATAATGAATTTAGAGACTGTGGGGGTTCCATTTGGCCATGATGACTTGCAAATCTTGCCGAATGTATCCATGAAGGAATTTTTGCAACTTCTCCAGAGAGATATAGTCAAACTAAACGCTTTGGCACATCACATGAGTAGAGATTTGGCTGCAGCTGGAGTGAATCAACACACACTAGCGATTCAACAACCAGCGACCAAGTCTTCTCTCCCAAAATTCAAATGTTATCTGGTGGCCCCTGATAAGACGGAAATTTACTTGACTGGAGGACCACAGACAGTTGGTCGTGGCCATGGTGGTTGCGAGTCAAAGCGAATATCACACAAACAGCTGAGTGTCGTTGCGAACGTACAAACTGGCGTGGCTTTGGTAAAAGGTCTGCACACAAAGAATATTTCGGGCGTGGCTTTGGCTGGTGGGGCGTGGCAACGCTTGGGGGCAAATGATGAAGTAGAACTTGAGTCAGGCGATATGATCGCTCTGATACTTGATCAGAGTGATGAGGAGACGTGTGCCGAAGGGGTTTTCATATATGCAGTGCAGAAAATTGAAGAGGTCAAGACGAAGAGCTGGTTCAATTTCTAATTCAAGATTTGGTCTTCACCGTATCGAATTTGTTAACAGAAAAATAGATCTGTACCATACACGATGTAAATAACCTCAGTACAGTAGTACTAGTATCGTACCAGTACTAGGAATGCAAGATACTGAAAAGGATAGAACAGTAGAAAGCACTTCAAAGTGTCTCAGAAATAACACATCTACATGCTCTGCTTGATATGTAACGTTAGAAGGATTTCACCAATAACTCACATTCTGTAGACTGTGCGACTACTGCGCCGCACCGTCAGGTGACGCGACGCAAAACATAATCACCCTTTGAAGTCATCGCTTACACTCGTAATGGTACTGTATTTAATATCATATAAGATAGCAAACTTCGAGACTACGTTGTGGAATGTTCAGATGATGGTATACTGCAGAGCATCAAACCAGCAATGACGGCCACGAGTCAATGTGACAACTTATCTATGATTCGACCGAAATATGACAGTTTCCACTTAACTGCTTTGTAACTTGACCAGCGATCTTTGAATAAGAGCGTGTTCCGATGTATGTTTGTAATATCACCGACACCAATGAGTAAAGCGAAGAATATGGCGGCCTGAACATTCGTCACGCTGTCTACCTCGTTTTCAAAGAACATACCTCTAACCAAGTGAGTACCTCGCAAACTTGCGCTTCGCAATAGAGTTCTGTACAATGGTGAACGGAACATGGCTTGCGTAGATAAACTGTTCTACCTTCAGCTCCAGTCCCATCATTCAGTAATCTGGTGTATACAGACGAGAATGAAAAGAGCGAATCGTCCATGAAAGATGCATCATTTGTTCTGAATAGCTTCATGATGTCAAAACCACGATAATTTGGTCCAGCAAGATCTAGATCTATAAGTTTCAGCTTCTTCTATGTCAGAATTTCATTTTTTTACGCTAGCAACAATTTCAATTACCTCTGATTGCTTGTGACAAGCAACTATGTTAGACGGTTTTAAATCGCCATGACAGAAACAAACTCTCAAGGGCATTGCCTGAATATGTGATACCAGATACAGGAAACATTTGGACTTCAAATCACCTCAAACTGGACGCGTACTGCTGAAATTTCGTGCAACAGTTCCTGACGAGCACGTATTTAGAGAGTGAAGATCTACCATAGAGCTTCTGCAAACCTGCACACTTTGACTTGTCATTGTCTCAAAAATAGGAGCTCGTGCCTCTGAAGCTCCAAGATTTTCCAGCATTACGTCTATCCATGACCATATGAGTGGTTGAGCATCTGCAACCTGCACATTCAGCACAAACAAGGTAGGGACAGTCGAAAGCACCTTCACGCATCTCGACGCGGTGCATTGAGATTAAGCTGCCCGGTGAATTATATACTTAAAAATATATCTTTTGTAGCACAACATACAGCTCAGCTAAAGTACCATGGATTCGGCGTTGCTGGACGTCCTGCTCCGTGAGCACCGAGCCGTCAATATACTCTGAGACAAGCAGTCCATTCGTACTTCCGACATAGCCAGGGCTGACACCAATAGCGTCGAGCGCTCGATGCGTTGCGACACAGCTGATTGGGAGGTTGAGAACAAGAATGCAAGAGCACAGGTGTGCAGATTGACCTTTCAAAGTCTTGACGTAGACTCGATATTGCACTATATCTCTTTACTACCAGCTTTCGATCCCCATAGAAGACCTTGCACGGTTCATGAGGACCAGGTAAATTATCTAGATCTGACATTTACCTTGAAAACGTCGTTAGAGAAGCCCTCAGTAAAACGATCCGTTTTGATCCTGCACGACTTCTGTCAACGTATCATGTACAGTTGCACTTAAAGTTCTCGCCTCTCGCTACTAGCTAAAAACAATAAGTTACGGAGCGCCATGAGCTCATTATCTGTCAATGTGTTACGCGAATCTGATTCTGCACAATACTTCTTCACCAAAACTCGTTTGTGGAGCCTAGAGCGATAGTCTCTTTTCACCGACGTGCCACTTCCGAGTAGCCTTGCACTTTGAAAGACTCTTGGCATTGGAGATTCGACTGAAAAAGCTCTTCAAGTTCTTTCGCTAAATTTTTTGTAGTTGATTGCACGGTATGCTCCAGCAGTTTACTCCAGTGAAGGTGACAACTCAGAGAAAACTCAGAACACACCCGGACCGTTACGTGTGTAGCTGTGGACCACGCAGTGCCCATATGTCGTGCCGAGTAGCTCCGTCTCGGCAAAGTCAATTCACACTTATTTGAAGTTTTTTTTGAAAGAGTGGGTGGGTGTACTGCATAGTCTGGCGTTCTTTTAACTCAATGCTCGATGTCTTATTGTGAAATAACTATCCTCCCTAACTTGGAATTCCTGATTGTTCGTGACTCGTCACTTTTCCCCTGGTGTTTTGTATTGCAAATTAGATGATTTTATATCGACCTGTGGAGCATCACAGTATTGTATAAATCGAAAAAAGCGCGCGTTTGAGACTCTTTCAAAAAAACTTTTCAAAAAATGATCATAGGCCAAATCGGGCTAAAGATGGATTCAGTCAGGTATTCCATGAGATGGAGGATAGTACTTACTCGGCAACTGTACGCCAACAAACATCGCAAAGACGAGAACCGCTGGCTGACGGCAGTTGGTGACCGCCCACGTCGAGTGCACCCACCGCCGACACGGAGGGCAAAGAAGTGTAAAAGCCACTGACGGGAAGATTATCGTCCAATCCTCCGTGTGAGCATTGGCCCCTGCACCTACACGATACAGCCACCCGCAAGCGAGCAAAGCGCAGTTTGAACTCTTCTGTTCCGATGTCGGGGCTTTCCTGCACTTTCACCAACACCGTAAGTAGCGTTTGCCTTCACAAGCTGATGTTTTAAAGTGCCTTAGGAAATGGAATACATAGCGCTTGATGCAGACGTAGAGATTATTCCACGTCTTGCGGTTGAGGTACGGCAAACTTCCCCTGAGCAGTCAAAAGCAAACACTAAGCAAACAGAAATCAGGTCGTTCCATGCGTGACACAAACAGTGAGTTTTAATTCTTTGATTATTCATGGTTTATAACCATCCACAAGTATGGTCCATTTCGGCCAAATGTTCCGGTTCTTGTTCCGCTTTGGCTTGCACTCATATTGAGCCAAAGGGGCGAGTGCACGGTAAAGCTTGGAGAACGTTTTTGCAGTGATTACATCTCGTCGATTAGAAAACAGGAGAGAGACGACGTTAGTAGTTTTCAGGTAGTTACAGCTATGTCGTCTCGCGCTATGAAATGATCTCACGTGTGTGCCACAGTCTGTGCCTTCCCTATACTTGGAAAAGGCTAGACTCCTCTCCAAAGACGTGAAACTGGACATGGTCGAACAATCTCTGTTGAATAGCTCCATGGTAAGACAAATGTCGAGGTGCAGGTCAATCATAATATTTTTCGTAGGAAGACTTACTATCCCTTCGTCAAAACAAAATTCGTCGGGCCTTTCATAGACAGCTCAAGCATGTGGAGGTATTGAAAAAGGTTCTTTTTTGTGTGTCCCATTCTACCTCTATTCTCTTACAACAACGGTGTAGGGTTTCACGCTACCATCGGAAACTTCTAGCATGGAATTGAATCTCATAAGGGCGTTCAGCCAGTCATCTATCGATATGTTCCATAGTTTTGTAACCCAAGAGCTCTAACTGCACCAAGCAACTCTGCCTGCATGCAAGCACATTAACTTCCTATCGTAGGCAGCTGTATCTGCAATTGAAGTCGTGTAAAAGAACGAAGAGTATAAATCAATAGATATTACCTTCTCCATCTTCGCAAACTCCCACTCTTTGTTCTTTTCGAGGAGTTAGTGTTAAATACTTGTGTTCGGAGCATACTTACACAAAGTGGACAATTACTGCGCGTGCGTAGCCATTTCGATATACAGTCCAGGTGGAAAACATGACCACAGTTCCCCCATGCAATACTCAGTCCCTCATCCGACGCCTGCGAAGGATTGGCCTGATATTCAATGCTCGGTTCGTGTAGACTGTTACGGCAAATGGCACAAGTATCAGTGCATATGGACCATGACCATACCGCAACAGCTGACCACTAGGGGAAAGGTTCAGACTGGGATTTCGGGGCTGAGAAACTACAAAGCTATTCGCACTTTTTTCAATTGAAACTTCGAATCATTCATCATTGCGATCCTGTGGGTACACTGGCTTCACCGCGCGTCAACCGGGTTACCAGTGTGTTCACTGAATCGGACTACCTTTTCACCTACATTTTGAACGAAACAAAATTTTCATATTATGCCGCATTACACGATATTGAAGATATGAGATGTTTTGGGTTTTATATTGATACTATCAATATTATTTCGCCATCAAAGTACTAACAAGGACAGAAGGACAGAAGGACAAGAGGTTTCTGCAGTCTAAGACTGCCAGTCTTTCTGTCCGGAAAGCCTGTATAAGTAATCGTGATCAAGACGTTAGTCCGGCGTTCTAAACAGCACACTGAAAATCACACCCGCGAAACCGTACGGATAACGTATCGGTGCTTGGGCTCCAAAGCATCGAGGATTTCTGGTCATGTTCAACGCGAAACACGGCTTTGCTGAAGCATACGTCAGGGGGTGCCAAACTGCTCTCCTACAGAGGAGAAATTACCTCGACATCGCCCGCTGCGAAACGCTTGAAGATGTCAAAAGTTATCTCGTAAGCTTTAAATAACTTGCAAACTTTGACAACTTAACCTCTCGAATAGCAAACGACGTCCAGATATGCTGGGCACATGGAGCATTTTCTGGGTACGCTGAAATCTTCGAGCTTCGTGGACTGCTGTCGGCAGTTGCAAGCGCTCGAATTCAAGATCTGCTGTACACAGGTAGCTGATTGTTCCTGCTCGAATTCGTTTTTCCTCATAACATCTTAGGCGGCTGCGCCGCTATCAAAATTTTTGGAATATTTGACTTACAGTTACATGATTGATAACATCGTCCTGGTGTTGACTGGGATATTGAGAGGAAGAACTGCGGAGGTATGTACATCACATCCTGTTGTGAGATAAGACATTATTGAGGTAAAATTAGGACATCCTCGAGAACTGCAATCCGCTCGGGAATTTCGACTCTCTTCCAACTGTTGCGGTGTCAAATACAATGCAGTATGTTCTGCCTCTCCACCAAGTCAAGTCAAATTTCACAACTTAGTGACAGAGATCTACACAGGCTGGTACTCGTGGACACGCCACTCGCAAAGTATTTCAGCCATGCAATTGCGTCTAGTGATCTTGACGAATTGAATATTGAGCTCATTCGGAATATCCTTTACAAGGTGCGACAGCCGAAGTTGAAGCGAGTTCAAAGTCACAACTTCCACAGCAATATTTGCAAGACTTTATGGAATTTTGTACGCATCTTGATGACCAAACACGAGTGCTCATGAAGGTATCGAGCCATTGTTCCCTCAAATATCCACAATGTCATAATTGTACATGCAGAAACTGTTAAGCCTTGAAGCTGATCGACATGCCATCCGGATTACTGTCGACTCGTTAGGGACAGAGATTGCAAAGAGTGATAAGTTGAGCCTATATGCGAATTTCGGTACTCTATATCCAGAAGATTTGACTCGCCTCGCAAACTGCGAAACTATGGATGATGTTCGTGCCATTTTATCTGTTCATCAAGAGTTTCGTTCGTGCGGTAACTGCTCTACTGCACATGACTTGGATCGAGTACGTACTTTCCTTATTGCACTGCAAGCAATTGCCTAATGTGACTTTGTAGGAACTTCGAGTTCTCGAACTTCGAGCTTGTAGGGAAACTTTTCGCGAACAGTTCAACCTAGCCATTTTCTATGCTTTCACGAAATTTCAAGAAAATGAAGTGAGCAACTTGATGTGGCTGACTGAGTGCATCGTCCAGGGACGGAAAGACCGTATCCACGAAGGAATCATTTTCTGTGATTCTTAGTAGAGTACCTGAGCGTCAAGGCATATGATAGGTATGACGAGATCTAGATTAGTGATAGTCGTAGTGCTCATTAAAATTTTGTTGTAAGGTGTGAAAGTTATGTATCTCATTCAGTTTCGTAGCCGAAGACCGACGAAAACACTTCAATAACTCTAGAACCCTCATCAATCGTGGCCATTGGATCCTTACGGAGTCTATGACGCAGGCAAAGCGAGATGATTGAGTACACATCTTCATCGGTGACCACCTTAGATCCCCTGAACGCGGCAGCTGCCCTGGAGGCTCGGGTGGTTACAAGATCACCTCGCAAACCATCGACATCAAGTTCTGCGCAAACCTGAGAGATCTTGAGTCGAATATCCATAGGAACCTCAACTTCAGGCAGGAGAGCTCGAGCTTTCGTAACTTGGTCTATTATTTCATCTTGTTTCGCCTTGTAGGAAGCCCGGAACGCCTTCGGATCAGTGTCGAACGCAGTGCGTTCCTCCACAACTTTCACTCGTTCTTCTGGCAATTTCACTGTCTTGATCTGAGCATGCATACCGAAGCGATCCAGCAATTGGGGTCGAAGCTCACCTTCTTCGGGGTTGCCGGAACCAATCAAGATGAATCGGGCAGGGTGGCAAATACTGATGCCTTCACGCTCTACAGTATTCCAACCCGAAGCTGCAGAGTCCAGAAGAACGTCAACAAGGTGATCATCAAGAAGGTTAACTTCGTCCACATAGAGAATACCACGGTTCGCCTTTGCGAGGAGGCCTGGTTCAAATGCTTTGGTGCCCTCGGTGAGCGCTTTCTCGATGTCAATCGTTCCACAAACACGATCCTCTGTTGCCCCAAGGGGTAAGTCCACCATGTTGATCGGCACGTATTCAGTTTCAAGCGCTTGCTTCGCACGATAAGAAGCCAGAACGTCCGGAGACATGAGATTCGGATCGGATGGGCTGCTCATGAAAGGGTCATCCTTCACTATCTCGATATACGGTAGCAAGTCTGTCAGAGACCTCACTGTTGTTGACTTGCCGGTACCACGATCACCCATGACCATGATGCCACCAATATTAGGGTCGATGATGTTCATCAAAGCGGCAAACTTCATCTCCTCCTGCCCGATGATCGCCGTAAACGGATATACTGGACGAGCGGAGCTATCCTCCACCTCCGATTCACTTGTCACTACACACAAGTTCAGAGAAGCGCGAGAGGGCAAACGATATTGCTTTTACCTGCACCAGCAACCAGTGTCCGCCTAGCCACATGCTTGATACGATCCAAACACCTGTGATAAATTGGAATGAATTGGAGAATAACTTGCACTTAATAATTGCTTACCTGCCACGCGTAGTACGATTCGCACCGCAACCTGCGCCCGACGCAAACTGGAGGTTAGATTCTAGGCGATAAGGTTCTCAGGGAAGAAGGCTGACACGTCGATCGGCGATGGTCGCGAATACACGGATCAACAGATGTGCACCCAAAACAATTTTCGTGTCACGCTGGCGTGTTGGGCGCGCTGCGTCGGACGGAGAAACGAGCGCTAGCTCCAGTAAGGAAATCTCGGAGTGTGGCGCGCACCTGATAACGAGGCGCGACACGCCAGGGAGATATTCGACATTCTTGCGTATATCAAACACAATAAAGCACTTGAGTGTTTCTGTTGGGAAAATTAACTAGCCTGCTGAGGCAATGTCCACACGTGCAACGCAGTCGTACACGTGTCAGCGTACCGTGGCTTATCCGCTCTTGGACGGATGCTCCCGATGCTGTGACGGGGTAAGTTTTTGACGCAACAATAATATTTTATGCATGTGAAGGCTAGGGGCGCTATCCGTTATTAAACAGAGGTTAAGAGGTCATGTTTCATATTGAATGGTTATAGTCCCCAATTCTTTTGGCGGAAAAGTCTAGGAATTACCGGTAGTTGTTCTTTTCTCTCCTAAAGAGAAATCTCGAATTGCTCATATGAATATGAAGTACTAGTATCCACGGTAATAAATATTACCTTAAATAAATATTTTCGCGAAATATCGTGTAATTTCGACTTATCTACAGTGCTCTTATACGGCCGAATACTATTTACTAGTGCGTAGTGTAAGAGTGTATTCGAGAAGAAATCACTGCTCAGTGGTCGGGACTAAATTCGTGTCTTTAACACGCACTGGTACTGAATGTGACAAACGGCGTTTTTATATGGAGTTCCTGTTCGCGCCGGGGGAATGGACCACCGCCATGGGCTATTTCTCCGAGTCTAGAAGACCCAGTTGTGCGTGAAACGGCGTTGCCTGCTTGCTTCGGTTGGACTGACTCTGAAGAATCTGCAAACAGACTGCAGAATTTCCAACGCTGGACGTCGAAGCGCTTCAACGACTAGCCCAACGAAATAGTATATCTGCGCATAACAAACCTCAGTCTAAAGAAGAGTCGACCGCTTCATACCCTACCTGACAACTGTGTGCTAACTAGTTCGAGCATGCAGCCACAAACCATGAACGGTTTCAACCTCAAGCGAAGGTAAAGTGTTGTTTAGAGGCTCTTATAGATTCGTACCACGATACGCGATGGCACAGGACACAAACGACGACTTTCACCACGAACTTCACGCTGTGACTAACCCTGCACCACGTATTGTCACTCCACAGCTTGGGGTCCTGTTCCATGCTAAGCAGCGGACGGGCAACACGCGCGCGGGCACATCAACGTCAATTAAGGTATCTTTCATACGCTCTGGACCCGCTCGTACCAGTATATTATTTGTTACGTGCAGACTTGGAGTAAGTGCGCAACAAGGCAAGGGACCCTCGCCTATTGTGCTGGAGAGGTTTCAAAGTGTTGCTAGTCAGCTGATGTCGCAGGTACGAATGGACTGTGATCTTAACTTCTCGCGCGAAGTATCCTGAATCTGGCTGACGTATTAGTTTGACATTCGTCATTTGTCTCCATTCTTACATGCTTTCTTGACAGCGAATCATTCGTCTTGGTGGAGCTGTTGATGACGAAAGCTGCAACTTGATAGTTGCTCAGCTTCTTTGGTTAGATGCAATGGATCCAACCCAGGTAAGTCGCATCTGAGATCGGACATTACATCAAACATCATTGTTCTCTCTGATTTAGGATATCACATTGTACATCAACTCGCCTGGTGGCTCTGTCACAGCTGGCATGGCCGTGTTTGATACTATGCGGCACATTCGCCCGAACGTCTCTACGGTCTGTGTTGGCCTTGCCGCTTCGATGGGTAAGAGAAACTACTTCTGACACACTTTTGAACTAACGCATTCATGTAGGTGCTTTCTTGCTTGCGTCTGGTCAGCAGGTTTGTTCCATGGAGAAGGATGGTCTTTGTCTTAGCTAACTTTTCTCTCAAGGGCAAGCGGTACAGTCTCCCGAATAGTAGAATCATGATTCACCAGCCTCTGGGTGGAGCTCAAGGCCAAGCTGCTGATATTGAAATTCAAGCGAACGAGATCATGGTAAGTTGCACTCATCGAGACAGTTGTGGTGTACTTAAACATGCACGTAGCACCACAAATCAACTTTGAACGGTTATCTTGCTGAGTTCACACGCAAACCTCTCGAAATGGTGAGACATCATTGAACCATATTTTTCATTTGACGATCTTATAACTTGACTTGTAGATCATGGAAGATACCGACAGAGATTTCTTCATGTCTGCGCAAGAAGCAGTGGAGTACGGCTTGATAGATTCGATCATCGAGCATCCTACCGACGTTGCAGTCAGGGCTTCTGGCATACCTATGTATGCATCGGAGTTATGACCTTACGAAGCGCTACGATGTTGATACTTTTCGCGATTAGAGTAGTGATATTTTGTCAATTGAACTATCAGCTCCGCTCCTGGAACGACTAGTAGCCGTGCCTCTCTGAGAAGACTCAGTTTTTCATGTGCAAAACTCCCATACACAAGAAAGTAGGCGACTTGAAGACAGTGAGGTACATGGTTGAGTCTGAGACATTCGATCATATTTATTCCATAACAATCGCTACGCCAAACTGCCGAAAGCAAATCGGCGAGCAAGTCTTAGACCGGCTATTCTGGCTGATGAGCTTATACGTTGAACTCGCGCTGTTCCTCTTAAAGGGAGAGACCGCTGTCATCATCCTTTCCGCCCGCGATGATGGAGTTGTCTTGCTTGCCTGCGATGAAATAGAGGCTGAAGATAGCAAGCGGAACAGTCGCCAAGATGATACCGAGGGCACCGTCATTAATGCCGAGGGGCAGACCAGTACCATCTCCGTTGAGTCTGTCGTCAACCTGTTGGGGAACATATTAGTTGGTAAACAGCTCCGAACCGAAAGCAACTCACGATAGCAAGAGCAGGAAGTACGGACGTCATCGAAGAAATGATCACAGACGATTCAACCAATCGCTTGCTGAGCGTCTGCGGCGCGGAGACCTTCGCACTCATGCTGGACACTAAGTGAACCCCGTTAGTACGAGAATGATCAGAGCTGAGGAGTACGCGTGATGCGACGCGAGAGTGGCCGTGGCGCGTACGCGGGGCTGCAAAAGTTTCAACCATATTTTGAATCTTCTTCACTTACCACATCGCTTAACAGAGGCACGCTTCTTGGAGGCTGGTGAGAACAGAGAGGAGGACGTCAGTCTGCTGGGAACGCGCGAGACCGTATCTTTTTAACCGTACGCGACACTTACCAGTGAACCGCGGTGCAACGCTGTTAATAGCTGCTGGAGAAAAGGCGATGGAAATCATAGATGAGTAGCTGTACGACTGAGTCGGAGGTCGGCTGTGAGGCCCGACAGCGAGACGCGGTAGTACGTTCGAAAATCGTCGACTGTGTCCCCTCGCGCGCTCCTCGTTTGTAACGCCTTATTATGATAATGATGTGGATCGTACATATTTTAGTTCTCATTTACAATATCCAAAAGAATTTTAGAGGCAAATCTTTGAGAACGGATAGGATTCGCTGGCACGATACGCTCTGTGACGTACGCCGGAAGTAGAAACCCTGCTCGCCCGCAGTCAACGCACGGCTGTCAACGCGCAGAACGCCAGCGACTTGTCATAAGTGCAAGCTACAATATGTCTTCTCTTTCGTTACGTAGCGCATTCGCGGAACAACGGTACGCAACACCTTGCAGCGTACATGAGCGAGGAACGGCAAAGCCACACTGCCCGTGCAGCCAAGATGCCGTCGTCATCGTCCTACGGCACCGACATGCGCGGCGTGTGGTCTGATTCCTGCGCTAAAATCAACGTACATTTTTTACTGCATAAGCTTGTTCCACTCGAGCGTGCATTCGTTAGATTCGACTATCGCTTGTGTACCCCACTAACGAAACGTTATCTATCCCGCTCCGATACGACAGGTTGGTTTGCAAACGGAGTGAGACCAAAGGGCTGCGCTCTCGCGTGAGAGCCAAGACAAACGTTCGACACATTGTCTTTGCTTCTGGTAATGCTCTCCCCGACCGTAAGCTTCGCGTTGCTGTCATTGGCGGTGGACCGGCAGGCGCATGTGCTGCAGAAACTCTTGCGAAGGGAGGGTGTGAGACTTATCTCATTGAGCGCAAAATGGACAACTGCAAGCCATGTGGTGGCGCCATTCCGCTGTGCATGGTCGGTGAATTCGACCTGCCTGAAGAAATCATCGATCGAAAGGTGACCAAGATGAAGATGATCTCTCCCTCCAACCGTGCCGTTGATGTTGGCCAAACTTTGAATGACAAGGAGTACATCGGTATGTGCCGACGTGAAGTGATGGATGACTTCCTCCGAAAGAGAGCGAAAAGCCTTGGCGCCAACTTGGTCAATGGGTTGTTCATGAAAATCGAAGATCCTGGTCAAGGGAACGGCCCGATTACTGTGCAATACAACGATTACGAGGAGGACAGCAAGACTGGAGTACCGAAAACCCTGGAAGTTGATGCTGTTATTGGTGCAGATGGAGCTAACTCCCGCGTTGCGAAGTGCATCGATGCTGGTGAATACGATTACGCAATCGCGTTCCAAGAAAGAATCAAGATTCCCGACGAGAAGATGGAGTATTACAAGGATCTTGCCGAAATGTACGTCGGCGACGACGTGTCGCCTGACTTCTATGGCTGGGTCTTTCCCAAGTATGACCATGTTGCTGTAGGTACTGGCACCGTGGTCAATAAAACTGCCATTAAGCAGTATCAAACTGCGATGCGTAACAGAGCGGAAGAAAAGTGCGAAGGTGGAAAGATTATTCGAGTCGAGGCCCACCCCATTCCAGAGCATCCGAGACCGAACAGAGTGAAGGGCCGTGTTGCCCTTGTCGGTGACGCAGCAGGTTACGTTACGAAGTGCAGTGGCGAAGGTATCTACTTTGCTGCCAAATCAGGACGCATGGCTGCTGAAGCTATCGTTGAACAATCTGCTAATGGTTCGAAGGAGATCGATGAGTCCGACTTGCGAGTCTATCTGGACAAGTGGGACCGTAAGTATTGGGCAACGTATAAGGTGCTTGACATTTTGCAAAAAGTGTTCTATCGATCCAATCCTGCGCGCGAAGCTTTCGTGGAAATGTGTGCTGATGAGTACGTGCAGAAGATGACGTTTGACTCCTATCTCTACAAGACGGTTGTCCCGGGCAACCCTGTGGACGATGCAAAGCTGCTTGCCAACACCGTTGCGTCGCTGATGCGCTCGAATGCACTGCGCATCGCATCCAAGAGCGGTATTGCCGCATAATCATATTCACCGCGACATGTTCCACTTTATTTTCTCGTACGGAATCACTCTTTCGTGACAACGAAAGAATACGCTCCACATTTAGACATCATTTATAACGTTGATGAAACTATTAACAGCTCCTCAGTGTTGTTCCCAACCCATTCCACCATTTCTCTCAGTGAAGCCTCTCGAAAAGTCTACCTTTTACTTCAGTAGCGCAACAAACGACGCACCCTGAAAGAACTTCAGATATCTAAAGTGCACCGGAAATAAGGACAAACCTTGAGCTCGATGCCCGCCTTCAGCACGTTCGGCAAAACGCTACAGACGATCTGCTTGGATATGGTCGTGAAAGGCTCAACTTTTCCTGGGTGAATGACTTTCAGGAGAAAGACTAAAGTGACCAATAAATGTACCCACCGTTCAATATGAGCTGCAGTTGCATCAATGCCTGTAGTGAGAAACCGCCATGACTCAGATGCCGTTCCACGTGTCTTAGAAGTTCAGCAAATGGACCCGGATCGACCGGATAAATCGAGAAGGATGCAACAAATCTTTGAGCAAATATTAATTTTCGCTACCAACATGTGTTTGTACCACTCACCTTAGTAGGTTTTGGAGGATAATACGATCTGATATCATTAACTTAGCCGCAAACTGCTGAGAGAAGTTAGAACTATTCCACGTTTGGATTGCCACAGAAACCTTATAATTCCCCATGGCATCTTCCTTCTGTAAATTTGATCAGAACAAGAATAGGAATTCGTGAAAGGCCGTACCTCCTCTTTTTCAAGCCGAATGACGGCCGCTAGTAACTGAAGAAAAAGTTCACGTGAGTAATGGAACAAAAAAAGAATTTTCACCATGAACATCCGATTTAAATAGAGCTTTGACATCGATGACCACTTGTAATGCCTCAAGCGTGCACAAAGTATAATACTAAACGGTTGTTTAGTCTTTTTACCTAGAAATGCAGCTCTCATGACCTAGTGTCTGAATATCAGGTACTCCATTTCATCGAAACATGAGCAGGCGTACATTCCGTATAGCCATTGTGTGGATATTGTGATGCCTGAGATGTTCCAGTAATCGTGCGATCTCAGTTAAAAGCTCGATGATTGGTACGCAGTCATCAAAGAGCTATAGATTTTAGTTCGCGACTTATTGAAAATATTTGACGAAAAAACAAACCTTCTGCTCAGCAAGTGTCGACCACTCACCATGTAACCAAGTGATGAATTCAGGGCACAGAATATTTGCAACGAGACACGAAACTTCTACTCCGTCCACCTAGATATCCGAATCAGGCACTGTTTGTGAGTGATAGCATGAGTTTCACCTGGACACGTTTATCATGCAGATGAAAAAAGCCTACGAAGAAGGCTGCGAGCTTAGAAAAGCTTCTTAGTTGTACGAGATACTCTGGGCTGTATCCAAGATCTTGTTTATGGCGTCTTATCGCATCCCACTAAATGCAGAAATCATCCCCGCCTTAAAAGTCTGGGAAAATTGCGTACCGCGATGAGCATGAACTGATTGACAGCAGAGTGCGATACAGTTTTCATGAACAAAATGCCATTCTGTGCAGCAGAGGTGCACGAGATCTTCGGAGGACTGTCACGAGTTTAACGTATGCACAACATAAATCTCATATCCCGTACCGAGATCGATTATTCACCATGCTTGGAGCTCCACGTGAAAGTGTCTCAAAAGATGTTGACTTCTCTGCCCTCGTCACATAGACACCGTTGAAACGGGCAACTCGCTGTGCGCATTTAGACCTAGATTCATGATTTTTCAATGTATAGACCTGCATTGTCTTGAAATTTCCGAGCGCATACATTTCAGTACCCTTTCCTACGGTACAAGGCATGAGTGAACGAAGTACTTTCCTATCCAAGGATTACCTGAATGTGGAATCTTTGAAGTGGTGTCTTTGGTACCTGTACACAGGACCAGCTGCAAAATTTCAGCAAGAAGAGACACTTCATTTTTTATTGGACTTTTTCCCACATCCTATGCATATTGTTACTCGCGCGTACTCTATTCGTTCCCTTGTACCCACCTGAATAAGTAATGCAAGAACACCGGTAAAATTTGATAGCAACAACTTTGTAACGAGTTCATCCTGAGCTGGGTCAAGGAATCGTGACGAAGGAAATATTACACAGCTTACCAGCAGACTATCATCGTGTGAAGTGACTTCGTCGCAGATTTCCGCGGTAACTAATGCGTTACGGAAAAACGCCAATGCAAGTTGAAGTAGCTTGGCATCACTATCTCGCTCTGTCAGTGTGCCGGCATCAAGTTTCTGAAGAGCATTCGCCATGGTGGAGAGCATTATGTTTAAAAAGTCTTTACTGTCCAAACACAACCGTATGACATTACGAGTTGCGTGTGCCTGACGAATGAAGCTGTTACTTTCCCTCTCTGGTGGCAGAGTGAGGAAGACCAGGAGTTTGACTGAGCGATGTGAGGATTCTTCTCAATAGATGGAACAACAAGCCCACCGAGTAACGTGCAAATATCTGTTTGAGCGTGATGAGCTGAAAAGAGAGGTAATAGATCCTTCCCTAGTACGTTCCATGTAGCCAGCTGTAGGAATACGCTTCTTTCCAGACTTGTGTCCTTATGCAGAAAACGAATAATATCGTGCAAAGAAGCTGATTCATCGAAAGTGAATCGATTAAGATGATTGTAAACTTAAAGCAGAGCGAACCTTCACAATCAGGATCCTTTAAGTATCCGGATTCTGCATGACGCTGACCAAGCGTTGAGACGAGGCTTAGCAAGTGGTCCTCTTCGTAAGTCATCTCCCCGAAACTACACCAGATCGAGTCAACTCAGTAGAGTGTTCGCTCTGAAATGCGGATGCCTCGTAACTTTGTCGTACAAGGGAAGAAAGATTCGCACGTGAAAGGCACAGTTTGAAAGTTTGAAAGTTAGACGGTCGCGTCGTTTTTCTCGTTGTGGACAGCCAAATTCAAAAACACGGTTCGAACTTCGAACATATCAAAATGACTCTCGCTCACCATGCAGTTTACTAGTAAAGCCCCTATCAACGACAGTATCTAGGTATCTACTATATTCTCGTACGAAACTTGATGGAAATCTAGCCGCCGCGCGATTTCGGCCTCTGAACCCTAGTCCCGTGTACAATTTCAATTGGCATTTCTCCATTAAAACCCCGACCCTCAAGCTAATTATTGAGTAATGACTCGTCAAACGTCCGAGAAAACGTGAATTTTTGTCGACGCGCGAATTTTCACGAAAAAACACTTGTATAGATAAATTGACTGTTCACGACCAAAATCTACAGATGTACATCCACGCATCGCAGGCAAAAATAAAATCGATTTCGATCACAGTTCTGCGCCGATCTTGATTTCTAGTTTTTATCAGAGTATGGGGCTTTCCCATTGCCACCGATACTTCGTACTTGCCTTCTTCAGAGGACCATATCGAAAGCAAAAGGTAGGTATTCCTCACGTACCGCCCACTTATGGTCATCAATGGTCATAGTTATGATGCATTAGTACTTAGTACAGTATTTTACTTAGTACCGTAAAGCTTAGAGTGACTAAGAGATAGAAAATTGAAAATAGAAATCATCTCTTTTGAA
>Ga0181582_10001764_pt1 | contig 17041 bp, 14 predicted proteins | sample 071ome_32_FD_132438 | JGI IMG/M metagenome (GOLD analysis project Ga0181582, IMG submission 132438) | Coastal salt marsh microbial communities from the Groves Creek Marsh, Skidaway Island, Georgia - 071405AT metaG (megahit assembly) | ecosystem: Environmental > Aquatic > Marine > Intertidal...
AACGAGGCGCCGCTGATCGGCGGCCGTGAGATCTGGGGCTTCGCCAAAAAGCTGGCCAGGATCGAGGTGCGCCACGAGAGCGAGGTCATGATGGGGCTGGTCGAGCGTCCGACCGGGAACCGGCTGTTGACCGCGACGATGCGCAATGTCACGCCCGTGGCAACCGAAGACTTTGCCCTTACCCCGAGTATTTCGATGAAGATGTTCCCCTGCGCCACAGCGTCAGACAGGCCTGCGCTGGCGCAGCTGATTGGCAGCGAGCTGGCGCTGGTGCCGCACCTGGGCAGCAACGGACTGCCGGACATCTGGACCGGGCCGGGGTCGCTGCACTACGACACCCCGTCGGCGATCGATCCCTGGTGTCGGCTGCCGGTGCTGGAAACGGTCGGCTGCTATTCGGGTACCTTCGATGCAGTGCTTGGCCACGGCCGCATCCTCTGCGATCTCCTGGCTGATAGCTGAGCCTGCGCTTCTGTTTGGTCCGATTCCCTTCGGCGTGTGGGTAATTCAAGCGGAGCGATGATTGGATGACCCCGGACCAACCGGGTCTAGGCCCCAGTAGCATCGATATTGATTCGACGCATGCCGACCGCGCAGTCGGCGGTCAATGGCAAGCGGCGAACGACGCGAGCAGCAGGTCAGGGCAGATGCGCCGTCTGTAGCGCGCCCTTGGTAGAAATATTGTCGGCCGATCATCAACTGTGTCGCCACCGCCTGCTCGGACACTCCCGGTAAACATGACCCGCTTGCGCGCGCCCCTTTTGATGGTGCTGGGCAGCGCGTGCTACCTGTTCTTTACCTGGAGCGGCGCAGTCGGGGGCGAGCTGGATGCTGTCAGCTATCTGCTCATGGCCCGTTATTTTGCGGGCGATGCCTCAGCGGCTGTGGCAGCAGAAGTCCAGCGCAGCATATTGCCTCCGCTGTATCCGCTGCTGCTGACGCTGGCCGACGGTGGACGGAGTCTGGTGGGTGCGCACGTGCTGACCACGCTGTCTCTGCTGTGTGCGCTGTTCCTTTACCACGCCTGGTTACGCCAGCAGGGTCTGTGCAGATGGCAGCGTGTGGCTTTGGTGGCACTGTTTGCTTCTCTGCCGATCACGCTGGGTTTCTCTCTTGAGCTACTCAGCGAGAGCTTCTACATGGCTCTCAGCCTGGCGGCCTTACTCAGCCTCGGGCATGCCCCGGAGGCCAGAGCCGGCCATTGGTGGATTCGTGCTGGCCTGGCCATTGGCCTGGCGATGGTCTGCCGGAGTGTGGGCCTGGCTCTGGTGCTGTCGCTTCTCGTGCTCGGGCTGCGGAGTAAGAGCAGGGCCTGCGTGTCGGCGTTTTTTCTCGCAGCGATGCCGACCCTGGCCTGGTGGGTCGCAAAGGCGGCTCAGGGGATCGACGGCGGCTACGCCAGCGCCTTCGTGGCGCGCCTTTTTGATGGCGATCAGGCACCTGTTTTCGCCCTGATATCGAATCTGCAGCGACAAGCTGAAGCGCTGCTGAACGCCTGGCTGAATCTGCTGGGCCTGTTTCCCGAGTGGCCGCAGCAGTTGTTGGCCGCATCGTTGGGACTGGCATCCTGCCTGGGATTGGGTCTGCGTTTGCGCAAAGGGCAACCCGATGCGCTGTACGGGCTTTTCTATCTGGGCATGGTTCTAGCCTGGCCCTACCCGCGCCACGCAGAGCGCTTGCTCTGGCCGTTACTGCCGCTGCTGTTGTTCTACGCCTGGTCGGTCATCGCCCGGTTCACCTGGCTGCGGCGCCTGGTTCCTGGCTTGCTGCTGGTTGCGCTGCTCCCCGCCTGGCTGTTTATTGCGGAACGATGGTGGGCCGGGCACCAGCTCGCCTCTCCGGACTACGCCCAGACACGCCGCTGGTATTCCCGAGCGGCGTTGGCCGATGCCCGGGAGGATGCCCGCAGGCGTGCGCTTTTCGTGCAGGCGATGGTGGCACTGAAGGACACGGTGCCACCCGAGGCGTGTGTGTACTTCCTCAGACCGAGGGAGCTGGCCCTCTACGCAGACCGCCGCGGGCTGGACTTTCCGCTGCCGGCAGTGCCTGACGCAGCGTTTCGCCTCGATCAATGTGACTGGGCGATGCTCACCAGTTTTACCACGCACTATGCTCCTCAGCCGTTGTACCCGATTGAGCGCATGCGAGGTCAATTCAAGGTGGTGAGCGTGGTGCGTGACGGTGTGGGAGAGGACGCTCCCATCATCACAGTCCTGGGCCGCTTCCTGCAGCGCTGAGCTGCGGACGGACCCTGGCCCGTCTGTAGTGCACCGGGCTCAGCGCGCGCAGGAGGAGCCTTGTGCAGCAGAGCATGCCGGCTCTGCCGCCGGCGCGGGGAGCAGGTGTTCGTAGCGACGGTCGGTCAGCGTGCGCAGGAAGGCAATGAGCGCAGTGATGCGTTCATCGTCGAGCGGCTGACCCTGACGGAGAATTTCTCGGTCAATGTTGTCCGCGATCTCGGGGGCGCCCCAGGGTTTCTCTGTCTCGGGGTTAATCCGAACGGCAGCGTTGTTGACGATGTACTGGTTGTAGAACGCGAGCGCGGTGCGCAGGTCCTGAAAGACGCCGTTGTGCATGTACGGCGCGGTCAGCGCAACGTTGCGCAGTGAAGGCGTGCGGAAACGTCCGCGGGCGCGCGGATCGGTGATCTCCGCCCGCGCGCCGAGCCCGGCGTCAGGCGTTGCGGCGCCCTGGGCGCTCTGCAGCGCCGCATTCACCGGCACGCCGATGTTGTGATACCCGAAGTTGGTGAACGGCTCGTCCGGCAGGGCGCGGCCCGGATGCTGCAGGTGACACTGCATGCAGTTGACCAGATCGGAGAAAAAGATCCGCCGTCCCTGTTCCTCGAGCAGGGACATGGCGTATTCGCCGCGCAGGTAGCGGTCGTAGCGCGAGTCAAAATCCGAAAACAGCGGGCCGCGCTCAAAAGCGGCAATCGCATCTGCGATCGCACGCAGGCCCTCAGAGGCGTCAGTCAGCGCCGCCTCGCCGTAGAGCGCACGTATCGCGTCGACATACGCCGGCTTGGCCATTACCCGCGAGACCAGTGCGGCGTGGTCGGGCATGGCCATCTCCAGGGGATTGACGAACGGCTCGGCCGCCTGGCTTTCCAGAGAGTCGACGCGCCCGTCAAGAAACAGACCGCCACGCCAGCTGCCGTCAGCGCCGGTCTCGAACGGCGGGATCTCACCGGCATAGGCGATGGACGGCGCGTTGCGCTGGCCGATCAGATCGGGCTCATGCCCTAAGGAGACAGCGCGCTCGAGGGAGTTTTCGCGGGTGTCCACGAAGGCGTGCGCCGGGTTGTGGCAGGTCGCGCAGGACTGCGTACGCGACCAGGAGAGATCGGTGTCGAAAAACAGCGCCCGGCCCAGGTCCTCGCGCGCGGTGGCGGCGACATCTGCGGCCCATGCAAGCAGCAGGGCGGCGGCGACCAGCAGTGAACAGGTTTTTGAGCGCATGAGCGTAGGGTCGATTATGGCGTGGGTACGTCAGCACCGGTCAGACAGATCCCTCAGGTCTGCTCTGCGCTGCAGGTCCGGGGGAGACTACACTGCTGCGCCCTGCAGGCGCTGTGCTACGGTGGATGGGCCGCGCGTGGCCCACGCGGAGACGGCCGCACGGGCTGCCCTGACCCTTTGCCAGACCAGGAATAGTGACCATGACTGACACGGATGATCTGCCGCTTGGCGGCCTGCGGGTACTCGACCTGACCAGCGTGCTGTTCGGACCCTACACCGCGCAGATTCTGGGCGATCTCGGCGCGGAGGTGATCAAGGTCGAAGCGCCGGAAGGTGATGTCACACGGCGTATCGGACCAGGGAAAAATCCCGGCATGGCGGCGGGATTTCTCGGCTGCAACCGCAACAAGCGCAGCATCGTGCTGGATCTCAAGCGGGAGGCAGCGCGGGAGGCGCTGTGGCAGCTGGTCGACGGTGCGGATGTTTTCATGCACAACATCCGGCCACAGAAGGTAGCGGCGCTCGGCTTCGGCCCGGATGCCGTCATGGCGCGCGCGCCGAAGATTGTCTACGGCGCGCTGCACGGCTACCTCGAAGAAGGACCCTACGCCGGGCGCCCGGCGTATGACGATGTTATCCAGGGTGAGTGCGGTCTGGCGCACGCCTTCGCGCTGCGCGATGGAGTCCCAGCGTTTGCCCCGTCGGTAGTGGCCGACAAAAGCGCGGCGCTGATGGCCGCCGTGGCGCTGAATGCGGCGATCGTCAAGCGCCTGCGCCGCGATCGGGGTGTCTACGTGGAGCTCGGCATGTTCGAGACCCTCGCGTCCTACACGCTGATCGAGCATCAGTTCGGGATGGTGTTCCAGCCGCCACTGGGAGAGCCCGGCTACACGCGGCTGATCTCAGCCGAAAGGCGCCCCTATCGCACGCAGGACGGATTCATCGTCATGCTCGCCTACACCGACAAGCAGTGGCGGGAATTCTGGCGCCTTGCGGGGCGCGATGAGCTGGTCGAGGACCCGCGTTTCGTCAACATCAGTGAGCGCACCCGGCACATCGACGCGCTGTACGCGGCCGCCGGCGCTGCGCTCACCGAGCGCTCCACCGCGGCCTGGCTTGAGGCGTTGAGTGCGGCCGAGATCCCCTGCGGTCGGATCAATACCTTCAGTGACCTCAGAGCCGATCCGCATCTGCAGCAGGTCGGCTTTTTCCGCCCCTACGAACACCCGAGCGAAGGCGCGCTTGAGGTGCTGGACGGTGGTCTGCGTATCGACCGACAGGCGCTCCCTGTCCGTTATCCGCAGCCTGTTCTCGGTGCGGACAGCGAAGCCGTGCTGCGCGAGGCCGGCTGCGCCGAGGCGCTGATCCGCGACGCTCTCGGTGTCGGCTGAAGGTGCTGGAGGACGCAGATGAACGACGCCCCAACATGCGCGAAAATGCCCGCCGGCATTTATGCGCCCTAACGCTAAAAAATCTCAGGAGAACAGGAACATGGCAGCAAGCGGCCCTCTCGTAGGTTACAAGGTCATCGAACTGGCCGGCATTGGCCCCAATCCCATGTGCGCCATGATGCTCGCCGACATGGGGGCCGAAGTGGTGCGCGTAGACCGTCTCTCCGATTCGGGTCTCGGCATCAAGGTCGATCCGAAGTACAGCCTGCTGAATCGCGGCCGCTGCTCGATCGCGGTCGATCTCAAGCAGCCGGAGGGGATCGCGTTGGTCCTGGACCTGGTGGCGCAGGCGGATGCGCTGATCGAGGGCTTCCGCCCCGGCGTGACGGAGCGGCTCGGGATCGGTCCGGAGGCGTGCCTCGCACGTAATCCGAAGCTGGTCTACGGGCGCGTCACCGGCTGGGGACAGACCGGCCCGCTGGCCAAAGCCGCGGGACACGACATCAACTACATCGCGCTGACCGGCGCCGCCTACGCCATCGGCCGCGGCGATCAGCCGCCTTCACCGCCGCTCAATCTGGTCGGTGATTTCGGCGGCGGCGGCATGCTCCTTGCGCTTGGCGTGGTGGCCGCGCTGCTGGAAGCGCAGAAATCCGGCAAAGGTCAGGTCGTCGACGCCGCCATGACCGACGGCGCAGCGGCGCTCATGACGGCGCTTTACGGGCTTCATGGGTCCGGCTACTGGACCGATGAGCGTCAGGCCAACATTCTCGACGGTGGCGCACACTTCTATAACGCCTACGAGACCAGCGACGGGAAATTCATCTCGATCGCCTCGATTGAAGCGAAGTTTTACCAGGAGTTCCTCGAACGCACCGGCTATGCGGACGAGGGGCACGCCGCGCACGGCGATCGCACGCAGTGGGCCGGTAACCGGGAGCAGATGGCCGCCATGTTCCGCTCCAAGACGCAGGCCGAATGGTGCGAGATCCTCGAAGGAACTGATGTCTGTTTCGCGCCGATCCTGTCGTTGACTGACGCACCGCACCACCCGCACAACGTCGAACGCGGCACCTTCGTCGACCGCGATGGCGTGATGCAGCCCGCGCCTGCGCCGCGTTTCAGCCGTACGCCGTCGGCGATCCAGCGCTCTCCCTCGGCTGACGGTGCGGATACCGACGATGTGCTGCAGCGCTGGGGGTTCAGTGCCGAAGCCATCGGCACCCTGCGCAACGGTCGGGTAATCCCCGGTTAGTCTGCGTGGGTAGCGCGGTTGCCGCGGAGCTGGCGCGCTTGAAACCGCTGTGGGCGCAGCCCGTCAGCGGCGCGCGCGCCGTGCTGGTGGGGCTTTTGCTGTGCGCGCTCAGCGGCTGCGGCGGCAGCGATCCGAAGACCGCTTTCTACGCCGGCGAATACGCTGACTCGCTCGCGGGATTTTCCGCGCTCGCCGAGGCTGGCGACCTCGAAGCCCAGAATTTCCTCGGACTGCACTACTACCTCGGCCTCGGCGTGGCGCGTGATCTGCCCCGGGCCACGGCGGCTTTCGAACGCGCCGCGCTGGGCAGCGTGGCGGACGCGCAGTTCAACCTCGGCCTGATGTACATGAACGGCTACGGCATTGAGCAGAACAATCAGCGCGCCTACGGCTGGTTTTTTCAGTCCTACAACGGTGGCAAGAAGAAAGCCCGGCCTTACATCCTGTTCCTGGCGGACAACGTGACGCCGAATGCCGGACTGCAGGCGCGGGAGTGGGTCGAGCAGCAGGTCCGCACGCAGCTGCATGCCGCAGAGCCGGCTGCTCAGGGTGAGTGACCTCTGCTTTGAATCCGCGCAGACGCTGGCGGCGCAGATCGCCGCGCGTGAGCTTTCCTGCAGCGAGCTGCTGGAGGCTTTTCTCGCTCAGATCGAACGTCTGAACCCGGTCGTGAATGCGGTGGTCACCCTGGACGCCGAGGGTGCGCGCCGCTCTGCGCACGCGCTCGACCGCGCGCGGCCGGACCCGCAGCAGCCGCTTTACGGTCTCCCGATCGCGATCAAGGACCTGGCGATGACCCGTGGCATGCGCACCACCATGGGCTCTCCGATCTACCGCGATTTCGTCCCCGATTTCGATGAGCTTTTTGTCAGCCGACTGCGCGCAGCCGGCGCGATCATCATCGGCAAGACCAACACGCCCGAATTCGGCGCCGGCTCACAGACCTTCAACCCGGTGTTCGGCGCCACCCGCAACCCCTATGACACAAGGCTCACCTGCGGCGGCTCGAGCGGCGGGGCGGCTGTGGCGCTGGCCTGCGGCATGCTGCCGCTGGCTGACGGCAGCGATCTGGGTGGGTCTTTGCGTAATCCGGCGGCTTTCTGCAACGTCGTCGGCTTCCGGCCCTCGCCCGGACGGGTGCCGTCCTGGCCTAAGCAGTTTTCGAGCGATGCGCTGGCGGTGCATGGTCCGATGGCGCGTTCAGTCGGCGACCTGGCGCTGCTGCTTTCCGCGATGGCCGGCCCTGACAGCCGGGTGCCGGTTTCCCTGCCCGAGCCGGGCGCGGTTTTCCGCGCGCCGCTGGCGGCCGCGCCCGCCGGCGCCCGGGTGGCGTTCAGTGCAGATCTTGGTGGGCATCCGGTCGCACCCGAGATTGCTGCGGTGCTCGAGGCAACCCTGCCTGTCTTCGAAGATCTCGGCTGTCGCGTGTCGCGGGCAGAGCCCGATCTGCATGACGCTGGCGAGATCTTCCGCGTGCTGCGTGCCTGGATGTTTCTAGCCCGCTCGCGCCAGGACTACGAGAACCATCGCGAGCAGATGAAAGATACCCTCGTGTGGAATATCGAGCAGGGGCTTGCACTGACCGCGAGCGATGTCGCTGAGGCGGAGATCCGACGCAGCGCGCTCATCGCGCGCGTGGAGGCGTTTTTCGGTGACTACGATTTTCTGCTGTGCCCGGTCACCCAGGTCGCGCCATTTCCGGTTGAGCAGGAATGGGTGCGCGAAATCAACGGTATCCCCATGCAGAGCTATCTCGACTGGATGGGAGTGTGCTGCGACATCACCGTGACCGGATTGCCGGCGATATCGGTGCCCGCGGGCTTTACCGCAGCGGGGCTGCCCGTGGGGCTGCAGATCGTCGGGCGCCGCTGGCAGGATCTGGAGCTCCTGCGCTTCGCGCATGCCTTTGAGCAGGCAACCGGCTGGGCGCGTCAGCGGCCACCGCTGATCGACCCGCACGCGTCTCAGCACGGCGGGGGCGTTGTGCTGGGAGATGGCGACAGGTAGGGTGCGCCCCCGATGGCCTTTGTGACCCCCTCAAATCAGCAGTCCAGCCGACGCGCGGCGCTCTTTTTTGCCGGGCTGCTGATGGCGAGTGTGCATGCTGCCGATGCGCCACCGGACGAGGATGCGCTGTCTGTGCTCTATCTCGATATGGAGGCGGCTGGCGAAATGGGTCGCGAAGCGCTGCAGGACTGGCGCGGCGGTCAGCTGGCGAGGGGCGCGGAAGGGTTCGAGCTCGCGCGCCGGGCGCTGGCCGCGATCGCGGCGCGCTGCCGCGCGCTGTCCGACTGCGACACGGCGAAGGTCATCCTGGCGCAGGATCGCCTTCTGGGACGTCAGCAACAGGCGCTGCGCGAAGGCGTGCCCGCAGAAGCCCTGGAGGAGATGGACCTGGCCGCGGACGAGGCAGCGGATCCGGATGAGGAAAACGCATCTCCGCTGCTTGCAGACGTTCCGGCCAGCGCGCAGAGCGTGGGCCTGTTCCGCGGCCGTGATCTCGGCGCGATTGTGGAAAACAGCGAGCCGATCCAGGCGGCGCTGCGGGAATGGCTGACCTGGCTGCGACCTAACCTGCTCGACGCCTATGAGCATTACCGCTACCTGCGCTACCGCATGTGGCCGGTCTACGAGGAAGCCGGTCTGCCCGAGGCATTGCTGTTCGGCATGCTCGCGCAGGAGTCAGGCGGCAAGGTGCATGCGCGCTCGCGAGCCGGCGCGGCGGGCCCGCTGCAGTTCATGCGCAGCACCGGACGGCGCTACGGCCTGGTGGTGGAGGATGGTTTCGACACGCGCTACGACCCGGAGGCCGCTACCCGCGCCAATGTGGCCTACCTGCAGGAGCAGTTTGCGCGCCTGAACGATGACCTCGAGCTCGCGCTCGGCGCCTACAACGGTGGCGAAGGGCGCATGGCTCGACTCTCGCCGCGGGGTTCGCGGCGTTTCTGGGACCCCAGCGTGTCGACCAAACTGCCGCGCGAAACGCGTGAGTACGTACCCATGGTGCTGGCGGCCGCGTGGCTGTTCCTGCATCCCGAGCGCTATGGCCTGCGCTTTCCTGAGATAGCAGATCAGCCCGCGCAGTTTGCGCTGCAGGCGGCACTTACCCTGAATGAGCTGAGTATCTGCCTGGGGCAGTCGGGGAATGAGCGGGGCTGGTTCCGGACGCTGCGCAACCTCAACCCGCGCTGGGATCCCAATCAGCGTCTGGACGCCGGCACCGTGCTCGAAGCGCCGGCCGCGCTGGTGGAAGCCTATGAGCGGCAATGCACGGCGGACACGGTCCTCGCTGAGCTGCGCACGTTCCAGAACGCCCGTATTCCGGGGGTCGAACTCGCGCCTCATCTTGCCGGCGGGAACCGGACGCACGTCGTGCGGAAAGGGGAGAATCTGTCGGGGATCGCGCGCCGACACGGGTGCGGTTATGGCGATATCCCGCGGATCGCCCAGGCCAATCGCATCGCGGCGCCGACCTATGCGCTGAGAATCGGCCAGAAGCTCGAGATCCCGCACTGCGGGGCGTGACTCCGAGGCGGACGCTGGCGGTTCAGGTCGCGACCAGCAGGATGGCCAGGAATGCGAACACCATGCCCACGATCTGTTTGGTGGTGACTGCCTCTCCGAGCAGAAAAAGTCCGAGCAGCACGGTCACCACCGGATAGAGCGCCGAGACGGCGACCAGCTGCGACACATTGCCGCGCTGCGCGCCGAGGAGATAGGCGTAAACGCCGAGCCCCCCGAAAATCCCCGCCAGCAGGGCGTAGGACGTGCCTTTCAGATCGAACGTCGGGCGGAAACCGACGTTGGCCAGTACCACCAGCACAACCAGCAGCTCGCCCGCGATCTCGGCGGTGAGCGCGCTGTTCGGATCGATATGGTTGACGGCGAGCTTCGGAAAGAAACGGCTCACGCCCCAGAGCAGGAAGCATGCAAGCGCGGGCACCCACCAGCTGTTCATGGAAATTCCTTAGGGCTGACCGGTGGATCCGGAATCGTTGACTGCCGGATGGCTCAGAACGCCGGGAAGAGACGGTCTTTGGGATATTCCGCGCCGGCCACATGCCGTGCGGTCATCGCGCGGACCATCTGGTAGACGCGGACTCTGAACGCCGGATCGGCTGACATGCGCAGGTAGGAGTCTTTCCCGCTGATGCCGTAGTCTTCCTGCAGCCACTCCATCATGTTGTCGCAGGCGTCGTAGACCGCGTGCTCCAGCGGCAGGTTGATCCCCACTGCAACGATGCTGTCAGGTTTGTCGATGCGCACGCAGGGCAGCCGCTTGTTCTTGATCACCGAGCAGCTGAGCTGCACCGTGGCGCGGGTTTCATCCGCCAGCGCCGTGAATTCGGTATCGCCCTGGCCGCCGTGCACGTCGCCCACGTAGAGCAGGGCGCCGTCGTGGTAGGCGTTGAGATAGACCGTGTGCCCGGCGCGGATGTCGCGACAGTCGATATTGCCGCCGAACGCCCCCTGGCCCAGGAGGGAGGTGTGCACCTCGCGCTCGGAACAGGTCGCCAGGGTGCCGATAAAGGGCTGCAGATCCCAGGTGAGCTTGTCCGAGTAGCGACCTTTGCCATCGCGGGTTGTGCCGGACGGACCGGGCAGGTGCTCGATGACCTGCACATGCGCCTCCGCGCAGTCGGCCCACTTGCGCGAGTCATGCAGCGGTCCAACGCCCGGGATGATGCCGGTGAAGCCGTAGCGCCAGGGCTCGACGAATTCGATGTTGATCCCCAGCACGTCACCGGCTTCGACCCCGCGCACGAAGATCGGTCCTACGACGGGATTGAAAAAGGGCGGCGAGCCTTTGAGCAGCGCGTCCATGTGCGGGTCGTTGACCATGCGGTGCACGGTTGGCGTGTCTGAGTCGTCGGCGATCATGCCGGTCAGGGCATCATCGGTCTCAACCTGGAAAGACTCGCCGAGCTCGACCTCGAGCACCGGCTCATCGTGGTAGTCAAAGGCGTAGCGGGTGACGGTGCCGCGGGTGATCTTCTGCATGCCTGCTCCCCTATTTTTCCCCTGCGCATGGTACGCCGGGGCGCGGCCGCGCAGGAATCAGCGGTAGGACGCAGGCCGGGTTCTGTTGGTAGCGCGCGCGGCGGCTCCGTTCAGGGCGTCATCACCTGTTCGAGGACTGATTCGTCCAGCGGGCCGTCGATGTAGGCCACGAGCCCGCCCTCGGGATTGAAGAACAGGTAAGAAGGGGTGCCGGTGAAGGCCTCGCCGGTCACGCGCGTGTACTTCGGCGCGAATTCCTCGACGCTGCTGATGACGCTGGGGAAGGCGTGTCGTTTCTGCGTGCGATACGCCGTCACCCGGCCGGTGGCGTCAAACCCGTCCAGCGAGACGCCCAGCACCACGGCATCGGTGTCGGCGTGGGTTTCGTGAAAGCGGGACAGCAGCGGATATTGCTCGCGACAGACCTGGCAGTAGGTGGTCCATGTCATGACGACATTCCAGCGCCCCGGCTGGATCCGGGTGGTGAGCCCGACCCGCTCGCCGTTCAGAGTCTGCACCTCGATATCGGCGGCCAGCGCCCACGCGGGAAGGGTCAGGCTGAGCACGCTGAGCAGCGTCAGCCAGGCGCTCCGAAGAGTACGCGTCTGCATCGATTCTCTCTCCTGGTCTGCGCCCTTTAGAGGCCTGCCTGCTCCGGGAGTTCCGCGACGCCGCTCAGCGCGGGGCGAGGGTGGCGGGCATGCCGTAACGCGGTTTATAGGTCACCACCGGCAGCGGCTCAATGGGATGCCCGGGCACCACCCGGACGGTGAAATGCTGCAGCAGCTGCGCCAGCACGAGCTGGATTTCGAGCATGGCCATGCCGGCGCCGATGCAGGTCCGCGGGCCCGCGGCGAACGGCAGGTAGGCGTAGGAATGGCGTGATTTGCTCCGGTCTGGCGCAAAGCGCTCGGGGTCAAAGCGCTCTGGATCGGGCCAGAAATCGGGGTGCCGGTGCAGGGTGTACATGGTGATCGAGAGATAGGCGCCGGCCGGAATGTAGAAATCCCCGAAGACGGCTTCCTCTGTCGCGCGTCGCGCTATCCCCCAGACCGGCGGATAGAGTCGCATGGATTCCTGGACTACCTGCTTCAGGTAGGGCAGCTGAGGCAGGTCGCTGCTCTCAGCCGGACGCCCGCCGAGGACGCTGCGCAGTTCTTCCACCAGGCGCGCCTCGACTTCGGGCTGCTGACCAAGCTGGTAGAGCGTCCAGCACAGCGCGGTAGCCGAGGTTTCATGACCAGCGAGCATCAGGGTGATGATCTCATCGCGCATCTGGTCGGCGTCCATACCCTCGCCGGTATCCTCGTCGCGCGCCGCCAGCAGGCGGTGCACGATATCGCCCTCAGCCCCGCCGCCCTGCCGGTGGAGCTCTACAAGGTCGTCCACGATGGTGTCGAGGCGTGCCTTGGTGCGCTGGAAGCGGCGATTGCTCGGCACCGGCAGCCATGGCCACAGCGTCAGCAGGCTGTCTATGCTGAGCGGATGCCGATTCAGACGGTCGAGGATTCCGACCATCTCGTCGGCAACGTCATCGATATCCGCACCGAACAGGGTGCGGCTCACGACCTGGAACGCCAGCCGGCTCATGTCCCGCTCGAGCCACACGGTCTCGCCGGTCGGCGTGCTGCGCCAGCGGTCCGCCAGCGCGGCGGTCATCTCGTTGATGACGGTGTCGAAGCTGTCCACGTGGCGGTTGGCGAACACCGGCTGCATCAGGCGGCGCTGCCGCGTCCAGTCGGGGCCGTCGTTGGTTACCAGTCCGCGACCGAGCGTCGCGCTGATCACGCGATAGTCGATGGTGTTCTTGGTGAACTGTGGCCAGGCCCTGGTCAGGACCTGTTTCACGTATTCGGGATGATTGATGCAGTAGACCGTAAACAGGCCGCGGAAGCGGACGACGTCCCCGTAGGCCTCGCGGAGCTGGTCCAGGTATACGGGCGGACTGGTGCGGAACGCCCGGTGCATCTGGTACCAGGGTGGCCCTGGCGGCGTCCGGGGCCGGGCGATATCGGGGCTGCTGGTGGTGGTCACGGAGCGCGGTTTGACGGCGAGGGTGTCGGTTGTGGGCAAGAGCAGCGGCGGCGAGCGGGTCCCGCCGCGCTGCTCTTCAAGCTCAGCGGCGGAAGTGCGGCATCACGTCCTTGGCAAACATTTCCATGCTGTTGCGGATGTGATGCGGCGCCAGTCCGGACAAGGCCATGCCCATGACCAGGTGGGTGACCCGTCCGCGTTTGGTGTAGTCGGCAATCATTTCGCGGACATCAGCCGGCGTGCCGACCATGGCGTCTTCGCCGAACACATCAAAGCTCTGTGAGCGGATGATGTCGTCCACCGACGGGATCCCGGCCGTTGCCTGGTCGTCGCCCGGCTTGTCGTTGGCTTCTGCAAACCATTCGGCGTAGCGGGTGGCCGTGTAGTGCAACGACTGCGCGGCGGTTTCCCAGGCCTGGGCCCGGCTTGGCGCTACGTGCACCCAGCGCAGCTGCGCGGTGAAGTATTCCTGCGGGTTGCGTCCGGCGGCCTCCAGGTAGCCGTCGTACTCCTCGACCATGGACGGCGGGCCCACGACCTGGAAGTGACAGCCCATCTTCGCGGCGCGCTCGATGGCCTTCGGCGCCAGCGCGCCGACCCAGATCGGCACATGCGGGCGCTGCAGTCCGGGCGGCACGATCTGGATGTCCTTGAGGTGGTTGTACTTGCCTTCGTAAGTGACGACCTCGTCGCTCAGGAGCTTCTGGATAATCTCCACGCCCTCGCGCAGGCGCGCGCCGCGGGTGGTGTGCGAGATCCCCTGGTCGTCAAACTCTTTACGTCGATAACCCAGACCGACGCCGAGATCAAAGCGGCCGTTGGACATGACGTCGACCGTGGCGGTGTCCTCAGCGATGCGGATCGGGTTATGCAGCGGCAGCAGCACGAGGAAGGTGCCTATGCGGATCCGGGTGGTGCGCTGTGAAATGGCGCCTGCGATGGGCAGCAGGGAGGGCGAGTAGCCGTCGTCAACGAAATGATGCTCGGTCAGCCAGGCGTTGTCGTAGCCCATGGCCTCTGATTCAGCGATCAGGTCCAGGTGTGTGCGGTACAGCTCGGTCCAGGCCACACGGTTGAACGCGGGATTACGGAAGGGCCACAACAGGCCAAAACGAAGATTCATTGCCTAAATTCCTCCACCTCAAAGAAACGACTGGTGAGCGCTGAGCACGGCACTTGGTACGACGCCGACCCCTCATCGGCAGGTCAGCCCCGGCGGCTCAGCAGCATACGAGAGCCGCACGGTACACGCCCATCGGAACGTCCACAAGGGCGCTGCGACGCCGCCCGGGAAACGCGATTGCTGGCGTATAGTGACGTTTCCCCGCAGGCAGGAAACGGAATACCGATGAGCAGAGTCGCTGCAGAAAAAACGCTGAATACCGAGACGCCGGCGCTCGATCTGGAAGCCCTGTGGCTGCCGTTTACTCACAACCGGTTGTTCAAACAGGCGCCCCGGCTGGTGTCTCGCGCCGAAGGCATGTACTACACCACGCCGGACGGCCGCCAGGTGCTTGATGCCTTGTCGGGGCTGTGGTGCTGCAACGCCGGCCATCGCCACCCGCGCATTGTTGAAGCGGTCAAAGCGCAGCTCGACGAACTCGACTACGCGGTGGCCTTCCAGGCGCATCATCCAGCGGCCTTTGAACTCGCGACAGCGCTCACGGCGCGCGCGCCGGCCCATCTGAACCACGTTTTTTTTACCAATTCCGGCTCAGAGGCGTGCGATACGGCGCTCAAAATAGCGCTCGGCTATCACAAGGCGCGCGGGGAGGGGGGGCGCTTCCGTTTCATCGGCCGCGAGCGTGGTTATCACGGGGTCGGCTTCGGCGGCATCTCGGTTGGCGGCATGTCACCCAATCGCAAGGCGTTCGCCAGCGCGCTGCTGCCGGGCGTTGACCACCTGCCGCACACGCACGACCTCGAACACATGGCTTTCTCGCGTGGCCAGCCGGCCTGGGGAGCGCACCATGCCGACGCGCTCGAGCGCATCGTTACGCTTCACGATCCCTCGACCATCGCCGCGGTCATCGTCGAGCCGATGCAGGGCTCAGCCGGCGTTATCGTGCCGCCGCAGGGCTACCTTCAGCGGCTGCGCGAGATCTGCGACCGGCACGGCATCCTGCTGATCTTCGATGAGGTCATTACCGGCTTCGGGCGGCTTGGAGAGTATTTCTCGCCGGACCGTCTGGACGTTCAGCCGGACATGATCACCTTCGCCAAGGGCGTGACCAGCGGCGTTGTGCCGCTCGGCGGCGTTCTGGTCAGCGATCCGATCCACGCGGCGTTCATGCAGGGGCCGGAGCATCTGGTCGAGTTTTTCCATGGCTACACCTACTCCGGACATCCGCTGGCCTGCGCTGCGGGGTTGGCGACGCTGGCGGTGTACGACGATGAAGGCCTGTTTGCCCGAGCACGGGCGCTCGAGCCGGTACTGGAGCAGGCCATGCATGCGCTCTGCGAGCTGCCCCACGTCATCGATGTGCGCAATCTCGGCCTGGCTGCGGCGGTAGAGTTGGCTCCGCGGGACGGCGAGGTTTCCAAACGTGGTCTGGACGTGTTCCAGCACTGTTTCGATCACGGGGTCATGGTGCGTTATACGGGCGACACGATAGCGGTCGGGCCGGCCTGCACGGCAAACGAAGACGATATCCAGCAGATTGCGGGAACCATTGCGGCGGCGCTGCGCGCGGTGGCTTGAGGCGCGCGGTCGGGGTTCGGAGCCCGCCGGGGAAGCGGGTGAGGCAGGAAATCTTCTCCGAGGGATTCCCCCCCCCTCAGGGCGCCTCTTCCAGCCACCAATCTTCCAAATTGCCAACTCCGTCACAAAAACAGCCATAAAACAGGGTGATTTGAGTCGCCCATTGCGCTATGTAAGCCCCACACCGCTGAGGACACAACGCTCAAAGCGTGCGGCGGGGGTGAACGGCTGGCAGTTTCTGGAATGTTTCTGTGGGTCAACGCCTCCTCGTTTCCTACCTGTCCGCTTCCTTGGCGATCAGCGTGGCGCTGCCGCGACTCTGGTGATTGTCGATAGGAAATCAGGATGAATAAAAAACACTTCGCCGTTCTGGGGAGCGCTCTGGCAGCGCTGGTGGGACTCACGTCCGCCAACGCCGACGACCCTCTCATCACTCTAGATGGCACGGGTGTTCGAGTGATTGAGATCCCTCAGCCTGAAGGCGACCCCGTGATTGCGGGGGAGAAAGAATTCACCTTTACCGGCGCCCGGCTGAACGAAGACGGCAGCGTTGAAGGCGCCTTCTCTCAGGTGTCGTCCTACTGTGCTGACGCTGAGGGTAACTACGACCCGAGTTGTGCGCTTGGAAACAAGGGCGTGCTTGAGGCTGAGGTCGCAGGGGATGTGACCTGCCTGACGGGTGACCCGGAAACCGGTGCTGTCTGGTTTGCCGTGCAGATTACGGAAGCGGACGACGACCCTCGTTTCACAGCGGCCCAGAACCAGCAAAGCGCAGGTGAAGTAGCGGCTGGCCGGCGCATCATGGTTGGCCGCCTGTCGCCGAGTAGTCGCGAGAATGGCCAGACGAACGTGTTACTGGATGAAGCCAGCCTTTTCTATGCCCCGCGTCTGGTGGCGTTGCCGAATGTTGCGCCGGAGGGTTCTTATGTTCCGGTCAACGATATGGATGCATGGGAAGACGCGCTGGACGGGCCGGTCACGCCGGCTAACGCTTGCGTTCACGGTGACGCATTTTTTCTTAACGTCGCCGTGGCTCAGGTCGAGCCCGACAACATGCTGCGTTTTTTGCAGAAGAAATCGCTGAAACCACATGGGCACGAAATTTGATGGCCGGTTCCCATTGCCACGCAGCTCTTCCTCCGCAGAAGCGATTCAACTGTCAGAGTTCAACTTTCGACTTTACCGAAGTGATTTGAAC
>Ga0181582_10001770_pt1 | contig 17015 bp, 14 predicted proteins | sample 071ome_32_FD_132438 | JGI IMG/M metagenome (GOLD analysis project Ga0181582, IMG submission 132438) | Coastal salt marsh microbial communities from the Groves Creek Marsh, Skidaway Island, Georgia - 071405AT metaG (megahit assembly) | ecosystem: Environmental > Aquatic > Marine > Intertidal...
GACCTCGACCGACGTGCACCCCGACGCGCCCAGGCGCGCTCACTCGCAAGACGCGCTATGCGCTACGTGCTTTGCTCGTTCGCCAGTGTATAAGGCTCCAGACGAGTCGCTGGTGCTCCCGAGGTACTCGAGTCGGGACTTTGCCGCAGGGGAGCTCGGGAAGCCGTTCTGGCAGGGGACGCTGGGTGCCGGCGACGTGCTGTACCTGCCGCGGGGGATGATCCACGAGGCGTCGTCGCTCGCGGAGAGCAACTCGCTGCATGTGACCATCTCGATGAACCAGCGCAATAACTACTTCGAGTTCCTGACGTCGTTATTTTCAAACGCGCTGGAGACGAGCGCGAGGGACTCGGTTGCGTTCAGGAAGACGCTCCCGAGGGGGTTGTTGCTCTCGGACTCCCCGGAGGCCGTTCAGGAAGCCGTTCATGACGCATTTCACGAGCACCTCGATAGACTCATGGAGGGGGTGTTTCTGCGCGTGAACGCCCAGTCGACAATGTGCAGGGTGGGTAGTGACCTCGGCCGACGCGCCCCCGACTCTCTCTCTCTCTCACACACACACGCTCGCTCGCGACATTTGCCAGGCGTTCTCGGACTTTATGTTAAACCGGCTTCCCCCGCCGCCCGACGCGCGCAGGTTTGCGCCGCTTGACCACGCCACGGTCTCGGCCGGCACGTCGGTGGCGCTGACGTACCCACAGTCGGCCTACGCAGAGCTGGACGTGACCGGCAAAACGCCGGCGCTCTTCGTGTACCATTGTCTGTCCAACTCGCGGGACTTGCACCAGACGCTCGAGGGGGGCGAAGACGAGGGCGACGACGCGGACGACAGGGTGGAGCCGCAGCTGGAGGTCCCGTTGGAATGCGGACCGGCCCTGCACACGCTCTTGTCCGGCCGAGTCTTGGATCTCGGCGAGGACGACATGGCCAGCGAGTCGATGCGCGTGATCGACCTGGCGCAAGCCCTGGTCGACGCCGGCATCCTGTCCATCGTTGACTCATCCTCCTTGTCGGACAGGAAGACCAAGAAGACAAGAAAGAGCTCGTAGCGCTGGGAGATCTTTACATAGCATACCCCATCCGATCGCTGCAACCGAATACTCGTGCCAGTCCTTCTGAGACTAAGGCTCCTGCTGTCGCCGCCGACGACAGTTCTTATCTTTGCCCATTCGAACGAAAAATTGGCTCGCGAGTTGCAACCCCAGGCCAGCCCCTATAGATCCCACACGCATCCTAGATCGAGATCGTCTATTGCTCTAGGGGTTGAGCATGCTCGAAGTGGCACGTAGCGCGAATCTTGGCCGGCACGGAGGCAGCATGCTTCGCGAGCGGAATGGACGTGTCTCGTCCAGCTCGTCGGGGCTACGACTGGCCAATCGGCGCCAGGACCTGATAAGGATCCGTCGTATCGGTGTTCAAATCCCGCGGACGTACAATTCAAGCGTGAACCCAGCTGCCGGAGACGATTCCGAACGGTACGTCGTCGTTCAGAGCGAGGAGAGGAAAGCGAGCGGGGCCGTTCTCCCGCCCCTTTCGCCTCTCTCTCGCCTCTCTCTCGCCTCTCTCTCGCCTCTCTCTCGCCTCTCTCTCTCTTTCTCATGCGCACACAAACACACGGTCGGCTCGCTCGCTCGCACGGCGCACACGACTCACGCTGCACCGTCCCCGCCCCTCCCGTCCTTGCAGCTCATTCAAAGTCCCCAAATGGATGGGCGTGATTCCGGACGTCCCAATCACAGGCGACGACCAGGGGTCGACTATTTATTCCGCGCTGGCGCATCTCGGCGCGCTGGGAAGTTTTGACGAGAGCCAGTTCGAGGCGGAAACGTACTCCCGCGAGGCCACCGGCGGATCGGACGAAGGAAGTTCCGGAGAGACGTCCGTGGACGACGCCTCTGCCTCGGAGCAGCCGACAATGGCGCCAAAGGGCGGCATTCCCCACCGCTGGCAGATCGTCTTCATGATGGCCCTGTCGTTCGTCCTGTGCAACATGGACAAGGTGAACATGTCGGTCGCCGTAATTCCGATGGCAAAAGAGCTGGGCTGGTCTGCGACAGAGCGAGGGCTGGTCTCGTCGTCCTTCTTCTGGGGATACTCGCTGACGCAGATTCCCGCCGGATGGGTGTCGACGTCGGTCGGCGGTGCCAAGGTGCTGATGGCCGGCGTTGCGCTGTGGTCGCTGGGAACGCTCATCGCGCCCCCCGCAGCGCACATGAGCCTTCTGGCGCTCTGTGCGACCCGTGTCTTCGTCGGTCTGGGCGAGGGGCTCGCCCCGTCGTCGGCGACAAATGTGCTGGCGCGCGTCATTCCCGAGGGAGAGCGGGCCAGGGCCGTGACTGCGGTGTTCGGGGGCCTGGACGTCGGCAGTGCGATCGGCCTGACCCTGTGCGGTCCGTTGATCTACTACTTCGGGTGGGAGTCGGTGTTCTACCTGTTCGCTGTACTCGGACTTATGTGGTGCTTGGCATGGCCTCTCGTCAAGCCCGACACCAGGGAGCCGGGCGAGGTCAAGCCGGCCACCAAGGCGCCCAAGGCGCCGACAAACGTGCCGTGGGGCAAATTTTTGAGGTCTGCTCCAGTCTGGGCCGTTATTGTAGCTCACTTTTGCTACAACTGGGGCTACTACACGCTCCTGGCGTGGCTTCCGTCCTACTTCGAGATGGCACTGGGATTGAACGTGGAGAAGAGCTCGTTGCTCACGCTCATCCCCTACATCGCCATGACGCTGATGACGCCGTTCGTCGGCCCCGTCGCCGACGGACTCGTGGCCAAGGGATGGTCTGTGACCAACGTGAGAAAGCTCTCACAGGGCATCTCGTTCGCGGGACCGGCACTCTGCATGCTCGCCATGGCCCTCCTGACCCCGGCGGTTCCTGGCGCCGGCTGCACCCCGCTCCTCGTCGCCATCATGTCCGTGGCGTTTGCCCTTGGCGCATGGGCGCGAGCAGGCCTGTACTGCAACCACCAAGACCTGTCGCCCAAGTACGCCGCGGCGCTGTTGGGCCTGACCAACACCGCCGGGGCCCTGCCCGGCGTGCTCGGCGTCACCGCCGCCGGATACCTCCTGGACGTCACCGGGTCGTGGGCGTATGCATTGTTCTACCCGACCATCGTGTGTCAGGTGTTTGGACTGGTGATCTATACAATCTTTGCCAGCTCTGTCCGCCAGGAAGGCTGGGACTGAGCTGGAAGTTTAAACACTTCACTCATTTCTCGGCATTCACCGGACCGAGCAACAAACCCAAAATTCGACATCTTTCATAGCATAGAATAGCATACAGTATAGATAGAGGCGAGCGAACGGAATGGAGGGAACGAATTTGAGAGAGGGTTCCCGCGCGACTGGGAATTTCGATCCTCTCACGGTCGCAGGCTCGCTTCCGCCCGTGTTCGGTCCGGTCTTTCCGTTCCGGTACTTTAATAGTATCCAGACCGAATGCTTTCATAGTCTGTACCACTCGCGAGACTCTGTTTGCGTCGCAAGCCCGACTGGGAGCGGCAAGACGAGGTGAGTTGGGTGACTGCGAATAGCTTGGTTGGCGAGGGCTACGTACACGACGACGAGTACCTCACTATATACGCACGCGCTCTCCCTCCCCCCTCACCTCCCCACTTCCGCCCTGCAGTCTCTTCGAGCTGGCCATTTTGGGCATGCTGAAGGAGGGCCTCACCACGGACGGCCTGACGGGTGCGCTCGTGATGGACCCCGTTCAGCGGGGACAGCGCAAGGCCATCTACGTCGCGCCGATGAGGTCGCTCGTGCAAGAGAAGGCGGCGGTGCGTGTGGTGTCGCATTGATGCTCTCTCCGTTGCTCTCGTTTTTGCTCTCTCGTCTGACCCTCAGTACATCGAAGCATCCATGCTCACCATGCCCACCACGCTCGTCCCGCTCGCCTGCGACAGGAGTGGAAAGCGCGGTTCGGCAACACGCTCGGTCTGACGGTCAACGAGTTCACCGGGGAGCACTGGTCGAACGGTGTTGAAGAGCTGGAGCAGAGCGACATCGTTCTCACGACGCCGGAGCGCTTTGACAGCATCACGCGTCGGGCGGGCAGCTGCAAGGACGCCGGTACCGGTTTTCTCTCGCAGGTGTGTTTGGTCATGCTGGACGAGGTGCATTTGCTCGCTGAGAACCGGGGTCCGTCGCTCGAGGCCATCGTATCGAGGCTCAAGCTGGGCAAGGGACTCGCCGTGGCGCCCCGGTTCATGGCCTGCTCTGCGACGTTCCGGAACGTGGAAGATGTGCGTGATTGATGAGGTTCGTGCTCGCCCGCTCGGTCACTCACTCGCTCGCTCGCTATGTGTTCGCTACGTAGGTGGCGCAGTGGCTGGGAGCGCCGCCCAGGGCCACGTTCTCCTTCGGGAACGAGATGCGGCCGGTGCCTCTTGAGATCAACATCAAGACGTATCAGTTCAACAGCAACAACGAGTTCATGTTCTCGAAGAAGCTCGATGACCACGTGTACTCGGTGCTCGTCGAGTACTCTGGCGGCAAGCCGGCGCTGTGCTTCTGCCACACAAAGGCGGAGACTTCCAGGCTGGCAAAGAAGCTCAGCTCGGAGTACCGCAACAACGACGGCAAGGGCGTGTTCGTCAGCGATGCCCAGCACCGGTCCCTGCTGCTCGACGCGTCCCGGAAGATCCGCGACGATGGCCTGAAAAAGAGCATCCGCGAGGGTGTCGGCTACCACAACGCGGACCTGAGCATGGAGGACAAGGCCATCGTCGAGGACCTCTTCTTGAAGAGGCAGCTGAGGGTCGTGGCCACGACGAGCACGCTGGCGATGGGCGTCAACCTCCCGGCCCATCTGGTCATCGTCAAGGGCGTGCGGGTGTATCGCGGCAACAGTCAGTACGCCATGCTGGACTACTCGTCGATCCTGCAGATGATCGGGCGAGCCGGCAGGCCGCAGTTCGACGTCAAGGGCGTTGCCGTCATCATGGCCCAGCCAAAGGACAAGAGCACGCTCGACAATATCCTTAATCTGTCAGAGGTTGTAGAGTCGAGCCTGCTCGAGTGCCTGGCCGAGTGTCTCAACGCCGAGATCTGCAACGGCATGGTGACCGACGTCAGTTCGGCGATGGCTTGGGTCCAGACCACGTATCTGTTCGCCAGGATCACCAAGAACCCCGGGCACTACGGCGTCCCGTACGAAGAGTCCGTCAAGGGCCATGAGGCCATCGTCACGTGGCTCCGCGACACCATCCTCAGAGGTACCATCTGCAAGCTGACCAGCAGGGGCATGGTGTCGACGGACGAGCGGGGCCTCGCGCTCTCTTCGACAGCGCCCGGCGTGCTCATGGCCGAGAACTACGTCCGACTCGAGACGATGTCGCTCATCGCCAAGCTCGGCGCCAGGTCCACGCTCGAGGACTTTGCGTGGGTGATCGCCGGAAGCGTCGAGCTGGGAGACAGCCTCATCGTCCGTCGCAACGAGAAGAAGTGGCTGAACAAGATCAACGCGAGCGCGTTGGCCCGCTACTCGATCAAGGACCCGGCAAAGCCCGGGTCCAGGCTCAAGCGGATCCAGCTCCCCTCCCAGAAGGCCTTTGCTCTGATGATGTTTGACCTGTCGTCCGAGTGCCGTGCCATGATCAAGAAGGAGGCCTCGAGGGACTCTGGCCCGATCCAGGGCCTGATCCGCGACGCCAGCACCGTCGTCAGCAAGGGCACGCAGATTGCCAAGTGCATTGTCCGCTACTTCGAGGCCACCCACGGAACGGCGAGCGCCCTTTGCGAGGCTCTGGTGTTCAAGAAGGTCCTCGACCGGAGGCTCTGGCCGGACGACCCGTTCCTCATCACGCAGACCAAGGGCATCGGCGAGACGATCGCCACGCGTCTGGTCAGCAACAACATCGGCACGCTCCGCCAGATCCTCGCCACGGACGCCCGGCAGCTGGAGATCATCGCCGGGCTGCGCCCGCCGCAGGGCACCGTGATGCAGGACAACGTGGGGATGCTTTGCCCAGCCCCCCTTCGCGTGTCAACGCGCCTCGAGGAGCGCCGCACGACGATGGTGGCCGACGTGACCATAATGGTGGCGGACGGGTCAAAGAACGCACCCGACACCAAGGACGGATGGTGCCGCATCGTCGTCTTCAACAGCTCGTCCAACGCCGTGCTGTACACCCGCCGGGTCCGCTACTCGCTGTTTGCGAAGGACCGCGGCGGTCTCCGTTTCCAAGTCGACACGTGCTCCCCGCCAGACGCCGAGAGCAATATCGTCGTACGCATCATCGACGAGACCGTGCTCGGCGTCGACGTCCGGGAGAGCACCCCGCTGCTCCCCTCGACCGAGGCCGAGTCGAGGCGCGTCCATGGTGCGCTCGATCTGCTGATCCCTGGCACGAACGGAATCGCCGCCGTCGACCCATCCCGGTCCATCGCGAATGGTCTCGCCGGCGTGCCGAGAGCGGCCATGGATCGTCCCGACGTCGTCGGCGTCTCCGAGAAGAAGCAGGCAGCAGTCTCGAAGAGGGAGACAACCAAAGGCCGCGCGTCCGAGAAGGCGCGCGGGCCGTCGCCGACAGCCCAGCAGACGAAGCTCAACTTCGCGCCGAAGAAGCGCGCAAGGATCACCTCGGAGACCGAGAACGTAGAGGTCATCGACCTGCTGGACGAAGACGATGGCAGCGCCGGCAAGTCCACGGAGGAGAAGACGCCCCAGCTCTCTTCCTCCCCAGACACCAACGCCGACGCCGACGCCGACGCCAAATCCAGGCGCGTGACGTCCACGTCCGAATGCGCCGAGTTCCAGTCGACGTACGGTTCGTTCCTGTCCAGCCTCGAGCTCTTCATGGCCGACGACAACCAATAAGGGTGCCTCCTGAACCACGCCCACCACCCTCTCTTCAAGTAAGCGTTTGAATCGCAAACTCGACGATCACCTTCGCCGCCGCCTCGGATGTCTCCTTGCCCTTGAGGTCGTGCAGAGCGCCCTCAACCACAACCATCCGCGCGCTGTCCCCGATGGCGGCCACGAGCTGCGCTCCTGCCACGGCCGGATCGATATACCCGACTTGACACTCGTCCGCGCCACTCATGAGCACGAGGGTGGGTATTCCACGCAAGCTGCCGAGCGTTTCCGTCAAATCCACCCCAGATGAGCTGAACATATCGTCTTCGCCTCCAACGTCTGCGAGCGACAGGAAACGGCGCGCCGTCACCGGCGTCCCCTCCCCGCCGTCCTCCCATCGGAACATTAAGGCAATGTCGTCGCCCCGGCCCTCGTCCAGAAGTCTCCGGCAGAACTCGATCTTTTCGTCGACGTCGGGAAGAAAGTCGGCCAAGAACTCCCTGTCCGACACGGGACCCTGGAGGACGACGCCGCTCACGCAGAAACCCCTTCCAGGCGGTCGATGCTGATGACGACGGGTGTACATGACGGCATCCTGGCAGCCCGTCGAGTGACCTGGCGAATACGTGTGAACGAAGCGCGAGTGAGCATCGAGTCCGGCCGCGCGTCGGTCGTGATCAATACCCACCCAGGAGGAGGAACTCCACAAACCCGAGGTGTGCGTGAAGGTGCTCGAGCAGCAAATCGAGCTCCGCTGCGTCGTTTGTCACGGATGAGATGCCCCACCCGGTGTGCGACGAGGAGAGGAGCGGTTGGCAGAGGTGAAGTGAAGCAGCGGAAGTCGCCAACTCAACGTGCAGGGCGTCGATGTACTCGGCGAAGAGCAGTCCGCAGCTCAGACCCCCGACTGCGATGAGCGCCTTCTTCTTGCCTGACGACGACGAGGGGGAAGGGCTGAGGAAGGCGACGTGCTGAGGTTTTGGGCCGTAGCGGAGGAGTTGGCCCTCCATGGCAAAAACTTTTGGCGAGTCTCTCGCTTGTCCTGTTGTTCATACGACGTTCTCAGAAGTCCCGTGCTCTCTCTCTCGCAGACGACCGGGGTTGGCCCAAGGAACGGCCCGGAGGCGGCAGCAGTGCACGCGAGTCGCACGACCACCACTGCATGAGCCACGAGAGAAAGAGTAGCCAGGCACGAGTACCAGCCATGCCTCCGAAACGCAAACAGCCGAAACGCAAGGCCAAGCTGGTCGAGCCGGAACCCGCCGACGAGCCCTCCCCCTCTCCGTCCCCCTCTCCGTCCCCCTCTCCGTCAGCATCCGACCCGGGCATGCCGTCGGGCTGGGAGCTCCTGGACCGGGACGACAACCCCGTGGACAAGGTGGACAGCGGCACGGGGGCCGCCGAAGCACACGCGAAGAAGACCAAGCACCAGAAGAAGGCCGAGAAGAAACGGAAAGAGGAAGGCATTCGGGAGCTTGAGGCTCGACGGAAGGCTGGGCTCATCGCGCCCACCACGGCGCCCGAGTTCGAGCAGCTGATCATGTCGTCGCCGAATTCGAGCTTTGTTTGGATCCAGTTCATGAGCTACCTGATCGCCCAGGGCGAATTGGACAAGGCGCGAGCGACCGCCCAACGCGCGCTCAAGACCATCCAGTTCCGGGAACAGGACGAGAAGTTCAATGTCGTGATGGCGTGGTTCAACGCGGAGAACGCATATGGCACGGACGAGTCCACGGAAGAGGCCTTCAAGAAAGCCATGGCGATGAGCTCCCAGAGCAAGGTCCTCAAGACGGCGCTGGACATTTACGAGCTGACGGGCAAGATTGACAGCGCCCGGGAGGTCGCCAAGACGCTCTGCAAGCTCTACGGGGATAACCCCGAGTCGTGGATCCGGGTCATCCGGTTCTATCTCAAGCAGGGAGACCCAGAGCAGGCAAAGGTCCTCTACGGCAAGTCGCAGCAAGCCCTCCACCCCCGGCACCACGTGCACATGTCGAGCCAGGCGGCGCTGCTCGAGTTCAAGCTCGGCGACGCCGAGCGCGGCAGATCAATCATGGAGCAGCTGCTCCAGAATAACCCCAAACGATTGGACCTGTGGAACGTGTACTGCGACCAGGAGGTCAAGTACGGGGAGGCGAATCGGACGAGGGCGCTGTTCGAGCGATGCACGAGCTTGCAGTGGCCGGCGAAGAAGATGAAGGCGATGTTCAAGAAGTACCTGGACTACGCGAAGAAGCATGGGGACGAGGAGCTCGTGGAGCACGTGAAGGAGCAGGCGATGGCCTACGTGACGAGGCTGCAAGCAAACAACGACGAGGACGAGAAATAGACGAGGCGTCGTCTTTTCGTTGTAGACACATGATATATCATTCCATTCACAGTCGGCATGACCACGATCCGACGTCAGAAGATCGTGTCAGAAGATCATGTCCATGAGACAGCAGCAACAGAGCGCGGCCAGGCAGGCCGTGCAGCACGTGTCCATCCCGGGCCCTTGGTTCTGCGGTGATCCATAGTACGGCTGTTGTGCGGGCGCGTAGTATACCGTTTGGTTCGTCGGAGGCGGGTAGTAGTTCGCCGGCCCACCGCCGTACGGTCCTGCGTTCTGCGGGTAGCCGCCTGGTGGTGCCGTGTATGCCGTGTTTGACGGTCCCTGCGGCGGCCGCTGGTACGGCTGGCCCTGTGCTACCGGCTGGCCGTACACGACGCCGTTATTGTTGGGCTTCTTGTCGTCGTAGCCATAGTTGAAGTTGCTCATCTCTTGACTGATTGAGATACCGCGTTCGCAAGGGATCCCGCTGCGCGAGTTCACCTCTTCCGGTGCTCCGCGCCTGCTACTCTCCCGCGCGCCTCGACAAGAAGGTATAGATACCTCGTAGACTGCTGCCTGGGCGGGTAGCACGACCACGAGAAGAATTCTGTTTTAGCTTCAAATCGAATTCTGGCCACCAGACGGGGCCCTACACTCCCACCCATTCTTTTCGTCGTCGTCCATGCACGTCACATCAAGCGTTAACACACACATAGTCCCATACAGGCTCGCCTGTGTGGGACGGCGAGGGCGGGTCGGTCCTCGCCCGGTCGATTCAATCAGGTGCCGGGCTCTGAACGACCCACCCCAGGAAGACGACACCAACAACAACAACAAGGGCGGCGAAGGGAGCTTCATCGATGGCGTCAGAGACTTGTTCGACTTTGCGAGCTGGGCTCCCAAGTCAAGCCAAGCTTGGAGGCTGGGGGGACTGGACTCCCAGGCGTCCGTCTCGGGCTCTGTGGACGAGGACGACAAGGACGGCATCGACGCGAACTTTGACGTGCTCAGCGACCGTATCGACCAGCAGCGGCGGTCGACGTCCGGGGGCATGCTCGAGGATATCGAGCTCGAAGATGACGCGGATATGCTTTCGCAGCAGCCTTCTTTCCTCAAGTCGACGGACGAGGAGTTTGCGTCGAGCTTGAACTCTCGGATCGTCGAGGTCGCAAACACGGCGCCGGAGGCCGATATGGACGGCGGGGAGGCCTTGGACGGCGAGAAGCTGGTGCAGCTCATCGAGGCCAAGTTTGGGAAGAAGCACGACGTGTCGTTCGTGCGGAGGGACATCCCGGGCAAGACGCTCGTCTCTCTGAACATTTATCACGCCTACGTCGGACAGAAAAGCTTCCCGATGACGGAAGAGGATTTCAATGAGAAGATGGATGGCGTGGCGCTCGCACTGAACCTGTGGGATCAGGCTGACACCGTGGTGGCGTTCTTGAAAGCGCCCGTGCGGTCGAGCCGTGGGCTGCCGAGCCGCCCTATAGTCGGGAACGCGGTGAGCATCTCGCTCGAGCTTTCCAAGGAGCAGATCATGGAATGGTGGGGCCGGTAGTGGGCCGGTCGTGGTCGTTGTGGGGACGGCCGTGGTGGGACGGCCGTCGTGGGGCCTGCACGCGAACGAATCGAGCTGTACATTCTTCACTGTGAAAACTCTTCCATGACGTCGCCCAGCTGTCCCGTCGCCCGGGCTTCCCCTTGTGCCCCTCTATCCCCGCGGTCGTCATCGCGAATCCCAGGATCCAGGCCTATCTCGGTGTCTTTTCGCCCGCTCCAACGCCGGTCCCCGCACTCTTCGTTTTATAATAAAGGATCAGGATGCTCTCCCTTCAGAAGTGCGTTTTCAGCGTGAGAGATTGTGCGCACGGACGGAATCGGCTGGCGATTCGGCTGATTGGCTTGGAAATCCACTTTTCGCAGGCTCGAGGCTGCCCGCCGCTTGATTTCCCAGCGCGTGGTGCAGCTGATGTCGATCTCGACACCAACTGCGCCGCAGATTGACCCTCCGCCCGTCGCTCGCACCGATAGATGTCGACGTTGGCATCGCCAACCCCAGTTTCACTACGTTATCGCCTCTTACCTCTTCCTCCAGGACCGTCGTCGCCACCCCGGTGGCCACCGCCCGCGTCGCCAAGCGCACCACCGTCAACCGCGCGGTCGTGTGCTCCGCCCAGACCGAGCAGGTCGCCAAGGCCGCCGCTGCCGTCGTCCTGTCCGCCGTCGTCGGCCTGACCGCCGTCGATGCCGCCCAGGCTGATGTTGCGGGGCTCACGCCGTGCTCTCAGAGCAAGGCGTTCGCCAAGCGCAAGAAGCAGGAGGTGAAGGCCCTCTCCAAGAGGATGAAGAACTACGAGGACGGGTCTGCCCCGGCTCTGGCGCTCAAGGCGACCATCGAGAAGACGGAGAAGCGCTTCGACAAATACGCGTCCCAGGGACTGCTCTGCGGAACCGACGGACTGCCGCATCTGATCGCTGACCCGGGTCTGGCGCTGCGTTACGGACACGCCGGAGACGTGCTGCTCCCGACTATTGGATTCATCTATGTGGCCGGCTGGATTGGATACTCCGGCACCAAGTACCTGCAGGCCGTGAAGACCGCTGCCAAGCCGACCGAGAAGGAGATTATCATCGATGTGCCGATGGCGTGGGGTATGCTCTGGGCCGGCCTCGGATGGCCGATGGCTGCCTTCACCGAGTTCCGCAACGGAGAGCTCCTGGAGGACGACTCCAAGATCACCGTCTCCCCCCGCTAACTGTAGGTCGACGTAATAGACGATAGAGAGGTCGGTTTGTGTTTTGTCTTAGCTTTAAGCAAACGGTTGCTTACAGGTGCTTACAGGAGGAAGATGGACACGGGCTTGCGGACGGCGTTGGTGTATCCCTCGTGGAACTTGTACAGCACCGCCGTGTCCTCCGCCCGGGCCTTCTTGCCAGCGGTCACCGTGCCTCCCTGGGTGCAGGTGACGGTCGCGGTCTCCTTGGCGGAGTCTTTGAGCTGCTCGAGCCAGTTCCGCTTCCGTGCCGGCTTGGCGGGGCCCGCGCTCTTCCTGTGCTTCTTGTTCTCCTCAAGCCGCTGCGCCAGGGTGGTCGGCACAGCACCCGTGAACGCCCTGCTGGGAGTCTGAGACGACGGCGCGGGGTCCGCTCCGCCCGCGTGCGTGCCTCCGGCCCCTCCCCGTTGCTGCTTCTCCTTGGCAGCGCGCTTGATGCGCTCCATGTCGAGTTCGTGCATGACCATCTGCCTCGTCGGCAGCGGCACGTCGCGCGGCTTGGCGATCGTCTGGGACTCGGCCAGGTCAGAGACAAAGTCGGCGTGTTCGAACTGCCACAGGGAGTGCAGCGACGGGTTCAACAGGACGTTCGTGCGCTTGCCGCCGGCGCCGGCGGCGTCACCCTCGTCATCGAGCGAAAACTCAAACCCGAGGCTCAGCATGACGTCGACGACCTTCTCGAGGTTCTTGCGCTCCTCTGACGAGTACAGGTGCCTGGAAACGGGCCTGAGGACGGGCGCCGTCAGCCACGGCAGGAACGGCAGCACGTCGAGCATCGCTGCCGTCTTGGCCAGGCTCGCGTACGTCTCGGGCTTCATGCCCAGCCGCCACTTGTGCACCATCATCTCCCGATCAATCATGTCCTTCCTGGCGCCCTGCAGCATCCGCGGCCATCGCACCATCGGGTTCTCTGGCCCGGCAAGGACGCTCGCCACCCGCAGCGTGCACGCCGGGAGGTACTTCATCAGCGCAAACTCCTGGTTCCTGTTGACGCGCTTCTGCATGCAATCCACCATCTGTATGTTCTCCAACACCGTGGAGGTCTTTGTCAGCGCCATGTCGAACAGGATGATGGACGGCAGGCTCTCGTAGATGCCGCCGAGCACGAGGTCCTGGTCCCCAAAGTCCGACAGCGTGTTGTATCGCCGCAGGCACCGCTGCGAGTCCGTCTCTGCCACCTTGCCGATCACCGAAGGACCCTGGCGAAGGTGCAGCAGCTCCTTCCACAGCCGGAACGCGCCCACCGAGATGTCCTTCTGCCCGGCGCCCACCGACGAAATGTCGCTCATCTTCATCGTCTTCTGCTTCTTGGAGATGAACTGCATCGTGTTCAGACACGAGCGGATGTCGCACTCTGTCTTCTCCACCAGTCCGCGCAGCGTCGACTTGTCCGCCTTGAGCTTCTCCTTCTTGCAGATGACCTGCAGACGCTCCACCAGCTTTTCCGACCTCGGCGGCTTGACCACGAACACCTTGGCCACGTCCCGCAGCGGGCGCAACACCGGCGCGTACAGATCATTGCAAATGCAGATGACCGGACGGGTCAGCGGCTTGACCAGCGGCTGGCCCTTGGATGCCCCGGCCGAGGCCGACGCCGACCCCCTCTTCTGGTCCTCGCCAGCGCCCACTCCTTCGAGGTCCACCTCCTTCGTCTTGCGCTCGTCCTTCGCCTTCCGCACCACCTTGGCGGTCGCCAACTTGACCAGCGCAGCGACCGCGCTCCTCCCCTCTCCACCGCCGCTGGCCCCGTCAATCTCGTCAATGATGACGCAGTTCGGCCGCTTGTCCACAGTCACCCGCCCCATCTCCATGGCGTCGACCACCTTGCCAACCAGCGCCGGCCCGCTCCGCGCGTCGCTCGCATTGATCTCCATCGGCTTGTACCCGCAGTGCTTCGCCACGATATGCGCCAGCGTCGTCTTACCCAGCCCGGGCGGCCCCGCCAACAGGATGATCTTGTGCTCCGGGCGCGACAACGGGTCCTGAGCGAGCGCGAGATTGCCGTTGTTGCTACCCACGGCGTTCTGCGCCGATCCTCCAAACACACACGTGTCCCATTCCTTCACCCACTTGACCACCTCCCGATTGATCAACTCGTCGCTCAATAGATCCAAAAACCCGGCCGGCGCATACTTCTCCACCCACAGCTGCTTCGATAGCACAGGCACCGACGACGACGGACCCGACGACAGACCCGCCTCTGCCTGCGTCGCTGCCGCCTGGCCCTTCTGCTTCTTCTCGGCCTTGGCCCGCCGCTTTGCCGCCTTGGTCTCCGCCAGCACCCGCTCAAACTGATCCCGCTCCACCATCCCAAGCAAGTCATCAATCTTCGTCGCCAACATATTCCCCTTTGACCTGCGCAGCGCCTCCGACAGCGACCCGGAGCCCATCCCCGACCCTGCCCGCACCGGCGCATACACCCGCTCGGACGAGTCCAGCCCCGTCACCGTGATGTACCGCTCTGTCGCGTGCAACGCGTCCCGCTGCGGAAGCAACAACTCCCGGTCGGGAATCACGTTGGCATTCCCGCGGTTGGCATTCCCGCGGTTGACATTGACGCTGGCGGCAGCCGGCCCTGCGGCAGGCTCGGGGGGAGGGGCCTCCCCGCCGTCCGCACTGTCCTCCCCGCCGTCCGCCGCCCCCGCACACTCGCCCCCAGCATCGTCCACCCCCAAAGGCATCAGATAATCGTCCTCATTCAACTCAGGACCTTCCAACAGCCCCATCTCCTCGTCGTCCAGCAGCCCCTGCTCGTCCAGCCCGGCCATGAGCTCGAAATCGTCCTCGTCCTCGTCGAGCCCCCCGCCGTTCGCCCTCACGTTCTCCTTATCATGTGTCCCCCCAAACCGAGAGGTCGTCCGAATGATGTCCAGCTGAGACGAACTCGGATCGATCCGGAATTTTGAATTCGAGACGTCATCCTCGCCCGCCCCATGGACCGCAGAGCCGTCTTGGGCCACCACCATGTTGATACCCGAAATACAGCGGACAAGGCACACGGCGTATCCGATACGATGACGCAGAGAGATAGAGACAGAAAGGAAATACGAAATTTCCAGGCGCTCGTCAACAAACGCGCCACACAAAAACGAACACTCGAACAAGCTTCTACGGGCCACGCAACGCAACCGTGCCGTAGAACGTAGAACGTAGAACGACACACGAAGAAGTCGCTCCGAACGCGCCGCGAAGTTCTGTCCTCTGAGCGCTAGGAATAGGAAATGGACACGCTCCTGGGCTACCCAGTTCCGTTCCCCACCAGAGACCTGTATATCGCCGTGGCAGCCGTGGCGTTGTTCCTCCCTGTGACTGTGCTGGCGCATACGATCGTCGTCAAAGTCCTGAGCGTCGTGCGGGGTGCGGGTCCATCGTCCAAGTCAAAGTCGAGCTAGGTGTACGGACGTCTGTCGGTCGACCTCGGTATGATTTCTCAGCTGATTGTGCTGTCGCCGCGTGGGGACGTCATCATCCTGAAAGACTTCAAAGGGAACGTATCCAAGTCGAGCCATGAGGTCCTGTTCAAGGCAATCACCGGGTCGACGCTCGCCCCGTCCTCGTCGGCCTCGTCGTTGGCCCCTGCATCGCACCCGCCCGTGTTCTGCGTGGACGGGACGAGTTATGCGTACGTGTGCGGCGGTGGGCTATATTGGGGGCTGACGACGCGGGAAAATGTGAGTCCGAGTCTGTTGGTGGAGCTGCTCAACAGGCTGTTTTGGGTGGCGAACGACTACGTGGGGCACGTGTCTGAGGAGTCTGTTCGGAAGAACTTTGTTCTCTTGTATGAGCTCATTGATGAGATTATGGACTACGGGTTTCCGCAGAACTCGTCGACGGAGCGGCTGAAGGAGTTTATCGCGATGGAGCCGAGCGTGTCGTCGCGGAAAAGCGGGGGCGGGCTCTTCGGGGTGGGCGGGGTGGGCGGGGTGAAAAGCAGGGATGGGAGCGGGAGCGGGCTTGCGGGGCCGAAGGAGGTCGTTAAGTCGGTGCTGAGTACGTCCCGGACCGGGGCGAAGGAGGAGATTTTCGTGGATATCGTGGAGAAGCTGACGGCGATTTTCGACGCCAGTGGCCGGTTGCGGACGAGCAGTATTGTCGGGAGCGTGCAGGTCAAGAGTTACTTGCATGGAAGTCCGAAGATTCGGCTGGGGCTGCCAGAATCGCTGGTGCTGCTGAGTGACAACGACAGCGGTGGCGATGCGTTGCAGTATGGGTCGTCGATGTCGACGTCGACGGTGGGCCTGGCGTCGGGGCCCGTCGTGCTGGACACGTATTCATTGCATGAGAGCGTGGATCGCGATGCGTTTTCGAGGTCCAGGGTGTTGGAGTTGACGCCTCCAGAGGGGCACTTTTCGCTGTTGACGTATCGGAGCTCCAAGTCGTTCGTGCCGCCGTTTGTGGTGACGCCGATGGTCGAGGAGGACGCGATGGCGGCGGACAAGATGACTGTGCATATTTGTCTGCGGGCAGACTACGAGGGTGGCGGCGGTGTGGGCAGTCTGTCCGTGGGGGAGAGGAAAAAGGGCAAGACGGCGACCGGGGTGGAGGTCATCTTGCCGCTGCCGCCGACAGTGTCACGTGCGCACGTTGAGCTCGACACGGAGGAGAACGACGGGCCGTTGCTGTCCAAGCTGGCTGGCACGTCCTTCACGCAAAAGGCAGAGTGGAACGCTCGGGACTCCAAAGTCGTGTGGAGCTTGCGGAACGTGCCAGACGGACGCGAGCACGTGCTCAAGGTCCGTCTGACGGTTGATTCGGCGGACGGGGAGAGAGGGAGCCAACCGGACCGGTACATGGTCCGGCACGAGATGGGTCCCATCATGGTGCACTTTGTGCTTCCGGGAAAGCCCACGGCGAGCGGCATCGACGTGAACTATATGAAGATCATGGACGACCCGAGCGACGCGTACAAGGCAATCGGCGGACGAAAGAAAGAACAGGCGGCAAGGTGGTTCAGGTCGGTGTGCATGGCGTCGACCTACCTCGTGCGAACAGACTGAGATCTGATCTCAATGTTACTTTCTATCGCTCTCTCGCTATCTGGCGCCGTCGTCGTCTCCTCTCCGTGCTTCTTCTTCGATGTTCCCCGTGACAAAGTCGTCTGGCGAACGAGCAAAGCGCCAGGCGCGAGTGAGC
>Ga0181582_10001773_pt1 | contig 16995 bp, 13 predicted proteins | sample 071ome_32_FD_132438 | JGI IMG/M metagenome (GOLD analysis project Ga0181582, IMG submission 132438) | Coastal salt marsh microbial communities from the Groves Creek Marsh, Skidaway Island, Georgia - 071405AT metaG (megahit assembly) | ecosystem: Environmental > Aquatic > Marine > Intertidal...
AGAAAATCCGCCTGTTCCTGGGTCGTCGCGAACAGGAAGTAGCTCTGATCCCGGGCCGGATCGACGGCCCGGTGCAGCTCGGCGCCGCTCTCCGCGCCGACACGCTGGATGTAATGCCCGGTGGCAAGCGCATCCCCCTGCAGATCCTTCGCGGTCTTCAGCAAATCGCGGAACTTGACCGTCTGGTTGCACAGTACGCAGGGTACCGGCGTTTCGCCGCGCACGTAAGAATCGGCAAACGCATCGATCACGTCCTCGCGGAACCGGGATTCGTAGTTCAGCACGTAATGGGGAATGCCGACGGCCTCCGCGACCCGCCTTGCGTCGAAAATATCCTGGCCGGCGCAGCACGCCTTTTCCCGCTTTACCGCCTCGCCGTGATCGTAGAGCTGCAGCGTGACGCCGACAACGTCGTAACCTTCCTCGGCCAGCAGCGCCGCGGTCACGGAACTGTCCACGCCGCCCGACATCGCGACGACAACGCGGGTATCCGCCGGGTCTTTTGGAAGGCCCAAAGTGTTCAGGCTGCGCGAATTCATGGCGCGGAATATAGGGCTTTTGCGCCGAGCGACAAGCGGATTAGGCGGACCGTATCCAGATGGAGGTGTCGTGGAACGCGGCACCGCCATTGGGTTTGGCGGGGTCAGCGCTGGTCAGCAGATTTATGCCGATCCCGCCCTCGAAGGCCGCGTTCGGCCAGATACTCTCGACGATGGCGACACCCCGCTCCACCCCGTCAAACGCCTGCGCCCGTATGACCAGATCGCCCAGATCGTTACCGATCCGCACCCGGTCTCCGCCGCTGACGCCCAGATCGTCGCAATCGGCGGGATTGAGCAGGATCGCCGGCGCCTCTTCGTTCGCGATGGACGTATCCGTCTCGGTAAAGCTGGTGTTGAGGTAATTGCGCGACGGCGCGGTCACCAGCCGGAACGGGCGCGCGTCGTCCGCCTTGTCGATGACGTCGCAGAAATCCGGCAGATCCGGCAACGCCGCATGATCGGGTCCCTGCGCGGCCCAGTCGGCCCTGAACCGGAACTTCCCGTCGGGATGGGGGAACCCGTTCAGGAAATGGTTCTCCTCGAACGAAGGCCGGATCTCGATGAAGCGCTTCTCCTTCAGACTGTCGGCCGTGCCGAAGCCGTTGGTCTGCAGGATTTCATCGATCACCTCCCAGGCCGTCATATCGAAGGCCCGATGCTCCGCCCCCAGCCGCCTGGCGAGGCCGCCAAGCATGTCGTGATTGCTGCGGGTTTCGCCGAGCGGGTCGAGAATTTTCGCCCCCATTTGCAGATAGGGATGGCCGTAGGACGTATAGATATCGTCGTGTTCCAGGAACGTGGTCGCCGGCAGTACGATATCGGCCAGCTTCGCCGTATCGGTCAGGAACTGCTCGTGCACGCACAGGAACATGTCGTCGCGCAGCAGTCCGGCGCGCACTTTTCGCGATTCCGGCGCCACCACGGCGGGATTCGAGCTTTGCACCAGCATCGCCGAGACCGGCGGACCACCGTTCAGTGGCTCGGCCTCGCCGGTCAGGATCGGTCCCAGCCTCGACATGTCGAGCCGGCGGACATCCGGATCGTCGATCCCCGTCACCAGCGATGTGTTGAGGCTGAAATTCTGACCGACGGAGCCGTACAGACCTGCGCCCGGATGCTTCCACGCGCCGCGCACCGCCGGCAGGCAGCTTACCGCATGCAGCGACGACGCCCCGTTCCGTGACCGGGAAAAACCGTATCCCATGCGGATAAGCGCCCGCTCAGTCGTGCCGTACTCTTTTGCCAGCGCCTCGATGACATCGACCGGCACGCCGGTGATCTCCGCCGCCCAGGCCGGATCGCGCGACTGCACGTGTTCTTCCAGCGCATCCGCATCGTTCGTGAAATCCGCCATGTAGTCCCGGTCTGCATGGCCGTCGCGGAACAGCACGTGCATGACCGCGCAGGCCAGTGCCGCATCGGTGCCGGGATTCGGGCGGATATGGACATCCGCCTGGCGCGCCGTCGGCGTCCGGTACGGATCGATCACGATCAGCCTGGCGTCACGCTCCTTGCGGGCGCGGCTGATATGGGTCATCAGGTTGACCTGGGTGTAAACGGGGTTGGATCCCCACACAACGATCAGGTCGGCCTCGGCGAATTCGCGCGGATCGCAGCCCTTCTGCGCTCCGACGCCTGCCATCATCCCGGCCAGCATGACCGACGAGCAGATCGTGTTGTGCTGCCGCGAATACCCCATCGCATTGCGCAGGCCCTGGATCCCGTCGCGCTGTACCTTGCCCATGGTACCGGCGTAGTTGTAGAGCCAGACGGTTTCCGGTCCGTGCTCCTGTGCCGCCCTGATATAGTTCTCGGCGACGATATCGAGCGCGTCGTCCCAGGAGATCGCCTCGAAATCGTCGATGGTGGCCGTTGGGGATTTGGCGCCCTTGCGGCGCAGCGGCTGGGTCAGCCGGGCCGGATGATGCACCCGTTCGGCATAGCGCGCGACCTTGGCGCAGACCACGCCGGCTGTGTAGGTATTGGCTTCCGAGCCGTGTACCCGACCTATCTTCTGCGGCGATTCAAGTTCGATATCGAGCGTACAGGCGCTGGCGCAGTCGTGCGGGCAGACGGAATAGGCGATATCGAGCGGCATGGGGCGGTGTCCTCGGGATTTTCGAAGAGGGAGTATATGCGATCCACTGCATCATTTGCATGACGCGTTTTGCACAGGTGTTTGGCGGAACCGCGGCATGTCGATCCTCGCCCCCGCAAGGGCGGGGTTTAACGGTGCAACGTCCCGCCTTCCACGAAAGCGTGGAACACGAAGGCGAACGTCAGATCGTGGACCTCGTCCTTCATCCCCTGAAACGTTTTCCGCTGGACGACGACGTTGCCGACATCGCGCCCTTCGGAGATCGCCTGCATGTCGAGGGCCGAGTTCTGGCCTTTCTCCCAGGTCAGGACCAGATCGCCGGATGTGATTTTGCCGGCTTTCTTCAGTTTTTCGAGCGGCCATGCTTCGTTGCCGACTTTCACGACATAAACCAGCGGCGCGATCCCGGTCGGCAATTCGCCGCGATAGAGAAACGGCCGCTTCGAGGTGTCATAGCCCAGATAGGGGTTGCTGCCGTACGGGCGGAAGCTCTCGTCATTCGGCACCAGCACCTTGCCGTCGGGATAGCGTTTCCGGAACTTCGCCAGGCTCTCGACCCGGGCCGGCAGCATGACGAGCTCTTTCCCGGTCATCTCGCCGACGATGCCGGTGCCGGTGAATTGCTGCCACCAGCTTTCGGTCTGGCGGTCGTACATCACCATGTCGGAGTTGCGCAGCTTGCCGGTGGTGCCGAAATCCAGAATCCTGTCATCCATCCGCCGGTCGAAGACGAGGGACGAATTGCACAGCGGGCAATACGTCACCGAGACCGGAATCCCGCCGACCGTGTCGTTGACGATTTCATGCCACATGAGGATGCGCAACGGATAGGCGCGCGCGTCGCCTTCTTGCGCGAAGGTGATGACCGGTTCCGTTTCGGCGGCGTCCTTATAATCCGCCTGCGGCACGAATGTCGGCTTGTCGATGGAAGGAATGCCGTCCTTGGGCGGGCCGCCCGACATGATAGACCCGAAATCGACCGAGGATTTGGAGAAATCCGTGTCCGGCCATTCAAGTTTCCAGTAGGTCGGGTTGGCGGAAGCATAAATCGTGCCGGCGACGACGATCGCAAGCGCCAGACCCGACATCAACAGTATCTGGGGAATTCTCGACGATCCGGTAAAGACCCGGCTGCGATTTTTCATCTTCATACTCCCGAACGCATGCGTGAAAAATCGCCCGTTCGCGGTCCGCCTGACAATGAAAAAATCTTCACGATCGGGTGAGTGCGGGCGGCGCTACCCCACGGTCACGCGTTCGCCCGTCTCCGCCGATGCGATAATCGCTTCGAGGATCTGCGTCGCGTGGAGGATCTGGTCGGGCGTCGCGGGGAACGGATCGCCGCCTTCGCAATCGCGGGCGAAAGATTCCATCTGGTCCCTGATCGTCGCCATGCCCGGGTATTCGTACCCGTCCCAGCTTTCGGATTCGTTCGTGCCGTCGGTTTTGACCACGTCGAACCGGTCATGCCCGTAGATGCTGCCCCAGCCCTTGGTGCCGAACGTGCGCACCTGCCAGAGATGTCCGGTCGCGGCGACGGTACCGAGATAGCCAATCTGACCTTTTTCGAAATCCATCAGAATGCCGGTCGCATCGTCAATATCGAACGGGATCGCGACCCGGCGGCTTACCGTCATCACGCTGGACACCCGGCCGAACAGATTGACGAACATGTCGACCGCGTGGATGCCGAGCGATGTCATCCCGCCGACCGGGCTTTCCGCCCGGCTATCGCGCCATTCGCCGGAATAGCCGGCCATGTTGGCGGAGAAATTGCCTTCGATCTGGATCATGTCGCCCAAATCGCCGCTGTCGATCATCTCTTTCAGCCTGACCGCGTTGGGCGAAAACCGCCGGTTATGTCCGATTGCAACCTTCAGACCCTTTGCCGCCAGCGCATCTAGCGCCGTCTTCGCGTGATCGCCGGTCAGGCAGAACGGCTTTTCGCAGAACACGTGCTTGCCGGCGTCCGCCGCCGCCATGATCTGATCGAAATGGACGCTATGGGGCGAGGCCAGGATGACGGCATCGACATCGCCATCCGCCATCACGTCCTCATACGTCGCATGCAGCCGGATGTTCTTCTCGGCGGCATAGTCTTCCACCTTCGACAGCGTACGCGTCGTGCCGGCGACGATCTTTATCGCGTCGCTGCCGTCGGCGACCGAGTTGACGAGCGTCTGTCCCCATCGGCCCATGCCGACAATGGCTGCATTGATCATGATCGTTCCCCCTGTTTTACCCCTCTCCCTGACCCTCTCCCCGAAGGGGCGAGGGGACGAAAACCGACAGAATTACCTCTCCCTGCAGGGAGAGGGTCGAGGAGAAGGTACGTCGCCGTCAGGCGACAGAGATTGAGTCCACGCTATTCTGCCGCGTCCTGCGGCACCAGCATGTCGTACCAAGGCTTGTTTTCACGGGTCTTGGCATCGTCGACGTGCAGGGCCTTCACCTCGGTGTATTCGTTCATGCCCTCTTCGCCGAATTCGCGGCCGATACCGGATTGCTTGTAGCCGCCGAACGGCATCTGCTCGGACAGCAGGTGCCAGTCGTTGATCCAGACCGTCCCGGTGCGCATCCGGCCGGCCACCACGCGGGCACGGTCGATATCCTCCGACCACACGCCGCCGCCGAGACCGAAGATGGAATCGTTGGCGATCTTCACCGCTTCGTCTTCGTCCTGGTACTTCATCACGCACAGCACGGGACCGAAGATTTCCTCCTGCGCGATGGTCATGTCGTTGGTGACATCCGTGAAGACGGTCGGCTTGATGAAGTAGCCGTTGGCAAGATCGCCTTCGGTCGCCCGTTCGCCGCCGCAGGCAAGCGTCGCGCCTTCGGCCTTGCCCTTTTCGATGTACTCCAGAACCGTGTTCATGTGGCTCTCCGACACCACGGGACCGACCTTGGTCGCCGGATCCAGCGGATCGCCCATCGGCAGTGAATTCAGCTTGGCGACCATCTGCGCGACGAAATCGTCATGCTGGTCGGCCGGCAGCAGCAGCCGCGTGCCGGATTCGCAGACCTGCCCCTGATGATAGAACGACGCGAAGATCGATCCGTCGATGGCGATGTCCCAGTTGGCGTCGTGCAGCACGATATTCGCGGACTTTCCGCCGCATTCCAGCGTCACCTTTTTCAGAGTGCCCGCCGCCTTGGCCATGATGTCCTTGCCGACCTCGGTTGAACCGGTAAAGGCGACCTTGTCGACGTCCGGATGGGTCGTCAGCACTTCGCCGATCTTGCCGCCGGGGCCGGAAATGATGTTGACCACGCCGGGCGGGAAACCGCATTCGTCAACGATCCGCGCCAGTTCCATCGCCGACAGCGGCGTATCGGACGCGGGTTTGAGAACGATGGTGTTGCCGGTGCCGAGCGCCGGGCCGAGCTTCCAGACCGCCATCATCAGCGGGAAATTCCACGGGATGATCGACGCGCAGACGCCCATCGGCTCGCGGATCGTGTAGTTGTAGGAGCGGCCCGGGCGCGACATGCCCTCGATTTCCTTGGGCTCGGAGTTGTATTTCGCCGCCATGGTGCCGAAGTAGTTCATCTGGCGCTGGCCGAGGAAGGCATCGGCGCCGGTCTTGGCAATGGTGCCGCCGGAATCGAGCGATTCGAGCCGCGCCAGATCCTTCATCCGCTCCTTCATCTTGGCGGACAGGGTGCAGATGATCTCGCCGCGTTCCTCGCCCGACATGCGCGGCCACGGCCCGTTGTCGAACGCGTCGCGTGCCGCCGCGACGGCGGCCTCGGCGTCGGCCACGCTGGCGACCGGGATATTGGCGATGGCCGCGCCGTTATAAGGATTGTGGGTCGGCTTGGTGGCGCCGCCTTCCGCGTCCACAAACTTTCCACCGATATAAAGCTGATAGGTATCCATGTCCCGATGCCTCTGGTTTTCATGTGTATGAATTTGGCGGGAACTTATCCCAGGGGGGCAGAGCCGTCCATATCGAGCGGAAACGGGCGCGAACCGGCCCATCCCAAAATCCTCGATTGACCTTCCAGTAACAGGAAGGTTTATCTAGTGTGTGACACTGATTGCGGGAGGCACTTGTGAACATCAGTCAGGCATCGGAAAAGTCCGGATTACCGACAAAGACCATCCGTTACTACGAGGAAATCGGGCTCGTCAGGCCGAAGCGCCGCGACAATGGTTACCGGGATTACGATACGCCGGATGTGCATAAACTGGCCTTCCTTCAAAGGGCGCGCAGTCTCGGTTTCTCGATCGACGAGTGCCGGGCTCTCTTCTCCCTCTATAACGACCGGAACCGGTCCAGCGCCGACATAAAACGCATCGCTCTGCAGCGCATTACGGATATCGACCGTAAAATTTTCGAACTCCAAAGCCTGCGGGCGACACTGGGCGATCTCGTGGATTCCTGCCACGGGGACGAACGCGCGGATTGTCCCATTCTCGACGATCTGGGACGGGACATCGATCAATGAAAAAGTTCCTGATCGGCGTCGCAACCTCGGTGTTTATCTCTCTGGGCTTTATATGGTGGACGGTCGACGAGGCACCCGCCAGCGGCATGAACATCAAAGATGCCGCCGTCGTCGAACAGGGCAGGATACTTTATGCCCGCGAATGTGCCGTTTGCCACGGCAAAAACCTGGAGGGACAGGTGCCGGACTGGCGGTCGCGCCTTCCCGACGGAAGCATTCCGGCGCCCCCGCACGACGAAACTGGCCACACATGGCACCACCCGGACCAGCAGCTGTCCGAAGTCACGAAACTGGGACGCAAAGACGCGTCGGGGGGAGCGATGGAGTCCAACATGCCGGGTTTCGCCGACAAACTGACCGATTCCGAAATCTGGGCGGTATTGAGCTTTATAAAAAGCCAGTGGCCCGACCGGGTGACTCGGCGCCACGACATGATCAACGAACGGATGGAACGACAACGGCAACATATGCATCGGCGTCAGATGCAGGAAAAGTAAATTTCCTATGCGAAGAAAAGCGACACGTCCGGGATCGGCCATGTACATAAGCGTAACATGCGCACTTGTTTTTGTTCATGCAGCCACCTTGCCGGCGACAGCGCACGAAGGCGCGACGGGCGTCGTAAAAGAACGTATGGATATGATGCGGTCCGTGGCGCAATCCATGAAGCGGATTCACAATCAACTGAAGTTGGGCGCCGGTCTCGATCACGCCGCCATTGCCAGGGAGGCAGCGTCTATCGCTGGACACAGCCAGGATCTTGTCAAAAAATTCTCCGCCGGTTCCGGCGGTGGCGTCTCGGAAGCAAAGCCCGATATCTGGCAAAATCCGCTGGATTTCGCCACCAAATCAGAAGCGCTTACGGCAGCGGCACGCCGACTTTCCGATGCGGCAGGAAAAGCAGATTCTTCAAATCTGACCGCGTTGTTTCGCGATATGGGCAGCACTTGCAGCGCGTGTCACCGCGATTACCGTCAGAAAAAAACACGGCACCGATGAACGGGACGAAGAACCGAAACGTATAAAAAACACGTCTTCCCTCATCGCCGTTGCCTTGACCCTTATGGCATCATCGGCGGGCGCGGCGCGCCTGGAAATCATTCTCACAATGAACATACGCGAACCGCAATGCAGCCGGCGCAATCGGCCGCGCCAAAACCGTTTCATCTGAATCGCGGTATTGAGATACCCTTCTTCGGTACGACGCAACAGAAAACACGGAAGGGTAGACACCATCAACAAACTCGTCGCCGAATTTATCGGCACGTTCACACTTGTCCTGTTCGGCTGCGGTGCGGCGGTCATTGCCGGCATGGGCAGCGGTGCGACATCGATCGATGTCCTCGGCATTTCGTTTGCATTCGGCCTCGCCATCGTCGCGATGGCCTACGGCATCGGGCCGGTATCGGGTTGCCACGTGAACCCCGCCGTCAGCTTCGGCGTATTACTGGCCGGGCGGATGTCAGTCGGTGATTTCATCGGCTATGCCATCGCGCAGGTTCTTGGCGCTCTCGCCGGTGCCGCGGTTCTGTATCTGATCCTGTCCGGCAAGGCATCGGGCTGGACCGGGGGCCTCGGCCAGAACGGATGGGGCGCAGGGTACGTTGGAGAATACAACATGGTCTCCGCCTTCGTGTTCGAAGCCGTGGCCACGTTCCTTTTCCTGGTCTGCATTCTCGGCGTCACGCAAAAGGGTGCGCCCTCACACCTCGCCGGCATCGCGATCGGGATGACGCTGGTCGTGATTCACATTGTGGGCATTAACGTGACCGGCGTATCGGTGAACCCGGCAAGGTCGATCGGACCGGCTATCATCGGGATGGACAGCAACGGCGCCGCAGTCTCTCAGCTTTGGCTGTTTATCGTCGCGCCGCTGATCGGCGCGGGCATCGCAGGCGTGATGTTCAGATCCGGCCTTCTATCGGCCGAAGAGGACTGACGAACCGGCAGGAGTGGCGCGACCGCGCCTGCCGTTATCCTGCCGGACCGAAATCCGTTGCCGTATACGCCCCGGTATGGCGCACGGCGATGTCGCGCAGTTCGCCCACGTTGCGACAGCCGAGCTGGCCGAGCGTCGCGCTGATATCGTCGATGTAAACGTCGATCAGGTGCGCCGGTCCCTTTTCGCCCAGCGCGCCGAGGCTCCACAGGAACGATTTGCCGGCAAACGCCGCGTCGGCACCCAGCGCCACGGCCCGCGCCGCATCGACCCCGGATCGCACGCCACTGTCGTAAAGCAACGTGGTGCGGTCGCCGACCCGGTCGGCGATCGCGGGCAGCACGTCAATCGGCGCCGGCAGCGCGTCGATCTGGCGGCCGCCGTGATTGGTGACGAACAGTCCGTCAAGGCCGAGTTCCACCGCACGCTCCGCATCGTCGGGGTGCATCACGCCCTTGAGAACCAGCGGCCCGTTCCATTTGTCGCGGTAGCGGGCAATTTCGTCCCATGTGAACGCGCCGCCGCTTTCTCGGCGAATAAATGCTGCGGATTCGGCGATGCTGATGCCCGGTTCCATATACGGCGCCAGTGACGTGAACCGGGGAATGCCGTTCCGGCGAAGCGACTGCATCCAGTGCGGCGAGCGCACCGCATCCATCTTCAGCCGCATGGTCAGCTTGAACGGATTCATGATGCCGCTCTTCACCTCGCGCGGACGCGTCGTGCGGGTCGGCGTGTCGATAGTCAGAACCAGCACGTTGACGCCGGCGTCCTGCGCCCGACGCACGAGATCGAGGCCAATTTTATGGTCGTTCCTGGAAAACCGGTAAAGCTGCAGCCACAAGACGTCCGGCGCGATCTCGGCTGCGCGTTCGATATCGATGCCGGACAGCAGCCCGAGCGTATAGGGCACGTTCGCCGCCTGCGCCGCCCGGGCGAGGTATGTTTCCGCCCCCGGAAATGCGGTGCCGGGTCCGCCGATGGGCGCGATCCCGATCGGCGCGGCATAGGATTTCCCGAATAAAGTGATGTCGGCAGGCGGCGGCGCTATCACGCGGCCGTAGCGCGGCACCATCTCGACCGCGTCGAGCGCATTCCAGTTGCGCTGGATGCCGGTGTCGGCCCCTGCCCCGCCGTCGGCATATTCGAAGGCAAAATTGGGCAGACGCCGGCGCGCGCGCTTGCGCAGGTCGAACGCCGTCGGGAACCGACGCTTCAGGGCAAGCTGTTCCGGCGTCGGTGCCGGGCGGGCCGTGGCGGGTGTGGGCGCGATCGAAGACGAGTCGGGCATATATAATTCTCTTTGGCACTACCGATGAGATGGTCGGGCGGCATCATAACGCTCTCAGAGCCGGTTCGGCTATCACCGGCGAAGCGGTCCGAAAATTTTATCCCGGCATGGACAAGACATCCCGGACGTAATTTACTTGGCACAACCGGGCGGACAAACGGCCCGACAGGAAAACCTGCGCATCCATGGCGCGGGCAAGTCAGAAGGGACACCAATGGCACGCAAGTTGAAATCCTTCAGTCGCCCCAAGGGCGGGACGCTGAAGAAGTCATACGAAATGATCATCGCCAAACGGCGCAAGGGCACGCTGGAAATCCAGCTCAACCGGCCGGACCGGCTCAACGCCATCAACGAACAGATGGCCGAGGAAATCATGCATGCCATGGACGCGGTCGAACTGGACCGCAAGACCATGGCCGTGGTGCTGTACGGCGACCAGAGGTCCTTCTGCGCAGGCGCCGATTTGGGCGGATTCCAGGATCTGCCGGAAGACCGCTACGATAATTACCGCGCGCGCTACAACCAGCGCAAAAACCGGCTGCTCTACCGTTTCTTCATGAACTACACCAAGCCGGTGATCACCGCGGTGGAGGGCTACTGCCTCGGCGGCGGATTCGAACTTGCCATGATGGGCGATTTCATAATTGCCAGCGAAAGCGCCAGCTTCGGCCTGCCGGAGGGCAAGCACAGCCTGATCCCCGGCGCCGGCGGCACACAGAACCTGCCGCGCCTCATCGGCGCGCCGCTGGCCAAGGAGCTGATCTGGACCGGCCGGCGCATAACCGGCGCGGAAGCGAAGGAGTACCGGATCGTCAATCACGTCGTTGAAAAGGGAAAAGCCCTGTCGAAAGTGCGCGACATCGTCGAGGAGATGAAAGGCGTCGGCCCGCTGGCGACAATGATGACCAAACAATCGATCAACCGCGGCATGGACATGACCCTGCAGCAGGGCTTCATGCAGGAAGCGGACATGGCCTACATGCTGTCCTGGTCGGACGACCGCCAGGAAGGCCTGAAAGCTTTCTCGGAACGCCGCAAACCCGATTTCAAGGGACAATAGAAAGAGGATCACCCCAATGGCCCGAAGTTTCCTTGAAGACAAGGACATCTGCATCGTCGCCTACGGCGAGACGAAGATCGAACGCCGCAGCGGACGTTCGGCATACGAAATCGCCGCCGAAGTCGCCGAACAGCTCTACAAGAAGACCAAGCTTGGACCGTCGGATATCGATGGCGTCACCTTCACGGTGCCGCTGAGCGAATGCTCGAATCCGTTCTGGTCGGGCTATGCGACCGAATATCTCGGCATTTCCGCGAAGTGGCTGCAGACCAGCGATATCGGCGGGGCATCCGCCATCGGCAACGTCGCCCGTGCCGCCATGGCCATCAAATCCGGGCTGTGCGAGACCGCAATGATCCTCGGCGTCGATGCGCCGTCGACCCAGTGGCGTGCCTATTACGGCAGTTACCGCAACCAGTTCTGGGATCCGGTCGGCGTACAGGGTCCGCCAGGCGCGTTCGGCCTGCTGATGAACCGCTACGAACATCAGTACGGACTCGATTTCGAGGGCCTGGGCGCGCTCGCCGTCGCCCAGCGCAACGGTGCGATCAAGAACCCCAACGCCTACGAAAAACTGCGCCATAAGATCACGGTCGAGGATTACATCAATTCGCGCCAGGTCTCGTCGCCCTTACGGCTCCTGGATTCGGTCATGTGGTGCGACGGCGGCAACGGGCTGATCGTTATGAAAACCAGCCGGGCGAAAAAGCTGGGCCTGACCAACCGGGTCTATCCGATTTCCTATGCCGAAATCTCCAACTACAACTGCGCCGAACAGACGCCGGACATCACCGAAACCGGTCATGCCGTCGTTGGTCCGCAGGTCCTTAAACAGGCGAAGATGAAAGCGAAGGATGTGGACATGTTCCACCCTTATGACGACTTCCTGTTCGCCGTCATGCTGAAGACCGAACAGATCGGCTTTGCACGCAAGGGACGCGGCTCGCAATTCCTGAAAGACACCGATCTCGGTCCGAAAGGCGACCTGCCGCTCAACACCGGCGGTGGACAGATCAGCTGCGGCCAGCCGGGTCTCGCCGGCGGCGGAATCAACCTGACCGAAGCGGTGCGCCAGCTGATGGGAGAAGCGAAAGGCCGCCAGGTGCCGAACGCGCGCAACGCGCTGGTGACCGGCATCGGCGTCATCCCCTACGGACGAAACTGGGGATCGGCGAATGCCATGGTCCTGGTCAATTAGGTAGCGGAGAACAGCAATGGCTAACACTGAAACCAAACCCCGCCCGCTCCCCAAGCCGACCCCCGCGACCCAGGCGTTCTGGGACGGCGCGAAAAAAGGCAAGCTGATGCTGCAGTGGGACCCCAAGGCCCGCAAGTATCAGTTCTGGCCGCGCGAAAACAGCGTCCATACCGGTCGCCGGAACCTCCAGTGGAAGGAGACGTCCGGCAAGGGAGAATTGTATTCCTATACCGTCACCTACGTGCCGACACCCGGATTCGAAATCCGGGTGCCCTACGTGATCGGGATGGTAGAGCTTGACGAAGGCGTGCGAATTATCGCCAACATGCTGAACCTGACGCCCGAAGAGGCCGAGATCGGCATGCGGGTGAAGGTCGCCTGGGAGAACTTGAGTGACGACATCACTTACTTCGCGTTCGAGCCGGACAAGAGCCCGCCCCGAAAAGCGAAGAGCAAGACCAGGCCGAAAAAGAAGTAACGTGCCGTGAAGCTTGCAAGCCTTATAGACGATTGCGCGCTGCGTCATCCCGACCGGGAAGTCATGGTCTGCGGCAACCGCCGAATATCGTTCGGCGAGTTGAACAGCAACGCCAACAGACTTGCAGACGCCTATGTCGCGCGGGGCATGAAACCCGGCGACCGCATTGCGATGTACCTGCCGAACAGCGCCGAACTGATCGAAGCGATGTGCGGGGCGGCAAAATCGGCGGGGATCATCGTTCCCATCGCCGTGCGTCTGGCCGGACCCGAAGTTGCCTACATTCTCGGCGACTGCACACCATGGGCGGTGTTCTACACGCCTGGTCAGCGCGACGTCGTCCGGCAGGCCGTCCAAACGCTCGACAACCCGTTGCTGGTCGTATTTGACGGCGAAGCCGGGGATGGCGAGATCACCTTCGAGCAACTTATGTCCGAAGGCCGCGATATCGCGCCGCCACCGCTACCGTCCGACGACGACAACGTGATGCTCAGCTACACGTCGGGCACGACCGGACGCCCGAAGGGCGCGCTGGCGACCAACACGGCGCTGGTCCTGACCGGCGGCTTCATGAATCTCGCCGAATGGCATTTGACGCCGGAAGACCGCATCCTCGCCACCACGCCGATGGCCCACCGCACGGGCCTGGGACGCGTCGCGAACGCGGTCTGCTGCGGCTGTACGGTTGTCATCATGGAAAAATTCGATCCTGCCGCCGCGGTGGACCTGATCGAAAAGGAAAAGATCACGATCATCGGCCTTGTACCGACGATCGCCCGCATGCTGATGCCGGAAATCGAAAAACGGCCCGACGCGGTCAAATCCGCGCGACTGATGGTCGCGACCGGCGAGGCTTTTCCAGTCGATATCAAACAGCGCCTGGCCGCCGCGGCGCCGAATATCGGTCTCTACACGTTTTTCGCCCAGACCGAAGCCGGCTTCATTACCGGGTTGCGCCCGGAAGAGCAGGCGACCCATCCGGACTCCTGCGGCCGCCCGGTGCCGGCGATCGAAGTCCGCATCGTCGACGAGGAACTGAACGACGTGCCTCGCGATACCGTCGGCGAAATCATCTGCCGCTGCGGCCCGCCCGGCATGATGTCGATGCCTGCCTACTGGAACAATCCGGCGGCGACCGAAGCCGCGTTTCACGACGGTTGGCTGCGCACCGGCGACCTCGGCCGCATGGATGCGGACGGTTACGTGTATTTCGTCGACCGCGCCAAGGACATGATCGTATCCGGCGGGCTGAATATCTATTCGCGCGAAGTCGAGGACGCGCTGGAAGCGCACCCGGCGGTCGACGAAGCAGCGGTGATTCCGGTACCGGATCCCCAATTCGGCGAATCCGTCTTCGCCTATGTGACGTTCCGGCCGGATCAATCGGCGACCGAAACCGACCTGATCGAACACTGCCGCAGCCTGATCGCTAGCTACAAAAAACCCAAATTCGTGCGCCGGATAGACGTGCTTCCGCGCAACAGCACCGGCAAAGTGGTAAAGGTCGCCTTGCGCGAACGGGCGGTCGCGGAAGCGAACGGAAACTGATGGATCTTCTTCTGAACGACGAGCAGGGCATGCTGCGCGACAGCGCGGCGACGTTCGCGGATCGCCGCGGCGGCGCCGACCGCCTGCGCGAACTGCGTGGCGCGGATGCCAAAATCGACGCCGGTATCTGGCGGCAGGCGGCGGATGCCGGGTGGCTGGCGATCCTGGCGCCGGAAATGGCAGGCGGGCTCGACCTCGGATTGACGGAGTTGTGCCTGGTATCCGAGGAACTGGGCAAAGGCCTTGTCCCCGAACCGGTCGCCGCCGTGGCTGCTGTCGCCCGCGCCCTCGGCGATGGCGCGGGAGACGTCATTGCCGGCGAAAACATCGTCCTGCCGGCGCTGATGGAAGGAGCGCGCGCCATCGGCGACGAGGCGCCGGCTGTCACCGCCGAACCGGATGGAGAAAATCTGCTACTGGACGGCGTCAAAACCGGCGTGCCCGTGCCGGGAGATGCCACCGGGTTTCTCGTATCCGCCGCAGGCTCCGACGGAATCGTCCTAGCGTTGGTCGATGCCGGCGTCACGGACATCGTCGCGAACGAGACCATGGACGGCGGCGCCACGGGCACCGTCGTGCTGAACAACGCGCCAAGCACGATGATCGCTGGGCCGAACGAAGCCCCTGCCCGCATCGCCGCGCTTCTGGATGCCCTGCATCTGTCGAACGCCGCCGAACTGCTGGGCGTCATGGAAGCCGCGCAGGATTTGACGGTCGAATATCTGAAGACCCGCGAACAGTTCGACAAACCCATCGGCGCCTTTCAGGCGCTACAACACCGCGCCGTCGACAATCTCGCCGCCATCGAAATGTGCCGCTCGCTGATCTACCAGGCGGCAGGCGCACTTGACGGCGGCGGCGGCGCGCCTGGTCTGGCTTCGGCCGCCCTGTCGCGCGGCGCGAAATCGGCGCTCGATGTCTGCAAATCGGCGATCCAGATGCATGGCGGCATCGGCTTTACCGACGAGCACGATATCGGGCTTCATCTCAAACGGGCAATGACGCTTGCCGCACGCTACGGCAATGCCGGACTCCATCGCAAACGTTATGCGGAATATGCAGAGACGCATGACTGAGCCCGCGATTGCCCTTTCGCGGCTCTGTCCTTAAGAAGAAACGAGAAATTCAAGGATCACACCATGCCCGATCAGTCATACCGCACTTTCCTGCAGAATCTCGAACAGCAGGGCGAACTGGTTCGCTTCAACAAGGAAGTCGACCCGGCGCAGAACATGGCGGCGATCGAATGGAAAACCTATAACGAGCTCGGCAAGGCCAGCCTGTTCACCAATCTGAAGGGCCATAACGGCTGGCAGGCGGCGAGCGAAATTCTTGCAGACAGGAAAAAATGGGCCGTCGGGCTGGGCGTTGACGAAGACGACATCCTCGACGAAATCAGCAACCGCCTGAAAAACACCATCAAGACCGTCGATGTCGATTCCAGCGCTGCACCAGTGCAGGAAGTGGTCTTCGAAGGCGACGACGTGAATATTCTCGACGTACCGTCGATGATGACCTCGGAAGAAGACGGCGGACGTTATTTCGCGTCCGGCATGGCGATCGTGAAGGACCCGAAGACCGGCATCCGCAACATGTCGATCCATCGGCAGATGGTGCTCAACGAACGCGAAACCGGCTTCATCATGGTGCCGCGCCAGGCCAAACGAATCTACGACATGTACGCCGCCGAAGGACGCGGCATGCCGGTCGCCATGGTGTACGGCGCCCATCCGGCGATCTTCTACGGCTCCGGCTTCACCACGACCTACGGCAAGGACGAGCTGGAAATCGCGGGATCGCTGCTGGGTGAAGGCGTGCGCATGGTGAAGTGCAAGACCGTCGACATCGAAGTACCGGCAGAAGCCGAAATGGTGCTGGAAGGCGAAATTCTGTTCGACAGGATGGTGCCGGAAGGCCCGTTTGGCGAAATCCCCGGCACCTACGCGGAAGCCACGCATGCGAACGTGTTCCGCATCAACTGCATGACCCGGCGCAAGGACCCGATCTTCTACGCCGTGCATTGCGGATATCCGACGACCGACACCCAGGGCACGATGGCGTTGGGCATCGAGATCGCGACCAAGGAACAGCTGAAAAACGTAGAAGGCGGGCTCGACCTGCTGGACGTCCGCTGCCATCCGTCCGCCGGGATGATGATGGTCGTCCTGAAAATCCGCCCGCGCGTGGAAGGACAGGCGAAAACGGCGCTGATGGCCGCGCTGTCAGGCGCCTATCTGCATCCGAAGCTCGCCGTCGCGGTCGATGACGATATCGACGCCAACGATTTGCGCCAGGTGATGTGGTCGATGACCACGCGCGTCCATGCGGAACGGGACATCGTGATGATCCCCAACACCCGCGTCTTCGCGCTTGATAACATTTCGCC
>Ga0181582_10001777_pt1 | contig 16992 bp, 11 predicted proteins | sample 071ome_32_FD_132438 | JGI IMG/M metagenome (GOLD analysis project Ga0181582, IMG submission 132438) | Coastal salt marsh microbial communities from the Groves Creek Marsh, Skidaway Island, Georgia - 071405AT metaG (megahit assembly) | ecosystem: Environmental > Aquatic > Marine > Intertidal...
CCAAGACGATCTCGGCCGCCGGCGGAAACGGAGAGATCATTCCCACACTTGCCGAGGAAGCCTCAAAGCAGTGGACCGCCAATTTCAATCCGAGATCGGTCGGTGCATCGGATTTTGAGCGACTGTATACAGCTGCTTTCTGATCGGCTTTCCCCTGATCTTCCCTCGACAAACTTCGCCCTCCACGGAATGATGGATGGCAATGAACACCCCTTCTTCCTCCAAACGGATTTCCCGTCGTGGTTTCGGCAAGACAGCCGGTGCGGCAGCAACGGCGGCATTTGGTTTCCAATTCATCCCCAGCCATGCCTGGGGCAAGCTCACCAAGCCCACGGTTGCGGGCATCGGGGCGGGCGGCAAGGGCAAGACGGACATCTACCAGTCCGAGGCGGCTGGGTTCGAGGTCGTGGCGCTTGTCGATACGATTGATGCCACGAAGAACCTGGAAGCCAAGGGCCGCTACAAGAGCATGGCCGAGGTTCGTGGCAAGTATCCGAAGGTGAAGTTCTACACGGACTATCGTGAGATGTATGCCGAGATGGGCGACAAGATTGATGCGGTTGTTGTCTCCACGCCGGATCATCATCACTTTCACTCCTCCGCCATGGCCATGAAGGCCGGCAAGCATGTCTATTGTCAGAAGCCCCTGACCCATGGCATCTGGGAGGCACGCAAGATGGCCGAGCTGGCACAACGCACGGGCGTGAAGACCCAGATGGGCAACCAGGCCCATGCCAACGACCACATGCGTCGCTGTGTGGAGCTGATTCGTGCAGGCATCATTGGAAAGGTGACCGAGGTGCATGCCTGGACCAACCGGCCCATCTGGCCCCAGGGCTTTGGCAAGGCGCCTTCGAAGGAGCCGGTGCCGGAGTGGCTGGATTGGGAGCAGTGGATCGGCCCGGCGCAATGGGTGGATTACAGTGCCAACATCGCCCCGTTTTCTTGGCGTGGCTGGTGGGAATTTGGAACAGGTGCGCTGGGTGACATGGCCTGCCACATCATGGACATGGGTTACTGGGCGCTGATGCCGGGTGCCCCACGCAGCGTGAAGGCGGAGCAGCAGGGTGCCACCGAGCTTTCACCTCCGATCAATTCCAAGATCGTCTGGGACTTTGCACCGAGCGACTACACGGACAAGGGCGGCTTCAAGTACTACTGGTATGATGGTTACATCGATGCCGAATTCGACCGGGAGAAATGGACGCTCAAGAAGAACAGCAAGGAATACAATCATCCCGACCAGGACGTGCTGCAGGGTGAGGACTTCCAGAAGTACGGAAGTGTCATCATCGGCACCGAGGGAAGGATGTTCTTCAACCGTGCCCGCAATACCTGGGTCGTGAAGACCTCAAGCAAGGTCGACGGATTCGAGTGGCCCGAGCCTTCCCTCCAGCGCGCACGGAACCAGGACAACTATGTGGAGTGGTTCGATGCGGTCACGGGCAAGATCGACCAGGGTGCCTCCCACTTCGGTCACGCAGGCCCCTTCACCGAGACGGTCTTGCTGGGGGTGCTGGGCCAGAGGGTTCCGGACACCAAGCTCATGTGGGACTCCAAAAAGCTTGAGGTGAAGGGCCGTCCCGAGCTCAAGAAATTCATCCAGCGAGACTATCGCAAGGGCTGGGAGATCGAGGCCTAGGTCCGCAATGGGTTTGAACGATCGGGCGGATCCTCAAGGTCCGTCCGATTTTTTTTGAATGGCCAGTGAACCGGAATACTTCTCGAAGCAGGTGGCGGATGCACGCCGCTGGTTCGTGGAACTGCCCAAGCCGTCCGAACAGGGATTGGTGGTGGTCAGCATAGGCAGTGAACGATGCCTTCCTGACTACGTGGTCGAGCGCAGGGACTTTGGATTTCACTGCGTCGAGTTTGTCGCCAAGGGTGAGGGAAGGCTCGTGATGAACGGAACGGCGCACGACCTGAAGCCCGGGGTGGCCTTTTCCTATGGTCCGAATGTCCCGCATCGCATCGAGAATGAGAGCGGCCGACCGATGCAGAAGTATTTCATCGATTGTGGAGGGCGTAGGGCGGGGGGGCTCTTTGAGAGTCGCGGACTGGGAGGTGGTTCCGTGGTGCGTGTCAGGAATGTCGGGGAGGTGACCGAGGTCTTCGAGATGATCCTGTCCAACGCCATGAACGAATCCCAGCACAGCCAGGAGATCTGCGCCTCACTGGTGGATGTGCTCCTGCTCAAGATCGTCGAGCAGAAGACCGGGGCAGGGGAATCTGAAGCCCGTGCCTGGGCAACCTATGATCGTGTCCGGCGCCTGATGCAGGAGCGCTTCCTGACGCTGACGACGATGAAGGATGTGGCTGAGGCGGCGCATGTGGATCCTGCCTACCTTTCCCGTGTCTTCCGGCGCTTTCACGGAAGTAGTCCCTATCGCTACCTGACCCGATTGCGCATGGGGCATGCCGCCTCCTTGTTGCTGAATCCCCAGACACTGGTGAAGGAAGTCGCGGACGAGCTTGGATTTTCCGATGCCTTTCACTTTTCCCGCAGTTTCAAATCGGTCTTTGGCGTTCCTCCCGAGCAGTTTGTGAACCGGAAGGGAAGCGCCCAATCGACGGCCCGCAAAGGGAAATCAGGGGTGACTCAGGCTTAGGCGGGGTTGTTTCCGGAGGTTCAATGGGGCGGAAAAGCGTCAAATTTCACCAAAATTTTTCGATTCAGTTGTTGCCAAAGCCCGTTGAATCTCTAGCAATACTCCGCTGCGCCTGCTGGGGCGCTCCCCCTGTAACATCGTAACTCAAGAATGACAGACCTTTCGAAATATCGGAATATCGGAATCTTCGCCCACGTGGACGCGGGCAAGACCACGACGACAGAGCGTATTCTCAAGCTGACCGGCAAGATCCACAAGACGGGTGAGGTGCATGATGGCGCGGCCACCACGGACTTCATGGAGCAGGAGCAGGAGCGCGGCATCACGATCCAGTCTGCAGCGACCACTTGTTTCTGGGACAACCACCGCTTCAACATCATTGATACGCCCGGTCACGTTGACTTTACCATTGAGGTCTATCGTTCGCTCAAGGTTCTGGACGGTGGTGTGGGTGTCTTCTGCGGAAGCGGCGGTGTCGAGCCCCAGTCCGAGACCAACTGGCGTTACGCCAATGAGTCCAAGGTGGCCCGTATCATCTACGTCAACAAGCTGGACCGCCTGGGTGCTGATTTTTATCGGGTCGTGAAGCAGATCGACACCATCCTGGCTGCCAAGCCGCTGGTGATGACCCTTCCGATCGGTACCGAGGAGAACTTCAAGGGTGTGGTCGAGGTGCTGACGCGCAAGGCATGGATCTGGGATGATTCCGGCCTGCCTGAGAACTACACCATCGAGGAAGTTCCTGAGGACATGAAGGAGAAGGTGGAGGAATACCGTTCCGCCCTCATTGAGACCGCCGTGGAGCAGGACGATGAGGTGATGATGGAATACCTCGATGGCAACGAGCCTGATGAGGCCACCATCAAGCGCTGCATTCGCAAGGGAACCATCAACCTGGCCTTCTTCCCGACCTACTGTGGTTCGTCCTTCAAGAACAAGGGCGTGCAGCTGGTGCTGAACGGTGTGGTGGATTACCTGCCCAGCCCGGTTGAAGTGCAGCCCCAGGCCGAGGTGGACCTCGAGGGTAACGAGACCGGCAAGTTCGCCGAGGTCGATCCTGAGAAGCCTTTCCGCGCCCTCGCGTTCAAGATCATGGATGACAAGTATGGGGCTCTGACCTTCATGCGCATCTATTCCGGAAAGCTGACCAAGGGTGACACCGTGCTCAACACCTTCACCGGCAAGGAAGAGCGTGTCGGTCGGATCGTTGAGATGCATGCGGACGACCGCAAGGACCTGGACGGCTGCCAGGCTGGAGATATCGTCGCCTTTGTCGGATTGAAGAATGTGCAGACCGGGCACACGCTTGCCGACAGGAACAACCCTGCCACGCTTGAGCCGATGGTCTTTCCTGATCCGGTGATTTCGCTTGCTGTTTCTCCCAAGGACAAGGCTGCTGCCGAGAAGCTCGGTGTTGCCCTTGGAAAGATGGTCAAGGAGGATCCCTCCTTCCGTGTTGAGACCGACGAGGATAGCGGTGAAACCATCCTCAAGGGAATGGGTGAACTTCACCTGGACATCAAGGTCGACATCCTGAAGCGGACACACAAGGTGGAAGTTGAAGTCGGCAAGCCGCAGGTCGCCTATCGTGAGACCATCACCCAGAGGATCGAGGATTCCTACACGCACAAGAAGCAGTCCGGTGGTTCCGGTCAGTTTGGACGCGTGGACTACATTATCGAGCCCGGCGAAGTCGGCAGTGGATTCGAATTCGAGTCCAAGGTCGTGGGTGGCAACGTGCCCAAGGAATACTGGCCCGCCATTGAAAAGGGTTTTCGCCTTTCTGCTGATCGTGGTGTGTTGGCGGATTATCCCTGTCTGGACTTCAAGGTGACTCTGGTTGACGGTGCCTTCCATGCCGTGGACTCCTCGGCGGTTGCTTTCGAGCTTGCTGCCCGTGCCGGCTATCGCCAGTCGATGCCCAAGGCGGGACCTCAGCTCCTGGAGCCCATCATGCGGGTGGACGTCTATACGCCTGATGCCAACGTGGGTGACACCATTGGTGATCTTACCCGTCGCCGTGGCATGATCAAGAATCAGGAATCCGGACCGACGCTGGTGCATATCAATGCCGAGGCTCCGTTGAGCGAAATGTTCGGCTACATCGGTGACCTGCGTTCCATGACCTCGGGTCGTGGTCAGTTCTCCATGGAATTTTCACACTATGCGGCATGCCCGAACAATATCTCTGAGGAGATCATTGAGGCTGTCCGCAAGGCCAAGGAAGCCAAGAAGTAATACCTCCATCTGGAATTCACGGACCCGTCCTGCGAGAGCAGGGCGGGTCTTTTTTTGCCGGTAGTCCCGCTCAGGAACGGCAATCAGTCCATGAGGAGGGGGCTACACCTTCTGCCAGGAGGTGTAGTTGGTTGGAATGCCCAGGGAATTCCAGTGCCTCTCGAAGTCGGTGGTGAACGACTTGAGTTCTGCGGGAACTTCCACAGGTGTAAAACCCTCCGATGCTTCCATGACCTCCAGCATGTGGTTGAAGTAGGGGACGTTGTCCGTCCTCATGTGGAGGCAGCCTCCTGGTGTCAGGCTCCTGTGCAGGGTTTTCATGAAATCGGCCTGGACCAGCCGGTTCTTGTGGTGCTTCTTCTTGGGCCATGGATCCGGAAAGTAGATATGAACCGCATCCAGCGAAGAAACAGGAATCAGGTGGCGCACTAGATACGCCGCCTCGACACGCATTGCCCTGAGGTTCCTGAGTCCGGCGGACCGGCCCTTGCGATCAATCTTCTTCAACCTTCCAAGCAGCCGCTCCACACCAAGGAAGTTCCATTCCGGATGTGCCTGGGCATACTGGAGGAGGAAGGATCCGTCACCGGCACCAAGCTCGAGATGGACCGGGGCGTTCCTTTCAAAAAGGGCATCGAGGGGAAGTGCATTCAGCCAGTCGGAAGGAAAATGAACCAGCGTGTCTTCGGGTAGGTTGTGCCCGGCACGAATGTTTTCCGGATGATAGGGGCTGGCCGGATCGGTCGGTGCAAGGATGGCCATGCGGAATTACTCCGGGACAAATGTGCTGGCAAGACGCTCGATCTCCTCGCGCTCGCTTTCGGGAAGGTCGTTCAGGAGGGCGCCGACCCTCTGGAGGGCCTGTTCCTGGTTCTTCTCGCCGGCAATCAGGTACCACATCGCGGCCATGTTCCTGTTTTCGGCCACGCCCGTGCCGGTCTCGTGCATCTTGCCGTATTCGTACTGGGCATCCGCGTAGCCACGGTTGGCGGCCATCTTCATCCACTTGGCGGCCTCCTCAGCATCCTTCTGAACGCCGTCGCCCTTCATGTATTTCAGCGCGAGGAAATAGGGTGCGTCGATGGAACCGTCTTCCGCCTTCATCTTGAGGCTCTCGAGGAAGGTGCTTGCGGCGTTTCCGGCCATGCCGCCGGACGGAGGCAGGTCGGGGATCTCAACGGTGGGAGTCTGGAATGGGATGACCGGAATGGTCTTGGCCTCGGCAGCCCCCTCCGGAACCTCGGGAAGGGCGTTCTCCGGTTTGGCCTCGACGGCCTGCACGGGCTCGGCCCCTTCCTGTGAAGCTTCCTTGTCTCCTCCGCATCCGGATGCGAGGAAGACCGAGGCAGCCAAAACAAATCCGGTGAGGGCCTGGGACGTTTTACGAATAATCATTGCAACAACTTCGGTTTTCAGTTTTCAGGCAGACTTCCGCCGCGGGCGAACTTAGAAGACCTTTCCCATGAAATCAAAACCCGATAGCGGTGAAAGCCTCCTGTGACTCTGGAATTCCGCGAATTTCTTTCTGCATCAGTTCCAACCCTGCAAAATTTTTCATTCGTTTTGGATGGTTGGGAATGGACTCCTCACGGTGAGAAGATAGGATGACATCCGAGCGACCTTCTCCTGGAAACAGGAGGACCTTTCGATGCGATTCCGGTCGGAATTCAAGCGGTGTGTTTGGAGCCCGAAAGTCTTGGAAAACAAGGCCTTTTTCGATTGTGAATAACCTGAGAATAAGTGTGAACAGTTTGCGGTGGCATGAGTGTGACGATTTCCATACAAACGTCCTCAGCCATGCCGAACGGACTCCGATCATCCATGTCAATTCATGGACCAAGCCAGAAGGGGTTTTTGTTTCGTAAACATCTGGTAGAGAGCTATTTACGTTTGTTTAGATCGGATCTCGCAGAGGATTGTTTTGGTCGGTAGATGGTTGCTGGGACGCGTTTGTTTGAGCGCAACGCATTGGTTCCAACAGGGTTACGGCACTGTAACGGTAACAGGTGAATAACCCTTTGTTTTTTAAGCCTTTTTGACGATCTAGAAATGCTGATACAGGAAAGCGCAGAAGCCATTTGGAGTGGAGCACTGGATGTCCTCCGTTCCCTTTTGAAGCAGGACATCTTTGACTTGTGGTTCAGGCCCATCAAACCGGTCAGCTTTGAACCGGATTCCGCCAAGATTGAACTGGCGGTGGCGAATGATTTCAGTGGCTTCTGGTTGAGCGAGAATTACGGGCAGATCATTTGTGAGGCCTTGGCCACTGCGGCAGGCAAGCAGCTGGGATTTGAATTTGTCACCCTCGAGCGTGAATCAGGCGAAAAGGGAGTGGACCGGCGCGGTGATGCGCAACAGGAGGAAGTGGTTCTGGGGCGCGAGGTGAAGCCTCCTGCTGAAGAGGCGGCTCCGCGGACCCAGAGCTCCGAACCGAAGAAGAAGCCGATTCAGTCCGAGTTCATCTTCAATCCCAACAACACCTTCAGCACCTTTGTTGTGGGTGACAACAATCACTTTGCGCACGCGGCCGCCATGGCGGTGGCGCAGTCCCCTGGCAAGGCCTACAACCCCCTTTTCCTCTACAGCGGAGTAGGTCTGGGCAAGACGCACCTGCTTCATGCCATAGGCCAGCAGGTGCAGCACAACAAGCCGCACCTGAAGGTGGCCTACATCTCTTCGGAGAAATTCATCAACGAATACATCGATGCCATCCAGAACAGCACCTTTGCCAAGTTCCGGAAAAAATACCGTGAGACGGATGTGCTTCTCATTGATGACATCCAGTTCCTCGCAGGCAAGGAGCGGATCCAGGAGGAGTTCTTCCACACCTTCAACGCCCTTCATGAAGCCAGGAAACAGATTGTCCTGACCAGCGATCGTCCCTCGGCGGAGATCAAGGGATTGGAGAGCAGGTTGGTTTCCCGCTTCGAATGGGGCATGACGGTGGATCTCCAGCCACCTGATGTGGAAACCCGTACCGCCATCCTTCGCAAGAAGGCGGAACTCATGAATGTGCGCATGAGCGAGGATGCCTTGAGCTACATCGCCACGAAGGTGCGTGCCAATGTCCGCCGTCTGGAGGGTGCATTCACCCGGGTTGCCTCCTACAGCCAGCTCACCGGCAAGGAGGTTTCCATCAAGATCGTGGAGCAGCTTCTACAGCAGGTCCTTCATGAGGAATCCAAGCAGACGGTGACCGTGGATGTCATCCAGAGGCGGGTTGCGGATCACTACGACCTGCGACTTTCCGACATCCTGGGCCGGCGTCGTCCCGGAAACATCGCTTTTGCCAGGCAGGTGGCGATGTATCTCTGCCGGAAGCTGACCGGGCGTTCCCTGAGCTCCATCGGGGATGCCTTCGGTGGTCGCGACCATGGCACGGTGATGCACGCCTGCCGTGCGGTGGAGGACCGGATGGAGACCGAGCCGGACGTCCGCCAGAGCATCAACTACCTGGAGACCCAGATCCTTCGTTGACCTTCCCGGCAATAGGGACTTGGATGCCCGCAATTTAATGAAGGCCATCCAGGTAATGGGACTCAGCAAGACCTACCGCACCTACAGGAAGCAACCCGGCATGGCGGGTGCGATCCGGGGGCTCTTTCATCGCGAATTTTCCAACACCCATGCGGCGCGGGAAGTCTCCTTCGAGGTCGAGGAGGGCGAATTGGTCGGTTTTCTCGGACCCAATGGGGCAGGGAAGACCACGACCCTCAAGATGCTGTCGGGACTTCTGTATCCCACCGCGGGTGAGGCCAAGGTCCTTGGATACACGCCCTGGGAACGAAAGGATGGCTATCGCAGGCAGTTTGCCCTCCTTCTTGGGCAGAAGAACCAGCTTTGGTGGGATCTTCCCGCCCGCGAGTCCCTCGAGCTCAATGCCCGCATCTATGGCATTCCTGAAGACCGGTTCCGTTCCACTGTGGATGAACTGACTTCCCTCCTGAACGTGGGCGAGAAGCTGAATGTCATGGTCCGTGAGTTGTCGCTGGGGGAGCGGATGAAGATGGAACTGGTGGCATCGCTCCTTCATCGCCCCAAGGTCCTTTTCCTCGACGAGCCTACCATTGGTCTCGACGTCGTTTCACAGAAGACCGTTCGAGAGTTCCTCAAGGACTACAATGAGCGGGAGAAGACGACCATCCTCCTGACCAGTCACTACATGGCGGACATCCAGGCTTTGTGCCGGCGGGTGATCATCATCGACAAGGGGGTGGTGTTCTTCGATGGGCCGCTCAGGGAGGTCATGGATCGCTTTGCCAATTTCAAGTTGATTCGGATCCACTGCGAAAAGGTTGCCCCGGGAGAATGCGCCATACTTCCAGAGATCGGGGAATTGGTGGAGAAGGATGAGGCGACCGTGAAGCTGAAGGTGCCGAGGGACAAGGTGATCGCCGCCTGCAAGCGCCTGCTGGACGAATTGCCCGTGTCAGACATCGATATTCAGGAGGCACCCATCGAGGACGTGATCCGCGAGCTCTTCGCATCACACGAGGCGGCATCCGAACCAGACTTGGGTTGAGGCAGGTTCGCTGTGCTTTCCGGCACGATCACCTCGATCGTTTCCCCGGAAAAGGAAAGGCGGGCCGGCGTTCTTCCGATGGCCTCACCTTCCACCTGGATGGGAGCAGGTGGAATGGCGGTCAGGGTGAAGGCATTCGTCTTGAAATAGGTGGCTCCCTTGATGGTCTTTCGAAACTGCGTCAGGGCGGCTATTCCAGCACGGAAGAGCGACCTGAACTTGAGGTCGGGAATCACACAGGCCTCGATCAGTTGTTCCTCAAGGACGGCATTGGGAAGGATGGGGAAGCTTCCGCCGTAATAGCGTCCGTTGCCGATCAGGACCAACTCGCCCTCAGTGACTTGTCCATCGTGTTCGATCTTCATCCTGGACGGCTTCTCCTGGAGTGCCCTCATTCCCGCAACGACATAGGCCAGCGGGCCAACAGCCTTCTTCAGGCGCCAGTTGACGAGTTCCACCGCCCTGGCGTCCAGTCCGACACCTGCGAGTTGCACGAAGTAGCGCTGCTTGGTTTCACCATCCTGCTGGAACTCCATCATTGGCAGGGCATAACGCCTCGAGTGTCCCGCCAGGACGTTGTCCCAAGCCTTCTTGAGATCAATGGGGATGCCTACCTCACGTGCGAACACGTTGACGGTGCCCAGGGGGATCACGCCCAGCTTGACGTTGTCGAGTCCTCCCGGAACTTCGGCAATGCCGTTGAGGACTTCATTGAGGGTTCCGTCTCCTCCAGCGGCAACGATGACCTCGTAGCCCTCGTTGACCGCCTCGGCGGCAAGGGTGTGGGCTGCTCCTTGGGCGTAGGTTTGCTTGAGGCTACAGTCGGACTGGATGACGTCGAAGTGCCGTTGAAGGCGTCTTGCCTTGTCTCCCTTGGCCGTCGGATTGAAAATGAGGCAGGTGCGCACGATGGATTTCTCTCGATCAGCGTTTTATGATGATTCCGGTCTCAATGACTCGATTTCGTTTCATTCAAGTGACAGGTCTACGAACAATAAACCTCAAATCTTTCGCCTGCAGTGATTTTCATGGAAGGCTGGTGAAGGCTGGTGAAGGATCCTGAAAGTGGCAGAAGCTCCCATTCATCTGGATGCGCGAAACGGGGATGTCCTCCCCGGGGAGGTCTATGCGGAGATGGAGCCATGGATTCGTGATCTTCGTCCGTACACGGGTGCGGTGCACGAACTGGGCTTGAAGGCCCGCAAGGCGGTCGAGCAGGCGAGGGAGAGGGTGGCTGCCTTGATTGGTGCGCCCAACAGCGATGAGATCCACTTCACCGCCAATGCGACGGAAGCCGCGAATCTCGGACTGAAGGGACTGCTCAAGTCTTGGAAACGACATGGCAAGCGCGTGCTGACCTCGACCGCAGAACATCCCGCCGTGGATCTTTGTCTCGCCGATGCCGAACTGGAATGGGGGCTTTCGGTGGATCGGTTGCCGGTCGATCCGGATGGACGGCTTGATCCTGAAAAAGTGGATGGCGCATGGTCTGAAGAGGTCATTCTCCTGGCCACTCATCTTGCCAATCATGACCTTGGAACGATTCAACCCTTTCGCGAGCTGGCGGGCACAGCAAATTCCAGGGGGCTCCCTTTCTTCCTGGATGCCTCGACAGGAGGAGGCTGGATACCTGTTGATGTTGCAGCTTCGGGTATTTCGGCAATGACCTTGGCGCCCTATCGCTTTGGAGGGCCCGCAGGCGCTGGAATCTTGTATGCCTCCAGCCGAGCCCGGGTGAAGCCGGTCCTGTTTGGCGGAAATCAGCAGGGAGGGTTGCGACCGGGGCATGAGAACCTTGCGGCGATCGTTGGGGCAGGAAAGGCAGCGGAGTTGGCAATCGCGAGGCAGCAGGCTGAAACAGTGCGTCTGGGATCCCTGACAGGCTGCTTGTGGAAGGAGATTTCCAAGGCCCTCCCCGAGGCCGTTTTGAACGGCCCTGAACCGGGTGAAAGGCGACTGGGCAATCATCTGTCCTTTTCCATTCCTTCCGTGGATGGTGAGGCTGTGGCTCTGAGAGCTTCGCTCAAGGGGCTTTACCTTCACGCCGGTGCCGCCTGCGTCAGCCGTTCCATGCGGATTCCCGCCTCGTTGAAGGCGATTGGAGCTGATGAAACACGTGCCAGGGGCATGCTGATGTTGACTCCCGGATATGGCTTTCCCGAGGGCCAAGTCGACAAGTCAGTCCAAAGGCTGAAGGATGTGGTGGATGCCCTGAAGGCGGAATCCTTCTAAGGCCGGGAATTCCACCATTGCGAGGTCCAGCATCCCGTGGTTCCATCACCCGGAGCAAAGTCATGGCCCTGACTCCCAAAGAAATCGAAGCACTGAAGAACCGTCCGCGCATTCCGGAATGGTTGCGCCTCAAGCTGCCCACCCGCAGCTCCTTTTCCGAGACCCGCAATCTCCTGAATGACCTGAACCTCCACACGGTTTGCGAGAGCGCCAAATGCCCGAACCATTGGGAGTGCTGGTCCAAGGGGACAGCGACCTTCATGATTGCCGGTGATCGCTGCACCCGTGCCTGCAAGTTCTGCGCGGTCAGCACGGCCAAGCCCATGCCGCTTGAACTGGATGAACCCAAGCGCGTCGCCGAGGCCACCAGCCGCCTCGGACTCAAGCACGTCGTGATTACCGCCGTGGCCAGGGACGACATCCAGGATGGTGGCGCGGAACATTTCCGGCAGACCATCGAGGCGGTTCGCGCCCAGAACCCCGGGATCATCATTGAGATCCTGGTGCCGGACTTCAACAGTCAGGACGAGGCGATTGCCAACGTCCTCACCGCCAAGCCGGAGATCTTCAACCACAACATCGAGACCGTGCGCCGCCTGACGCCTTCCGTCCGTTCACGCGCCATGTATGACCGCTCGCTGGAGGTGCTGGCCAAGGTGAGGGAACTGGGAGGTCGCGACATTTACACGAAGTCGGGCATCATGCTCGGACTTGGAGAGACGCGTGACGAGGTGCTCGAAACCATGGATGACCTGAGGAAGGCCGACTGCGACATCATCACGATGGGGCAATACCTTCAACCCTCCCTCAAGCACCTACCTGTAGCGGAATACGTGAAGCCTGAGATTTTCGAGGAGTTCAAGCAGATCGCTGAGGAGAAGGGCTTCCAACACGTCGCCAGCGGCCCCATGGTCCGCAGTTCCTACCACGCCGACGAATTCTCCCCGATCCTCGGCAAGAAGGTCAGCAGCGCGGCGTGATCTTCAACGACTTGAGCGGGAGTAAAACCTCTCAAAAAACTCCCGGAATTAACACAGGGCGACATTTCCAAAGAAATATTTGGCTTGTGTATAATTGAGGCTTGATCCCAAGCCCCAATCCATTGCCTATAGCTCCTGTTGAGAGGGAGATGTAACCAACGCTCGTGGGGCTTTTCTGCGTTGGCTTGATCCAAAACCAAAATAATAGCGGTATCTTCGTGCCCTGCCTCTTTTTCTGGAATGGTGGGCAGGTGGATCCCACACACCGAAACCAGCCATGCCTGTCGAATCATCTGGAACCGGGACGTTATGCCGTCTCGAAAGAACCCTTGCCGTTCTCCTGATCCTTGCTCCAATCCTATTCTTCTCCTCTGGTTGTGCCACAAACTGGCAGACGACCGCGTTGGGCGTCGGTGCCGCCACAGCCGTAGGTTCTTACTCTCCGGCCAACGAGATCGATCAAATGTATTATCTAGGGGTGGTGGATCCGCAAGGGCAGCTTCCACCGGCGTTCTATCGGATTCGTGTCAAGGGACAGGCGAGCTTTATCAGCGGCACCAAATTTGCCTCTGGTTGGGTTCCTGCAGCGTTGATCGATTCATTAGGAAGCAAGATCTCCATCGACCAAGAAACCAGTACAATCTCAGGTACCAAGGCGATCGATGACCTACACTCCGTAATGCGTCCGACCCGAACCAGCTTGCTGTTCGGGCCGGAAGGGGTTCGAGAGGCTCCCAAGGATCACCGTCTTGTTGTTGTGATGGGCACCAGTCCGGAAAAGTTCTTCAACGCAATCGATTCGGTTCTCGGGGATTTTTCATCCGCCAGGAAGGATAAGAAGCAATCGGAACTCAATGTGGATCTGCTTAAGGCACTTTCTGAGCTCCGGATTGAAACAACACTACTGGCTGAAGCGGAAAAGGACCTGGCCACGGCACAATAGTTCAAGCGAACCAACGAAAGGAGATTTGAGAATGAAACTACCCCTATTCGGTAAACTGGCCTTGGTTGGCCTTGTTGGCGCTATTCTAGCAGGTTGTGCAGCCACACGAATCGATGTTGATGTATACAAAGGTCCTTTGACGAATCACGAGCATGTGCAGATGGAACAGATGGCTGCGATGGCCATCGGGGCCAAGCCTCTTCTCATTGCCTTGAGAAACCAGCTGGAGCCTGATGCAAGCATAAGCAATCTCAAATCCATGGGAATCTACCGCGATGGTTACATCCCCGACGATACTCATCTGATTGGGAATGCCAACGCAAGGAGGGTGAACGATATTATTTCGCTCTATGATGATCAGGAATCCAACCCTGAGCTGCAGGCCATCATTGAGAGTGCTGAGTCCTATCTCCAGAACCTGGAACCATCCCTGAAGCTGCTCATGGTCGAGACCGAAGCAATCAAGACCGAGGATTCGGTTATCTGGAAACAGTTGGAACCGTGCCTCTGGGAATGGAAAGATCTCAAGAAGTATGTGGAATCCGATCCAGCGCAATCTGCGGATCTGGCCGGGATGACCAAGAGCAACCTGACCGATCTGAAGGAAGGATGGAGGCAGTTGCTGAATCCCGGAGGCAAGACGGAAGGATTCGCGAGGGATGCCAGGTTGATCTTCAGTTACCCATCTTCCTTGGCTTCGCTCAAGGATGAGGGAACGAAGAAGTTCCTAAAGTTGGCAAACCGTGAATGGGTTTCCGCTCAGCTTGAATTGGTTTTGAAGCGGTTTCCCGGGGATTCTGCCAAGGTTTCCATGCGTGAACAAAAAAAGATGCTCATGGTGAATAGGTCAGTGGAAATCGCGAAGGCATTTCTTGAAGCCCGCTTCTCCCTGGAGCGCCTGATGACCTTGGCACTGAGGGCTGAGGAAGAGATTCCAAACCTGATCCCGGATGCTTCGCCGATCACCAAGGAAAGGCTTCGTGAATCTTCGGCCCGTTTCGCTGCAGGTTTGATCAGTCCTAGTAAGCTTGAGGAAGCGCTTAAAAAGGGTGCCCATCCGACGTTGAAGACTGAATATGATTCATTGACCCGTGATTTGGCTTGTGATGATTGGAAGGCAAAGGAGCAGGTTATTGCTAATTTGATAAGCATGGAGTCGAACGGCCCTCAAAGCCTTTTGCAAGTTCATAAGTCCTTGAAGAAGAGTGATCCGGATTCGCCATATGGCCTGTGTCGGGGGCCGAATTTGAAAACGACCGGAAGTGCCCTGAACGCGGACGAGGTGAACAATGGCGTATCGAATCTCCGATCCGCTTTCGCCACATCTGTTGGAGGAGGAAGGCTGCAGGATGGGATTGAAAGCCTGATCTCGCGCTATGTCAGGGTTCATGCCGCCAACGGTGAGAGCCTGAGTGGCTATCAGGAGGAAAAACACATCCTGATCGATGCGCTTGTGAGGTTTGCCCAGAAGGTGCTTTTCGTCGCCAACAATGAAGCGCTTCTCAACAGCGCCAGCGCCAAGGAGTATACCATGGTGCTGCAGTCAGTAGGCAATTCAATCCTGGTTCAGGCAAACGAATTGGAACTGCGACGAGATCATCGAAAGACAATCGGGGGTGGATACGCTTCCGCGACCAACGCCTTTTCGAACAGCTTCCAATCGTTGACGGCGCACGAAGCCTTTCATCAGATTGTGGACCAGCTTGGAAAACAGAAATCAGACATTGAGCAGCAAATTGATTCCATCAGGAAAGTTAGGGAAGAAACCTTTCTGTTGATCACCAATGCCATCAAGGGGGCCAGTCAATCCGCCTTCACAAATCAGCTTGTTGCAACCGGTGGAAACTTCTGGAACACGAATACCAGTATCAATGGTTTTCAGAATGCCCTGAAGGATCAGGTTGGAAAGTATGTTGGCATCAAGCTCCAACAGGGAACGGCTGTCGGAGCGGACGAGATAAAGCAGATTGAAGCGGTTGGGGAGGTTCTTGGGAATACCCTGATGAAGGAGGTTTGGAAACCAGCGACCGGAAGTGCAGTCGGAAGTGTTAGGTTCATCACCTTTACCAACGCGATGACCAATGCCTTTCTCAAGGCTCAGACAGCTTATTCCGAGGCTACCAATGCAGCGAATGAACTGGTTTCCGAAAAGGAAGCCAAAGAAAAGGTCATCAGCGAGGTGAAGAGTCTGGAATCCGGAGTCTGCGTGGCGTTGTCGAAGATCAAGGGTTCCTGCACGCCTGAAATGGCCAAGGCCGAGATGATCGCTACACTTCGTGAAGGCATTGTCTCGGAAGGAGATGATGCCACGAAGGCAAATTTGAAGGCTGCCTTGTCAGACCTTCAGGCCTTGAGATTTCACGGCTTCACGGATCTTCCGGAGATCTCGATGGAACCCAACAAGATTGCCGTTCTCGATTCTCTCATTGCGCAGCTCCAATACGAATATCTTCAGACAGTCAAGGTCTACGGAAGGGAATCCAAGCTGGCGAAGATGGCAGCGGAGGCGATTAAGGAAGCATACATTCAGCGGTCAGGCATGGCCTATGTGAGACCGGCATCTGACTACCTTAAGAGCAGTTACCCGGCTACGGCACTCCAGGACAATCCGCAACTGGGATGGTATAATATGCTTGAGCAGTCCCTCTGGAAATCCATCCCAGGTGCCTCTGTGATAGCTACCGGAGGGCAAAGCAAGAGGATCGGTGCGGAGATCGATAAGCAATATTGGCAAACGATCAACAGTGTCAGGGTTTCAGGATCAGGCAGGACCCAGTATGTGATTGCGAAGGATGATGTGGGTAACTGGTATGTGAAGGGCTACAGCACCAATCCGGAAGATGTTATCAACTCGGCGAAAAACCTGGCCAGTTTCAGCCTGGGAAATGCCTTCGACCTGAACATGCCTGTCCTTGGGGAAGACGATGAAGGAAGCGATGATGATTCCGAGACGGTGACTAGAAAATCCACTCTACAAAAGATCTATTCGAGGTATGGTGCAAAGTTTCTTTCAGAAACCACCAACTCCATAGCCAGTACATTGGAGAGTCTGGACGTGGACACCTTGGTCGCAAAGATTCGGGATAACGTTGATGATGGTAATGACACCGTCGTTTCTGGAGCCCTCGATTCTGTCTTGGAAGAGAGCCTCGAATCGGCTCGCGAAGCACTTGAGACGAAGAACGATGAGGTGAAAAAGGCGATCAAGGAGAGCAAGGTTTCGTCGCTGGATGCGGGTGTTGAAGTGCTGAAGGCGGTCAAGCTCTTGGAAAGGTTTCGGGAAGAGGGTGGTAGGGTCCTTGAAAATGCCACATTCAACGCAAACGGCGATGGTTCCTCAAATGAGGCGAATGAAAAAGATAAGGCGAAGAAGGCCCTTAAGGCTGAAATCAACTCACGAATCAGTTCGATTCTGGAAGAACGAAGGGAGATCGTGGACGAATTCTCCAGCGCCATTGACTTCATAGC
>Ga0181582_10001789_pt1 | contig 16956 bp, 2 predicted proteins | sample 071ome_32_FD_132438 | JGI IMG/M metagenome (GOLD analysis project Ga0181582, IMG submission 132438) | Coastal salt marsh microbial communities from the Groves Creek Marsh, Skidaway Island, Georgia - 071405AT metaG (megahit assembly) | ecosystem: Environmental > Aquatic > Marine > Intertidal zone...
GGGTTTTGCCCCCCCCCCCGCGCCGCGGGACACAAACGGAAAATAATTTCCCCCCCCCCCCCCCCCCCCCCCGCGGGTCCCTACCCCCCCCACACGTTCGCCCCCGGGGCCCCTACATTCAAGCCAGGCGGAGACGCCCACCCCCGTCGTCGACCTTCCCCCACCCCGCAGGCCTCCAGCGCCAGGGACTCCCCAGGGCGCCTGCGCCCGCAGGCGCCCCGGGAGCTCCTGTACGACGAGGACCCGGCCCAGGCCGGCCCCGGCCCGATGAGCGCCCGGAGCGCCACGGCCCCGCGCGGCGGCGCCGCGCTCCTGCTCAAGCCGCGAGGGCTGGCGCTGGGGGGCACGGCCCCCCTGCGGGCCTCGGGCGCGCTCGGGGGGACGCTCGGGGGCGCGGCGGGGGCGTCGCGCCGGGCCGGGGAGTCGATCCTGGCCCCCCGGCGGGGCGCGCCCGCGGCCAAGACGGCCGAGGAGCGGGCGGCCGGGGAGGCGCGCGCCGCCGAGCTGATGGACCGGGCGGCGCGCGAGATGGAGCTCGTGTGGCGGCAGCACGGGCGCCCGGTCCCGGACCTGGCGCAGCGCGAGAGGGAGCTCGGCCACGTCAGCCAGTTCCGCCTCCCCCTCTCCCTGGACCTGCTCCTCCCCGAGGGCGCCCTCCCCTGGTACCGCAAGCTGCGCCTCCTGGCGGAGAACCCCGACCTGGGCGACTACTACTACCTCTGCCCCGTCAAGGACTACCAGAGCGACGACAGCTACAGCCCCTTCGAGCTCGTCCTCCGCCCCTACTCGGAGGTCGACCCCGCCAACTTCTACACCCTCTCCAGCCAGGGGGTCACGCACCTCCTCCAGGGGGAAGCCAACTTCTACACGCTCGAGGAGTTCGAGAAGGAGTTCTTCCTCTTCCAGACCTTCCGCAGGTTCAAGATCTTCCGCCACTTCAAGGCGAGCCGCCGCGCCCGCCCGCGCCCGGGCCCGCGCCCCGTCGGGCCCCTGCCGGGCTCCGTCCCCCCCGGCGACCCCGAACCCCCCCCCTCCCCCGGCCCGGCGGCGCCCGCAGGTGTGGTGGACCTTCAGCAACTGGAAGGCCAAGGTGCGGGCGGCGAAGCGGGAGCGCGCCAAGCGGGCCCTGAACCAGAAGCTCTTCTTCCTGCACCCCGTGTACCGCCAGGCCCTCCTGCGGGTCAAGGCCCGGGGAGAGGAGGTGGCGCTCCTCAACCCCCAGGTCCTGAGGCCGGGGGCGACGCTGACCGTGTCGCAGTTCCGGGACTCGGCGCGGCGGCAGACGGAGGCGGCGCACGGGCGGATCCAGGCGGTGATGGAGGAGGTGGAGGAGGTGATCATCGACGCGTGCGAGCGCGTGCTCGCGAGCGCCGTGCCCGCCTCGGGCGCGGCCGCCGACGGGGGCGCCGGGGAGGCCGAGGGGTCCCGCGACGCCGCCAAGTCCGACTTCCTGTGGCGCGAGACCCTCACCGCGCTGGGCGTGACCAACAACGAGCCCAGCATGTTCGCCGCCAACCTCGCCCAGGCCTCGGGGTACGCCGGGTGGAAGGGCAAGATGGCCCGCGCGATCCACCGCGCCCTCGTCGCCCGCGGGGTCCTGGCCCGGCACCCGGGGCTGGAGGAGGGGCAGGCGCCGGGGGCGTCCCCCGCCCCGCCCAAGCCGTCGGCCCGGCGCGAGCCGTCGCAGCAGATGGTCAACCTCCGGGAGATGCTGAGGGCGTCGAGGCGCGACGCGAGGGAGGAAGCGGCGGGGGAGGCGGACGCCGAGGGGACCGGGGCGGGCCCCTCCCCAGAGCCGGGGGCCCAGCCGGGGGGCGCCGCGCGGGACAGCCAGCGGTCGCCCACGGGGCTGATGCAGCGGCCGCGGACGTCGGCGCGGGCGGACGGCGCGCGGGACAGCCAGCGGGAAGGCCAGCGGGACAGCCAGCGGGAAGGCCAGCGGGACAGCCAGCGGTCGCCCACGGGGCTGATGTCGCGGCCGCGGACGTCGGCGCGGGCGGACGCCGCGCGGGACAGCCAGCGGTCGCCCACGGGGACGGGGTCGCGGCCGCGGACATCGGCGCGGGCGGATGGCGCGCGGGCGGCGGCCAGGGCCGCGGGGCCGACGGGCACGTCGGGGCGGTCGGGCGTCAACACGGAGCTGCTGGTAACGGGCGTCAAGTGGGACGACGACGGGGCCGAGCTGCCCGACTGGGCAAAGGAGTACGTGGCCACGGGGGGCTCGCTGGAGGACTTCTTCGACGAGGACAGCGACGAGGAGCGGGAGGCACGCCGGCTCGAGGCGGAGCGCCGCGAGCTGGAGGAGCACGGGGACCCCGCCACGGCCGACACGGGCCTGGCAAGGGGGGGACGCGACGTGCCGTTCGGGCGGATGCTCGCCGGCAAGACGATGACGTCCTCCATCGTCGCGCTCCTGGTCGGCGCCACCAAGGACGCCTCGGCGTTCATGGTGAAGCCTCGCGACTGGTACATGAAGAACAAGGCGCTCGAGAAGGAGCACCGCCGCCTCGTCCGCTTCGTCAAGGTGGTCGACTGCGTGCTGCGGTCGTCGCTGGAGGGCCTCCTCGAGTCGACGCTGGACCGGACCATGGGGCTGCTGAGGCCGTTCACGGGGCAGGACGGGTACCCGCCGCTAGATCCCGAGGTGCCCTTCCTCACGCGGCGCGAGTTCGACGAGTGGGACGACTTCCACTCCAACACGGGGCCCCCACGGCCGCGGGTCGGGGCTGCGCTGCTGAGCTGGGTGCCGCCACTGCCGCCCCCGGAGCAGGCAGACCCGGAGCGCTTCCCCCCGCCGCTGCTGGAGGTCTCCCTCGTCATGGCCCCCGGGGAGGACCACGAGACGGCCTACCAGCCCTCCCAGGCGGACATCGTGACGGCATTTGACAGTGCCCTGACGCGCCTCTTCGGCGTCGTCCAGGGCCACCGCAGGATGCTGTTCCGCGAATCGCTCGAGCCCTACGTCGGGAAGCGGGCCACGAAGCTCCGCCGCAAGCGTAAGGGCAACCCCGCCGAGTCGCAGTGGGACGACCCCAAGCTGCGGGAGCTGGAGAAGGAGCTCGAGTCGAGCGAGGAGGAGAGCGAGGAGGCGGCCAACCACCGGATGACCTTCTGGCAGGCCTCGGCGTCGCCCAAGGACCGGGTGACGCGGCAGCGGATCCTGGACGCGGCGGAGGAGGTGACGCGGGACCTGGCGCCGTTCAAGACGTGGCTGGAGCCCGTGCGGCGGCTGGTGATGGCCAACGACGACACCACCCCGGAGCGCATCAGGGCCGACATGGACACGGGGAAGGGGCTGGACGACTTCCGGATGGACCTCACTTTCTTCCGCAAGCAGCACGCGGCGCTCAACGCGCTCACGCCGGCCAGCACCGTCGGCGCCGTGCAGGTCGTGTTCCGGCGCTTCAAGAAGGTCGTGGTCCCCTCGCCCCAGCGGGCGCTCGGGGTCCTGGCTGAGACGCTCCCGGCCATCGCTTTCGAGCGCCTCGTCGAGCTCTCCGGCACCGTGACCACGTCCACGGCGCGCATGCAGGAGGTCCCGGCCACGGCGTCCGAGTTCAGCGACTTCCTCATGTTCCTCAACCAGTGCACGGCCGACCTGCCCAAGCTGGACGAGGTGGCACAGGGGATCCACGCCTTCTATTACATGCTCAAGATGCAGGAGGTGCCCGTGTCGCAGATCCAGCTGGCACAGTACATGATGCTCAACCTGGACATGCAGAAGTTCAAGCTGGCGCTGACGAAAGCGGAGGACGACAAGGACCAGCACATTGCGATCTTCGAGAAGGACCTGCGGCGCGAGGTGGCGCAGATTGAAGGCAAGCTCGAGGAGGCCAAGGCGAACGTGGGGATGGACTTCATCCTGGAGACGAGCCACATCGGGAACGAGGAGCCCGTGATCACGCTCACGGCCAGCCTCAAGGCCACTGTCAAGGCCATCGCCGAGGACGCCGAGCGCGTCCGCCAGTACCAGCGCCTCTTCGACCTCGAGGTCACCAACTTTGCCGACATGGACATGGTGATGGAGGACGCCGACATCAAACACTCGATGTGGGAGGCGGTGTCGTCCGTCCACGACCTCGCGCTAGCGTGGTCGGCGCAGAAGCTTGCCGAGGTCGACGTGCCCGAGATGGCCGCCGAGGTGCAGCGCCTGACGCAGGTTCTGGCGCGGTGCGAGCGAGCGCTCCCCAGCGGGGAGGTTGTCCTGCACCTTAAGGACCACGTTCAGATCTGGCGTTCCGTCCTGCCCATCATTCAGGCCGTCAAGAACGAGCACCTCCGCCCCCGCCACTTCGAGCGCCTCGTCGGTGTCTTCGGCACCCGCGTCGACCAGAACGACGAGTACCTCGTCGAGGAGCTCAAGGAGGCCTCTGTCCTCGCGCAGCGCGGCCTCGTCCTGTCCATCGCCGAGGAGGCGTCACAGGAGGCCGCCCTCGAGGCCATGCTCAAGCGCGTCCACGACCGCTGGTCCGAGACGGAACTCGTTATCAAGCCCTACCGCAACTACCGCGACACGTGGGTCCTCGGCTCGATTGACCACGTCAAGCAGGCGCTGGAGGACAGCCAGATGATTATGCTGAGCGTGAGCTCGAACCGGTTCGCGGCGGGGATCCGGGAGGACGTGGAGCGCACGGAGCACATGCTACGCCTGGTCAGCCTGACCCTGGACGAGTGGGTCGAGTGCCAGCGCCAGTGGATCTACGTCGAGCAGATCTTCGCTGCCCAGGACATCCAGCGGCAGCTGCCGGACGACTCCAAGGCCTTCCAGGACGTGGACCGGAGCTACCGCGAGATCATGCGGCAGGCCCGCATCAAGGGCAACGCCCTCCGCGCCGCCACCACCCCCGGGTGGCGCGAGTCGATGGCCCTCTCCAACCGCCGCATGGAGGAAATCCTCCGCCACGTCGAGGAGTACCTGGAGACCAAGCGCATGGCCTTCCCGCGCCTCTACTTCCTCTCGAACGACGAGCTCCTCGAGGTCATGGGACAGCTGCGCAACGTCCGCGCTATCCAGCCCTTCCTCAAGAACTGCTTCGACGGGATCCAGGCCCTCGACTTCGGGTCCAACCCGCAGAGCATCGACATCCATGCCATCGTGTCCCCTGAGGGGGAGCGGCTGGCGTTCCAGCGGCCGCTCAAGGCGAGGGGGGCCGTTGAGACGTGGCTCCGGTCGGCCGAGCAGGCCATGTTCGGGGTGGTCAAGCGGGCCGTCCGCCAGGCCACCACGTCCTACCCCCGCGGGGAGGATTCGGAGGACGAGCTTCCCGCAGCGCCGTCGCGCAGGACCAGCCGGCTGTCGGGTGTGGAGCGGGGCCCCGAGCCGGGGCGCCGGGTCTCGAACCGTCTCCGCTGGCTGCTCCAGCAGCCCGCGCAGACCGTCGTCGTAGCCTCCAACATCCACTGGGCGAGCGAAGTCGAGGGCGCCCTCGCGTCGGGCAACCCGACAGCGGCCCTCGGGGAGATGCACGGCAGGGGGGTCCGCAACCTTGCCGACCTGACGTCAATGGTGCGACAGGGGTCCCTGACCCCCGTGCAGCTCCGGTCCGTCGTTGCACTCATCACAATCGACGTGCACAACCGCGACCTGGTGAGTGGCCTCCTCGAGCGGGAGGTCGCGGGGCCGTCTGACTTCCCGTGGCAGGTGTGCTTCCGGTACTACGCGACGCCCGAGGCGGTGGAGGTCCGGCAGGTAAACTTCGCGTGGGAGTACGGGAACGAGTACCTGGGGGCCCAGAACCGGCTGGTGATCACGCCGATGACTGACCGGACGCACCTGACGCTGACGGGGGCGCTGACGCTCAAGATGGGCGGGAACGCCCTGGGTCCAGCAGGGACGGGCAAGACGGAGACTACCAAGGACCTCGGCAAGGCGCTGGGGATGATGTGCGTTGTCTTTAACTGCTCCGAGACGATCGACATCAAGCTTATGCGCCGCTTCCTCAGCGGCCTCGCGCAGTGCGGGGTCTGGTCCTGCTTCGACGAGTTCAACCGCATCGACATCGAGGTGCTCTCGGTGATTGCGCAGCAGGTGCTCTCCATTCAGACGGCGCTCAAGGCGCGCGTCTCGGCCTTCAACTTCGAGGGGAGCCGGATCCCCATTCTCTCGACCTGCGGCATCTTCGTCACCATGAACCCGGGATACGCCGGGCGGACCGAGCTCCCCGACAACCTGAAGGCACTCCTGCGGCCCATCAGCATGATGATCCCGGACTACGCCCTCGTCGCCGAGGTCATGCTCTTCAGCCAGGGCTTCGATCAGGCCCAGAACCTGTCCAAAAAGATGGTCCGCCTCTACAAGCTCTCCGGGGAACAGCTGGGGAGGGAGTCCCACTACGACTTCGGCATGCGCGCCCTGAAGAGCGTGCTCGTTATGGCCGGCACGCTCAAGCGGGCTGACACGAGGGGCGAACACCCCGAAGACCTCCTCATCATCCGCGCCATCCTCGACGCCAACCTCCCCAAGCTCCTCCCCGCCGACGCCTCGCTCTTCGTCAACCTCCTCGGCGACCTCTTCCCGGGCGTCGATGTCCGGGAGAGGCACAGCGAGGAGGTGGTGGGCGCCTGCAGGGCCTCGTGCGACCGTCTCCTCCTCGAGGCGAGCAGCATATTCACTCGAAAGTGCTCCCAGCTCTACGAGTCGGTCAACGTGCGCCTCGGCGTCATGCTCGTCGGGCCCGCCGGGGGCGGCAAGTCGTCCGTCCGGGCCACACTGGCCAGCGCCCTCACGGCCCTGTACTGCGAGCGCAAGGGCGTCGACCCCGTCGAGGCCCGGGCCAGCAAGCGGCCCCCGTCCCTGGCCGGGGAGAAGTCACACGTCAGCCAGGAGGGCGCCGGGGACAACGCTGCCGCCGCCGCCCTCGCCGACGACTCGTCCGACGAGGAGGAGGACCCCGACCTGCCCCAGTGCTACCGCAGGATCTCCATGCACACGGTCAACCCCAAGGCGGTCTCGGTCGGGCAGCTGTTCGGCGAGTACAACGACGTATCGAACGAGTGGTCCGACGGCCAGGCCTCGGTGGTCGTCCGCGCGTCCACCTCCCTCCGCAAGGGCCACATGACGTGGGTGTGCTTCGACGGCCCCGTCGACGCCCTGTGGGTGGAGAACATGAACACGGTGCTGGACGACAACCAGATGCTGTGCCTGCCCAACGGCGAGCGCATCAAGCTCAATATGGGCAAGATTCGCATGCTTTTCGAGGTCAAGGACCTCCTGCATGCCTCCCCGGCCACCGTCTCCCGCTGCGGCATGGTCTACGTGCCCCGAGAGACGATTGGGTGGCGCCAGGTGGTCAGCTCGTGGTGTCGCTCGTGGCTGCCCTGGTACCTGTTCGTGCACGCTGCCGAGGTGACCCGGGTCAAGGAAGAGGAACTCGAGCGCGCTCGGGAGGAGGAGCGCCGCAAGGAGGAGGAGAAGAAGCGCCTCGGGCGCTTCAAGACCTATGGCGCCTCGGAGGAGCCCACCCTCATTGCCGAGGCGGCCCCGACCCAGGGGGTCGCGAACCGGCTCGCGTCGCAGATTCGGTCGGCGGACCTGGCCGAGCCGACGCTGACGGAGATCGCCGCCCTGGTCGACCTCGAGCGGCGGGCCCGGGCCCGGCGCGAGGCGGCACGCCGCCGCTCCCGGGCCGACTCGCGGGGCGACGGGGCGGAGGGGACCCGGGACCCGTCCGGGGCGGAGGGGACTGACGCGCCCCGCCGCTCCGTGCGGGCCTCCCGGCGCGTGTCCTACGCCTTCCCCGAGGAGTCAGAGGACGAGGGCCCCGGCGTCGCCGACGTCGTGGCCATGGCCCTCGGGTACGCTGCAGAGTCGCGGCTGGTCGGGACGTGGGAGCACTCGCACGACCGCCTTGCCAGGGACACGTGGCTGGAGGGGGCGGATCTTGACATGGAGAAACTGTTCGAGGGGGTGAGCGGGGAGCTGCAGGGGGTTGTGTACGAGCTCACCCACGTGTACCTCGACCGGGGGATCCAGTGGGTCCGGAGCGAGGGGCGGCAGCTGCTCGACGTGCCGCCCGTGGTGATGGCGCGGAGCGTGCTCACCATCATGGAGGCGCTCCTGTCGAGGCACGTGCGGGACTTTGGGCTCCTCGGGGAGCTGGAGGGGGACGACGAGCAGGCCGTTCGCATGATGTTCGTCGTCGCCTTCACCTGGGGCGTCGGCGGCACCGTCAGCGCCGACCACCGCGAAGCCTTTGACGAGTTCGCCTCCGAACTCCTGCGCGACTGCCAGGCGCCGACCCGAGGGAGCCTCTTTGACCACTACTTCGTCACCGACCCGCACCATGGGCCCGTCCTCCTCGAGTTCGAGTCCCACACCGGGACCTTCAAGATCCCCGCCACCCAGCTCGAGGCTTCCCAGAACGCCATCGACTCGATCCTGGTGCCGACCGTCGACAGCCAGCGGTTCGAGTGGCTGGCGCGGGTGGCCCTCCGGGCGCAGGCGCCGCTGCTCGCCCTGGGGCCCAGCGGGTCGGGGAAGACGCTCGTGCTCAAGAAGCTCCTCGCGTCCCTCTCGCACGGGGAAGTCAAGCCCGCCGCCCAAGACCGCAAGTCGAGCGACGGGGCCCTCGCCGCCGCTGCCGGGGCCAAGGACCCCGCCAAGGACGCGGGTGCCCCGATGACCACGACCGCGCCGTACCTGGCCGAGACCCTCTGCTTGTCTTCGCGCACCACCAGCGCGGCCATGCAGGGCACCATCGAGCAGGTGGTCAAGCGCAAGAAGACGGGTCGCTACGGGGCCCCTGCCAACATGAAGATCGTCGTCTTTGTGGACGACCTGCACATGCCGGAGCCGGAGGAGTATGGCGCGCAGCCGCCCCTGGAACTCCTGCGGTTACTCCTCGACAAGCGCTCGCTGATCGACTGGGAGAAGCTCGAGACGAAAGAGATCGAGGACGTGACCGTGCTCGCCGCGGCCAAGGTGGGGAGCGGGAGCGGGCTGCCTGAGCGGCTGCTGCGGCACTTCATACCCGTCTCAGTGCCGCTGTCGGACACCAAGGTCGTCGAGAGCATCTTTATTGCGATCTTTGGCAACTTCCTGCACCACTTCTGGGGCCTCCAGTTCAAGGAGCAGAATGTGGGGCAGATCGTCAGGTCCACTGTCGAGGTCTGGGCCGAGGTCAGGGCCCAGCTGCTCCCGACCCCGGCCAAGTCGCACTACGTCTTCACGCTCCGCGATCTGGCCCGCGTGTTCCAGGGCATGATGATGGCCCGTCCCAACACGGTCCCGACCCGGACCTCCCTCCTCCGCCTCTGGATCCACGAGGCCTCGCGTGTCCTCGGGGACAGGCTGGTCACGGAGGACGACCTGGGCCTGTTCCAGGAGGCCCTGTTCCTCAAGGCCAAGCAACGGTTCGCGATCAAGGAGACCCGGGAGGAGGTTTTTGACAGTGTGCCCATCCTCTTCGGGGACTTTTTCAAGCCCGGGGCCGAGGGCGCCGACCGCCAGTACCGCGAGGCCGAGGGCGGCCTCGAGTCGTTGACCCGCCTGCTGCGGGACTACGGTGATGAGTTCTCGCAGGGCTCGGGGACCCGGCTGGTCTTCTTCCGGGAGACAATCGAGCATGTGGCGCGTATCGCGCGCTGCATGAGCTGCCCCAAGGGCCACATGATGCTCCTTGGCCTTGGCGGCTCGGGCAAGCAGACCCTGGCCCGATTCGCCGCCTCGGTCAGCCGCTACCAGGTCTTCAAGAACGACATCACGCGGAGCTACTCGATGAGCGAGTTCAAGGAGGATCTCAAGGCGCTCTTCGTGCAGACCGGGTGCCAAGGGGAACGCGTTTGCTATATCCTCCCCGACTCCCCGGTCCTCATGACCGACTCGTTCATGGAGGTCGTCAACACCATCCTCCAGTCGGGTGTCGACCCGCGGCTCTACGCGAACGAGGAGCGGGAGAAGATCATCCAGGAGTGCCGGGCCTGGGCCCTCTCCGCTGGGTACCCGGACACCCGGGCGTCCATCTGGGCCGCCTTCGCCGCGCGGAGCGAGGAGAACCTCCGGATCGTCATCACCCGCTCCCCCGTTTCTGACAAGCTCCGCGACCACGTCCGCAAGTTCCCGGCGCTGGTGAACATGACGACGGTGGACTACTTCCGCCCCTGGCCCACCGAGGCGCTCGTCAGCGTGTCCCGCCTGTACCTGGGCGGCATCGACCTCGAGCACCCGGCCCTCGAGACGCTGCAGATCCCCACCGTAGACCTCTGGGTCGGCCCGGGGGCGGCGCCTGAGGTCCGCCCTGCCTCGGCCCTCTCCGAGACCCCGACGTCCCCCCCGGCCGGCGAAGGCCTGGCATCACCACCCCTCACGCACGGCGCGGGCGGGGACTTGGCTCAGGAGGACACATGGGCGTCGGCCGGCCTCGGGCAGGGCCTGGGCGCGAGTCTGCTCGTGGACGTCCAGAGCTTGATGGCGAAGGGCGACTATGCCCACCGCGCCGGGGCGGTCGGGGAGATGAGCCGCCGGGTGGTCGACGCGTGCGTGTTCATGCATAGGACGATGAGGGTCATGGCGAGCAAGGTGCTCCTAATGGAGAACCGCAGGACATACGTCACGCCGAAGCTGTTCCTCGACCTGATTCACACGTACGTCCACGTGCTGGGCACGGAGCACAGCAAGGCGAGCGGGCAGCGGAACAAGCTGGCCAACGGGCTTAAGCTGCTGCAGGACACCAAGGAGACGGTGGAAAGGATGCACAAGGAGCTCGAGGACATCCAGCCGCTGCTGCAGACCAAGTTCAGCGAGACGCAGGAGCTCGTGGCGTCCGTGTCCAAGGAGCAGCAAGAGGCTGAGGTCATGAAGAGCATCGTCGTCAACGAGGAGGCGAGGATCCGGGAGATCCAGGAAGAGTCGGTCCGGTTCAAGGCGAGCGCGGAGACGGAGCTCGAGGCCGCCATGCCGGCACTCGACGCCGCCAACGAGGCCCTGCTCGCGCTCAACAAGAACCACATCAACGAGATCAAGTCGTTCGTGAGCCCTCCCAGCCTTGTCCAGACGACCATGGAAGCGGTATGCCTGCTGCTGGGCGAGCCGCAGACGTGGGCCTCGGCCAAAATCGTCATGAGCGACGGCCCGCTCTTCATCCGGCGCCTGATCGAATATGACAAGGACAGGGTCCCCAACTCGCTCCTCAAGAAGCTCCAGAAGTACACAGCCGACCCCGACTTCACGCCGGCGCGGGTGGCCAGCCACTCCGAGGCGGCCATGTCCATGTGCCAGTGGGTGAGGGCCGTCGAGACGTACGCGGAGGTGCTCAAAGTCGTCGTCCCTAAGCGCGAGCGAGTCCGGGAGACGGCCCTCCGCCTCGAGGAGGTCGAGGCGGAGATGGCAGAGAAGCAGGAGGTCCTGCGGGTCGCCAAGGCCGCCGTTGAGGAGGGGCAGGCGAAGCTGCAGGCAACGCAGGACGAGATGAAGAGCCTCCAGGACCAGGTGCACCTGACCAACGCCCGCCTGCGCCGCGCCACCATCCTCGTCAAGTCGCTGTTGTCCGAGGGCGAGCGCTGGCGGGTCGAGCACGACCGCCTCATTGAGCGGCTGGGCTTCCTGACGGGGGACTGCCTGCTCGGCGCGGCGTGCGTCAACTACGTCGGCCCGCTGTCCGGCTCGTTCCGGGATGAGCTCGTGGAGGCCTGGAAGGAGAAGCTGGCCGAGCTGGGGATCCCCGTGTCGGAGAACTGGAGCATCGAGACGGCCCTGTCGAGCCCAATCGAGCTCCGCGAGTGGGCCATCAACCACCTGCCGTCGGGGCCCGAGTCGTTCATGAACGCGGTGATCGTCAAGAACGCCCTCCGCTGGCCGCTCCTCGTAGACCCTCAGGGCCAGGCCGGCAAGTGGATCCGGGCCAGCGAGGCCCCGCACGGCCTCCGCGCCGTGAAAATGTCGGACCCGCTGATGCTCAAGGTGGTGGAGACGTGCGTGCCAAACGGTACCCCGGTGCTGCTGGAGGGGGTCAACTCGTCCGAGATGGCCCTGGAGCCCGGGCTCGAGGCGCTCCTCACCCACTCTGTGCACCGCTCCCCCTCCCGCATGACCGTCTCGGTCGGCGAGGCGGACGTGGACGTGCACCCGGGGTTCCGCCTGTACCTGACATCGACCGCCAGCAACCCCAGCTTCCTGCCCGAGGTCTTCATCCGCGTGGCCATCGTCAACTTCACGGTGACCTCCCAGGGTCTCATGGAGCAGCTCCTGGCCGCCGTCGTGCGTTGCGAGCGCCCTGAACTCGAGGACCGCAAGGACACGCTCGTAGTCTCCATCTCCAACGACTCGCGGCAGCTTCGGGACCTCGAGGAGCGCGTGCTGGGGATGCTCCAGAGCAGCAAGGGCAATGTGCTCGACGACGAAATGCTCATCGAGACCCTCGAGAGCTCCCGGACCACGTCCAGCGCCCTCGCCGAGCGCGTCCGAGAGGCCAAGGAGACGGAGCGTAAGATCGACCAGTCCCGCGACGAGTACCGCCCCGTCGCCTCGCGCGGGTCGCTCATGTTCTTCGTCGTGGCGGACCTGGCCAAGATCGACTTCATGTACCAGTACAGTCTCGAGTACTTCATGCAGCTCTACCTCCACTGCATCCAGGCCGCGGCCCCGTCCTCTGACCTCGAGGCCCGCCTTGGCGCCCTCGTCACCGAGATCACTTCGTTCGTGTTCCACACGATCAGCCGAGGGCTCTTCGACCGGCACAAGCTCCTGTTCTCACTCATGATCTCCATCGCCATCCAGCGCCAGGCGGGACGCATCCAGGCCACCGCCTGGGACCTCTTCTGCCAGGGGCCCGGGTTGGGCTTCAGCGCCGTCCACCCAACGCCGAAGCACAACAGCAGCGCCCGCACCCTGCGGCCTGGCGCACCCAAGCCCCCCGCCCCGGCGCCCGAGGAGGAGGCGCCTGGGGTGCCCGGCCGTCCCGCGGACCACTGGGTCTCCGAGGCCCAGTGGGCGGCGCTGGCCAGGGTCGAGGGAGCGGTGAAGCCGCTGTCCGGCCTGATGGCCTCCCTGGCCGCGTCTCCCGCTGAGTGGCGCGCCTGGGCCGACTCCCCCCGGCCCCTGCTGAGCGAGTCCGAGCTGCCGGCGTCTGCGCCCGAGGTGGTCCGTCACGCCCTGTACTTTGCCCTGCGGGGTAAGCACCCGCACCTTGGGGTCCAGATCGGCAAGGAGGGCTCCGAGGGGGTTCTCCCTGCCCCGGCCGAGATGCCGTGGGACGTGTCGGTCACGGACCGCGCCTCGATGGAGGAGCGGCTCGTGGCCCTGCTCGAGGGGACGGACGGGGCGTTCCTCCGTGTGCTGCTCCTGCGGGTGCTGAGGGAGGACGCGCTCCTGGGCTCGTTCGGGGACTACGTGCGCGTCCGCCTGGGCCGCGGGTTCACCAACCTGCAGCCGCCACGGCTGGAGGACGTGTTCCGGGACTCATCCCCGACGGTGCCGATCGCGCTGATCATGAGCGCGGGCGCGGACCCGACGTCGATGCTGATGGCCTTCGCGCGGGCGCACGGCAGGGCCCCCGGGCAGGGGGTCCGCCTCGTGTCCCTGGGCCAGGGGCAGGGTGCCGTCGCCGAGCGGGAAGTCGTTTCGGCCATGCAGCAGGGGGACTGGGTGGTGCTCATGAACTGCCACCTGGGGCGGTCGTGGATGCCGAGCCTGGAGCGCATGGTCGAGGAGCTCGGGCGCGCCGGTGTCGTGGACCCCAACGCGCGCAACTCGATGAACTCGCGCGGCGGCACCCCGGACCCCTCGGACCTCGGGGACGGCGACCGCTCGCGCCCACCGTCGAGCCGGGAGCCGCCCGGCGCGGGCGGGGCCAGGGCCGTGCGCGAGCGCCCCACCGAGATGCTCGCCCGCGCCCTGTCCTTCCGCCAGAGCCCGGCCGCGAGGGCCTCCTTCCGCGCGTCCGTCCGGGACCTCGGGGGCCGCCTGGGCGAGGAGCAGCTGGGCTCCCCGCCGCGCAGGGGGCTCGGGGCTCGGAACGCGGGGATGCAGGAGATGTCCCTGCTGCCCAAGCGCGTCCACAAGGACTTCCGCCTCTGGCTCAGCTCCATGCCCGTCCAGCACTTCCCCGCCGGCGTCCTGCAGACCTCGCTCAAGCTCACCATCGAGCTCCCCAAGGGCGTGCGGGGCAAGATGCTCCGGGAACTGGGGATGATGGACGCGGTGATGTTCGGGTCGCTGGGCGGAAGGGCGGGGGGCATCCTCGCCGTGGACCCGCGCGTGGAGAAGGTGGGTCAGGTGTGGCGGCGGCTCGTCTACGCGACCACGCTGCTCCACGCCACGATGACCGAGCGCCAGCGCTACGGGCCGCTCGGGTGGAACATCCGCTACGACTTCTCGAGCGACGACCTGACCGTATCGCTCAGCACCGTGCTCGAGTTCCTGCGGTCCCAGCTCGATGACGCCGCCGCCGCGGCCCGGGTGTCCCCCACGAGGCAGACTCGGAGCAAGCTGGGCGGGCCCAGCCAGCTCTGGGGGTCCGGGGGCGGGGGCGCCATGGCCGGGGCCCCGGTCGCCGTGCCCCGCGCCGCCCGTGACGGCGGGACCCCCCGCAGCGGCACCCCCGCGCGGGGCCGCCCGGGCGACGGCGACAGCCGCAGCAGCACCCCCGCGCGGGCACGCCGCGGCGACGGCGCGTCGGTCGACGCGGAGGGCGGCTCGGAGGCCGACCTCGGCCGCCGCTCCCGCGGGCCGTCGCCGGGCCGCCGCCAGGGCTCCCCCCTGGTGGCGTCCCGGGGGCGCGGCGACGGCGCCCCGGAGGACCCCGAGGCGGCGCCGCGCGCCCCGGCCGACGTCGAGGTGCCCTGGGAGGGGATGCGGTACATCGTCGGAGAGATCAACTACGGCGGGCGCGTCACCGACGACATGGACCGGCGCCTCCTCCGGTGCCTCATCGACAAGTTCCTCTCCCCGGACGTCCTGGCGGACGGGCACTCCTTCGCGCGCGGTTGCCGGCAGGAGGACGTTTTCCTCGCCCCGGAGCCCGGGGCCAGCCTGGAGCAGATGACCGAGTTCGCCGTGGGGACGCTGCCGGACCAGGCAGAGGCGGGGGTGTTCGGGCTGCACGCGAGCGCAGACGTGGCGTTCCAGGTCTCCGAGGCGCGGGCGCTGCTGACGGCCGTCTCGGTGACGCAGACCCTCTCGGGCGGGGCCGGCGGCGGCGACGACGACGGGGGGCCGGCCGCCTCGCTGGCCGAGGCCGTGGCGGCGCTGGACGCCGAGCGCGCCCAGGGCCGCGGGGCCACCCCCGCCGCCCGCCCCGGGAGCGCCCGCCCCGCTCCCCCCGTCCAGGGCGACGCCGCGACCCTGCAGGCCCACCGCACGTCAGAGGACCTCCTCTCGATGCTCCCCGCGCCCGTCAGCGAGGAACTGGCCGCCCGGCAGGCGTACGTGACGCAGCCTTCGACCGCGGAGGACCCGCACCCCAGCGGCGGGTCGCGCGCGGCGCCCCCGGGCCGGGGTGAGGACACCCCGGCGCGCCGCGGGGAGGCAGACAGGTCGTCTCCCGCTGCCGTGACGAGGGGCGCCGGCGGCGGGAGCGGGGGGAAGAAGACCGGGGGGGGGGGCGTCTCGACGCGGGCGGTGCGGCGGGGGCGCGCGTCCGACGGGTCCGAGCCGGACGCCGCCAGCGCGCCCAAGACGGACCCCCTGGGGGTCGTGCTGCTGCAGGAGGCCAAGCAGTGCAACGCGCTCGTGGCCACAATGCGGGAGACGCTGACCGACCTGGCGGCGGCCATCCGCGGGCTGCGGGTGATGACGCCAGCGCTGGAGGACATGTCGCGGAGCCTCGTGCGGAACCAGGTGCCCCGGCTGTGGGCGCGCCACGCCTACACTTCCTCCAAGCCGCTCGCGTCGTGGGCCCGGGAGCTGGTCCGGAGGGTGGATTACATCCGGGGGTGGGCCGAGCTGGGACCCCCGCGGTCGTTCTGGTTCGGGGCGCTCTTCAGCCCGCAGAGCCTGCTCTCCGCGGTGCTGCAGGCGCACTCGCGCAAGATCATGAAACCCATCGACGAGCTGGGCATCACGTTCCAGCCTGTCTGGACCCCTGCCGGGACCACGAGCGTCCGCTGGGACGTCAACAACCCCGAAAGCCGGGAGGCCCTGCCGATGGACGCCGTCCCCCGCAACGCGCCGGGGATCGTCATCCACGGGCTCTACGCTGAGTGCTGCCAGTGGAGCTGGACCCGCCGGTGCCTCAGGGCCCCGGGGCCGGGGTCCGCGGCGTCGCCACTGCCGGCGCTGCTGGTGAGCCCCGTGCCGGTGGCAGAAGCCGAGGAGGGCCGCGAGGGCCGCTTCCTCTGCCCGCTCTACAAGACGGCGGAGCGCGCCGGTACGCTGAGCACCACGGGCCAGAGCACCAACTTCGTCACCGAAATCCCCCTCCCTGTCGAGGTCGGGACCGACCCCGCCGTGTGGGTCCTGCGGGGCGCTGCGGCGCTGTGCTCCCTCGGAGACTGAATGGCTGAAATTGTGATCCCTAAGACACTGTAATCTCATCTTTTCCCTCATACGCGGCAGAAAATGTCGACACATTATTGAACCAGTCCAGATCCGCATCGTCGAGTGGGGCGGGGACGTGCGCTCGGCCGGGACCCACCCGTCGGGGCGCCCCTGGCGGACGTGCGTCTGCAAGCCCCCTACTTGCGGCCCTTCTTCGCTACCCCGCCTTTCCGCACGCCGACCGTCCCCGCCGCGCCCTTGGCCTTGCGCAGGGCCTTCGCCCCCTTCCTCCCCCTCACGGCGCCCGCGTCCAAGTCCTCGTCGATCTCCTCGACGGCCGCCTGCTTCTTCGCCGGCTGCTTCTTGGGTGCGGGAGCCTTTGTGGCCGACCCCTTCTTTCCCTTGCCCTTGCGGGGCGCCACGCCCTCATCCCCGCCCTCGACGCCAATGATCGCGGCGGCGGCGGCCTCACCCCCGGCCATGCCCTTCATCAGCTCCTCCCACGACAACCCCCCCCCCCACCCCCCGCCTCCGCACCCCCCCAA
>Ga0181582_10001795_pt1 | contig 16926 bp, 15 predicted proteins | sample 071ome_32_FD_132438 | JGI IMG/M metagenome (GOLD analysis project Ga0181582, IMG submission 132438) | Coastal salt marsh microbial communities from the Groves Creek Marsh, Skidaway Island, Georgia - 071405AT metaG (megahit assembly) | ecosystem: Environmental > Aquatic > Marine > Intertidal...
CTTCCCTACCAAAGGGATTGCATTCGCACTGGGATCATGCCGGTGGTCAATTCCATGGCTACTGCTGGCATCGTCTCGCTTCCCGGCATGATGACGGGTCAGATCTTAGCGGGAGCGGTCCCAACGGAGGCAGTCAAGTATCAGATCATCATCTGGTTTTTGATCGCTGGAGGCGTTGGCTTTGGCATGGCGGCAGCTCTCAAAGTGATCGAATGGCGGCTCTTCGACGAAAGGCAACGGCTTCGTCTGGACCGATTACAGTGATCAGAGAATACTGTCGCCAGCCGAATATGCCTTTAGGGCGCTTTAAAAAATTCGGTCCCTGTCGCATTCTCGTTCTCTTTCCGCTCAAAACCCGTTTGCTCATCTCAATGAACCCTCGGGTTCACCTCGATTCGCAAGCCGCATTTTGATCCGGATATGCAACGTCGACTGCTCGGTAAGAACTTTTCAAAGCGCCCTAAAATTGAATCCAAAAAAACCTGCTCTACGAACTCATTTATGCTAGATCCGCCTCGGTTTCTCGAGGACATCTCCTTCTCCAATCAAAATGATGAAAACGACGAGACTCATATTGGCACTGATGGGGTTGCTGGTTTCGGTCTCCTCGAATCTCCAGGCCAAAAAGCGGGAGATCCCTTTCATCTACCTGAACCAGAATCAGATACTGTACATTACTGTCATCGACAACATTTATCACGATGACGGATTTGGGAGCGGAAACGTCGCTGACCGGTATTACGATATCGAAGAAACCTTGGTGAACGTCTTGAGGGAGACGGAGTTTCCCATGGGTTACAAAATCGTCCGTTTCGGGGCTCGGGTGCCCAAAGATCAGCCCGAATTGCAGCTGATCATTACCAAGTGGGGAGATAACCGACTAGGTGAAATCGAGGTTAGAATGAACGCGGCCCTCAAGGAGAGCTCGCAAGGGAGGATCAAAAATAAGCTGGGATTCTACTATGAGCGTGGGGGCGCTTACCCGATGATCTCCCAGTCGCGAACGACAGCGAAGTACAACGAAGTGCTTACCAAAGCCCTCATGAAGGTTATGGCTCGATTGAACGACCATTTCACGTTGGATTTCGATGATCCCAACATTGGCGGCAACTCGCTTCCACCCGGCTTGGGTGAGACGGCAACGGACGAATAGGCCAGACCGAGGTTTCTACGGATGAGTGGTTCGATGGATGACGCGAGCATCGAGGCGGAGTTGATCAGGCGTATTGGAGCTGGTGAGCGAAGCGCTTTCGACGAGCTGTACGCTCGCTATTCGCGGCCACTATTTTCCTACGCATTCAAGTTTCTAAAAGATCGCATGATCGCGGAAGAAGTTCTGCAGGATGCTTTCGTTAAAATCTGGAGAACGGCTCCCAGGTACAAACCAGAGCTCTCGCGGCCCTTTAGCTGGGCTGTATTGGTGACCAAACGGCTATGCATCGATCGGTTGAGGCGAATGAAGCCGGAGGCCGTGGTCGAGGACCCGATGGCTTTGCAATCCAGTGAAGAAACGCGATCGCAGCAGCGCTCGCCTGTGGAAACGGTTGCGGTCGGAGAAGAGATTGGCCGACTCCGTTCGATGATGGAAAAGCTGCCTCAGGCCCAGAAGGACAGTTTATCCCTCGCTATTAGCCAGGGGCTTACGCAACAGGAAATTTCGGATACGCTCGGCATGCCTCTGGGCACGGTGAAAACATCCATGCGCCGGGGGATGCAGCGTTTAAGGCAATTAATGTCACATTGTTATGAATAAGGAAGATTTACAGGAAAAGGCGCTTCAATACGCCCTCGGGACGCTGCCGCAATCGGAGCAGGAAGAGGTCGAGCGCCTCATTTCGGAACATCAAGAGCTCCGTTCGATAGTTTACGAGTGGCAGCAGGTCAACGAGGCGGACGCCCGCGAGTGCGACAAAGTGGAACCGTCGTTTCACATCTACTCGAGTGTCATGTCCAGGATCGACACGTCAAACGGAGCTAAGCAACCGACCGGCAAAGGGTCTAAGGTTTCGCCTTTCCCCTTCTTGGCCCAGTGGGGCGGTTGGGCGGCTGCCGCTGGCTTGGCGATCTTTTCCGGGATTTCCATGAGCCAATTAGCGACGGATCCGCGGAACGACAATCCAGCCGAAAGCGACATCGTTCTCAATGAGCTGGGGAATCCCGACCAGACGAGCTTGGTCGCTATCGATAGCGATCAAGAAGCCTTTCAGAACCGGCTCTTGGAGCTCACAGGTTTAGCGGAGGCGTATTGGTTTTCTCGCGAGGGAATCCCCCCGGACTCGGATAATGGTGTCGATGCCCAGGAATTTAGCAGCGGGTTTTCCATCTACGACCGGAAGATCAAAATCGGGGTGATCGGAATCGAGAATATTCCCGAAGGGCGTCTCGGTCGCTTCTACAGCGTGTGGGCGAAACCATCGGAAGGTAGTGATCCGGTCTGGGCAGGCATGATCCAGCAGGGCGAGCCCGCGAGCCGATTAGCTTTTTTTGACCTTTCTTCGAATGACGCGATTCAAGAGTCTGATGAGGCCATCTCTTTCTTCGTAACTGAGGAAACGGAAAAGCGGCCGGTCCGGCCCGAGGGAAAAATCGTGCTCAGCGGGATTTAGAGGTTTTTTCCCTTTCTGTTAGTGAGGACCGAACCGGTCCTCCCTAACATTGATGCATTGCTTCCTTTGCCCACTAAGGGGTTCAAGATGTTATAAGACCTTGATCTCTCTTTGGTTGAACATTGCCAAACCGGGTTGGTTCGGTACTTTGGGGCTAAATGGGTCCGAAGAGGATATTTTTAAACTGGCTGCTATTGGCGGCTGCATTCAGCGTCAGTGGCTGCTCGATCAAGAATGTGGCGATGAATCAGCTGGGTGACGCCTTGTCGGGCGGAGGAACGGTTTTCGCTTCGGACGAGGATCCCGAACTGGTTAGGGACGCCTTGCCCTTCAGCCTGAAGCTGATGGAAAGCGTCTTAGCCGAGACTCCTCGGCATGAAGAGCTGCTGCGAGCCTTGGCCAGTGGATTTACTCAATACAGCTACGGATTTGTTCAGTTGGACGCCGATGAAATCGAGGATGAGGATTACGATCGGGCCCTCGAGCTGAGAGAGCGGGCCAAGAATTTGTATCTGCGAGCGAATGGATACGGGATGCGTTCTCTAGAGGTGGCTTATCCGGGCTTCGAGGCAGAGTTGAAGGCGGACAAAGACGCTGCCCTCGACAGAATCGGAAAAGAAGACGTCGAAACCCTCTATTGGAACGCCCTTGCCTGGTCTGGGGCCATTGCCTTGTCCCTAGACGACCCACAAATTCTCGGCGAATTGGCCTATGCCGAAGCCATGATGGAGCGAGCGATGGAACTCGACCCCGATTGGGGGTATGGGACCCTGCACGGATTCTTTATAACCTACGAAATGAGCCGACTGGGGGGAGAGGGAGATCCCATAGAGAAGGCGACAAAACATTTTCAGCGGGCCAAAGAGCTTTCAGGGGGAAACATGGCCTCCTTGTACGTCGCCATGGCGGAATCCGTCGCGGTTGAAAAAGGCGACAAGGAATTGTTCGTATCCTTGCTGAACCAAGCTTTAGCCATCGATATCGATGCCCGACCCGATTGGCGGCTTTCCAATCTCATCTATCAGCGAAGGGCGGAATGGCTACTAACGCGCTTGGATTGGCATTTCTTTTAGGCGTTGAGTCTTATTGCCTCGGTTTAACGCGTTATTGATTGAACGTTTCCCGATTCCCGGTGTTTCTAATAAAGGCTGATATCGAAACTTGTTGTATGACTATGCGCTCAAAGAAATCCCTTTTTCTTCTAGCGGCTCTCCTTGGAACCCTCCTCGTGGGCTCCATCGCAAGCATGGCCGCCCCTCTCCGTTTGGCGACTCTGGCGCCCAAGGATACTTCGTTTGACAAGACCTTGCGCAAGATGGGCCAGGTCTGGAAAAAGGAAACGAGCGGGAAAGCCAGCTTGATTGTCTACGCAGGTGGAAGCCAGGGCAGTGAATCGGAACTGATCAATAAGATGCGGATCAATCGCTTGCATGCCGCTTTGCTTACCGGTATCGGCTTGTCGGATATCGACGACGGGGTGGCAGTTTTCCAGAAGGTGCCTTTGCTGTATCGCAATTTTGACGAACTCGAGCATGTCATGGGTAAGCTGACGCCTGTGTTGGAAAAACGGATACTCGACCAAGGATTTGTCGTGTTGACTTGGATCGATAGCGGATGGGTGCGGATTTTTAGCAAGAGTCCTCTGCTGACTCCAGACGACATGAGACAGTCAAAACTGTTTACATGGTCGGGTGACACGCAGCAAACGGATTTACTCAAAAAAATGGGTTTCCGCCCCATTCCCATCGAAAGCACTGAGATCGTCTCCAGCCTGACCACCGGTTTAGTGGACACGGTGCCTATGCCTCCTTTCTACGCCTTAGCCAGCCAGTCGTACAGCTCGGCCCCCTACATGCTCGATTTTAATTATGCCCCAATCATCGGAGCCATCGTTATTTCGAAACGAATGTGGGACCGGTTTAGCGAAGAAGAACAGGCGGCAATGAAGGCGGCAGCAGAGGACGCGGGCCGGGAAATGACTTTATCAGGGCGCAAGGAAAGCGAAGAGTCGATCAGCGTGATGGCGGAAAATTTTGGACTGAAATCGAACGAGCTGGACGACAATTTGAGAGAACAATGGGAGTCAGTTTCCAAAGAAGCGTATGGCCACATCCGTGACAATACAGTGCCTGGAGAGATCTGGGACCAGGCCATAGAGATTCTCGAAGAGTATCGGTCGGGTGCCAAATGACAAGATAAAGGCCTCTTAAATCCCCTTGCCTTTCCTGGGCAGAGAGGTAGCAATCCTGCGTGGATAATGCGGATCTTTCCCAAGGTCAGTCTGTAGAGGAGCCCTCGAAAATAGAGCCGATGAGCAGCCGAGCGAGGATGGCGTTGGCTCGAATAGAAGACTGGGCCATTTCGGTTTCGCTGGGACTGATGATGGCGTTGCCGTTGCTCGAGATCGTATTGCGGCGTTTTAACACGGGCATTTCAGGCTCGGCTGAGCTTCTCCAGCATCTCGTCCTTTTTGTAGCCATGCTTGGCGGGGCGATAGCCGCCCGCGAGAATCGGCTACTTTCACTCTCCACCTTCACCGCATTCCTAAAAGGGTCGTGGGCCGCTGTGGCCAGTGGCGTAAGCGCGTCCTTCGCCCTTTTCGTTACTGTAGTGATTGGTATAGGCTGTTTCAAATTCATCAGTACGGAGGGCATTGGAGATTCGGCAGTTTTTTGGGGGATCTCTGGTTGGGCGGTCATGGCGATCATGCCGGTCGGGTTTGCATTGCTTGCCATCCGCATCGTCTGGTTTAGCGCTTCAAGTTGGAAGGGGCGATGGGTTCCCCTTGCCGCCAGCGCTGCTCTGATCGTCTTCGCTACCTATCCCTTCGATGAGGTGGAGAGTTTCGTATGGCCTTTGCTGATACTGTTGATATTGGCAACTGTGGCCGGGTCGCCTTTGTATGTGGCGATTGGAGGCGCCGCCCTCATTATGAACTGGGGCTGGAGTGGCTACTTTCCAGAGGAGCGTGTAAGTATAACGATCGAAACCCAGGCCCAAACACTCTATGGATTTATTAGCAATCCATTGCTAGTGACCTTGCCGCTGTTCACCTTGGCCGGCTATTTCTTAGCCCAAGGTCATTCGTCGAAACGGCTGATCCGGCTAATTCAGTCAATTTTCGGAGGCGTACGGGGCGGAGCCGTGATTGTTACGGTGCTGGTCTGCGCTTTCTTCACGACCTTCACCGGAGCCTCGGGTGTGACTATTTTGGCTTTGGGGGGCTTGCTTATGCCGGTGCTGCAATCAGCTGGATACAACGAACGCTCCAGTATCGGAATGTTGACAGGGGCTGGATCTTTGGGAGTGCTATTCCCACCCTGCCTTCCCTTGATCCTCTATGCGGTTGTTGCCACCAACACCAAACTAGTCAGCCTCTCTCTGAAGGACGTATTTCTAGGTGGAGCGATTCCGGGGGCATTGCTGGTGGTTATGACGATCATTTGGGGGGTCTGGAAACAGCCGCAAGCCAGCGTTGATCAGACTCCCATCGATTGGACTGAAGTTGGAAAGGCTTTCGTAGGTGCCTTGGGAGAGCTCTTTCTACCCATTGTCGCTCTGTTCGCGTTGTTTAGCGGATTCGCTACGCCGATTGAAGCGGCGTCGGTATCCGCTTTTTACGCATTTACGGTCTATCTGGTTGATGCCAAACGAGTGCGTAGGGTCAGCGTTCGAGCTGAGCTTCCAACCATGATGGCCGAGTGCGGTTTGCTCGTTGGGGGCGTCTTGCTTATTTTGGGCGTGGCCATGGGGCTGACCGACTATCTGATCTTCGCGATGATTCCGGATCGCATGGTTGAGTGGGCCCAAGCGTCGATCGAATCGAAGTACCTTTTCCTCTTGGCCTTAAATGGAGCTCTGATTCTCGTGGGCTGCTTGATGGACATCTTTTCCGCGATAATCGTGATAGTGCCTTTGATCGTGCCGCTAGGGGTAGTTTTTGGAATCGATCCGGTTCATTTGGGGATTATTTTCTTGGCAAATTTGCAATTGGGCTACTTGACGCCTCCCATTGGGATGAACCTTTTCTTGGCCTCCTACCGATTCGGGAAACCCATGTCGGTAGTGATCAAGGCGTCCTTGCCGTTGCTGCTAGTCTTTATCATTGGAGTCATCCTAATAACCTATATCCCGTTTCTGACCACTTGGCTTCCTGGCTTGCTACAAAAATAGCGAGGGATGAATATCATTTTATTCGAAGCCAGCGAAATTGATAATCCTTTGGACCGCCAGGATCCTCGGGCCAACCATATTCTCAAGATCCTCCGTCGCGGAATAGGGGATACGCTTGATGTAGGCGTGGTTAATGGAATGAGGGGAAAGGCTAGGCTCGAGAGAATTGGGAAGGAGAGCCTATCTCTCAAGTTCGAGCTGAACGAGATGGAGCTTCCACTGTACCCGATCGAACTTATCGTGGGGCTATCCCGGCCGCAAACGAACCGGAGAATTCTCCGAGAGGCAACTAGCTTAGGCGTAAGGCGCATATCGTTTGCGCAGACGGATAGAAGCGAACCGTCTTACGCGGAATCACGACTCTGGATTTCGGGGGAATGGAAACGGCACATTGTGGATGGGGCGGCTCAAGGCTTTTCTACAAGAATACCGGAAGTTGGCTTTGGCCTAAAACTTGAAGATTCGATTGCGAGCTTGTCGGGCGATCAGCAACGAATCGCTCTCGACAACTATGAGGCCGATACCCATTTATTGGATACGAAGACGAAGTATCCGAACATCGTTTTAGCTATCGGTTCCGAAAGGGGCTGGTCCGGTGACGAGCGGGAATTGCTGAGAAGCAACGGATTCGAATTGGCCCATCTTGGATCGCGTCCACTAAGGACAGAAGCTGCCGTGGTCGCCGGTTTGGCGATGATCGTGGGGCGAATCGGGCAGAGCGGTTAATGAGGAACGGGAGAGAAATAGCGTTTAGAAGGTTGCTTAGGTCTCACTATCCGCAGCCAGTCGATTTAGATAAGGTTCATTGCCTAGGCTGATAATGGGAGTGTCCAGCAATCTTGAAATTTGTAGGGTTGTCGCTTGCGGCGACCTTGTAAGTAGAGTGCCAATCGGCTCTACGGACCCTGCAAGCGGTATGTACGTCAACTCAAGCTCGCCGGGAGGTCGAGCGCCACCTTTTACCATCGGTTTCAAGGGTGGAACTCGACGTCCTGGGGAGTTCATTTCCTGATCTTTGGGTTAAGTTGACGCCAATGCGGAAGCGGGGACCCTAAGCCGTACAACTCGATAGCATCTTTTAATTAGAACACTCCCTAAGTCTCAATTTGGTCTCGCCGATAGAATAGAGCGGTGGGCTGACCGGTTCCTTTGCCAATCCTCTTGCACAGAGCCCAGCCTCGGAAATCGTATTCAAAATTGCCTGGCGCTTCTAGTATAAATAGTCCATCTTCTTTCAGGATTTTGTCTACGGTCCGAAAGAGTTCCGTTCCGATTGAATCCAGATGCTCGTAGGGAGGGTCTGCGAAAACGAGGTCGAATTGCTTGCTGGAGAAAGAGCCGGGCTTCGTTGCGTCCTGCGGGAGGACTGCCGCACTCAGTCGATGGATTCCCATGCTTTTGGCCACGATGGCGATATTCCTGCGGATCATTTCGCAAGCCATGCGATTCTTTTCTACGAATGCAGCTGAGAACGCTCCCCTACTGAGAGCTTCTAATCCATAGGAACCGGTGCCGGCGAAAAGGTCGCATACGGCGGCTTTCTCAATCCGTTTTCCGAGGCTGGAGAATATGCCTTGCCTCAATCGATCGGTCGCAGGCCGATGAACCGAAGACTTGGATACGCTCAAGGCCACCCCGCGCGCTTTTCCGCCAGAAATGCGCATAGTGGTTAGCCGTTTATAGAAGAGTTTCTAGACATTCGCTAACAGCATTAGCTCGCTGAGTGTTTTCTACCAGCCGATTATTGAGCCGATTGCTGAAATAGGAATGGGCGATCATGGCAGGAATTCCAATGCACAGTCCAGTAGCGGTCGTGATTAGGGCTTCGCCAATATTCCCGGCCAGCAATTCTGGACGGCCCATACCGCCGGCGGACATTGTCTGAAAGGCTCCGATCATCCCGCTTACCGTGCCTAGCAATCCAATCATAGGCGAGACTGTAGCGATAACGTTGATGTAGTGTATCCATTGGCCTACAGCATGCTCTTCCAGTTCGAATTGCTCGTGAACGGTTTCGTCCAGTTTTCCCCGATCGATCGCTTCGGCATCAGGGTCGAATTTGTCAAAGGCCAATGACAGCGCTCGTCCGAGCAAGGCGGGTTCTTGCTTGGCTGCAGAGATCGCTTCGTCCAGCTTTCCGCTTTTGCAGAGGCTCTCGATGCGCTCGCTAAATCGCTCGGTCCCGAATCGTGTCGCTTTTGTCTCTCGCGAGCAATGTATAATCAGGTAGATCAGAGCTAGAGAGCAAATTCCGAGCGGGGCCATTGCCCAACCGCCTTGCTCGATCATATTCCACAAGGAGGAAGGGTTCGTTTCGGCTTGGGCATCATCTTGCCCGAATGCCTGGTATACTCCGATTGAGTGGATAGCTAATACCACCCGCCAAAAAGAATGAGTAAATAGCGGTGGCCGAAACGGGCTTGAGCAAGGCGACTTGACGCCAGCGCGGGTCAGAGGCCCGTATGGCGGCGAGCAACGCCGCTCAAGCCCGTTTTGGCCACGTTGCCTAGGGGAATGCGTCTCAGAATCCAAGTTCGCAGCGTTCGCCAATGCCAGACGACACCGGTGTCGCCAGATATCGGCCGCCTCGCGCTGCTTGGATCTGAGAAAGCACCATTGGATCATTCTTTTTGGTGGATGGTATAAGGTTATTGTGATTCTCGTGGGGATTTTCATGATTTGGATTCCGAGTTTAGGGTTTGCCGATAAGCTTGAAGATCGGGTTGGCATTCCGTTTGAATTGGTTCGAGCGATTTTCGGTCCTCGATCCGTCTTCGCTTTGCCTATCTGCGTCTGCCAGCGGCGCTGACCAACGAAAGTTTTTAGGCAGAACGAATTCTAGGTCTCGCATTTCTGATTTGAGCTGGTGGGCTAGGGCCCGTTCGCCTGTTTTGAAAGCCGATATGATGGCTATGGCGTAAGCTTCCTCTAAATACGGAGGTCGAGAGGGCGGTGAGAATACGATTGGGTTCAGCGCTATCCAAAGCGCTGTTTCGTAATCATCTTCTATGAGGGCAATATTTGCCAGCGTCACCCAGGGCAAGGCGCTAGTTTGGCAAGACTGGCCTGCTTCGATCCACTGTCTGCCGTAGTATGCGGACTCGCTTGGGCGATCCAAATTCCAGGCTGCTATGATCTGTAGTTCTTGCCCCCTTAATTTTGCTTCACTCGAGGAGAGTTTACTAAGCCAGAGTTTAGCCCTTTCCAAAGCATCCACTGCTCTTCCAGTTAAAATGTAGGATTCGAGTAGATAGGTAAAAATGGACTCGTCTTCAGGGCTCAACAATTCCAGGTAGGGAAGTCGTTTAAGGGCGAGATTCTCGAGCAAAGCGGTCGATTCACTAGGATGGCGTTTGGAAAAGCCGTCGATCGCATCCTGTCTACTAATTGAGTCAGAAAATTCGATACGTTCGATTTCGTCCAATCGATAGCGAAGCTCGGCTTGGTTGTTCGAATCCCCGACAATAATCGAGAGATAGCCGCCCACGCTACCCGCTAATCCGCCATGGAATATCCTGCCATCGGAGAGTTCGATGGTATCCGCGGAAACGGACAAAGGGACGATGACGGCAAGGGACTGGAAAAAGCTGAAAATACGGGTCATGACGGTGGGGTTTTGTTAAGCGATGCCAGCAGCTGTTTTGCCTTCTGGTAGGATTCGGTATGCCGATACTCCGAACGCCTCATAAACTCCTCGAGGACTTCCTTCGCTTTGGCCGGCTCCTCGATCTCCGTAAGATGCTGGGCGCTTTGCAGGTAGCCAGTGGCCGAGGCATCTATCGCTCCCGGATACAGCGTGAAAACCCGTTGGCAATAGGCGATCGCTTGCTCGAGTTGACCCTGCCGTTTTTTCAGTCCCGCTAGTTGCAATAGGCAGTTTGCTTTTTGGTTGCTGCTGGCCCACCTGTAGGAGAGGGCGTTCTCGAGCGTTTCTTGGGCCCGGCTAAATTCATCGACTTCCGTCCTTAGCTTCCCTTCCAGAATCAGGCTATCGACGAAAATGGGAAGGTCGATGGCGCTGAACCCCATTCGGTTTAACCAACCGAGGGCAACGGCGTGTTCCTCGGCCCTGGATTCCTCAACGGCGAAACCGAAATAGGCATAAGGCGTGTAATTACTATCAGGAAACAAAGTAGTGAGCCGATCAAGCATAGCTGGCCCTGAATTGAACTCCAATTGGGTCAATTCTAGTCCCACGTGGGCAAGGCATTCGGGAGGCAGCTGCTCGATCGGGATCTCGTTGGCCAATGCTAGAAGCGCTACTCGGCTTTGATAGATATGGTCGGCTTCTTTTAGCTCCAAGACATGGAACAGCCAATAGCGACCCGCCAATCTGAAACGGCCTTCCGCCAGAGCGTTGTCCTTGAGCAGCAGGGCTTGAATAGGCTCGATTGTATCCAGAACTCTGATGACCTCCATCATATTCTCGGCAACGGGGCTGTCGCCTTCGTCAGCGATCGCTTCTTGAAGCAATCGATGGGCGCGGTCCGTTTCTCCTAGCTGCAGGTAGAGATCTGCGGTCATTAGCTGAATCTCAGTTCTTTTGAACGGGTCTCGTGTTAGCTTGAATTGAGCCCCCAAAGATTCTAGAGCCTCGGAAATGCGGCCGAGCTCTCTGGTGGTTTGAGCCGATTGGATGGCCGCCAGATGGCCGATTTCCTCGATCTCGCCCGGCACCGCCTGGTATTGCTCAAGGGCTGCTTCCAATTCGTTGTCCGCGGCGTAGGCGTCGCCCAAAAGGAGTCGGGCTTCGTATTGTCTGGGATGACCCGAGTACCTGTCTGCGAACTCGAGAAGAGAAGTTGCGCATTTTGTGTAATCGTAAGTGGAATACAGACAACAAGCGTAGCGATAATGGGCTTCTCCGCGAACTTCCCTATTTTGCGAAGCCGTCATTAGAGATGCGAAGATGGGCAAAGATCCGTTGAAGTCGTTTTGCAGAAAATGGCTGATTCCCCTCCACAAGATGGCTCGATCTACTAGGTCGCTACTGGTGGCCTCTTCTTCAACTTGGCTGAAGTCGGAGTGCGCGTTCCCATAGCTCGCGATCCTGAGATAGCATTGTCCTCGTTGATAAGTGGATACAGTCCTAAGAATGGGATCAGCCGCATCGGTGATCAACTCAGACAAGGCAGCGATGGCATCCTCGTAGCGACCGGCGTCAATCAAAGTATGGGCAATCAGCGAGAGCGCATCATCTACCGATTCCGATGCTGGGTGGGCCTTGAGGTAGTCACGAGCGATGGCGATCGCCGAGGAGTAGCGATTAAGTTCTTTGGCAGCGAGTATCCAATTGAAGTGGGCAACCTCGGCTACTTCTGTATTTGCAGTTTGGCTCAGCCGTTCGAAAATCAACCAGGCCTCATGCCCTCGCTTGGCGAGGAGGGTGGATCGGCCGCGTCGAAGTTGAAGCGGTTCCGAATAGTCATCCGATTTTTCCAGAGCGGATAGCTGGGCGGCTGCGCCTGCGATAAGCTGCTCGTAGAAATCCGTCCACATAATGCCGCCCATTCCAACGCTGTCTTTGCGGGACTGGAACGTCTGTTTGAGGTTGCCGAGCTTTCGCTTCTGTTTCTCGACGAGCGCGTCTTTCGAAGGCGTGAGCCGGTAAGCTTGCCTAGCCTCTTCGATAAATCCGTTGGATAGGAAAAGGTCCCCAGCCTCGATTGACAAAAAGGCGAGCAAGGCCATCTCGGGCATTGTATCCGATTCCCAATGACGGCCGAGCAGAGTTTTTGCCGCTTGTGGATAATCCTTCTGGTCCAATTGAGCTTGCAGAAGTCGAATCCGAGCATGGGTCCTGATTCGTATGGCGGTGGCCGTGCTCTCGGAAACCCGTTCGAGGATGGAGGACGCGGTGGCGAAATCGCTTTGCCTGGCATGGATATCGGCCTCATGTATCCAGGCGATGCTTTGTTGGGAGACCGACTGAGTCGCGTCTCGAAAGCGGGCGAAGGCGTCTAATGCTTCGGCGAAGGCTCCTTTGTTTTTCAAGGCCGAGGCAACGGTGTACTTGACAAAAAGGTCCTGCCCGGAGTCTGAACTTTCCTCGCTAGCGAATTGTTGCAGGGAAGCGATTGCCTGATCGAATAGACCGGCCTTTAGGGCGGCATAGCCAGCAAGCGGAGCGATCTTCGATCCGAGTCGATTGGCTTCCCACTCCGGTTCAGACGAGTAAACCGACTCGAGTTTCTGAAAAGCATTGGCAGCCTGAACGTAATCTCCAGAAGCGAATGCTTCCGCTCCCCGATTGACCAGGTCCGACATGGTTTCGAACTCAATCGTTTGCGACGAAGCGAATGTCAGTATTGCAAGCATGGCCAACGTCGCCGCACTCCAAAAGCGACATTGAGCGGCTTTGAGAGCGGGCGAGTCAGCATTGCAGAGAGATTCCGTGGTCAGCAGGCGGGGCAAACTTAAAGGGGTAACAAGGGCTATTTATTGAAAGTTGGAGCGTTTAGATAAGCATAGAAAACAGGTTTTGGCGATCATTGAATTCAAATCGAGTAGAATCGATCAGGCTAGCGGTTTCTAGGGTGTCCAGGTTCAATTCTTCTAGCGCCCAGACGAACTCCGATGGGAGGGGGCTATCCGGATCGAATTGCTTCAAATTCTCCGCCAGCCAGATCGCTGCAGTCAGGATGGCTGTGGAGCGAAGAAAACGGGCGGCTGGCTTGGGATTCGATTGTTGCCTGATGGGTTGCCAGATTTCCGGCTCGAACTGCCAGTGCCTCAGTAGTTCGAACCCGGCTTGCAGGTGCGTTATCCCAAAACGCTCGCTCTCCGCCTCGATCAAGGCGCTTCGAGCTCGAGTTTTGATCATTCGTTTAGTTCTTCCGAGCTTTTCGAAATACAGGTTGATCGCCAGTTTCCCGATTGCGTGAAGCAATCCTGTGATATAGGGAGCATTGAGATCGTCCCCGGTGCGCTTGGCGACAACTTCCGAGGCAACAGCAACAGCGATGCATTCGTCCGCGTACTCGGTAGCGGTAATGCCGTAAATTGGTAGCGCTTGGTAAAAGCAATCGTGAGCGATCACCACGCTGAGCGCTTTGTGAACCTCGTTAAAACCTATTCGGGCTATGGCGGACTCGATATCGTTCAGCTTAACGGCGCAGCCGTAGTAGGCGCTGTTGGTTACCCTGAGTATATGGGCCGCGATTGACGGATCCATCTTTATTAGAGAAGCAATGTAATCCAGCCCTGTGTCCTCGTCCTCGATCAGCTTAGAGAGCCGGGAGAATATTTTCGGCGAGGCCGGAAGCTGCGAAGAAAATTCGAGCAGTACGGGGATCGCAACTTGGCTGTCTTCGGAGGGCATGCTGATGAACAATTTAGACGAACGGGAGTGAATGTTCCGTAATCGCCCGGGATAGGCAATGCTTTCGTGAAAAAACAGAGTCGGGACGATTGGATTGGCTGAGGCAAAAAAGTCTTAACCGTTTATTGGCAATGACTAGTAGGGTAGACCGAAACCATGTAGGGTCTTCGCTAGCGGAGACCGCAGGAGTAACTACCGTTTAGGCAACGCGTTCGCTGCAAGCAACGACCCTACAATAAAAATCCATATGTGGTCCGGTTCCATTCTGGACCAGTCATGTTAGCCAGAGGCCTCGTTCAACCCTGGCTAAGGTTCTCTCGGTTTACAAATGGTCGGGGCGATTGGATTCGAACCAACGGCCTCCTGGTCCCAAACCAGGCGCTCTACCAGGCTAAGCTACGCCCCGAAAAAGAGGGCGTAAAAAGAGGTGTATTCGGTTGGGCTGTCAAGAATATCTTGAAATCCTGGCATAATGGCAGAACAACTAGGGGAGTCTTTGCCTGTGACGCGAGTTGTGCCATTACGGCCTCGCTGATGACGCATTGAAAAAAGAAATCATTATTGCTATGGATAATCTCTCCTCCGCCGATCTGGATTCGAGTTCGAAGACGCCTTTATTTATTGGCATAGCGGCCGTGATCATCGCCCTGACAGGCTTTATTCTTGGGTGGCTAGGGTTTTCCAAGGCGAACGAATTGGAAGGCCAACTAGCAGCGATTTCCGGAGCAACCGACACAATCAGCAATCTGGAATCTACGGTTGAGTCGAATGCGGAAATGCTTCGAAAGGCGGCTGGCAAGATAACCTCGATTGAGTCGAGTCTCGGCCAGGTGACGGATGGAGTTCAGAAAGACATCGCCTCTGTGAAGACGAGTATGCGTACTTTAGCTATCCAGGCAGGAACCGCCCTCAAGAAAGCGGAAGCTTTGGAGCAAGCAGGTGTGCGCGCCGCCCCCGCTGCCGATACTCGACCATCAGCTCCAGCCTCATCTCAGACCAAGTCGGATGGAGACACTCCAGCCATTATTGGGGAAACGACGACCCATAAGATCGAAGCAGGGGACACCTACCAGAAGCTGGGGACACGCTACAAAGTGGGTGTCAACGATATCGTCGACGCTAACCCCGGAGTCGACCCTAGGCGCTTGCGTATAGGTCAGGAAATCATCATTCCAGTCCCACAAAACGATTAGCGGTCTCACGGAAAAGGGCGAACTCCCTGGCGATTATCGCCTGTGTTTCGTTCGAAACGCTCTCCGCCTTGAATCTGATGTCCGCTCCTAAGCCAACTAGCTTGCCTAGAGACGCCGTCCCTCATTGGGATGAATTGGGTTCCGAGCGCTTGGCTAGATGTCGCATTTTCGACGTGGTCTCCAAGCGGTTCAAGCACCCTTCGCGGAAAACCGAAAGCGACTTTTACGTTATCAGCTCCCGGGATTGGGTAAATGTCATCCCAATTACTTCCAATTTCGAAATGGTGCTGGTGAACCAATTTCGATTTGGGGTTAAAGAGACTTCTTGGGAAATTCCCGGAGGCGTTATGGATCCAGGCGAGGATCCCGTCGTGGCAGGACTGCGCGAGCTGCAGGAGGAAACTGGGTTCACTTCGGAGCGGGCTCGGCTCCTGGGATCGGTAAGGCCGAATCCAGCCATCCAGGACAATGCTTGCCATATCGTATTGGCCGAGCAGGCCATAAAAACGGCAGCCCTGAAATGGGATGAACATGAAGAGATAGAAACGAAGACCGTTCCTGTCGATCGCGTGTTCGAGATGGCTCAGACGGGCGAGATTTTTCACTCCCTCGTTCTAAACGCTCTTCTTCTTTTCTACCCGGAATGGCGAAAAATCCAGGCCAGACGGCGAAGCGGCTAGCTCTGTCGAAGGGCCGTGACAACGGTGCCTGAGTCACATGGCGCCCTGCGACCTTTCCTAATAGACCATATCGCTTGCGCTTATCTTTTCATTCTCAAACGTTTAGATACGGGTTCCTAATTGACCTGAGGGCTTGCGAGAATAACGTCTCGTCTAGCCTGTGCGGCTATCCAGATCGGCTCTATGCCGCCATGGAGATGGCCCGCTCATCAAATCGGCGACTCGATGAATATCCTCCACGTTCTCTTCAAATCGTCCATCGGCAAGAAAGTTACGATGGCGGTGACGGGTTTTATACTTTTCGGATTTGTGATTGGCCACCTGTCTGGAAACCTCCAGATCTTTGCCCATCCGGACAAGATCAATGCCTACGCCCATTTTCTTGAGGCCCTCGGCCCGGGCTTGTGGGTGATACGCCTGTTCCTATTGGCAACGTTCGCGATACATGTTTGGCTCGCAGCGCAACTCACGTTGGAGAACAAAGCGGCTAGACCGGAAGGATACCAAAGCCAGATTACTTTGCGGGCGACTCTGGCATCGCGCTACATGCGAGTTTCAGGAGTGGTTGTGCTCGCTTTCATAGTCTATCATCTACTCCATTTTACCGTCCGCGTGACCCATGGCCCTGAGGCCTATCCTAATACGATCCTGGCGGACGGAACTCCGGTGCGCGATGTTCACTCCATGATTATAATCGGATTTCAAAATCCGCTTGTCTCCATCTTCTATCTATTGGCCGTGGGGCTGCTCAGTTGGCATCTAAGGCATGGGCTGGTTAGCATGTTCCAGTCGGTAGGCTGGCAGACGAGAGCCTGGTTTAAGGCTCTGAGCCGGATCGTCATGGCCGTGTGCGTTCTCTATTTTCTGGGCAACGCATTGATCGTGGTGGCTGCCATGAGCGGCAAAGCGCGTATCCAAAATCCTCAGGTAGCCGGTTATCTCTGTCGGACGGA
>Ga0181582_10001805_pt1 | contig 16899 bp, 13 predicted proteins | sample 071ome_32_FD_132438 | JGI IMG/M metagenome (GOLD analysis project Ga0181582, IMG submission 132438) | Coastal salt marsh microbial communities from the Groves Creek Marsh, Skidaway Island, Georgia - 071405AT metaG (megahit assembly) | ecosystem: Environmental > Aquatic > Marine > Intertidal...
CCCCCCCCCCTCCGCGCGCGCCCGGCCGCAGTGGAAGCCCACCCGGGAGGGGTACCTGGCCTTCCTGGTGCAGTCCAAGGCGGTCTACGACAAGATGGAGTCGGTCATGGCGAGCGGGGTCCACCCAGACTATGCTCAGTTCACGGGGACGGGGATCGAGCGCGGGGCGGCCCTGGCCAAGGACATCGAGTGGATGGCGAGGGAGTACGGGATGGACGTCCCCGCAGTCGCGGAGGGGTCCTCCGGGGACGAGTACGTCAAGTACCTTGACGGCCTGGCCGAGCGCGACCCGCCGTCCTTCATCTGTCACTGGTACAACCAGTACTTCGCGCACACGGCGGGGGGGCTGATGATCGGGCGGAAGATGAGCGCGGAGCTGATCGACGGCAAGACGCTCGAGTTCTACCAGTGGGACGGGGACGTCAGGGAGCTCCTGGACGCGGTGAGGGAGAAGATCAACGCCGTGGCCGAGGGGTGGACGCGGGAGGAGAAGGACCGCTGCCTGGGCGAGACGGAGCTGTCCTTCAAGTACTCGGGGGCGCTGCTCCGCGAGATCGCCGGGGGCGCGGGGGGGCACTAGGGGGCACTAGGGGGCACTAGGGGGCACTAGGGACCCGACTAGGGACCCGACCCCGGGGGAGCGTGACGCAGCCGTTCGACGCAGCCGTTTGAATCAGGAGCCGGCGGGGGGCAACATGGCGCTCGAGATGGTCGAGACTCGCCTCCGCCTACAGGCGGTGTCGGTGCCCGGCTCCCCCGCCAGGAAGAGGCGCCGGGGGTCCAGCGGCTCCGGGGGGGTCAGTTGGCGGTCGCAGTCTGCCGCCCCCGGCCCCCTGGTCAGTCCCGGCGCCCGACGCCCCGCGGCCGGGCCGGCGGGGCCTGGCCGGCGGCGGCGAGCCCGGGGGGCCTCCAGGCGCCCGGTGGGTGCGCTAAGCGGGCAGTTCCCGCCGCCCGCGTCGACCGAGTGCACTGCCCGCGCCCTTCCCCGACGACGTTGCGAGCGGCCGAGTAGCAAGGAGTGGCACCCCTGGGTCCTTTATCGGATACATTGGTAACGATGGCGTCGATCACCCGCGTGAGCGTGAGGCCGGCGGCTGCTTCACCCAAGGCCGCCTCCGCGCGGGCGGTCCAGGCCCGGGCTTCGGGGTGAGCATTGGGGGGCTGGGTTCACCTGTATCCGCCCGATATCGGCCGCATTCATGATTCTTCTCTGATTTAAGACGAATCTCGCCGTACAAGGCCACGTTCGTCCTTCCAAGTGCTTTCTCCGGGCGGCATCGGAGCCACACCAGGAGGACCTCAGAGACGCATTCCTCCCCCCCCACGCACTCGAACCGGGGCTATCCGCCTCGTCCCCGGGCAGACCCTCACAAAGCCTCCGTTGCTGACCAATCGCAGCCCCCGCGACTTCGGCAAGGCCGCCCTAGCTGCCACCGCGGCCCTCGTGATGACCCTGTCCCCCGGCCCCGCCATGGCCAAGCGTATGGAGGGGGTCAACAAGCCCGAGCTGCTGCCGGCCGAGCCCAACGTGACCGTCATCGACATCGCCGGTGAGTGCCCCCGGGGGAGGCCCCGCCGGCGGCGACCTCCCCACCCCCCCCGCGGCCCGCGCCCTCCCGCCCTCCAGGGGGTGCCGGCCTCCGTCCCCCCGGGCAGGGCGCCTCATCCAGGCCCGTGACGGGCGCCCCCCCCCGCCGCGCGTGGCCGCAGGGTTCCTCACGGACGGGGAGGAGGCCCGCATGAAGCGGGAGCTGAAGAACATTGAGGCGGACACGGGAGTCAAGGTCCGCGTCCTGGCTCAGAACTACCCCAACACACCCGGGCTGGCCATCAAGGACTACTGGGGGGTCGACGACTCGACGGTCGTGCTGGTGGCGGACCCGAACACGGGGAACCTGCTCAACTTCAACGTCGGCGCGGGCGTCGGTGAGTTTCGCGCGCGAACCCGGCCCCACCGAGCCCCCGCGCCCCCCCGCCCCCTCGCCCGGGGCGCCTCGGCGCGGGGACCCCCGCGACCCCCGCGACCCCCGCTTGCCCGCAGACCTGATGGTGCCTCGGAACTTCTGGTCGCGCCTCGCGGGTACGTTTGGCATTAAGTACTACTGGCAGACCAACGGGGAGGGCGCCGCTGTGGTGAACGCGGTCTCGGCCATCGACTCGTGCCTGCGCGAGGAGGAGGGCCCGAGCAAGTGCGTCAAGGTGGAGCGCCCCCTCCAGGACTAGGGGTGCGACCACATCTGTAAGGACTCTAGTCGCGTTTTTGTCGCGTTTTAATCCAATAAGGTCCGAAGGAGTCCGCTGTGTGGGGACTTTTCGCCTTTGCGCAAAAAATGGTCCGACCTGACACACACAGAGTTGCGAGTTAGGACCGATCGTCGCGCTCCTCAGCCTTCATTGCCTCCCCCCCCGCCCGTCGCCCTGCCTCTCTAGGTTTGTTGGGAAGTGGAGCAAGATGCCCAAGGTGCGCGCTTCCCCCCGACGAATCGGCGTCGCGTCGTCGCGAGCTCTCCCGCGGTTTTCCCAGGCTTGGGGGTGTCACTGCGGCGTGGTGTCAGTGCTTTTCCCGATTATTACACTGTATTGTCGCGACACGAACGTCTGGGGCGCCGTCTCCCCCCCGCGGGCCCGGGGGAAGGGCCATCTCCTGGGGTCCGGTGCCCGGCCCTGGCCGCTGTCTGCTGCCTCCGAAGGGCGAGGCAGGAGTTATATCGGCGCGATTTATTGCAAATACCCGATCTTGCCCCCCACATACGCCGCCCCGCCACCGACGCGCGAGGAAATCGCCCTTCTTCCCCGGACGGGAATGACAGTCCCGACGTTCGCCCCGCCTGGGGCCTCCCCGGTCGAGCTGGCCGTCTTCTTTCTCCTTTTTATCGCGTTTCACCGTCGGGGCATACCCGCGGGGTCCACGGAGGAGCTCCCGCGATGTGGTCGTGGTTTGGCTGCTGAAGCGGGGAAGTGGGGCTTCCCGCCCCTCCCTGGACCCTCTCGCCAGTTCGCGGGCCTGCGCGGGGTGTCCGTCGAAGTATTGGACGCCAATCTCCACCTCTTCATTGCGTACACCTTTGCAGGAAGTCGTGGTGGACGCCCGCGGGCACCTTCTTGGTCGCCTCGCCTCTATCGTGGCCAAGCAGCTCCTCTCCGGGAACCACGTGACCCTCGTCCGCTGCGAGGAGGTCGCCATCTCCGGTGGCCTTACCCGCCAGAAGATGAAGTACGAGCGCTTCCTCGCCAAGGCGCACAACTCCAACAAGAAGCGCTGCGGCCCCTGGCACCTCAGGTGAGCTCCTCTTTTGCACCCCGGCACAGGCCTCGCGGGGCGGGCGCGGGTCCCTTTGGCTGCGGTTCGGGGCGCGAGCGGTGGAACTCCGCCGTTCGGTCTGTCCTGTACATCCGGGGAACTGCCCGGCGCGCGAGGGACGGGTGAACAGTGGCCCGGACGGGGGCCTGGGCGAGGGCGGTTGCCGCGCGGGATTCCGGCCCGCCGGGAGGTGGTGCCCCCCCCCGGTGGGGGCACAGCGCCTCCAATTGATGATGGTCCCTCTCACCGCGCGCCCCTCCGTCTGTTTCCGCAGGGCCCCCGCCCGCATCGTGTGGAGGTGCATCCGGGGGATGACTCCTCACAAGACCGTGAGGGGCAACGAGGCCATGGGCCGGCTCAAGACCTTCGAGGGTGTGCCCCCCGCCTACGAGGCCAAGAAGCGCATGGTGATCCCCGAGGCTCTCCGCGTGCTCCGTCTCAAGCACGGCTCCCGGTACTGCCGCCTCGGCGACCTCTCCACCCAGGTCGGGTGGAGGCACGGCGCCACTGTGGCCAAGCTCGAGGAGGCCCGTCTCGCCAAGGCCGCCGAGTGGCACGCCGCCCGCAAGACCCAGGTCGCCAAGGTGCGCGCTGCCTACAAGAAGGCCGAGGCCTCCGTCTAAGCAGCCGTATCTTCACCTGGGGTTTGCCGGGACCGCGGCCCGCCGGGCGCCGGCCCCGCCGTTTACAGGCGCGGGGCTTGGTTCTCTGGGGGTCCCCGCGGCCCCGCCAACACGAGCCACGCGTGTTGATTGGTGTACCTTTTCGTGGGACTTTGTAATCGGGGTTCGGTGTACGGACCTGGGCGCTCTGCCGGGCGCTGTCGAGGGACCTGGGCGGACCCGGCAAGGATGCCTTCGATCTGGGCAGCCTGAGGGGCTGTGTCCAGTGAGGCGGGTCTGGATACTTTTGAAACAGGTCTTATCGTCGCCAGCGACGCGGTCCGCTGCCACTACCTACCTCGCGGGCGGGGAGCTGCACTCAGCGACAAGCGCGCGTCACCCGCCGCTCAGGGGGGCTCGCTCAGACCCGCATGGATGGGTTCCTCCTGGGAGTCCCGACCGTCCCGGGCCGCTGGAACCCGGCGCCCCTCCGCGGAGCCGGGGAGGACCGGACGGCCTGCAGCTCCTCGGTCTCGTTGTAAAGGAGCTCGAGGCACCCGACCTTTTCAGGGAAGGCCTTGGCGCGCCGCGAGTCAACGCTGCTCCAGTTGGGCGGGGACACGACCTGGAGTGTGTCGTTGATCACGCGCATCTTGAGTGCCTTATCTTCGGGGGTCGTCGTGCTCAGGCTCGGGCTGGCGTTGGCCTCGAGCAGCCAGGGCTTGAGGTCGTCGTCGATCATGATGTCATACCCGTACATCTCGAAGCAGTGCTTGTCGCTGATCATGACGCTCTGCACCGCCTTGAGGCTGTGAACGACCAGGAAGTCCATGTCCTCCCGGAGCTTCCACGCCGCCGCGCTCCCCCTCACCGCCGCGAGGTACTGGAACACGTCGGCCATTGCCCACTTGTTCCCATGGCTCGCATTGTATTGGTCCCCGCCCTTCTGCACGGCCACGTTGGTCAGGTGCATCTCCGAGTTCCTCAGCTCCCCGGCCTCGCTCGAGTACTTGACGTTGCAGAACCGTGCAAATCCCGCCCGCGCGATGTAGGCGATCAGCGGCCGGTAACTCGCCACCACGACGTACACTCGGAGGTCGAACTTGCGCCCGCCTACCAGGAGTGGGCGGTCGATGTACTCGCAGATGACGTACATGTCGAGCGGGTTCCGCTCCCCGCTCCCACCCCCCTTGGGCCCAAGGCGCTTGATCTGGCTCAGCTTGTTCACCAGGAAGATGCCCCGCCCTTGTGCCCGCCCGTGCGGCTTGAAGATCCAGGTCCCCACGCGCCCCTTCTTGTGCTCCTCCAGGAAGAGCGTGTAGTCCTGTGGCAGGATGAACGTCGTCGGCACGAAGTTCAGCCTCGCGTCGTCGTACCCAGCCTTGCGCAGGTCCTTCCGGTAGCGCTTCACGTTCTTGTACATGAGGTCCTTGCGGGTGAGCTCGTAGTGGTTTGGGAAGTGGTTCACCAGCTGGTGGTCGCCGAGGCGGAACCCCGAGTCCGGGTTGAACATGTTCCGCGTCGTCGTCACGCTCGCCCAGTACACGTTCCAGTCCCCGGCCGGATCCTCGTTCCACCGCTTCCACCCGCGCCGCTCGAAGTTGCCTGGGGGGGGTCGGGGGGGGGGGATGCCCGCTCGAACGGCCCCTCGATTACATTGGCCGCTCTGGGCCACGACATCGCGATTTGCTATCTCGTCTCCCGTTAAAGTCGTGAACAAGTACAAGCGCGGCATTTGGTCCTGTTTATGTGGTAAGAAACACCGGGAGGGAGTGGTGGCGAGGCGTTTCTCCGGGGGTCCTCACCTGTGACGACATGCTTCTCGAAGTCACTCTTCCACCTCACCACCGTCGAGGTACTGGGCTCCTCGTCGCCCCCCCCCCTGTCTCGTTGCATTCTTGCGCCCTCTGCATGGACCGGCTGGGCCGCCACGCCGTTAGGGGGGCCCTCCCGGTGGGGCCCCTGGGAGATCCTGACAGCCGTCGGGCAGTCATGGGCAGCCCGCTGCACGGTCCGCGCGGCGGAGGGCCGGGGAACTCGAGTGCGCCCAAATTACGGTCCGGATCTCGCAGGGGGCGGCAGATTCGAGGCATTTGGGGCATCTATATTCACCCGCAGCCCGCGGATTACCCTGTATTCGACGCTGCATTCGACGAAGCCACCTGAAAGGGTCACGCGCGACCATGAACCCCGAGCTCATGAAGGCCGCCCAAGAGGCGATGAGCAAGATGACGCCGGAGCAGATGGCTGCGATGCAGGCCCAGGCTGCGAATTTCGACCCCTCGACAATGCAGCAGGCGATGAAGCAGGTGCGAACACCTACTGCACAGGGGGTTGAGTAATTGCCAGTGGCGCGGATCTCGCGCGCGGATCCCCTCGAAACAGTGCCCAAGCCTTTCTTGTGTGCAGATGGAGGGCATGAGCCCGGAGCAGATCAGACAGGCGACGGAGCGGGTGCAGGGCATGAGCGGGGAGCAGCTGAGGCAGGCCACCGCTGCGGCCCAAGCCCAGGCCAGCGGTGAGCCCTCCCCGCGCCCCCGCCGGCGTCTCCCCCCGGTTGGCGACCCGGGGGCGCCCGGCTGAACCCGCCCCCGCCCCTCCCCCCCCCATCCCCCCCGCAGGCACGGAGACGTACATGTTCAACGGGGCCATGCAGCTCAAGACGGAGGGCAACAAGCTCGTCACGGGGCAGAAGTGGAAGGAGGCGCAGGCCAAGTACGAGAGGGCCATCGACAACCTCTCGGGGCTCCGGGGGCCCCGGTCGGACCTTCTCCGGACGCAGTGCCAGCTCAACAGCGCCCTGTGCTACCTCAAAACGGAGGACTGGTCCATGTGCGTCCAGGAGTGCAGCTCCGTGCTCGCCAAGGACCCCGGAAACCTCAAGGCACTGATGCGCCGGGGCAAGGCGCGGATCAGGATGGGCGACTACGGCAAGGCCGTGTCGGACCTCAGGAAGGCGCAGAGGGAGCTGTCGGAGGACGAGGCCCTCGCCTCGGACCTCGCCGAGGCCCTGCGCAAGCTCGAGGAGAAGGGGGAGGCCCCCCCGCCCGAGGAGGAGGAGGACGAGGGCGAGGTCGAGGAGCTCGTGACCCCGGCGGCGGCCGCGAGCGCCGCGGGGCTGTCGGGGGCCGGGAGCGTCCCCCCCCCGAGGCCGGATCAGGCCAGCATGGCGGCCATGGCGGCGCAGAACCCCGGCCTGGCCAAGACGACGATGGAGATGCTCGGGAACATGACGCAGGAGCAGCTGGACGACTTTGTCCGGGCGTCGGGGCAGCAGCTGCCGGGGGGGCAGAAGCTGACGCCGGAGATGGCCAGGGCGATGGCCCAGCAGTTCAGCAGCATGACCCCGGAGCAGATGGAGTCCTACTCCCGGATGGCGCAGGCCATGGCGGCGGGCGGGGCCGGCGCGGCGGGGCCCGGGACGGCGGGCCCCGGCGCCCCCTCGACGAGCGGGCAGCCGGGCGCCCCCGGCGCCCCCCAGGACATGGCGGGCATGGCGCAGCAGATGCTCAGCGACCCCGCGATGCGCAAGATGGCCATCGCGTCCCTCAAGGGCATGACCCCGCAGCAGCTCCGCGCCATGTCGGGCCCCCTCGGCCACAACATGAGCGACTCCCAGATCGCCTCCATGCTCAGCACCATGCAGTCCATGGACGAGGCGCAGCTGGAGAAGTTCATGTCCTTCGCGGGGTCGGCCGCGTCCGCGCTCGCGTGGGCGAAGAAGCGGGCCGTGCCCCTCGCGGCCGCCGCCGTCCTGCTCCTGGGGCTGTGCGCGTGGCTCGTCCGGCGCTGGTGGGCGGGCCGCGGTGGGGCCGCCGCCCCGGCACCCCCCCCGGTGTCGGCGGGGTCGTGGGGGAGCACCTTCTCGTTCGACAGCTCCGAGATGTAGTGCTGGCGGCAGTTCAACCCGGGGACCGCGACCCTGGACCCCCCCCCCGCCACCCTGCACGCTGACCCGCTACTCGGACGCAGCCGGCTGCACGAATAGCACTGCCTGGGGGGCGAGCCCGGCCTCTGCGAGGGTGACGGCGGCAGACTCGGAGCGCGGGAAGGTCTTGCGCGGGAAGGAGGAGGCGAGGTCGTACTCGAGGTGCTCGCTCTGCTCCAGCGAGTCGACCCAGTCGTACACGGCGCTCAGCGGGCTGGCGTCGGCGAAGCGGCGCATCTCGTTGGCGCCACCGGGGAGCCGCACGCGGATGACGCAGCACCCGGGCGTCCCGGCCTCGGGCTCCTCCGGGAGCGCCCCCGCCTTGTCGCGCCTCCGCCGCTCGAGCTCGGCCGCCCGCTCCCCCTCGCGCTCCTCGGCGGCGCGGCGGGCCGCCTCGGCCTCGGCCTCGGCCCTCTCGGCGGCGGCGCGCTCCTCGGCCTCGGCCTCGGCGCGGCGGCGGCGCTCCTCCTCCCGCTCCCGGTCCGCGGCCATGGCCGCCGCCAGCGCGGCGTCCTGCTCCTCGCGCAGCCGCCGCGACTCCTCCCGCGCCCGCTCCTCCTCCGCCCGCCGCTCCCGGGCCGCCTCGACCTCCCCACCGAACCGCTCCAGCGACAGGAGCAGCTCCTGGGCCAGCCGCTCGGCCCCCACGGCGCCCTCCCAGCTCGCCACCAGGCCCACCTGGTCGTCCCTCGGGCACGACAGCAGGCACATGTAGGGCTGCCGCGGCGACCCCACCGCCCTAGCCATCTGCTTGGCGTCCCACGAGCTCGCGACGTCCCCCCCCCAGACGAGCACGTGGTCCCGCATGACCCCGACCACGGCCGGGTCCGTCAGCGCGCCCGCCGCGAACCGGTCCGCCGCCGGGCTGTGCTGGTCGTGCAGGTACACGAGCAGGAACTTGGACTGGCGGTGCGCCGCCAGAATGGCCGCCCGGCAGCCCTTCCGCTGGAAGGGGGGGCGAACGGCGCCGTAGCGGGCCTCGAAGCGGTCCACGAAGGCGGAGGCGGCGGCGTCGGGGTCCGTGGGGCCCGCGATCGACGCCAGCGACGCCACGGCGCGCCGCACGGGGGCCATCACCGCGTCCGGCAGCACCGCCGAGCCCACGCCGTGGACGACCATCCACCCGAGCCCCAGCACGGCCCCCACGAGCGAGAGGCCCCCGCGCAGGACCATGGCCGGGGCCGCGGCCACGTACGAGACGACCGTGACGAGCGCGTTCGGGGGCTCGCCGCCGCCGGGGGCGTTCGTGAAGCCGTCGGCGTCGTTCCCGTGCACCCCCGCCCCGCCCCCACCCCCGCCCCCGCCCGCCCACGCGTCTGGGCCCTCCAGGTGGTCCCGCGCCGCGGCGTTGTTGGCCGCGTCCGGGAACGTCTCCATGTACATGTTCACCGCCCCAGTCATGGCCCCGCCCGCGGCCTCGAGGAAAAAGCGCGCCTCCTCTGGGCTCGCGCCGGTGCTCTCCCAAAAACTGTCGGTCTGGGGGCCGGGACAGGGGGGGGGGGGGTCGTTGGGGGTTGCGCGCGCGCCGGAGGGAGGGTTGGCCGATCTACGTTGCTCGGACGGACAATCACGCTACCAAGGAGGTGTCGCGGGGCCAAAAGGGGGGCAGACGACGCGTGCGAGGTCGGAAGGGGGCACGTGGGAGCGGCACGTGGGATCCCGGGGGGGGGCCGGGCCCCACTCTCTTTGCGACGTTACGGGGAGTTTCCGGATGCGTAAAGGCCCCCCTTGGAATCACCTCCTGCTCTGTAGGAGCGTAGTGGTCATCTTGGTCGGCCATTCCGGCGTACGTACGGCGCCCGCGTGCGAGAGAGAGAAGGGAGACCTCCCAGGGGGTTCCGGACGCTTGGCACGCCTGGGGACACGCGATGCTACAGGTCACGGGATCTGATGCCCTGAAGGTGATATTTTGCGATCGACCTCCGAGACCCGGCCATAATAGCGGCCGCCGGGCGCGCATCGAGGGGCAAGAGGTGGGGACCACACCCATTACCAGAACCGCAGGACGACGCGGCTTGGGCACCCTCTGTCGGGCCACAGAGGGCCACCGGGCGCTGGGCGGGATCGTTGGCGGTTGGCTGGGTGACTCTTCTACCGTCCGCCTTCCTGGGTGTGTGCAGATTAAATCCAGCGATCCCGCAGTCAACGCGGAGAAACCTCGACCACTCTCGTGCCCGATGAATTCGTGCGTCACCGGCGCGCATCGCCCCGCCCATGCGGCGGTGGCGGGGAGGAACCGGTTCGTAACGCCCGGTGTGCCGAGCCCAGTGCTCCGGGCGACCGCCAAGGGGACGGTTGGTGAGGAAACGCGCCCGTGCGGGCCTCCTGTGCCCACCCGCACCGCTCCAGCTCTGTACCGCCGCCCCTGCGGTACCGCAGATCCTCCCCCACGGACAGCGGAGAGGTTGGCGAGGGGTGGTGCCGAATCTGTCCCGCTGTCGCGGGAACCGTGGCGGATCCCCCCGTGCGCCGGCTGCGGAGGGTGGTTCCTTTCAACGACCTGAACAGCTGTCTCCCTTGTCGCGCCGCAGCGTGCCGCGCCGCCGGGGACGACGGCGCGCGGGGGGACCCGGGCGAGGCCCCCGACAGCATGCCCTTCGCCGGGATGGGGGCGGACTGGCGCGAGTTCCGCGCGCGCCTCGTCGCGCAGGAGCGCACGACCCCCGGCGAGGAGGAGGCGCCCGACGAGCCGTCGTCCTCGGCGCCGGCCGTCAAGCCCAAGGGCGGGAGCGGCCTCTGGGCCCACCCGATTCCGGGCCCCGAGCAGGGCTGTCTCCTCGTCGCGCACCCCCTCATGTTCGCCGCCAACCAGACCTACTTCAGCCAGTCGGTCATCTTCGTCTTTGCCCACGGCGAGTCGGGCACCGTCGGGCTCATCCTCAACAAGCCCACCCAGTTCACCCTGGGCGGGGTCCAGGGCGCCGAGGTCCTCTGCCCCGAGTTCGAGGGCGAGCCCCTCAACCTCGGCGGGGACGTCGGCCGCGACACGCTCCACGTCCTCCACCCCTTCCGGGACCTCGAGGGCGCCCAGGGCGTCCTCAACGGGGTGTGCGTGGGCGGTTTCAAGGGGGCCAAGGAGGCGGTGCGGAGCGGGGAGGCCGCCCCGGGGGACTTCCGGTGGTTCACCCGGTACGCCGGCTGGGCCCCCGGGCAGCTCGAGAGCGAGTGCGAGCAGGGCGTCTGGTTCACGGCCGCCGCCGGCCGCGACGTCGTCCTGCGGCCCTGCGAGGGGGACGGGCGCGACATGTGGCACGGCGTCCTGGAGCTCATGGGCGGGGACTACGCGGACCTCAGCGAGTCGGTCCGGGAGGGGTACCGGGAGCAGGGGCCCGCGGGGGGGGACGACTCCAAGTCGGAGCTCTGAGCGGGGACGGCCGCGGCCGGCCCCGCCCCGCCCCGCTCGAAAGGCGCCGCCCTCAGCCCCCGCCGGGCCCGACCACCCCGCCGAACTCGGCCCGGAGGTCCCCCCGCGCGTTCCCCGAGACGTCGCACCCCTCCCCGAGCGCCACGCGCGCCTCGTCGTCCGCCACCACCCCGCCCCCCCCGTTCCGCGACACGGCCACCCCCGCCAGCGACACGCGCGACCCCTCGTTGAAGGCGTACACGCCGTGCCGCCCGTTCCTCCGCACCGCCCCCCCCGAGAGGGAGCATGCGCCCGAGTCCCGGACGTACGCCCCGTGCACCCGGTTGCCCTCGAGGAGGAGCTCGGAGCACGTGGCCCAGGAGCCCTCCCCGGTCACCTCGAGCCCCACGGCGTTGCCCCTCGCGGTGCACCCCGACAGGGACAGCCGCCCGCCGTCGCTGACCGTCGCGGCCCGGCCCTCGTTGTCGGCGAGCTCGCACAGCGCGACGTGCGCCTCGGCCCGGGGCCCCACGACCCACAGCGCGTGCTCCGCCGTGCCCGCCGTCCCCGTCACCCGGCACCCCGACATGCGGAAGCCCCCCACGTCCTGCACGGCCACCGCCGCGCCCGGCTCCCGCGGCCCCCGGACCACCACGTCCTCCAGCGCGCACCCGTCCGCCCGCACCAGCAGCCCCACCCACGCGTCCTCCGCCCGCCCGCTCCGGTACCAGAAACGCGCCCCGCCCCCCCGCAGCACCAGCGTCCCGTTCCGCAGCGCCACCCCGGGCCGCCGCATCCGCAGGCTCTTGCCCAGCCGCCCCGCCACCTCCCGCCCCCCGAGGTCCACCGTCGCCACCCCCTCCGTGTCCAGCAAGTCCTGCACCTCCTCCAGCGTCCCGTCCTCCACCACCACGTGCGCCGCGCCCTCCCCCACCGCCAGCGCCAGCAGCTCCGCTGGCATCCCCCCCAGGAGCCGCACCACCCGCCGAGACTCGGCGCCGCCGTCCCCGTCGCCGTCCCCGTCGCCGTCCCCGTCGGCCCGGGCCCCGAAGAGGGGGCCGGAGATCACGGCGAACGCGGCCCGCGCCCGGTCGAGACGCCGGCACGCGCCCGCGTCCGAGGCGTGGTTCCGGAAGAGGGAGCCCGTCCGCGTCACCCTCTCGCTCTTCTGGCGCGCCAGCGCCGCGCGGCGGGAGGGGGACCCGCGGGCGCCCGCGGGGGGGTGGGGCGCGGGCGCGGGGGGAGCGCCGGCCGGGCTGGGGGCCGCCCGCGCGGCGCCGGGCTCCAGGGGGTCGGGGGCGTCGCTGCCGACGGTGACGAAGGACGACCTCTCGGACACCCACACGAGGCTCTTTCCCCGGAGCGCGCTGCCCCCCTCGCTCTCCCCGGACTGCGTGGCGTCGTCCCCCGAGAGGGAACCCGCGGCGGGGGCGCCGGCGGCGGGGCCGGCGGACGCCGGGGCGCAGGGCTCGGCCGACGCGGGGGCCGAGGGCCCGGCCGACGCAGGGGGCGTGGGCCCGGCCGACGCAGGGGGCGTGGGCTCGGCCGACGCAGGGGGCGTGGGCTCGGCCGACGGGGGGGCCGAGGGCTCGGCCGGCGCGGGGGGCGAGGGGGTACACTCGGGCCCGGGCGGAGCTTCGGGCGCTGGGCTCCGCCCCGCGGGGCTCGGGTCTTCCGCGGCTGGCCCCTGGCCTGGGCCGTCTCCCGGGGGCACGGGAGCGCGCTCCGGGTCGCGGGGGGGCGACTCGGGCTTCGTCGGGGCGTCGCTCCGGGAGGATACCCGCGGTGTCGACCCCTGGGCGAGATCGGGGATCCCATCGGGGCACGGCGAAGGCTTCCCGGTCCCCGAACCCGGCTCCTGGTCGTTGGGCCCCCGGCCCTCCCCCTCCCTCCTCCGCAGGGCCCCCCGGATCGAGGGGAACTTGTACCCGTTCAAGAAGGACATCTCGGCCCCGAAGCAGTCCCAAGGACCGGGGATGCGGCGCCCGGGGCGCGGTCGGGTCCCGGAGAGGGGCGCGCGGGGGAGACTTGGGGGGAGCCCGCGCGTCGGGGGGGACCTGGTCCGACGGGCCCCCGGGACCCGTCAGACGGGCCGGGCGAGCGCCCAAGCGCGGGGGCGGCGAGAGGAGCGAGGCAGCAGCCCATTGGCCGGGCGCTCCTCGGGCGGGCCGCCAGAGCGGGGGCCCCGGGGCAGCCAGAGGGGACGCGGGCTGCAGCGGCGGTCCTCGACACCCTGCGGGCAATCGAGCGGGACCGTCACGCGACGGGCCTCATCGACGGGCGGGATGGCGGGGCTGGCGGGGAAGGGGTCGCGCGTGCTGCTGAACAGCGGGCACTCCATGCCGCTGGTCGGCTTCGGGACGTTCCGCGCGCGTGACGGGGAGTGCGAGGAGGCGGTAAGGGAGCCCTGCCCGGGCGCACGCTTGGCCGCGCCCGGGGACTGCCCTTTCGGGTTCCCCCGCACCATTCGCGTCCGAGCGGACGCTGGCACACGTGATGGAGCGGGACACGGTGCAAACGTCGGAGGGGGCGCTGCCACGTCGACGGCACCGGCCGTTCCCTCCCCGGGGCCACCGGCCGCCCCGGCCCCCCTCCCCCCCTGCAGGTGGCGGCGGCGCTGAGGGCCGGGACCCGCCACATCGACACGGCGACCATCTACAAGAACGAGGAGGCGGTGGGCGCGGCCGTGCGCAAGAGCGGCGTCCCCCGGGCGGACATCTTCGTGACGAGCAAGGTGTCGCCGTACGAGCAGGGCACGGCCCGGGCCCGCGCGGCCGTCGCGGCGACCCTCGAGAGGCTCGGGCTCGAGTACGTGGACCTGGTGCTCGTCCACTGGCCCGGGGTCGCCCGGGTGCCCCACGACGACCCCCGCGTGCGGCAGCTGCGGGCGGAGACGTGGCGCGCCCTGGAGGAGGAGGTGGCGAGGGGCACGGTCCGCTCCATCGGGGTCAGCAACTACGAGGAGCGGCACCTGCGCGAGCTGCTGGAGACGGCGACGGTGCGGCCGGCGGTGAACCAGGTGGAGCTGCACCCCAGGTACCAGCAGCGGTCGCTGAGGCGCGCGTGCGAGGAGATGGGCGTCCGGGTGGTGGCCTACGCCAGCCTCGGGGGGGGGGAGCTGCCGGGCAACGCGACGGTGCGGGCGGTGGCGGCGGCCGAGGGGCGGACCCCGGCGCAGGTGCTGCTGCGCTGGGCGCTGGACAAGGGCGCCGCGGTGCTCCCCAAGTCGGTCCGCCCGGGCCGCGTCGCCGAGCAGGCCGAGCCGCGGCTCCTCGGGTGGTCCCTGAGCGAGGCCGGCACCGCCGCCCTCGACGCCATGGAGGACGGGCACAAGTACTGCTGGGACCCGAGCGGGATCCCGTGACGGCCCTTTCTTTTCAACCGCGGGGGCGGCCGGGGCGGGCGGGAAGCAGCCTCAGAGCTTGCTGCCGCCCTCGGCAGCCACGGGGGGGAACTCCTGGCCCTCCGTCTCGGGCTCCGGCGCTGCGCCGGCGCAGAAGTTCTCGAGCCAGTGGTCGACCTCGTAGAGCTGGTGCAGGACCGACTCCCGCGCCCGGTACCCGTGGGACTCGTGCGGGAGGAGCACGAGGCGCGTGGGGGCCCCGTGGCCCTTGAGCGCCTGGTAGAAGCGCTCGCTCTGGATGGGGAAGGTGCCGGGGTTGTTGTCGTCGTCGCCGTGGATGAGGAGGAGGGGCTTCTTGATCTTGTCGGCGTGCATGAAGGGGGACATGGTCTGGTAGACGTCCGGGGCCTGCCAGAGGGTGCGCTCCTCGGCCTGGAAGCCGAAGGGGGTCAGGGTGCGGTTGTAAGCGCCAGACTGGGCGATCCCGCAGGCGAAGAGGTCCCCGCAGTGGGCGAGGAGGTTGGCCGTCATGAAGGCGCCGTACGAGTGCCCCCCGACGGCGATCCGCCTCGGGTCGACGACCCCCCGGGACGTCACGGCCTCGACGGCCGCCCGGGCGCTGGCGGTCAGCTGCTCGACGTACCGGTCGTTGGGCTCCTCCCCCTCGGCCTCCCCGATGATGGGCATGGTGGGCCCGTCGAGCACCGCGAACCCCTTGGCCATCCACAGCAGCGGGCTCGACGGCCCGATGAAGCTGAACATGTAGGGGCTCTTGCGCATCTGCCCCGCCGAGTCCTTCGTCTTGAACTCCCGGGGGTACGCCCACAGGAGGCACGGGAGGGGCCCGTCCCGCTCCTTGTCGTACCCGGGCGGGGTGTACAGGGTGGCGTTCAGCTCCGTGCCGTCGTCCCGCGTGTACCGGAGCACCTCCTTCTTGTGCTCCTTGAGGGTCGGGTACGGGTGGGGGAAGAAGGTGACCTGCCGCTCGGTGCCCGAGACCCGGCCCGGCATGAGCGTGGCCGCGGGGAGGGCGTTGCCGTCCTTGTCCTCGATCGCGATCGGCTCGGCGGGCTGGGTGGTGTCCACGCGGAACTCGAACAGGTGGTACTGGGACGGGTCCCGCGGCGTCTCGCGCACGAGGAGCATCTGCATGCCGTCGACCGACGTGTAGCGCTTGTCCGGGGCGTCGTTGAAGATGTACGAGCCGATGGACTCGTAGCGCTCCCCGGTGCACTGCCACACGCGCTGCTTCTCCCTGGTGCTCAGGTCGAACACGTCCAGGAAGGGCCGCCACCCCTGCGGCGTCGCCCCCTTGCCCTGCATCAGGAAGCGCCGCCCGCCCCCCGTCCCCGGCTCGGGGTCGAGCGTCAGCAGCACGTACGTGTCGTTCTCCGTCTTGCGCACGAGCGGGGTCCCCGGGTCCGAGTAGACGTCCTCATAGTCCCGGTCGAACAGCACCTGCTTCCCGTCCCCGGGCCGCGACGGCGCCATCGTGTGCCACACCGACCGCCGCGTCTTGTACCACGACTCGAACACCAGGGCCAGCTCGTCGTCGCACCACGACATGCCGTTCCAGCGGAGGTCCGTCTGCGTGAGCACCTCAGCGTCGGCGCCGCTGTCGGAGACGTCCAGCGTGTAGACGATGTCCCTGCGGGCGGGGTTCGGCGGCGGGGGCGGCGTGAGGGGGCCCCGCGGGGACCCACAGGGACCGGGGGGGGGAAGGCCCCCGCCCGGCCGCCGGTCGGCCGCCCCTCAGACACGCAAGTGAGTTGTCGTCACGTCCCCCCCTAACGACGGGGGGGTCGGCTGACATGAACGAATATTCTCCTCTTCCTCGGGGGGCGACCGGCGGCGTCTCGGGGGGGGGGCTCCCCGGGCGGGGGGGGGTAGGGTCACCTGGGCGAGACGTCGACGGCGGGGTCGCCGCCGTCCTGGCACTCTCCCCAGTAGATCGTCGAGTCCTTGTCGCTGCGCCACCCGACGTTCCGGGGCCCCCTGCGGCACGAGTTGAACGCGATCGGGATGCTCTCGGCCAGGGGCAGGTCGGCGACCGTCCGCAGCCTCTCCCCCGTGGCCGCGTCCCAGACCTCGACCTTCTTGGGGAAGCGGCCGCACGGGACCAGGTACGAGTAGGGGCGGCAGAGGTAGGAGACGAGCAGGAAGCGGCCGTCGGGGCTGGGGGCGTAGCCCGTGTAGAGGGCCGCGTCCCCGATCCTCCTGTGCTCCCCCGCGGACAGCTTGACCAGCGTCAACTCTGCGCGGGAGCGGGTCCCCGGTCGGGGGTCGGGGGGACGGGGTCGGGGGGACGGGGCCGGCCGCACCGCGATCCGCGGGGCGGGGCCCGCCGGCCGCGAGTCCGGGAGGGCGCGCGCGACCCCGCGC
>Ga0181582_10001821_pt1 | contig 16840 bp, 12 predicted proteins | sample 071ome_32_FD_132438 | JGI IMG/M metagenome (GOLD analysis project Ga0181582, IMG submission 132438) | Coastal salt marsh microbial communities from the Groves Creek Marsh, Skidaway Island, Georgia - 071405AT metaG (megahit assembly) | ecosystem: Environmental > Aquatic > Marine > Intertidal...
AGTCGGTGAATTCCCAGGCTGCCCGAGAGGAAGAGAACGGAAACCGAAAGACCCGCCAATCCTCCCCAAGACAACAGCAGTGAACTCATGCCCTTGCCCCGCCGGACCTCCTCTTCAGGTTTGTTGGTGATCAGGGAATGAACGTCACCCGCTCCGGCAAAACTCACCGCAGGTCCTCCCTTGAGCTTGGAATAACTGCCGAAGACCGTCACCTCCTGCTTCGGCTCGATTCTCCATTCGGTATAGCGACGTTTACCCTTCCTTTCGTAAAAGCTCTGGTTCACCTCGAACTCGATTGGCCCGGCCGTATCCACCCGCACATATCCAAGATCGCCAGGGGCATCACGGAGAACGAACGGAACATACTCCGTATTGTCGGCGATGGTGGCCCAGTATTTGTCGCCGTCCGAATCCTTTCTTTCCTCTTCTTCCAGATAGCGAAAGTAGACACATTGCTGCCCCGATCTCGGAGCCTTCAGGAGCTTCTCCAGCCTCTCCACCCGCCCCAGCAGATGGATCTCTCCCGGAAGTGCATGCTGGATCTCCACATGAGGCAGCCGTGCCATCTGACGCATCTTGCGGAGGGAGTCGAAGCTGGATGTCTCCATCACACATCCAAGAACCACCAGGATGGGGAACAGGATGAAGAGGAGGATGCGCTTTCCGACACTCATGGCTTGGTTGAACGGTAAGGACCATCTCAAACCCACAGCCATTTGCAACCCGTCAACCCTGGCGAAGTCACCCCTTGCCAAAGACTTCGCTTGAGGCCAAAAACAACGCCATGCACTTCACCCGCGTCGTATCCGCCCTTGCAGTCCTCCTCCTATCCGGACTGCAGGCGCAATCTGGACATCCATGGAACCTGGGCAGCCTCCACAAGGCGCCAGCCCACCGTTGGCTCGATGCGGATTCACCGATCCGATCGGTCCTTTACGAGGGTGAGCAGTACCAGGGAAACAAGACCGAGGTCTTTGCCTTCTATGCCACGCCTGACACCCTGGCCGGAAAGAAGAGCGACAAGCAGTTTCCCGGTGTCGTCCTGATTCACGGAGGCGGCGGCACGGCCTTTGCGGAATGGGTGGAGCTCTGGGCGAAACGTGGCTATGCGGCCATCGCCATGGATCTCTCAGGCAGGAGCCCCGACGCCCCGAAGTTCGATCCGGACACCCATGAGCTTCTCGTCGTGCGCAACCATCGAGACATCAAGCGCACCCGCCTCGAACATCCGGGCCCCGACCATGGCCATGCAGAGAAGTTCGACAGCATCGGGGACCCGCAGGACATGCATTGGCCTTATCACGCCGTCGCCAGCGTGATCCGCGCCCACTCCCTGATCCGAAGCTTTCCTGAGGTCGACAAGGACAGGACCGCGGTCACCGGCATCAGCTGGGGAGGTTACACCACCTGCATCGTTGCCTCGGTGGATTCCCGCTTCAAGGCGGCGGTGCCTGTCTATGGTTGCGGCTTTCTCTACGAAGGCGAATCCGTCCAGAAGCCCGCCATCGACAAGCAGCCTCCCCCCCTCTGGAAGAAATGGGTGGAGCTCTACGACCCGTCCAGTCATCTCGACGACTGCACCGTCCCGATCCTTTTTGTGAACGGCACCAACGACAAGCATTACCCTCTCGACAGCTACATGCGGTCCTACGCCCTGCCCAGGGGATATAGAAATCTCCGAATCGAGCCCAACATGCGCCACAGCCACCCTCATGGTTGGGCACCCAAGGAGATCGGGATGTTCATCGATTCCTTCTGCATGAAAGCGAAAAAGCTGCCCAAGCTGGGAGCACCTCAAAGCGAGAGCGGCATGATCGTGATGGGTTTCGAGTCCACTTCCGGGGCCACAAAGGCGGAACTCCATTTCACAACAGGCAATGGTCCCTTGGTCGACCGGAAGTGGCAGAGCCAACCGGCGAAGATCGCCGGGAAAAGGATCATCACACCCCAGCCACCCAAAAACGCCACCATCTGGTTCCTCACGTTGACCGACGAACGGGATGCCATGGTCAGTTCCGAGGTCTATTTCAACGAGGCTCCCTAGTTGCCAGAACTTCCTTCCTGGGAAACCTTGACCGGACATGCGCATCCTTCCAATCCTGCTGATCCTCGGCGCCTGCCTGAACACCCGGGCGGACGACTGGCCCCAGTTGTTGGGCGGGCAACGGGACGGCATCTACAAGGGGGCGCTTCTCAAGGAATGGCCCGCCAATGGACCCAGTCGTCTTTGGAAAAGACCGGTGGGTGAAGGCTTCGCCGGTCCTGCAGTGAAGGACGGCAGAATCATCCTCTTTCATCGCGAGGACCATCGGGAGGTCATCGAGGCAATCGACCTGAAGAGCGGAGAGACCGCCTGGAAGCAGGCCTACGGGACCGGCTACAGCGACATGTTCGGTTTCGACAACGGCCCACGTGCCGTACCCGCCATTCATGGAGGAACCGTCTTCACGCTGGGCGCGGAAGGCACGGTGTGCGCAACACGGTTTTCCGATGGCAAGCTGCTCTGGAAGAGAGATCTCGCCAAGGACTATGACGTGCCCACCGGTTTCTTTGGGCTTGTCTGTTCTCCTCTCGTGGATGAGACGGGCGTCTACCTAAACGTCGGGGGATCGAATGGTGCCGGGATCCTCTGTCTGGACCCGAAGGAAGGTCATGAGAGGTGGAGGGCCACGCGGCAGGAAGCCAGTTACTCCTCACCCACCTTTGGATCCCTTGGTGGTTCCAGAAAGGTCCTCTTCCTTGCCCGGGAAGGCCTCGTGGTCCTGGCCCCTTCGAACGGAAAGGTGGATCAGGAGTTCACCTGGAAGGCAAGGATCCGGGAATCGGTCAACGCGGCCACCCCCATCGTCCACAACGACCAGATCTTCATCACCGCCAGCTACAACACCGGTGCCAACCTGCTCCAGTATGGCGATGGAAACCTGAAGTCCATCTGGTCCGGCGATGATCAGCTCTCCAGCCAATACGCCACCCCGATCCTGAAGGAAGGCCATCTCTATGGGCTTCACGGTCGGCACGACTACAATCCCGGCCCGGTCGTTCGATGCGTGGAATGGAAGAGCGGAAAGGTTCTTTGGTCCTCCCTCCCCATCAAGCCGGCCAACATCATGATGGCCGATGGGCAACTCCTCATCCTTTGCGAAACCGGCCAACTCATCCGGGCCCGGGCATCCATCTCGAAGTTTGAGGAAACCGGACGAGCCCAGATCCTCGGAACCACGGTCCGTGCCTATCCCGCCCTTGCCGACGGGATCTTCGTTGCGAGGGACAAGCAACAGATGGTTGCCATCGATCTTTCACCAGCAGACTGAGATGAGTTCCTTTCAAACACTCGCAGACCTGAAGTCCTTCTGCCTTGAGCGGCTTGCCAAGGCGGTTGGAAACCTTTCCGATCCCATGCGGACTCCCGTCCTTGGCAACGTCGGAGAGGAACAGGCCGAGCTACGGACCATCGTGCTCCGGGACGTCGACGTGGAGCAAGGCGCCCTCCTCGCCTACTCCGACTGGCGTGCCCCCAAGGTCAGGCAGCTGCTCAAGGCCCCCCAGGGCACCTGGCTCTTTTACGATCCATCTGATCAGACCCAGTTTCGGATCGGAACCCGGATCGAGATCCTTCATCGGAACGACTATACCTGCGAAGTCTGGAAGGAACTGCCCGAGTCCAACCGCGGCAACTACCTGACCACCCTACCCCCGGGAAGAATGCAGGCTGCGGATGTTTCCGTGGAGTACTCCGAAGAAATGAAGGACGGCTCCCAGTTCGCCATCCTCCGGGCCACCATCCACACGATTGAATCCCTTCAACTCGCCAAGGATGGAAACCATCAAAGATGGCTGGCTGACCTGGATCGAGGAAGCCTGCTGAGGCTGGTGCCTTGATTGGAGCTCAAGTCCTGAATAAGGAATGCAGGAAGGAAGGATTTTTCACTTTCATTGCTGCTTTGTGCTACCAGTTGCAATTCTCGAGATTGCTCACCATAAGTTGGAGTCCACTCTTCACAGGCTGTATGAAAACGGTAGGGCCCGGCGCTCCGCGCGGGCTTTTGCTGCGGACGGGGTAACAAGGCCGTTGGTGCGTTGGCAAACCCAACTCGGGCGCTCACGGAGTGATCGCCCTACCTGTTTTGGTGATGTACTCATGGCTTTGGTTATTGGGGGCGTCTCCCCCTCTTTTTTCGACTGGTTTTCACACAGCCTAGGAAGGCGGAACTCCGAAGGGTGTAAAGGTTTACAAAAAAAGGGGATGACCTGAGGCCATCCCCTCTTTCGAAAACTGATTCGGACCGTTTACTCAAAGGAGGCAGGAGCGGCCTTCTTTGCTCCCATTCCGGGGAGTTCCGGTGCCTGGACGAATTCCTTGGGCACACGACCAGTGAGGGTCTTGAGAAAGGCCACGATGGCGTCCACCTCTTCCTTGGGCAGATCCATGCCAAGCTGGTGCTGCCCCATCCTCTTGACGGCCTGTGCCAGCGAGGTGGAGGTTGCGTCGTGGAAATAAGGTCCGGTCTTGGCGATGTTGCGCAGGCTGGGGACCTTGAACTTCATCTTGTCCTCCTCCTTGCCGGTGATGGCAAAACGTCCTTGGTCCTTCTGGTTGGGCCACGCCTTCACCAGTCCGAGCTTCTGGTATTGATTCCCGCCAAGCAACGAGCCTCCATGGCAGGTGGCGCAACCCTTGGTCACGAAAAGTTCCAATCCCTTCTTCTCTTCCGGCTTGAGGGCATCATCCCTGCCTCCCACCCAGCGGTCAAACCGACCGGGGGTGACCAGGAGTCGCTCGAAGGCGCCAATGGCATCGCCAACGTGATCATAGGTGATGGGATCCTTGGCCTCCGGATAGGCGGCTGCAAACATCTCCTTGTAGCCATCGATCTTCTTGAGCTCGGAGACGCAGGCATCCGCGGAGGGCATGGCCATTTCCCCGGCGGCCAGAATCGGACCCTTGGCCTGTTCCTCGACGGTGCTGGCACGCCCATCCCAGAACTGGGCGACGTGGCCAAAGGCGTTGTAGACCGTCGGGGAGTTGCGTCCGACCTTGTGTCCCTCGAACCCGATGGAAAAATCGATCCCATCGACGCCATACTTGTTCAGGTCGTGGCAGGAATTGCAGGAGAGGTTGCGTTCCTTACTGATGCGGGTCTCGAAGAAAAGGGTACGCCCCAGTTTCACCTTGGCATCATCCACCGCACTGCGTGGCTGATCCCAGACCGGCCTCAAGGGCGGCTGAAAAAGGTCGCGGAACGAGGCTACCTCGTCATTTCCCATCACGGCAACGGTCGGCATCCATACGCCAACCACCAACAAGCTCATCCATTTGGTTCGATTCATTTTACGCTTTTCTCATTTCGCGGTGCTCGTTTAGCACAAAGCGCGGCAATCGCAAGGGAGGCAGGACCATTTTGCCAAGATAGGGTCAGTTTTCGGCGACTTCACTCAACCGCTGGTCCAGATCGTGGGCCAAAAGCGGATTGATGAGGTCGTCCAAGGCTCCTTCAACCACCTCGGGAAGGCTATAGAGCGTAAGCTCGATGCGGTGGTCGGTGACCCGGTTCTGGGGGAAGTTATAGGTCCGGATGCGCTCATTGCGCTCCCCCGTGCCGACCTGGGCCTTGCGCTGGGCGGCATATTTGGCCTGCTCCTCGGCGATTTTCTGATCGAGCAACCTGGAACGGAGGACCTTCATCGCCTTGTCCTTGTTCTTGATCTGCGAACGTTCGTCGGCACAGCGGACAATCATGCCCGTGGGCTTGTGGATGATCTGGACCGCTGAATCCGTCGTGTTCACTCCCTGCCCACCCGGACCTGAGGCCCTGCAGACCGAGATGTCGAGATCATCGGGCTTGATGGCAATGTCCACCTCCTCAGCCTCAGGCAGCACCGCCACCGTGGCCGTACTGGTATGGATCCTCCCGGATGCCTCAGTGACAGGGACACGCTGGACGCGATGGACTCCACTCTCGAACTTAAGCCTGCGGAAGACGTCGGTACCCTTGATGCCGAAGCAGATTTCACGGAAGCCACCGAGATCCGACGGACTGGAACTGAGGTCCTCCACCTTCCATCCCTGCGTTTCCGCATAGCGGGTGTACATCCGGTAGAGATCCGCCGCAAAGAGGGCGGACTCGGACCCACCGGCACCGGCACGGATTTCAAAGATGGTGTCCCTCGAATCGGTCGGATCCGGAGGCACAATGCCCCACTGGAGTTCCTGTGTGAGACGCTCCTCCTCCTTCTCAAGGCGCTCGATCTCGTCCCGGGCCATTTCCCCCATCTCGGAATCGGCGCCTTCCAGATCAAGCATCTCACGATTGTCGGCAAGCTCCGCGCGGGCCTTTCTCCAATCCGCGCCCTTGGCGACAAGGTCCTTGAGTCGGCTGTATTCCCGCGTGAGTTCCTGCGACCTCTTCTGGTCATCAAAGACCCCGGGATCGCTCAGGGCCGCCTCCACCTCGGAGAGGCGGCGGCCAAACTTCTCTACATGGGGCTCGAGATCCATGACTTCAGGAACAGGCGGGGACGGGAGTAACTTGAGGGGGACGAGTACAAAGAATTACGCCCGTCCGGAAACACAAAGTCCGGGCGAGCGTAATCTGGAGATCGCAATCTAGCGGCGCTTCTTCTTGGACTTGCGCTCCGCAGCTGCCTCTTGGGCGGCCTTGGTCTTGGCCAGACGCTGCTGGAACTTGTCCACGCGACCGGCGGTGTCCACGAAGGTCTGTTGACCGGTGTAGAAAGGATGAGACACGTTGCTGATACCCAGTGTGACCACGGGATACTCGTTGCCATCCTCCCACGTGGTGGTGCTGGAGGTACGAGCGCATGAGCGTGAAAGCCACTTCGCTCCGGAAGCGGAATCTTGGAAAACCACCAGGCGGTAGCTCTCTGGATGAATGCCTTGTTTCATATCAAAAGGGCGGGAAAAGTATCGCTTCAGCCACGGTAGACAAGCAAATTCTGATCAATTGTCCCCGTTTTTATTGTTGGTGGCACCGGGCGCCGGGTTTGCAGAAGGTTGAGGACCGACCTGATTGACCTCATCATTGGCCTGACGGGCGGCCTCAAGGGCCTTGCGTTCCTCCACGATCTCCTTCACGCCGGGCATTTTGAACTCCAGCTGCTCCAGCACCTGGGGATGGTATCCGGCCTCGGGCGTGAACATGTAGAGAATGGCTTCCTTCCTCAACTCCTCGAAGGGAGGAAGCTTGAGCTTCTCCTCCAGCCGCTCAATGTCGAACTGGTAATTGGTCTCGTAATACTTCTGCCAGATCTTTTTCGCCACTCCCTGGAAGCCAAGGAACTGGTCCTCGTCACCGATGGCAAGGTAGTAGAAGGCCTGGATCAGGTAGCTGATGATCAGGCTCTTGAAATCGTCCTGGCTGTTGGCACCCAGGTCCTCGGTGATGTATTCCACGATGAAGGCCTCGATGTCCTGATCACCACCCGGCAACCAGTCGGCGTAATACTGCTTTCCATACTTGAACCATTCGAGCGCCTCTTCCTTCTGGTTGTGAAGGTAAAGGTCACGGACAGCGCGCATGAGAAAGGTCCGATGGCCCTGCTCCAGTGCAAACTTGGCTTCCGGCTCGGCCGCCATCATGTCCTCATAGGCCTGGTTGGCCTTGGCGATGATGTGGATGTTGGGACCAAATTTCAGCGTCCTCGCAGCCTTGTTCTCGATCATCCGGCCACGACGGACCGCCATCAGCATGGACTGGAAGATGTGGCGCCTCAGGTTGATGACGTTGTCATAGCGGGCCTCCTTGATGCCGGCCGTGGCCCAGTAGATCGCGTGGGTCTCAGGAAGGCGCCATTCGAGGGGACCATATTTTTCATCCACCTCCTTCATGATCTCGGGATCCATCTTGTAGACCTCGCGAAGCCTGCGCGCCCTCTCTTTTTCCTCATCGGTGGTGGGATTGATCAGCGCGTCATAGTCGGGAGGGCGACCCTCACCGAGGAAGTGATGCCATTCGCCTCCCCACTGCACCTTGAAATACATGTGGGCGTCGTCGGAGTTGCCTCCGATCTTGTGCAGGAAGTAGCGGCTCAGCTCCTCATACAGGCCAGGGCGGTGCGGATTGATCTGGATTGCCTCGTCACGAAGGATCTCAACTCCACTTTTCACCCAGTGCCAGCGGGCATCCTCGCTCGGAAACTTGATGGAGACATTGTAGGCCATGTTCCATGCCTGGAATTTCCACACATCCACGTAGGTGGGCTGGAGCTTGGTGATCCAGTCCGCCAGCTGAATGAGCTCAAAATACTTGTCCTCCATCTGGAGCTTGGTGGCACGCATCCAGAGGATGTTGGAAATGATTCCGCGGAAGCCACCCAGGGCAACCGTGGTAAACGCCAGGGCGGGAGGCGCGTTCTCAAGGGGATCACGACGGCTCAGTTGCTTCTCCAGGCGGACCTCATTCAGTTTCCCCTGCATCCCGGAACTGACCAGCAACATGACCACGGCCAAAAGGGCCAGGGCCGGCTTGTAGAGCTTTTCCCTCTTCTCAAGCGTCATTCCTGGTTCTGGGCTGTGGCGAGTTCACGCCGGGTGAAAATATACATGCCCAATGCGGCAATGGCGCCCCCCATCACGATGACGATCTGGAACAGTGCCCTGAACAGGTCTCCCCAAGTGATGCTGCGTCCAGAGCTGAGTGAGTCAATCGGTGAAAACCCGAGCACGGCACTGAAGAGACCGACGATCACCTGGAACATCGGCAGGAAGAAAAGGTCCACGACCATCCTTACAAACATCGGCCCCTGGAAGGACGCCGGCAACAGGGTACCATCATCAAGCACCTCGGAGATCAGTCCGGTGGACATGCCGATGACAAGCAGGCTCAAGGACAGGAAGGAGGCGACCGGGAATGAAAGAAAGGTTCCTGCCGAAAGCCCGATGGCCGAAAGCAGCGAAAGCCAGAAAAGCAGAATTGCCAGCCCGCGCAGGAAGTTCAGGCGAAAGCCATACTGGTGAAAAAGGATCTGAATGCCCTCATCTGGCGGAAAGGAAAGGTCAAATTCACTGAGATTCTGGATCTGCACGGCAACCCTTCCGCTCTCGTCGAGCAGGTTGGCAGGCAGTGGCACGATGGTGGCACGCTCACCAGGGAGGACGATCTCAAGCCGGCTGCTGTTGGTTGACGCGGAATTCCCCACCACCAGTCCGATCGGGTAACGGTTGTTGAGGTCCTTCCTGGATGGATTGAACTTGAGCTGAAGCTGCAGTGCCTTGTCCTTCACGTCATCCGCCATGCTGCTCATGTTGACCTGATAAACCTTGGCGGAATAGGCGGGCACCATCTGTTCGTAGGCCTCGACATACTTCCTGACCTCCTCCATGGCCGTCTCCTTGGGAAGCGCCGCAAAGTCCTCATTGTTCTTTGCCCTTTCCTTGTAGACCTCCTCGACCAACTTGTCGTTGTCCTCGATCTCACGAGCGGCAACACCACGCCCGACCAGTAGTTCATTGTGAAGCACCGCCTTCTGTTCCTCGGTCAGCTTCCCGGCCCTCCAGCTGATGAGTCCGAAAAGGATGGTACCGCAGACCGTCAGCATGGTGAAATTGATGAAGAAGATACCGACCCACTTGCCCAGCCAGATCTTCCAGCGGGGCACCGGCTTCACCACCAGCATCTGTATGCTGCAGTCATCGATGTCACGCGACAGCACGCCGCAGCTCATCCAGAGGGTGGAGGCCCCCAGCAGCACAAAGACGGCGCTCAGTGTGTAGGTGATGAGGATCTGCAGGAGCCCTTCCGCCGTGCCGTCATGCTTGATCAGGATCGGCAGCAACGAAACGATCAGAAGAAGCGACACCGCCATGACAATGAAGAACCTGTAGCGCACGGCGGCGCGCAGGGTCAGTCCGGCAATGGCAAGGATGCTCTTCATACGACTTCAGTGCAGGGTGACTTCCCTACTTCCCTACTTCCCTTCCTCATCCTTCTTCTCTCCCCCAAGCAACGAGGACAGTTTCTCATCGGCCTCAGAAAGATCCTCCTCCGACTTTCCGGATTCCTTTGTCGCTTCCGTGGACAGCGCGGGTGCCGCCGATACCGAAGCGAGGGCATCCAACCTGGCATGATCCACCGTGGGAGCCTCAGGCTCACTCGGTTTGGCCTTCGCAGCGGCAAGCGGATCGTGCCCCTTCTCGCGGGTCAGGCGATCCAACACCTTGTCGGACTGGTTTGCCTCCTTGGAGGCAGTGCCGTCTCCCCTGAGGTAGGCTGCCACCTCACTGCCGGAGGTCGCGCCGGAGGTCTCCTCGGTTTCGCGGGCCTGGCGGACCACGTTGAGGAAGTAGCTCTCCAGATTCTGGGTGGGATTGTCGAGGCGCACCGTTCCATCGCCAATGTCGGCCCGGATGATCTCGAGGACCTTTTCCGTGGTCGCCTTGGGCAGTACGGGCGTGGTGATCTGCAGGGTGTCAGGCTCCTTGAGAAGCTCCTTGAGGGTTCCCATGGCGCGCACCTGCCCACCGTAGTAGATGACGACGCGGTCACAGACATCCTCCACATCCGCGAGAAGGTGACTGCTGAGAATCACGGTCTTGCCACGCTTTGCCAGTGCCAGCACCAGGTCCTTGATCTCGCGGCAGCCAATCGGGTCCATGCCCGAGGTCGGCTCGTCGAGGATGACCAGGTCCGGATCATTGATCAGTGCCTGAGCCAGACCGATACGGCGCTGCATGCCCTTGGAGAACTCCCCAACCATGCGGTTGGTGGCGTTCTTCAGACCCACCATCTCGATGAGCTGCTCGATGCGGCGCTCCCGGTCCTTGTTCTCCAGCTGAAAGAGACTGCCGAAGAACTTGAGGGTCTCCTCGGAGCTCAGATAACGATAAAGGTAGGATTCCTCAGGAAGGTAACCGATCCGGGACTTCGTGCCGACGTGCCTGGGTGACTTTCCGAAGACCTCGATGTGACCCTTGGTCGGGTAAAGCAGTCCAAGCAGCATCTTGATGGTCGTCGACTTGCCGGAGCCATTCGGCCCGAGCAGTCCGAGAACCTCACCACGGCGCACCTCGAAGTTGACGTTGTTGACAGCCTTGGCCTTGGGGCGTCCCCAGAAGTCCTTGAAGACCTTGGTCAGGCCACGGACGGCCACCACCACATCTTCATCCGACGAGCGGCTGGCGGCGGCGGCTTCGGGTTCCTTGTCACTTATCTGGTCGAGGACCGTGCTCATGATGTTTCAGCTTTCTATGCGGGATTCGGGGCCATTTCAGGCGTTCCCTGAGGGGTGTCCTGACCGCCCTTGTTCTCGGGTTCCTTCATGAAGGGCTCCAACTCCTCACCCTGGCGGACCAGGCGTGCGCTGTTGAAGACCACCATCAGTGAGCCGGCATTGTGCATGATGGCGGCAACGATCGGATTCACGAATCCAAGCGCCGCAAGCAGCAGGCCGCCGACGATGAAGAAGACTCCGAAGAGGAAGTTCTGGTTGATGACCGCACGGGTCATCCTTGAAAGGCGGACGAGGAACGGCAGACGACGAAGGTCGCTGTTCATCAATGCAATGGTCGCACTGTGGATGGCGACGTCACTGCCGGCAGCACCCATGGCGATGCCGATGTCACCCGCGGCCAGGGCCGGGGCGTCATTCACGCCGTCACCCACGACCGCCACGCGGTAGCCACGCTTCTTGAGCTTCTCCACGTTCTGCACCTTGTGCTGGGGAAGACACTCCGCCATGACCTCCTCGATGCCGATCTCGGCACCAACGCGATCCGCAACCGGAGTCAGATCACCCGAGACAATCGCCATGCGGCGCACACCCGCCTCGGAAAGATCCGCAATGGATTCCTTCGCCTCCTTGCGGGTTTCATCCTGAAGTCCGATCCATCCGATGAACTGCCCATCAACGGCTACGTAGAGGCGACTGACGCCTGCCTCATCCTCCTGCTGCACCTTCTGCTTGAAGGTGTCGGCGATGTTGTTGTCCAGCAGCCACTGGGCACGACCCACCACCACCTTCTGGCCGTCGACCGTGGCATGAATGCCCCGCCCGGCCGTTTCCTTGAAATCCTCGGGCTCCACCAGAGGAAGCGAAGCCTCCTGGGCGATGTCCTGAAGTGCACGTGCGGTCGGATGGTTGCTGTATTTTTCAGCGGAGGCAGCCAGCTTGAGCAATCTGGCAGGCTGGACACCATCCACAGGGGAAAGTCGTGATACCGCCAGTTTGCCGGTGGTCAGGGTGCCGGTCTTGTCAAAGACGAAGGCGTTGATCTTTGCAGCAGCCTCGATGTCGCTCACATTCTTGATGAGAATGCCCAGACGGGCGGCAGCCGAAAGGGCGGCCACCATCGCGGAAGGCGTCGCGAGGATGAAGGCACAGGGACAGGATACAATCATCACGGCCACGACACGCTGGATGCGGTCATCCAGGGTCAGGTGCCCGGTGAAGGCCCAGACGATGGCACTGATCACCAGCACGAGCGGGGTGTAGTAGCTCATGTACTGGTCAATGATCCGCATGATGGGAAGCTTGGTCTTTTCCGCAGCCAGGATCAGTTCGCGGACACGTCCGATGGTCGTGTCGGTACCGGCGCGGGTAATCTCGATTTCAAGGACACCCGTCAGGTTCTGGGTGCCTGCAAAAACATCCTCGCCCGCCCCCTTGTCCACAGGCAGCGACTCACCTGTGATGTTCGCCTGGTTGATGGAACCCTCACCCGAGATGATGCGTCCATCAGCCGGGACGTTGTCACCGGGGCGAACACGGATGCGGTCACCGATCTTGAGTTCCGAGGCGGCAACCTCCTCCTCGCCATCGGCAAGGATGCGGCGCGCCTTCGTGGGAGTCAGCTTGATGAGGGATTCAATGGAGGCCCGGGCACCATCAGCAGTGCGGGACTCAATGATCTCACCCAGCAGCATGAAGAAGGAGACGATACCGGCGGTCTTGTAGTCACCTGAGGCAAAGGCGGCCGAGATGGCGATGGCCACCAGCTCGTTCACGGTCATGTGCCCCTTGGAAAGATCCTTCCATGCCGTCAGCATGATGGGATAACCCAGGATCACGGCACCCACGGCGGCACTGAACGCGGCCACCTGTTCACCACCCTCGACGAGCCATTCCACGAGGAAGGAGTTCACGACGAAAATGACACCGATCAGGGTCTGGGTGAGCTTTACCGGGATGTGCTCATGATCATGCCCGCAGCTGGAGCAGCCCTCCTCATCATGATCGTGGTCATGATGGTGGTGATCATGGTCATGGTGGTGATGGTCATGATCGTGGTCATGATGCCCATCGCCCTTGTTGGAAAGCAGTGAGGTTACCTGCATGATTCTGTCCTTCGTTGGTAGGTGACTAAAACTGGCTCTAAAATACTCGGTTCTCCATGGGCATTTGCGCCCATCGTATCCCTACTGATTCATCTTCCCGCGTTTGCGCGGCTCCGGCGTCATCAGGATCCGAAGCTCGCGCTCCTTGCCGTCCGGACGGGTGGGAAGGTAAAACTTGTCCTGCGCATTGGTCAGCACCCGGTGCAGTGACGCGATCTTCAGGCGCTGTTCAAAAAGTTCCGGGTTGCGCTCGTAGTATGGAAGCTGGTCCTTGAAGTAGGAAGCCTCCGCTGCAACGGCCTGAACCACCTCGTTGCTTCTCGAGATGGAGGCCAGCACCACTGAGTTGGAACGCCCCTTCGCATCCTCGACAGCCGAGGTAAGGTAACTCCGGGCTTGGGAGATTCCCTGCGCGCTCAGCTGCTCGGAGTTGAGCACATCATCAAATCTCGGCTTCACATACATGGGAGCCCGCGCATCCACGACCATAAGCTCCGGCTTGATTCCAAGCTCGGTATCGATGATCTGCTTCTCGAAGCGGTTCTTGACCGATTCCTGAAAGGCCGGACGCTGCTTGTAGATCGCATCTTCCGCGGTAAACCGGGCCGAAGCGTAGAAGATCGCATTATCCAGGAGATTCTCAACCACGTTGGTACTGTTGCGGAAGGCGAGGACGTAACGGACCGGATCAGAGATGCGGTACTTGAGGGTCGCCCTAACGTGGATGATGTTGAGATCGGAGGTTAGCGTGTAGCCATGCGCACCGGGAGGAATGATGTCCGCGGCATTCGGATCATCCCCGGCGGCCAGCTGCTCATCAGTGAAATTCAACCAGCCCTTGGTCGACCTTGCAGAGCGGCTCTCGCCAACCGGAATGCGGACGACCTCGTCGATGGGATAAGGGAAGGCCCAGTGCAGTCCGGGACGCTTCACCTGGTCGGCACCCGAGCCCACCGGCTTTCCAAAGCGCAGGATGATGGCAACCTCATTGGGTTCCACCGTCTTCACGCAGGAGAAAAGGAATCCGGCAACCAGGACACCCACCAGAATCTTGACGAAGAAGAAGCTGGAGCTGAGTGCCTCGGAAAGGGCACGGGTGTTGGAATCCTCCAGCACCTCGCGGGAGACTTCGGTCTCACCCTCGGGTTCCTCCTTCTCCTTCCTTTGAACCCCAAGCTGCGCGAGGGCGTCCTCCGGCGAAGGCGAACCGCTTCCACCTCCCTGCCCTTCCGGGGTCCCGGTGGAGGAGGACTCCTCTTCGGGCTCTTCGGGATGATTGTGTTTTTCGTCGCTCATGACTTTCTACAAAATTGGCTTACTTGTCTTTCCTGCTGCCGGAACCCTGAAGTAGGTTCAAGGGCTCCGCACCTTCGTCGAGAATCAGCGTGGCCCGCTCTGCGAGGGCATCCTCGAGTGCGTTCAGCCGAAGGATCAGGATGGCCAGCTCGGGATTCTCCTCGAAAACCTTGTAACTCTTGGCCGCCTCGGCATCCGCCTTGCCCTCGATCAGCCGGGCCTCGGCCTCGGCCTTGGCAAGGATCTCCTGGCTCAGGCGATCCGCCTCGGCACGGATCTCACTGGCGCGACGATCACCCTCGGCACGGATCTTCTCCATGAGGCTCTGGCGCTCCTGGATCATGCGCTCGAACACCGCCTGTGTGGTGCTTTCCGGCAGGCCAAGCTGCTTGACACCAAGCATCACGATCTCGATGCCATATTCCTCCACGGCCGATTGCGAGATCATGGTCTTCATCTCGTTCTCGATCTGGTCGAAACGCAGCGACTCTTCATCCGCGGAAACCAGCGCACTCAGCGGATACTGGCCGAGAACGCTGTTCTTGGCGTTGCGGATGAGGTTCTCCAGGGCGCTCTCGGCGTCCTTGTCGTTGCCGTCCTCAAAGCGCTCGAGGTAGACCTTGGGATCGTGGATCTTCCAGCCGATGTAGATCGTCGCCAGGATGCTGAACCCGTCCTCGGTCTGGGTCTGTTCCAGCTTGCGGTCCATGGCGCGGATCCGGTTGTCGAACTTGTAGACCTTCTGCAGAGGCCAGGGCAGCCGGAAGTTGAAACCGGGATCGGTGATCGTCTTGTGGTGGCGTCCCAGCTGCGTCACGATCGCAATGTCCGTCGTGCGCACCTGGAAGGTGAGCAGGAGAAACAGAAAGATCACAGCGAGGATTCCCGCCGTAACCAGGGTCAGTGGATTCTTCTTATTCATGGTCTGCTAAAAATGGATTTCTCTTGATGAAGTCGTCTGCCTACTTGCGCTTTTCGGCCTCTTCGCGGGCCTTCTTCTCGGCCGGGGTCTCAACATTGATCCCGAGGAGTCCCTGGTCGATTTTCTCTTCCAGGTTCATCACGATGGTGTCGTCGGTGTTCCCAGCGGTAATGATGTACTTCCGGGTTCCCTTCATGGCCTCGGCCAGGGTCTTCAGGTGGGTGCGTTCCTTGAAGACGTTCGGGGACGCGGTATAGGCGGCAATCTGGTTCGTGAACCGTGAGGCCAGCGAGGCGGATTCCGCCATCACTCGGAATTTGTAGGCCCTGGCCTCCTCGATGGTCCTGTTGGCGTTCGCATGGGCTCGGGGAACCTCGCGGTGACGGTGGGCCATCGCCTGCAGGATCCTTGTCTCCTTGGCCTGCAGGGCACTGTTGATCGCCTCGTAGGAGGAAGCCACGCCGCCGTCCTCACCACCCCCGATCGGGGGATGGACATCCTGGAGTCCGACGAACACGACCTTCACGCCAAGCTTGGCATTGTCCGCCTCCTTCTGGATCCGCTGCTTGAGTTCCTCGGCCGTCCTGGAACGCCCGGACGACATCACCTCATCCACATCGATATTCACGAAGCGACGAACGGTCTCGCGGTAGGCGATCTCCTCCAGCAGCTTGGCACCATCGGCATGGTTGTAGGCCCAGTCCCTGAGGTTGTTGATGACGAAGTGGACCGGGATGCTGACCGTCAGCAGGTTGACTGGAACCCGCTTGGTCTGCTCTCCGCTTTCCGAGTCCTGGCTTTCCGTCAGTTCGGCGTTGGCAACCAGCATGTGGAACTCCTCCTCATAATGCTTCTGTGTCCAAAGCAGCAAACGTGAGGCATGTTCCTCATCCTCGGGAATGAACCCGACACTGATCTTCTGGAGTTCCTTTGGGTTGTAGCGGTAGATCTTGTCGATCGGCCAGGGAAGCTTGAAATGAAAACCCGGTTCCAGGACGGCATCTCCAACCGGCTTGCCCGCCCTTTCCAAGAGTGCCTGCTCATGAGGCCGGACGATGACAAACATGCTGGAGACAAAGAGGGCTCCCAGCTGGAGCAGCACGATCCAGATGAAGGCGCGCTCCAGGAAGCGGTAGAACCAGGTCTCGGAAACCTTGAAGCCGAACTGGTAGTCGAGAGCCTGCGAAACGGTGGAGATGATTCCTCCAGGCTGCCCCAGCAGTCCAACCAGCCGGCTTTCGTAGAGCAGGCGGGCCCGCTGACCCTTCACCCTTGGTCGATAGATCTCAAAAATCAGTCCAATGGCCAGCTCAATGGCCGCAAAGACGAGAAT
>Ga0181582_10001838_pt1 | contig 16788 bp, 13 predicted proteins | sample 071ome_32_FD_132438 | JGI IMG/M metagenome (GOLD analysis project Ga0181582, IMG submission 132438) | Coastal salt marsh microbial communities from the Groves Creek Marsh, Skidaway Island, Georgia - 071405AT metaG (megahit assembly) | ecosystem: Environmental > Aquatic > Marine > Intertidal...
ACTGGATTTCCTCCAGTTCAATGGCCATACTTTGCATGGCTTTAGCGGTTTCTTCATTGAGGTCCTGATTCAGCAAATGATTTCCCAGCGAACGGCCGATAAGGTATTCCAGAGACAGATAATGTGCATGACGTACTCCGGGCTTAAGCGATTCGATCCAGGTGTTACGCCAGTCCGACATCAGACGGTCACGAATGGTATATGACAGTGACTCGTACAAATAAAAGTTATTACAACCGAGAAAACGTCCCAGGTGATAATCCAGATAGCGCAGAAAATCACGCGACAGGGTTTTATTGTCGGTCGGTAGTTTTTGCATGGTGGGTAACATGCAGATTTCAGAACGTGTCTTGTTATCCATGGGTCATTGCTCCATAAAGTTGCAGATAATCAGCAGCACTTTGTTGCCAACCGGTTTCCAGTTGCATGCCGTTTTTAACAATATTTGACCAGGTCTCTGCCTGTTTGTGAGTGTTGATGGCCCGGGATATTGCACGGCTAAGATCTTCAGAATCGGCATGTTCAAAAACAAAGCCGGTTGCTGAATGATTTGCCAGTGTCTTTTCATTGGTATCTGTTACGGTGTCGGCGAGGCCGCCGGTATTGCGCACAATCGGTGGCGTACCATAACGTAAACTGTATAGTTGGTTTAGACCGCATGGTTCATAGCGTGACGGCATAACAAACATGTCACTGCCGGCTTCAAGTAAATGTGCGAGCTCTTCCGAGTAGCCTATCCAGCAAAAAACCTGTTCAGGGTATTTAACAGCGATCGATTTAAGCCGCGCTTCGAGTTCTTTGTCACCGCTGCCGATCACCGCAAATAAGACTTTTTCTTTGCTCAGTGTTTCTTCGATCGAATCGAGTAACAGGTCAATGCCCTTCTGAAATGCCATGCGACCGACAAAACCAATCAATGGCAGTTTGCCGGCAAGGACTTTGTCATTGGCGCCGAGTTTTTGTAAAAGTGCTTTACGGTTTTTCTGTTTGGCGGATTTCAGGGATTTGTTGACGGTATAGTTGGCTACCAACAGTTTGTCTGTAGACGGGTCCCATATATTGCTGTCTATACCGTTAATAATGCCGGAAAGTTTGTCTTTGTTGGCATTAAGTATATCGGCATAACCATAGCCATATTCAGAAGTGCAGATTTCTTCTGCATAACGCGGACTGACGGTTGTGATGTGATCAGCAAACACAATGCCGGCCTTGATCATTGAAAAACGGCCGTAAAACTCGCCATGTTCCATAGACCACCAGTGTGGCGGCAAATGCATAGCCTGAAAAGTACCGTAATCAAACTGACAGTCATAGGCCAGATTGTGAATCGTGAAAATGCTTTTCGGAGCATTGTGCTCAAAAGTCAGATAAGCTGGAACCAGCCCGGTCTGCCAGTCATTGGCATGCACAATGTCGGCGCGCCAACCGGTTTTCAAAGCGTCACAGGCTAACAGGGCGGCGGCATGACTAAACTGGTTAAAACGTTGTGCATTATCCGGCCAGTCATAGCCATCCGGGTGGGTATAAGGACTGCCTGAACGATCAAACAGGTTAGGGTGGTCAATTAGCCAGACCGGCATCGGATATTCCGGGTGCTCGGCCTGCAGAATGCGCACCTCCTGGCCCAGACCGGTATCCAGCCAGCCAAGAATTTGCAGATTGCTGACGGTTTTTAATGCACTCCGATAAGCCGGCAGTACCAGACGTACATCAGCGCCGGCGTGGTGCAGGGCGACCGGCAGGCTATGTGATACATCACCGAGTCCACCGGTTTTGGCTAGCGGGTAAGCTTCGCTGCTGACAAAAAGTACCTTCACTAGCTTCCGCTCCAGCTAAGTAGCAAACCCCCCAGAGGCGGCAGGGTCAAGCTGATAGAGTGATTAAATCCCATCAGCGGCTTTTCTTCGGTATGGAGTACACCGCTGTTACCACAATTACTGCCGCTATAGAGTTCACTGTCAGTATTGAGAATTTCCAGGTATTGACCGGCATCGGGGACACCAATACAGTAATTTTCACGTACCACAGGCGTAAAATTAAGTACACAGACCAGGTGCTGCTCTCCATCCTGACGTAAAAAGGCAATCACAGATTGTTCGTCATCTTCGCAATTGATCCAACTGAACCCCTCGGCATCAAAATCATGTCGATGCAATGCCGACATTGATTTATAGCGGCTGTTCAAATCACGTATCAGATGCTGAATGCCGATATGATTCTGGTGCTGAAGCAATGCCCAGTCAATAGGTTTGGATTCAGACCATTCCACCCATTGGCCAAATTCACCACCCATGAACATGAGTTTTTTACCCGGGTGCATAAATTGCCAGAAATAAAGTAGGCGCAGATTGGCGAATTTCTGCCAGTGATCTCCGGGCATTTTGGATAACAGGCTTTGTTTAAGGTGCACGACTTCATCATGGGATAAAGGCAGTACGAAGTTTTCACTGTAAGCATAGAGCTGGCTGAACGTCAGATTGTGATGGTGAAAACGACGATGTATCGGATCCATTTCCATATAGCTGAGCGTGTCATTCATCCAGCCCATGTTCCATTTCATGCTGAAACCCAGGCCGCCAATATCAACAGGACGTGAAACCATAGGCCAGGCGGTGGATTCTTCAGCAATCGTCAATGCTCCGGGGAAACGATGATGGATAACCGCATTCATTTCCCGCATGAAATCAATCGCATCGAGGTTTTCACGACCGCCATATTCATTAGGCAACCATTCGCCGTCGTTACGTGAATAATCCAGATACAGCATGGAAGCGACAGCATCGACACGCAGACCGTCGATATGAAATTCCTCCAGCCAGTAAACGGCATTCGCCAGAAGAAAGTTGCGCACTTCATTGCGACCATAGTCAAAAATGTAGGTACCCCAGTCTTTGTGTTCACCGCGACGCGGGTCAGCATGTTCATAAAGAGCTTCGCCGGTAAAGCGGCCCAGTGCAAATTCATCTTTGGGGAAATGACCGGGAACCCAATCAAGAATCACACCAATGTCGTTCTGGTGGCAAAGGTCGATCAGATAGCGCAGGTCATCAGGTGTGCCAAAGCGTGCCGTAGGTGCAAAATAGCCGGACACCTGATACCCCCAGGATTCATCCAAAGGATGTTCCATGACCGGCATCAGTTCGATATGGGTATAGCCAAGATCGCAGACGTAATTCACCAATTCGTTGGCTATTGAGCGAAAATTCATAAAGCCATTATCGGCATGGCGACGCCATGAACCCGGGTGCAGTTCATAGATACTCAGAGGCTGATGCTGCCAGTCCCAGCTTTTGCGAACATTCATCCACTGCTCATCGAGCCATTGAAACTGGCCTTCAGCAGCAATTTTTGATGCTGTGTCAGGGCGCATTGTCATTTGTTGAGCATAAGGGTCGCTTTTGAGCACGACATGGCCATGCGGGTTGTGGATTTCAAATTTGTATAAATCGTTGGCACTAAGGCCGGGAATGAATAATTCCCAGACGCCGGAATGACCACGGTTTCGCATCGGGTGGCGCAAGCCGTTCCAGCCGTTAAAGTCGCCGACCACACTGACACGTTTGACGTTAGGTACCCAGACAGCAAAAACACAACCTTCAACGCCATCAATCTGTTGCAAATGAGCGCCTAAAATCTGGTAGATATGATGGTGGCGACCCTCACCAAACAGGTGCAGATCCATATCGCTCAGGATGGGACCAAAACTGTAGGGTGAAACAGCGCTATGCCAGTCATTGCTGGTCTTTTCCTGCCAGCGCAATACATAATGCTCTGGCAAATTGGTCAATGAAACATTTTCTGCCTGCAATTCAAACAGGTCTGAATCCGGAATGCGTTGCATTGCGCCCAAACCAATAATTTCAACCTGTTCGGCTGATGGCATATAGGCTCGAATCACCTGATGATTATTGTCCAGCGTGTGACGACCCAGCACTGCAAAGGGGTCATGATGTGTTCCCTGCTGCAGCATATTGATATCGTTAGATAATTTAATTGACATGCAGCCTTCCGGAGTTTTGTATAAGTTGATGCACACTGGCACAGGTATCCTGTCCCATCCATTCCCAGTCAAACCACCATTGCCAGTTGCCTTCGATTTCGCCGGGCACATTCATGCGCGCTTCACTGCCAAGTTGCAGTAAATCCTGCAAGGGCACAATGGCGGTATTGGCCTCGCTTTCAAAAGCCGCCTGGGTCAGCGCTCTGGCGATGTCATCACGCGGTGGCATGTTGAGCACTTCAAAAACAAACTTTTTTTCATGCTCCTGCAGGGTCTCAAACCAGCCGACGGTGGTGTTGTTATCATGCGTGCCGGTATAAACCACCTGTCGTGCAGGAATGTTTTTCGGTTTATGCGGGTTATCATCGAAACCATCGAAGGCAAACTGCAGTACTGACATGCCGGGTAGCTCGAATTTTTCACGCAGAGCAATGACTTCGGGTGTGATCAGTCCAAGGTCTTCGGCAACAAGATGCATATCTGGAAATTCAAGCGCAAGTTTTTCCAGGAGTTTTTCACCGTTGACTTTGTGCCATTCACCATTGATGGCGGTTTCACTCGAGGCCGGTATCATCCATACCGCTTGCATGCCGCGAAAATGATCAATGCGCACGATATCGAATTGGGAAGCCATATGCCCCATCCGTTTTAACCACCAGCCGAAACCGGAATCCTGCATGGCATCCCAGTCATATTGAGGGTTGCCCCAACGCTGGCCGGTTTCGGAAAAATAATCGGGTGGTACACCGGCAATATAAGTAGGCTGCAGGTTTTCATCGAGTAAAAACTGATCGGAATTAGCCCAGACATCGGCACTATCTAAAGCGACAAAAATCGGTAAATCACCAAACAGATAAATATCGCGTTCATGTGCCAGTTGACGAATTTCCTGCCAGCGACGATGTAATTGAAACTGCTGCCAGACAATTTCTTCAATGGCGGACCGATGTTCATCGGAAAAACGTTTGAGCTGCTCCGGGTCGCGTTCACGAAAGGGCGCCGGCCATTCATGCCAGGGTTTATCGGCAAAGGTCTGTTTGAGAATCTGAAACAGTGCAAAGTCGGCCAGCCAGTGATTCTGTTGAGCGCAGAAAGCATCTACTGCCGGTATATCCAGATCAGTCTTGTGAGGATAGTGTTCCAGTAAACCCGGGTTCAAAGCAAAAGCCGAGCAACTTTGATAGGGCGAGCCGGTCTGGTCAGGAATGCCCAGCGGCAACATCTGCCAGATGGACAGACCGCATCGTTGCATCCAGTCGAGCCATTTTTCGGCATCATCATCCAGCAACCCCGAGGGCAGGGATGTGGGATGAAGTAATACGCCGGCTCGTCGCTGCGCCAAAGGATTAATGCTCATGGCCACGCCTCATGGTGCCGCCATTATCAGCATTGCCACCACCAACAGAAACCGGATGATTCAGTTTTTCCGGTTGCGGTAATTTCAAAATGTCATACAAACGTGCCAGCTGTAGCCTGTAAAGCTGATCAAAATCCCGCACACTGTCACCCGGGTTGTAGTCACCAAACCACCAGAACCAGTCGGATCCTTCACAGATAGCCAACTGTAAAAGGGCCTGTTGTTGGTCAGTTTTGCTGAGTTTTGCAATATTGGCATCGTAGGCCTGTTTGGCTTCGACCAACAAATCCCAGCCGAGGTTTTTGTCGACTTCACCGATCCAGGTGGAAAAGGAACCGTAGACCCAGCTGCCGGCACAAAGTCTGGGCAGTGTCACAGTCGGGCAGCTGTGGCAGACTTCACTATAGGTGAGCGGTTGAATTTTATCGTTGTTGGTCAATCCCTGGTAAAGCGCCTGTAAAAAATGCCAGGCATTATCCGGGTAGTATTCCCAGGCATTTTCACCATCAAGAATGACGCTGGCAACGTGATCTGCCGCATCATCACCGGTAAAAGCGGCAATATTGTTCAAGTGATTGACAAAATCAGCAGCAGCGTCGCTGGCATTCCATGATTGATATTCGAAACCAATCATGTCCGATAGTCCATCATCCCGGAAAAACATCCGGGTAGTACAGTCCGGCAGTTGATTGCAACTGAACAGACGTTTGCGGGTGGCAGGATCGTGAGTGTCGATTTCAGATAGATAGGTACTGTTATGCCAGACACCTTCGCCTGATGCCGTCCACAAAATATCATGTTTCTGCAATAGTCTGACCGCTGCTTCACTGACAGCGCCTTCGGACAGCCATACGCCTTTGGGTTTACAGCCGAAAGCTTTTTGGAAAATCTTAATGCCATATTCCATGTGCCAGTCTGCACGTGCCATACCATCAGGGTAAAGTTCATAGGCGGGAACCGGGGCTTCCGGTAGCGTATCTTTCATGCTGGCAAAATCAATCAACAGCGGCATGATAGGATGCGCATAGGGTGTCATGGACAACTCAACCTGACCGCTATCGGATAATGTTTTGTAACGGGGTAACAATTCGTTGAATGTGTCGGCAAACAGACTGATCAAATCACGTCGTTGCTTTGCGCTGAAATGACTGCCCTGTTTGATCAGAGATTGCACCAGCTCGTTCTGACGAAGACTGTAACCTAACCAGGCAATGTGATACCAGGTCAGCAGATCAACAAAAAACTGATTGCTGAACCAGTTCAGGGCAGGTTCATTAATTTTGTTTTGATCGCCATCGAGAATCACCATATCCACCATTTTCCGGTATGTCGGAAATGGATTGATCATTTGCGTTGCATTGGCTTTAAGACAGGCGCGAACCAGTTCCAGTCGCTTATCGGGGCAGTCCGGTATTTCCAGAGCACCGCTGAGATGAGCTAGCAGTGGATCGTAAAAAGGCTGATCTTTATCGAGCCAGCTTTGGCATTGATCGGCGTAGTCCTGAATCTGTTCGATCAAAACCGGCGTAAAATTGACCACGCATTTCATTGCCGGATGCATTTCCAGATGACTGGCCATGTCGGTGTAATCTTTCAACGCATGCAGATAAACCCAGGGTAAACGATAATTACCGTCAATCGATTCCCGGTACCAGGGCTGGTGCATATGCCAGCAAAGAATAATATTGAGTTTGTCAGACATAAGGGTTCAGAAAATTGATTAATCGCGCTCGAAATGCAGTCGCTGATTCATCTGTCCCGGAGTAACCAGCACGATGCCTTCTTCAGTGACCAGAAAACGTTCACGATCTTTTTCGATATCTATACCGATTTCAAAGTTATCAGGGATCACAGTGCCTTTGTCGATCACGCAATTCTGGATTTTACAGTTCTTGCCGATATGAATTTTAGGCAGGATGACACTGTTTTTAACGTAGGTGCCGGTTTCAATGTGGGTGTTGAAAAAAATCACAGAGCGTTTGATTTTTGCGCCGGCGATAATACAGCCGCCGGCAACCAGAGAGTCAATGGCCTGGCCACGTCGACCTTCATCATCGAAAGTGAATTTGGCCGGTGGACTCTGTGTCTGGTAGGTCCAGATTGGCCAGTCCCGATTGTAAAGATTGAGTTCCGGCTCGATATCACAAAGTTCGATATTGGCTTTCCAGTATGAGTAAAGCGTGCCGACATCGCGCCAATAGGCGGCTTCACCTTTACCATTCAAATAAGGATAAGCAAAGGCATGAGCGTTTTCGATGCTTTGCGGAATAATGTTTTTGCCAAAATCATGATCCGAGTCGGGATCTTCGGCATCTTCAATCAGTGCCTTGGTCAGAAATCCCATTGAGAAAATGTAAATGCCCATAGAGGCCAAAGCGACATCATCGCGGCCGGGCATCGGTTCAGGGTTTTGCGGTTTTTCGCTAAAACGGGTAATGCGTAAGTCTTCATCGACGGACATAACGCCAAATTCACTGGCTTCTGCGAGCGGCACCTCAATACAGCCGACAGTCAATTCAGCATTATTGTCTACATGCTGCTGCAGCATTTTGGAGTAATCCATTGTGTAGATGTGATCACCACCAAGAATAATCACATAATCCGGTTCGTGCCGGTAAATGATATCCAGATTTTGATAAATGGCGTCTGCGGTGCCCTGATACCAGCTACGCTTGAGTCGCTGCTGGGCGGGAATAATCTCGACAAACTCGCCGATTTCTGCGCGTAGAAAACTCCATGCACGTTGCAGGTGGCGAATCAGTGAGTGAGATTTGTATTGGGTTAACACACCGATGCGACGCAAACCGGAATTAATGCAGTTGGACAGCGCGAAGTCAATAATCCGGTATTTGCCGCCAAAAGGCACAGCCGGTTTGGCGCGCCATTTGGTCAGGTTTTTCAGCCGGGAGCCTTCGCCGCCGGCGAGAATTAAGGCCAGGGTACGCTGGGTAAGAGCATTGGCGGCCTGCGGTTCAACATAGTATTTGTAAAGCTTGAGCTGTTGTTTCGAGGTGGTCATCTCAACTTCCGATTGTAAGTGACGGGAGAAACAGTCTTAAAGCAGACGACTGAACATAGGTAATGAGGTTACACTATGTTCACAGTAATTAAATGACTTGAGACAAATTTTTTTTGTCTCGACCACTTTGACGGATGAATTGATGACAGTTGTAAATACCTCGTCTGAATGGCAGGCACTTGAAGCACATTTTGAAAGCACCAGAGATCAGCACATGCGGGATCTTTTCGCTGATGATTCACAGCGTTTTGAGCGGTTTTCCCTGCAACTTAATGACATTCTTTTTGATTTCAGCAAAAACCGCATAGACCCGCCGGGTTTTGACCTGCTGATCGATCTGGCAAAGGCTGCCGGTGTTGAGCAGTGGCGTGAGCGACTGTTCTCCGGGGAAGCTATCAATCACACCGAAAACCGCGCCGTTATGCATGCCGCGCTGCGCAATTACAGTGGCAAACCGATGTATGCCGATGGTGAAGATGTTTCAACGGAAGTGCGTGAAGAACTCGAGCGTGTCAAAGCGCTGGCTGAGAGAATTCGCTCCAGGCAATGGGTAGGCAGTGCCGGTCAGGCGATAACCGATGTGGTTAACATCGGTATCGGTGGTTCTCATCTGGGCCCGCAAATGGCAACAGAAGCACTATATCCATACACCTTGCATGACCTGAAAGTTCATTACGTGAATAACATTGATGAAAACCAGATTCAGCGGGTGCTGGCCGGGCTGCAGCAGGAGACGACTCTTTTTATTATCGCAAGTAAAACCTTTACCACTCAGGAAACCATGGTCAATGCCAATACCGCGCGTAACTGGTTGCTGCAGTCAGTCGACGCCGATCAGCTTGGTTTGCACATGGTGGCGGTAACTTCAAATGTCGCCGAAGCTACCAAAATGGGTATCAGTGCCGAAAATATTTTCAAAATGTGGGACTGGGTCGGTGGTCGTTATTCCATGTGGTCAGCGATTGGCTTGCCGATTGTGATTGCCATTGGCGGTGACAATTTTGAACAGATGCTGCAAGGTGCTTATGCTGCTGACGAGCATTTCCGGAACGCTCCATTAGCCGAAAACATCCCGGTTGTAATGGCGATGTTAGGTGTCTGGTATAACAATTTCTATAATGCCGATTCGATGGCTATTTTGCCATATGACCAGAATCTGCATCGTTTCCCGGCTTATCTGCAGCAGGCGGATATGGAAAGTAACGGCAAATCGGTTGACCGTGAGGGTAACAAAGTCACTACAGAAACCGGACCGGTTATTTTTGGTGAAATCGGTAATGCCGGTCAGCATGCGTTTTATCAGTTACTGCATCAGGGAACCAAGCTGGTGCCGGCAGATATGTTTGCTTCGATTAACAACTTCAAGAACGATCACAACCATCATCCGGCTTTGATGTCGAATGTTCTGGCTCAGGCAGAAGCCTTGATGAAAGGGCGTAACGAATCTGAAGTGCGCGCTGAACTGCAGGCCGAGGGTAAAAACGAAGAGCAGATCAAAAAGTTATTACCTTATAAGTTGTTTGACGGCAACCGTCCAACCAATACCTTTATGTATGACCGGCTCGATCCAAAGACTTTAGGAACAATGATTGCGTTTTATGAACACAAAATTTTTGTTCAGGGAGTGATCTGGAACCTCAATTCGTATGATCAGTGGGGCGTAGAGTTAGGTAAAAAACTGGCCACTTCGATTCTCCGGGAACTGGATGCAGATCAACAAGTTGACAGTCATGATGCTTCCACTAATGGTCTGATTAATTATTATCTTAAGTTAAGGAACCGTTGAAATATTCGTGAAATTGTTGCGTGCGATATCTATTAGTATGCAGAATACTCTATAAGCTCTTAAAGAGACTTGAATTCCTAAAACAAAATAACTGGAGATAAAAACATGTTGAAAGTCGGTGACCAAGCCCCGGTATTTGAATTACCTGATGCCGATATGAATATTATGAAATCAACCGAACTGGCCGGTACTAATCTGCTGGTTTATTTCTATCCGAAAGATGACACTCCGGGTTGCACGATTGAAGCTACCGAGTTCAGTGATCTGATGACGGATTTTGAAGCGGCCAACACCAGAATTTTTGGTGTCAGCAAGGACAACTGCATCAGTCATGGTAATTTCCGCGATAAATATGGTCTGACGATTCAACTGTTGGCCGATGTCGATGGTGTCATGTGTGAAGATTTTGGTGTCTGGCAGGAAAAAGAAAAGAACGGCGAAAAGAAAATGGGCATCGTGCGTTCGACCTTTGTGATCGATGGCACTGGTGTCGTGCGCTATGCCGAATATAACGTCAAACCCAAAGGTCATGCCGAAGCCATGCTTGATGTCGTAAAAGACCTCTAAACAACACCGATGAAGCTACGCACCCAGGTATTGCTGGTATTGTTACTGTTTGCAGTACTGCCATTACTGGTGACCGTAGCGATGAATCTGCCCCAGGTTCTGGGGCTGCTAAACTCCCTTCATCGGCAGGTCTATTTGCAGGACCTGCGATCAGATTTTCGCGATCTTGATCAACACCTGGTTTCCAGGCAGGAAATTACCAAGCTACTGTCCCGCTTGCCGGATCCGGGCGTTATTCTTGCTCAGCCGGATGAAATGAATGCTGAATCCATCGATATTTCGCGGGCGCATTATGCAGAATGGATTAATCAGATTTTGCCTGATCAGCTTGATGTGATCGAAATCCAGTATGTCGATAGTCAGGGAAATCTGCGTTTTTGGCTGGAACGGGATTACAACAATGGTAGCTGGCGGCCGACCATCAATATTCCACGTTTGCCGCCGTCTGAGCTGATTAACGAGACGCTGGCTATGCAGCGGACCGATGTCAAAATTTCACCGATTTTTATTCAGGCTGATGCTATCGATACCGATCCGCGCCGCATTATGAATCTGCATTTGACGACGCCATTGGCCATTGTGCCCGGTATGGGCGCGGTTGGCATGGTAGCGGTTACCGTTGATATAGGTGGCATGGCGCAACATTTTAATCAGACGCTATGGGCTTATGATGATGGTCGTTATCTGGAAGTCTCTGAACAGGGACAGAAGGGGCGGAATGCCTTTGAAGATTATCCCGGTCTGCAGCAACAGTTTGCCAATGGCAAAATTTTTCTCTGGAAAAATGCGGCGCAGCAGATTATCTGGGTACCTCTGATGCAGACTATTAATGCCGGGCCGCTATGGGTAGGGCGCTTTGTGGACTCTTCTTCACTGGTTGATTTTCAAAGTCAGTTGATTGAGCGTCTTGGTGTGATTGTCATTGTTCTGTTGATTGTCGCCTGGCTGGTAGCCCGTTATTTTGCCCAGTTCATTCATCGTTTTGGTATTGAGTTAACCGAGGGTATTTCCCGCCTGCTTGAAGATGACGAAAAAGTGCGTTTTGCATGGCGTGGCGCAGATGAAATACGCAAGCTTGGGGAAAAACTCACGGCTCTGTCAGATGCACATGTTAACAATAGTAAGCGCATACTAACTCATGCGCGTGAGCTGGAAAAAAGTAACCGTTACAAAGCTGAATTTCTGGCTAATGTCAGTCATGAACTGCGCACACCACTGAATTCGATTCATCTACTTTCCAAAATGCTCGCCGATCCTCATAGCAATTTGCCGGCTGATAAGGCCGAGCAGGCAAAAGTCATTCATAGTGCCAGCCGGGATCTGAAAAATCTGATTGATGACATTCTGGATTTATCCAAAATTGAAGCCGGACGAGCCTCTTTGAATCTGGAAAATGTGCAACTCGACAGTCTGTTACAGGATTTGCTAAGTCTGATGCAACCACAGTTTGATCAGAAATCATTGTATCTAAAGATCGAACGCGCGGATCAGGTGCCTGTCCGCATACAGACAGACCCGGATAAACTCCGGCAGATTCTGAAAAACTTTCTCTCTAATGCCGTCAAATTTACCGAAAGTGGTGGCGTGACGATTAGCCTTAAAACTGGCACTGAAAAGTTGCCGGTATGTATCAGCATCAAAGATACCGGTATTGGCATTGCCCGCGATAAACATGAATTGATTTTTCAGGCCTTTCGTCAGGCTGATGGCTCAACCAGTCGCCGCTACGGCGGCACTGGTCTGGGACTGGGTATTAGCCGGGAGCTGGCGCATTTACTTGGCGGTAAGATTTATCTGCAAAGCGAACCCGGTCAAGGAGCCGAGTTTCAGGTTTTGTTGCCATTGCAATTTGACCGGGACTCGTTGGTTGATGAGCAGGTGGCAGAAGAAGAACCTCTGCTGATAGAAACGCAGTCGGACATGGATGACCCTTTAGTCAACTTTGCCGGACGCAAGGCTCTGATCGTAGATCCTGATGTCAAAAACCTGCTGGCTCTGACAACCCTGCTCGAAGGCTGGGGGTTGGAAGTGACCGGTGCCGGTGATACCGAAGAGACTTTTGAAGCTTTACAGGAAGAGTCATTTGATCTGCTGTTACTCGATGTCATGATGTCAGCGGAAAATGGCTATGATACGATTGCTCAGATCAGAAATAATTTTGCCTGTGAAGATTTACCCTTATTTGCACTCACCAGTGAAATCAGTGCGGATCAGGAAAAAGCCTGTCGGGATGGCGGCGCAAGCGAATATTTGTGCAGGCCGGTAGATAGCCTGCAGCTCAAGCACCTGCTGGTGCAGTATTTGTCCAGTAATGAACACGGAACACCATGAACAAACGTTACACAGGTTTTAGTCTGCTGATCGTAGATGATAACCAGAACAATCTGTTTACCTTGAGGACACTGCTCGAACAACATATGGATATTACTATCCATGAAGCCTTGTCAGGTCAGCAGGCGCTTGAAATTGCATTGGCACAGGCCGATCTTGATCTGATTATCCTCGATGTTCAGATGCCGGAGATGGATGGTTTTCAAACCGCTTCGATGCTCAAGATTCGCAAAAAAACCCGTGATATACCGATTATTTTTCTAACTGCGGCTTTCAAAACAGAAGAGTTTCAGCAAAAGGGCTATGATGTCGGTGCTGTCGATTATCTGTTAAAACCGATTGACGATAACCAGTTGCTCAATAAGATCAGTACCTACTTTCGTCTGATCGAGAAAGAACGTGAACTCAACCGGATTCTTGAAGACAAAGTTGCCGAACGGACCGCAGAACTAAACAAGACCAAACAGCATCTGGAAAACATCATCACTCATATGGGAGAAGCTTTGCTGGTGCTGAATCCGGCCGGCAAGATCGAGGAAGTCAATCCGGCGGCAGTAGAGATGCTCGGCTATCCCGAAGCTGAGCTTAATGGCATGTCAATCGGTGATATCTTCGAAGAAGATGATGATGAGCAGGCAGGTGCTTTCATGGGAACCTGGCTGGAGGCTTTGATTCGTACCGGTGCGATGAAAGCGATTGAAGCACGTTTTGTGACTAAAGCCGGTAAACGAATTCCAATACTGTTCTCGCGTACTTCCGTATCATCCGGGGACGGTAAAATCAGTGATATTATTTGTATCGCAAAAGATATGAGCGGTTATGTACGTGTCGATGAAGACTAGTCCCGCTTTTCAGCCCCCAGTAGTAGGAGAGGGTATATGAACGATTCAGTTGATAACCAGATCAGCGAAGAAGAACACACAGTATTAACAGCCAATGCCTTGAAAGCCATGGCTCACCCACTGCGCTGGAAGATTCTGTGTACTCTGGGAAATACCGAATTATCTGTTGGTGACATCGTCGAGCGCACCGGTACTTCGCAAAGTAATATTTCCCAGCATCTGGAACAGTTGCGAAACAAAAACATTCTGGTTTCCCGTAAAGAAGCCAATCGTATCTACTATCGTATCCGTAACGATCAGTTGCTGGAATTAATAGGAACCATGCGTAATGTGCTCTGTCCGGTGAATCTTGACGATCGTTATTCGGACGATTAAAGCAAGTATGCAGATACCCTTTGTCCCGTTAGCGATCATGGTTGCCCGTGGCTGAAAAGCCCAGTCAAATCTATCAGCAGTTTCTGGATGCAGGTGAGATAAAAGCCGATCCACATCAATTAAAGCTTGTTGAACAGCTTGATCAGTTTCAACAGGATTATTTTGCTTTAAAACCGGTTAAAAGTTTTTTCTCTTTTTTCAAAAAACTCCCGCCGATTCGGGGTATCTATGTTTACGGCAGTGTCGGTCGTGGCAAGACCTGGTTAACCGACCTGCTCTACGATAGTCTGCCTGTCAACGCCAAGAGTCGTTTTCATTTTCATGAGTTTATGAACGATGTGCATGAACAAATGAAACAAGTACAGGGTAATGCTGATCCACTTAAACTGATTGCGAAAAAATTTGGTATTAGCAATCGGGTCATATTTCTCGATGAGTTCCATGTGGTCGATATCGCCGATGCGATGATTTTGGGGCGTCTATTAAAATGGCTGTTTGAAGAGAGCATCGCACTAATAACGACTTCGAATGTCAAGCCGGAAGATTTATACAAAGAAGGCATACAACGCGCATCATTTTTGCCGGCAATAGCCCTGTTGGAAAAACATACGCATGTTATGAGTCTCGATGGCGATCGTGACTATCGCAGTGAAGTTTTGCAAAGTCAGCCGGTGTATATGCTGAATAATGATACCGGCATTTATCAGCGAATCTTGAATGAGTTTAAACGCCTGACCATTGGCCATGAGATTGAAAATGATCAGGAATTGTCGATCTGCTCAAGGCCGATAAAGTTTCGTCATAAATCTATGGGCGTTGTCTGGTTTGACTTTAAGGATCTTTGCTGCGGACCGCGCAGTTCATCAGATTATCTCGATATCGCCTGTAGCTTTCATACCCTGTTTATTGAAAATGTGCCGTTTATGGATGCCAGTATTGATGATGCCGCCAGGCGTTTTATATCGATGATTGATATTTGCTATGACCGCAAAGTCAAACTGGTGATCAGTGCCGAGGTTCCGGTACGCACTCTCTATGGTGGTGAACGGCTGGCGTTTGAGTTTCAGCGTACTGTCAGTCGTTTACTGGAAATGCAATCGGAAGAATATTTACATGAACCCCATAACCACGGATAAAACATGACTGAGCAGCTAAATGAAATGATTAATGACCTGCAAAGCCGGTTGGCTTTTCAGGACGACGCCATTGAGCATCTGAATAAAGTGGTAGCCACTCAGTCGCAGGAAATTGATCTGTTAAAAAAACAGCTGGCGTATCTTTATGAACAGCTTAAAGAGCAGATTGAAAAAAATGCAGCGGGCAGTTTTTCAGAGCTGGAAATCCCCCCGCATTACTAAATAAATCTTTGCGAAACGCTAGCGGCGCAAAACCTGTAGCCAACGCCAGAAGTTGAGCAGTCCCACCATCGCCCCGGCAAGATAAGTCCAGGCTGCTGCCTTAAGAATTCTTTCTGCTGCTTTGTGCTGTGACTTTTCCAGATAACCATTTTTAAGGATAGGCAATGCCTTGTTAAAACTCGCATCAAGTTCTACCGGTAATGTAATCAAATGAATCAGCAGGCTGGTGCCTAACACCAGAAATGCCGCGATAAAAGTGATCAGAGTGGTATGTGGAGTGCGGCTGATTAAACCCAGCAACGGTGCGGCAAATAGCAGAAAAGAACCTAAACGCTGAAAAATAATGGTTTTTTTGGCAAGTGAGGTGCGCAGATTGAATAATGGCATATCGACGCCATGCTGTATTGCATGGCCGACTTCATGCGCGGCAACCGTAATCGCGGTTAAGGTTTTGCCGGAAAACTTGTCTTCGGTCAGACGCACCGCTTTGGCAACGGGATCGTAATGATCACCATCCACGGTGACCTCTACTTTGACATCAGTCAGCTTGTATTTATCCAAAAGATGGCGGGCGAGTTCGCCGCCGTTGCCGGGAAAATTATCTTCAGTTTGCTGGTTGTACTTGTTTAATACCGATTTAACCCAAAATTGTGGCAGATAAACGAACAACACAACAAAAATGGCAATAATGATGAGGTACATGACAGTGATTTAATTTTCCATTATAAGGTGCGCCGACAAAAGCCGGTTAAGCAAATTGTCCGGCTTGAGCATTAACCTATTTAACTTTTACACGGAAACCGTTATGAAACAAAGGCTGCAAGGCTTTATTGAAAATACATTGGTACAACGGCTTATTATTACCCTGATTCTGATCAATGCCATCATTTTGGGACTTGAAACCTCAACTGACATTATGAATCAGATCGGTCCGCTATTGGTCGCTATTGACACAGTAATTTTGGCGGTTTTTGTCTTGGAAATTGCCATTCGTCTTTATGTATACGGTACAGACTTCTGGAAAGACCCCTGGAGCCTGTTTGATTTTAGCGTTGTTGCCATTGCACTGATTCCGGCAACCGGGCCACTTGCAGTATTACGTGCCTTGAGAGTTTTGCGGGTACTGAGGCTATTGACCATGGTGCCGTCAATG
>Ga0181582_10001844_pt1 | contig 16767 bp, 8 predicted proteins | sample 071ome_32_FD_132438 | JGI IMG/M metagenome (GOLD analysis project Ga0181582, IMG submission 132438) | Coastal salt marsh microbial communities from the Groves Creek Marsh, Skidaway Island, Georgia - 071405AT metaG (megahit assembly) | ecosystem: Environmental > Aquatic > Marine > Intertidal zone...
AATCCACGCGTGCTCGATGGGCGTCACGCGCGGAATGTACGTGGATGCGGCCGAGGTCCCGAACGCGTGCGGCGCCGACGCGCCGAACGCGCCGACGCGTCGGCGCCGTCGACGTCTCGACGCCGTCGACGCGACGCCGCACGCCGACGCGACGGACGCGCGAGATGCCGATGAGCGGGAAACAAGAGCGATCGCCCACGCAGGCGGGTCACAAGGGTGACGTGAAGAAATACGGCGGTGCGTCGAGCGATGCGCGGCTCGGACGTGAAAAGTCGGCGTCTCGGAACCGTCGCGAACGCCGACGGAACGACGGATGGTGACGGCGGTTCTTCGGTCGCGTACACCGCGCGCGTGGCGTGAGAACGACGTGGAACGCGCGTGAACGCGTCGCGTTCGATGGACGCGGACGCGCGACGACGTGGGCGCGTGGACGGTGGGTCGGGAGATTTCGCGCGCGAAGGCTGACGAGGCGACGCGCGCGCCGACGCAGGTCCCAAGGCTGGGCCGCAAACCACGTCGAAACATTCGGTGCCGCCGCCTTCGCAACCGGTGCGTCGTTGAATCTTCGCGCGCGCGTATGATCGACGCGCGCGCGTCGTGGACGCGTCTCTGACCCGGATCGCTCGCCGCCGCCGCGCAGAGACCCAACGGCATGTTTTTGTAACCGCCGCGCTCGGCGTTCGTGATCCGATCTCGAGATCGACTCGAGCGACTCAAGCCGAACGAACGATGAGCTCTGAGAGCGTCGCGGTGTGTTTACTCTCGCGCCGACGTCCGCCACCGAGGTTCGGTCGCGGCGACGCTCCGAACGCGTCGCTCGTTCGTTCGCGCGTAAACTTCACGCGTAAATTTTTGGAGACCACACTTACCGGCAAAATTCTTCACCAAACGCGCGCGCGTTCGCGCGTTCACTCGTTCGCGTCTCATGAAACGCGCGAGAGGATCCCGCGCGCGTCGACGGCGCCGACGACGAGCCATCGCGCGCGATTCGCGAGGGCACCGACGCGCGCGCGAACATCGCGCGCGCAAAAATCTTTTGCCGCCATCGGCGAGTCAAGACTCATCAAAAAAGGGACTCGGGACGCCAACAGACACGCGTCGCCGCGTCGCCGCGTCGCCGCGTCGCCGCGTCGTCGTCGTCGACGCCGCACACCGCGACCGGACGCACGTGAAGCGAAAGATGCCGATGAACATGAAGAACGATAAGGCGCCGCAGGCGGACGCGAAAGGTGCGCCGACGACACACGGCGGCGCGCCGAAAGATGCGCGCGCCTGAGGGACGATTGGCGTCGCGAGGGCGCCGCGTGAAAAAGTGGATCCGGTGACGCCGCGCGCGTGCGGGCTCGATGGGTGTGTTGGAGCCGTGGGAAGGTCGTGAGAAGTCCATTGATCCGTCGAACTCGGTGGACGCGCGCTCTTCGGCGCGCGTGGGATCGGCGATGGGTCGGGAGAATTCGCGCGCGGCTGCGCTCGAGCGGACACTGACGAGGAAACATGCGCGTCGACGCAGGCCCCAAGGCTGGCACGCAAGCCGGTAAGCCGTCTGCGCCGTCTGCGCCGAAAACGGTACGTCGTTGAATCTCCGCGCGCGTTGTTGGCTCGATGCGCGCGCGTCGTGGACGAGTTTCTGACCCGCGTCGCTCGCCGCCGCGCAGAAGCCCAAGGGCGGCAAGTAACCGCCGCGCTCCGCGTTCGTGATCCGATCCCGACATCGACTCAAGCCGAACGAACGATGAGCTCTGAGAGTGTCACGGTGTATTTACTCTCGCACCGACGTCCGCCACCGAGGTCCGGTCGCGGCGATGCTCCAGCTCTGCGCACGCGTCGCTCCTTCGTTCACGTGTAAACTTTAGAGACCACACTCGTTCAAATTTCTTCATCATCCGCACACGCGCGCGCGTTTGCGCGTTCATTCGTTCGCGTGTCTGATGGATCGTGCGAGAGGATAACGCGTGCGTCGACGGCGCCGATGGCGAGCCGCGAGCTCACGCGCGATGAGGCGAGAACGGCGGTCAAGCGCGGCGCACGTCTCGTCAAGTACGGTCGACGCGGCGCCCCGCACGAGGTGTTCGCGCGCGTCGACGGGTTCTCCGTGCGCTGGATCGGTCGTCGGCAGCGGGAACGATCGATCGACCTGCGGCGGGTGACGCGCGTCGTCGCGGGACGGTACACGGAGAGTTTTCGAAGGTACGACGGCGCGCACGAGGACGAGACGAGCTTTTCGCTCGTGTACGAGGACGCCGAGGGAGGAACGTCGAGGACGTGGGACGTGGTGTGTGAGTCGCAAACGCAACGAGATGTGTGGGTGTTCGCGCTGCAGGATCTTGCGAGAGAGGCGCTCCAGCGGGGGGTGGCTGAGGAAAGGGCGGCGGCGAACGGCGAGATGCAATCTTCAACGAGCGGCGAGGAGTTGAAGCGGCGAGATGCTTTCGGGAGAAGCGCGACGTTCGGGCGATCTTCGAAGAGTCTCGGAAGAAAAATGTCGCTACGTGAGCGAGAGGGTGTAGGCGTGGGTCAGGACGTCGGAGATGTGTGTGACGCGCTCGGGAGCGACGTTCCGAATGAAGTTTTGGTATGGGGTTGGCGTGCGGACGTGACTCCCGAGGACAAGGTCGAGAGCACCTCGGGCGGCTTCGCGGTATCTACTGAACGGTGGATTCGTGTTGACGTCCCGAGCACGCTGAAGGGGATGGAGACGCTGGACGTGGTTGAGCTCGCACTTGGTGCGAGACACGCCCTCGCGCGCACACGAACGGGCGCGGTGTACTCTTGGGGCGACGGTAAAGGCGGAAAACTCGGGACACCGAGTGGTCAGGACGCTGAGTTGCCCGTAAGAATAGATACGAGCGGCCACGCTCTCTCTATAGCTTGCGGCAACGCGCACTCGATTGCCGTGATACGAGAAGGCGGTGTCTCGTCGGATGACGGAGGAGACGTCTACACATGGGGAGATCCAAATGCCGCGCCCGGCCTGTTGGGATTACCCGACACGCGAAGCGTGATGTCATATCCCGGTAAGATATCGTTCGAAAGCGGCATGATCGCACTCGCTCAGCACCGAGGCGCCTCCACTCTTGGGGTTGGTGTGAAAGTCGTGCAGGTGTCGTGCGGCCCGTGTCACACTGCGTGCGTGTCAGAGACCGGAGCGTGTTTCACGTGGGGTGAAGGGTCATTCTACGCCCTTGGTCACGGTGACAGAGAATCGCAGCGAGCTCCTCGTCAGTTGGAGACGTTCAAACGCGACAAACGCGTCGTTCTTCGTGTTTCGTGTGGTGTGTGGCACACAGCAGCCATTGTTGCGGCGCCAACCAATAATGTCGCTCGTGTAACCGCAGAAAATGATGAGTTCGACGAGATGGACGGTGAATTATTCACTTGGGGTGATGGGGAGACCGGACAGCTGGGCATTCGCGATGTGAATCACGCATCCGTGCCCACAAGGACGTCGAATCAGCTCGGAGAGCCTGGAAGTGAAGTGAGCGTAATCAGCTGTGGACAGCATCACACCCTCGCGTTGACGTCTCAAGGCGATCTTTGGCTAGCAGGATGCGTCGGAAAGGTGGATAACTCTCTTCGCGTAACATCGTTCACGCGCTTGACGGATTTCGAAACCGGTTCTGTGAGAGCTGTGGCGAGTGGCGATAATCACGTCGTCGCGATGACTCGAGACGGTCGCGTGTACTCCTGGGGTGTCGGGAAAAACGGCCGCTTGGGTCTAGGTAGGAACGATCGTGATCAATCGACGCCACAAGAAATCGAGGGTTTGCGAGGTCGCGCCATCGTGCAGATCGCGTGCGGTCCAACATCAAGTGCGTGTGTCTTGAAGGGAGTGCGTATGACCATGCGAGAGCATGCAAGTATGATGCGACTATCAACGTTTAACGTGCGAGCTGCGTCTATGAAGGTCGATGCGACCACTAAAGTGATCGATCGCACCGTGAGCAGCAGCAATCTAGACACAGGATCCACGTCGTCGCACAGTACCGCCAAGAAGGACCAGAGGAGCTGGACGACTGGGTCGCGGAACGGTGGTAAGCGCAGTAGTCAAGGGTTGAAGAATGAGAAAGCGGCGCATCGCCTGATGAGCGTGCTGAGCCCAACGTACGAAAACGTCGCGAAAACGAAGAGTCGAGTTGAGGTCGCTTTCAAAGATGCGCCGGCCAAAGAAATCGAGTCATCGCCGGCAGCTGAGCACGAAGCTGACTTGTGGAATCAAACCGACGCGAATGTCGAGCCCACAGTGTTGGACTTCGCGCAGGATACGCTCGCGAATGACTTATCAACATCATCACCGATCGAGAATTATCAAAAGTCGACGGTGCACTCAATAGAGGAGCTCACTGCCCAGGCGGATGTGGAGAGCACTTCGCTCCCTGAGCTTGAATCCGAGGCAGTAGAAAAGCGCAACATAGATGATCTCACAGTATCGCAGCTTACGCCGATTGTCACGAACATTGACGATCTGGAGCACAACTCTATGCAGATACTGACATTGACGGAACCCACTGTTCCCGCGCAACCGATGGCTCACTCAGAGGAAGAGTTCGCAACTGACGAGTGTGAGTTCACTGAGCGCAGCGTGCTCAAATCTGAGGAGTTTCACAAGCGCACCGAACAGGAGGTCGATGCCTCACAGCTCACACCGAGTACCGTGAGAACGGACGACCGACATCGTCATCTTGTGGAGCCCTTCTCGACGCACAACGAGTTCACTGCTTCTACGCAACCACTGTTTGCTTCAAATCAAGAAAACGCAATGAAAGGAAATTTAGGCCACAGCTCTCGTCGCGCTGCGAGTGAAGCTGAAGCGGCTCTCAGGCACTTAGCAGACGCGAGGGCGCTGTTGAGACGAACGGCGCTGCCTCTGGAGACGGATTATCCTTCTGATGTCCGGCAGCGAGCGTCGTCGAAATCTTCAGCCTTGAAGCTTTTGGCTCGGCCGACAACGCAAGTGGATGAAGATATCTCGACCACAGAAAGCTTTATTGAGCGTGCTCGGCGCGCGGCGAATGAAGCCGAAGCGACGCTCATGCGTCTCGCGGACGAAAAGAACGTTTTGGAACGAGCAAACAAATCTGCGCTCACAACCCAGGCGAAATCGTTGTCGATTTCATCACCACTCGCGCATCGACGACCTGAGTCACACTTCAGCAGCGGCGATAGCGTTCCTCGTGATTACATCGAGGAGGTTGAAAAGGGCGTTTTCCTAACGCTGCAGTCTCTCGGCGATCGCACCGTACTTAGGCGCGTGCGATTCAGCAAGCGCATCTTTAGCGAACGATTAGCTCACCAATGGTGGGAAGAGAATCGCGACCGGATCGTGCGTGATCTCGATCTCATCATCCCCTTGTGACCAGACACGGCATATATGTACACGCATTTTACGCTCATCCAAATCTCACATTCGCATGAACGACACAAACGAGCCTCTCTCCAACCGTTCGCCTCTCGGCTCGCCGCCGCGCGCGAGGAACGCGGCCGATTCCTCGAACCCAAACATCGCGTCGCGCGGCGGTCCGCGTCGCGCGAGCCCGCGCCACGGTCGTCGTGCCTTCGCGTTCGCATCGTCGGCGGTCGACGGAGCCGACATGCGCATCCTGCTCACCGGTGGCGCCGGATTCATCGGCTCCCACGTGACGGAGCTTCTGGAGCGAAAGTATCCGTCGTACACGGTGCGTCGCCTCAACGCGCGATCGAACGCGTCGATCCTCGAGCGGTGCTTCAAACACGCGACTGACCCGTCGAGAACAGATCACGGTACTGGATAAGCTGGATTATTGCTCGAGCACGAAGAATTTGCAGCGCGCGCTGGAGGGAGAGAACGTGCGCTTCGTGAAGGGAGATATTCGCTCGATCGATCTCGTGAGCTACATCTTGCGAAACGAAAAGATCGACACCGTGTTACATTTTGCGGCGCAGAGCCACGTGGATAACTCGTTCGGGAACTCGTACGAGTTTACGAAGAATAACATAGAGGGAACGCACGCGCTCCTGGAGGCGTGCCGAAGCGCGGAGAGCAAGATAACGCGCTTTGTGCACGTTTCGACGGATGAAGTGTACGGCGAAAATTTGAGGGATTCAAACACAGAGAGTGCATCTTTGCTCACACCGACGAACCCGTACGCGGCGACGAAGGCTGGTGCCGAGATGCTCGTCATGGCGTACGGTCGTTCGTACGGACTTCCGTACGTCATCACGCGCGGAAACAACGTGTACGGCCCGAGACAGCATCCAGAGAAGGCGATACCGAAATTCACAATACTGGCCATGCGGGGTAAGAAGATTCCGATACACGGTGACGGCACGGCGACGCGCTCTTACATGCACGTTGACGACGCTGCGTCCGCCTTCGACGTCATCCTGCATAAAGGTGAGACTGCGCAGATTTACAACATAGGATCTCGCGAGGAGCGCACGACGTTGTCCGTGGCTCAGGACGTTTGCGCACTTCTTGGGAGATCGACGAGTGACTCGATCGAGCACGTGTGCGATAGGGCGTTCAACGATAGGCGGTATTTCATTGATTGCTCCAAGCTCCTGGCGCTCGGCTGGGTGCAAACGAAGTCGTGGGATATTGGACTCGCGGAGACCGTCAAGTGGTACGAAACGCACAATCTACGCGATTATTGGAGTGACTTTACCGCGTCTTTACTTCCACACCCGGTGTTACCGGCGAGAGTTGAAACTCTCCACAACGCGCTGGAGGAGGAAGAGCCGCAGAAGGGATGAAGCGTCGCCACGCGCGTGTGTAATATGTAGAACAGGATATTCTAAGTTTGTGTACCTACTGTACGTCGCAAAGCCCGCGCCAACGCATCACTCCTCGCTCGGCGTGCGGTCGGGCATCCAACTCACGATGACGTAGCAGAACGCCAAAAAATCGTACAGAGTGTGCGTGAACATGGCGCTTCCGAGTCCGTCTCGGACGTACTCGATGCTAAACAAGACGCTCGCCCACGTCGCCCAAATTGCGTATGCCGGCGTGATCGCGTGCAGAGCGCCAAAAACTAACGACGTGCTCGCGAGCGCTCCAAAGGCGGCCGCGTCTCCACCGACGCCAAACGACTCCAACCTCTGATCGACCCAAGGCATCAAAAATCCCCGGAACATGGCCTCCTCGCCGACGCCCGCGCCCAAGCTCAACGCGAAAATCCCAACCACCCCGAGCGGCGCCACGCTCGGAAGCACCCCACGCTCGAACATCACCCGCACTTCCCTCAAAAATTCATACTTTTCACTCTGCGTCACCGCCAGCGAGAGCGATGCCAGCAGCGGAAACATCCACATCGCCGACGCGTCCGCGCTGAACCCGTGCGCCGCGCCGTCGACGACGTCCGGGTGCACGTCCGCGAACCGACACAGCACCTCCGCCGACGCCGTCATGACGGCGTACGTCGCGCAAGAACCGCTCAGAAACGCTCGCGGGTCCACGGGCGCGTACTCAACCGCATCGACGTCGTCCGAGGAAGATTTTGCGACGCCACGCCCGCGCGATGTGTTGGATAAAACGCGCGGCGCACGTCCTACGCGCGCGCGAGAGAGATCTAGGGACGGTCCGACGCGCGCGAGTCCATCGCGGCTCGGTGTCGACGCGCGCGCGGTGACGGTACGCGCGAGGGACATCGCGTTGTGCGGCGCGGCGCGGCGTCTCGCGTCGCGGCGTGCGCGGCGTTCGCGGCGTTCGCGCGCTTTACGCCTTCGGAGCCGCGCCCACGGTCGCGAGGCGAGCGCCGAGAAATTCCACCGGGGACGCGAGACCGATGTCATCCCCCGAACCGATCTTCACGAGACCGCCGCGAAGGTGCGTGAGATCGGACGCGTCGACGCCGCGCTCGCGCGCGACGCGCGTCAGGTGCGAATCCGCCACCACGAGCGTGCACCGCTCCGCGCGCACCGCCTCGAGCGTCGCGTCAAACATCGCTCGTCGAGCATCCTCACCACTCACACCACTCGCGCTCGCGCGCGGAATCACCAATCGCGCACCACTCGTCAACGCCGCGAGCGCGGCGAATCCGAAACCCATCGCGTGTCCCAACGGCGCCGCCGAGCACACGACGTCCGCGCTCGTCATCCCCAACGCCGCCACCGCGCGCTCCGCACACGACACGAGCATCATCCCACTCGTCACCCGATCGCTTCCAAAGTAATACCTCGCGTCCATCACCGCTCCCGCGTCCGCCTCCGCCGCCGCGACCGCCTCCGCCGTCCCGTACGCCGCCGACAACACGTCGTACAAAATCACCGCCTCCCGAACCGTTCCACCGTACACCGCGATCGGTTCATGCGCACCCACGATCGATCCCGCCTCATTCGCCCGCTCGTGTTCCACCATCGTCCCACGCGTGCGTCCGCGTCCGAACGCGTCCGCCGTCGTCTCGCCGCGTCCGCGCGTCCGCGCCCCCGCGCCCGCGAGTCCGACGCCCACGTACGCCGTCAGCGCCTCCGCGCCGTCGCGCACGTCCACGCCCAACGGCGCGCTCGACGCATCGCCGTACCCTAAATCACGCATCGCTCGTCCGAACGCGTGCGCACGCGATGCCAACGCCCCGTACGTGACGTGCATCATACCATCACAATCATCATTCACCCGGGCGCACGTCACCGCGATCGCGTTCGCGTCCGCGCGCGCGAACGCGCGACGCAGCGCTGTCGCGAGCGCACCCATCGCGACGTCGCGCGCGTCGTGTGACGTCGCGTCGGCGTCACAATCAGACGTCACAATCATGCCGTCGTACGCGTACCTGGACGTGGACGTGGACGATCATCGAGCCAAGCTCGAGCGCGCGCGTGCGTTCGTGCGCGCGTGTGATTTACGGTACGGATTCACGTCGAAGGATTTGGACGCGCTCGGTGGGAGCGAGCGTAAGCGCGTGCCGGAACTGTACGCGAGTGATTTCGAGTGGGGGCACAGAGGTGCGATCGAGATCGAACCGGCGACGTGTGAACGGATGGTGATTGAATTACGTGATGTGGAGGCGCCGTTGGCGTGTGAGAACTTTAAGTTGTTGTGTACGGGTGAGAGAGGGGTGAGTCGGGAGAGTGGGGCGAGGATGTGCTACGAGGGGGTGCGATTTCATCGGTGCGTGCGCGGGTTCATGACGCAGGGGGGTGATTTTCAACATCAGAATGGGGCGGGTGGGGAGAGTGCGTTGGGTCGGAAGACGTTTAAGGATGATGTGAAGGGGTTGAGGTTGCGACACGACGCTCGGGGGGTGGTGTCGATGGGGAACACGGGGAAGAATTCGAATACGAGTCAGTTTTTTATCACCTTCGCGCCGTGTAAGCAGTTGGACGGGAAGCACGTGGTGTTCGGGAGGATCGTGGAGGGGATGGAGGTGTTGGATATGATTGAGAGAGAGTGCGCGGTCGATCCGGGCGGGGTGTCGGAGGAACCGCGGAAGAGCGTCGTCGTCGCGGCGTGCGGCGTGCTCGAAGGATACGCGCCGCCGACGCGATGAGATTGTTTGCAACGAAACACAGAAATTACACGTCTAAGCGCCGACCGGCGCCGTTTCAGGGAGCTGTGCCGCGCGCTCGTTCAACCCGAGCGATTCCGGAGTGAGATCGACATCGATGGCGCCCGCTTTTCCCCACATTTTTCCCCACAGCGGCTCCTCGCGTTGGACGCCGCCGCCGGCGCAGAGAACCAAGAGGACATTCTTAATAGCCTCCGGAACCGCATCGATGAGCTCCTCCGTCTTCGCGTGCTTGTGAAGGAGCGATGCGGCATCCATGATGCCCAGGAGCGCGCCTGAGAACGCGCTCGAGTCCTCGGCGCGCATCTTGGCGGCGTACTGGAGGAACGTCTTCGTGACGCACGAAATCGCGATGCGCGCCGTGTTCTCGGCGGAACCGCCATCTTTTCCTCGCGTCTTGCGCACCGTCTCCGTGAGCTCAGTGAGCATACTGAGCAACACCGAATCAAACGTCGTCAACCATAAATCACCTCCCGCGTCCAGAGACTCGGCGCCCAACAACACACGCTGGAGAGTGAGGATGGCGTCGTCTCTCACCGCCGGTCGCGCGTCCTCGAAGCTAATGCGACTGAGCTCTCTCACTAGATCACCCCAAGCACCGGCAACGATCTCTGCCCTCTCCTCATCTGTCACCGTGGATATCGAAGCCCAAGAGCACATGGCACCGTTGGCGTCCGACAGTAGTTGCAACGCCGCGATGCTTCGCTCGTCACCACCTTGCTCGCTGTCCACAAACGCGCTCGCAGCCTCAAGACACGATCGAACGTTCACCGCATTTACGCTCGCGGCCTCCCGCATGATTCGCGTGATTCCTGAAAATCCCCTACCGGCCGCCTTCGGGTGTCTGGCGCTCGCCGCCAACAGTTTGCACACGGTGTCCCAACCTTGCCGCGTCTTTATGCTGCGCGCTCCAACCTCTATCAACGAGTCAAGCTCTATGGCTATACGCTCGAAGAATGTATCCGCGACGGCGGGCTCGAGCGAAAACAATAAACGTAATGTATCCAATAGATCGTCTGCGCTTTCCTCATCATTCGGAATCAACTTGGCGCACATTCGAATCAATTCAAAAATAACGATCTCACACGCCGGCGACGGCTTCTTGGATGCTTGAAGCACGGCGGAGAGGTAACTCACGAGAATGGGCAGAACGGCGTGAACACGATCGTGATTACGCATCGTCACCATAAACATGGCGTCCAGGCAGAAGATCGCTGCGTCTTCGTCGTCCGCGGTAGCGGTGACGAGCGCGGGATCACCCGCGGCCCAAATGAGTCCTCGCATGAGGTAGGTCAAAGACTCGAGTTCCAAAAACTTCGTATCGGCGAACAGCTCCTTCACCCGACACGACGTTAGACACGCAACCGCCAAGTCCTCGATTTTCTTCTCCGCCTCGGACGGCGGCGGCAGCGGCGAGTCGCGACCGTCATCTCCCGAAATCATAGCTGAGAACGAGCGGAGTAACGACGAGCCTTGGCTACGCTTTTCTCTCATGATGTCCCGAATGCGTCGCGTCTGCATCTCAGACCTATACGATGATTCGTCTTCGCTAAGTAAAATGTCTTCCGGAACCAAGCTGATTTTGGTCATGCGCAGCAGCATGTCCAAAATGTTGCACCAACCCTGGCGAAGCGCATCACCGTGCCTGTGTGCGATTCCAAAGATCGTTCTCGTTGCAGCGCAAGCCTTCACGTCTTCGCCGAACACGACAAGAGGGCGCGCGCGCTCTCCAGACGGGGACAATTCTTCTTTTGTTAAGGCTTCGTTCGCGAACTTGCACAAAGTCGCAATGAGCTGATCAAGAACCTCAGACATTCCATGCGAAGCGGCGATGTTCGCAACGGCGAGGAATCCTAGCAAACTGGAGTTCAACACCGCGTCGTCTGCGGTGTTCTCGAACACGGCCGCGATGGCGGCGACGGTCGAACCCCAAACTATGCCGAATAATTCACCGTCATACAGCGCCGCCTCATTCTCGTCCGGCGTCGATGGAAGCTTACCCTTGCCTGCGTTCGTGTCGCGCAAGAGCTCAGCCCATCGGCTCGGAGTTAAGCCCGCTACCCCACCGGCATCGAGCTTGATCTCATCTGTGACGATGGAGTCGAAAATCGCCACAAGAACCTCAGCGGGCCAATCTTTACCGCCGTTCGTGCCTCTGTTATTGCGGATAAACTGCTCAAGTGTCATCTTGTTCTTCACCTGTGCGTTGTGTTGGTCCGTATTCAGCATAATGATGCTGTATGAGAGCACGTACGCCGAGTCCGCGTCTGCCACAGAATCCGGATTTGCCTCGTAGTATCGAGCAGCAAAACATTCGAGAATACGAGAGATCTTTTGCGCCTCCCCTGGGAGCTTGAATCCAGACAAGAACGACCTGAGCGCGCGATCAAGTGTCACATCCCTGAAGTCAAACAGTTTCGAGTATTCATCCAAAACCGTGACTACAAATGATGCAGGTTCACCGAGGTAGTCACCGACAACCTCTTTGTCCAACCCGGGAGCGTACTTCAAGAACTTCGCCACTGCGATGGGCTCTAGAGGATCCGGCAAGAGTTTGTTCTCTTGCATGAACGCAAAGCCCTTTTTATGCGATCGGTTGAAATGGTCGGCAGCATTCAACAATCGTCGTTTGAAGTGCTTGGTCTTCGCGAGCGCTTTGAATCGCGATGCGCCGACAGAGTGCAAGCCATTGTCAAGAGACCAAGGATCGACTACCGAGGTGTGCGCGAAATTCAAGTCCGATCTTGGCTCAGCATGCGGAGCACGATTCGACACCGCTTGAACAATCGACAACAGGCCCTCCAAGCTAAGCACTTGCAGAGGCTCGAGTGTTGCGTCGCCAGGATGCGAGATTTGCGCCAACACCGTCGTTAATTCTTCGAACACGTTCGGCTTCGACAGATCGCAATCATAGTGCATGTACAAGTCGGTCGCAAAGTACTCGTTCTTGCACAACTCAACAATAGCCTCCAGCGCGACAAGCTGCGTCTCCTCTTCCTTCCGCGAGCCGCTCGTACACAGTGGCAAAAGCACCATGCGCACGAACACTTCTAGATGCAGCTTGAGTTCTTCCCTGAAGTCAACATAGATCCCGGTAATAAGTGACGTTGCACCTACCAATACGTTCGGAGAGCAAGACACGACCACGCCGCACAACGCGCGAGAAAGGTCATCCAAAATCAAATTAAGCAGTGCTCGATTCGACCTAAAATGCTCGGCATTGTTATCGAGCAGAATCGTGACGAGCTTTATCCCGAATAAGCTGTTCGCATCCTCCGAACCACGACCATGCGTGTCCGGAGCGATGAGGCTCACCGCAAACCGGAAAATTTCTATCAACGCCGGTAATCCGTATGGCTCTTTCGTCGCTTCGGAGTGTTCATGGGCGCTAAGGTCTGTACCGGGACCCATCGCATGAGGAATTTCTGCGACTTCTCCGCCGTCGCCCGCGGGGGGCAGCGGGGGCACCGATGGAATGACCACTGTTCTGCGCGGAGACGTCAATTTCGGTCCCTTGCCGCTCTTTGAGTTCGCCGCCGCCGCGTTTTCGGCGATTTCTCCAATGCGGCGGCTCACGTGATATACGATCTCACTTAACGTCTGCTTGCTGAGCTCTCGCAACAACGGTGTCTCCTTCCCGCTCTGATGCCCGATTCGATAACACGCTTGAAATACGTCGCACAAATCGTCATCACTTAGCTCACGTCCGCATTCGCACTTCACGCACGCCACCAAAACGTACAATATCTGACTCAAAACCGCATCGTCGTCTTCCACACTTGTCGCCTCGAACCTGCACAACGTCACCGCGTCCGCGATGGCGTGCACGAACGCAGCGCCGCCCGGAAGCGACCGCGTCACGCACCCACTCTTCAGAATCTTCAAGATCGCGCTCAACGCCGCGCTCGTCACCAAACCTCCGGTCTCCACCGACCGCACGACGTCAAGAAATGGCTCAATAATCATAATGGGCGTCATCGAACCCGCGCGCGACGCGACGACGCCGTCGCTCGCCGTAGATCTTCCGCTCAACTTTGCGCTCGAGTCCTCGCCCGTCGCGCGCGCGATCGCCGCCCGCGTCCCCTTCAACCCCTGCAACGCCTCAAGCATGGAGTCCAACGCATCGTTCTCGTGCGCATCCGCGGCGCCGTACAGTCCGTACGCGCTCAGAGCGTTCGTGGCGTTTCTTCGCGAGCTCCAACGCGCGCTCGCGCGGATGACCGTGGCGACGTGATGCGCCTCGCGCTGTGCGATGCGAGCGAAGCGAGGGCCATCGAACGTCGCGCCAGCGCCGGCGGACGGTGTTCCATCCGCACGCGCGCGCTCGGCGTCGGTCATGACGGTCGAGCGCGCGTGCGCGAGTGAGGCGCGGGAGCGAGCGACGCGCGAGCGGACGACCGCGGTGGCGACGGATGGATTCTGTGTGTACGCATCGTATTGAGGAAACTACGGCGAATTCGCGCGAATTCGTGCGTTCTAAGGGATTTCACCGCGCTCTCGGGCGAGGCGAACGGACTCGGCGCGTTCAGCCGCGCTTTGGGCGCTCGCCGCGGCGTAGGACGCTCGGCGCGCTTCGTACGCGCTGGGGATGCCGCCCGACTGGCTGAGAAACTTGCGCGCAGCCTCGTCGGGGAGGGTGACGGCGATGTTCACTCGATCGTCATCCGTCATGTTGCCGAGGTAATTCTCCGCCCACGATGGAAGTTCGATGTTCTTCCCCGTTGCGCCAATCATGTCGTGCCACTGGTCCTTGACGAGCTCCCAGAAGCGACCGCTCTCCGGTTCATCGGACCAGATGGAGAGCATCAAGTCGTCCCAGTACACCTCCTTCTGCTCGCCCCACGCGAGGTCCCATACTTCCATCGTCTGTTCGCGGTTGATTCCAGCCTTCTCGAACGCGTTGGAGAGCTGTCGACCAGTGATGTCGCGCACGGTGAGGAGCGATTCCTTGAGCGTGAAGAGCATCTCTCTGTTCTTCGAGTCATGCATGATCGCCACCGCACGCTGGCACGCTCGTGTGAGCGTCTTCCTCACCTCGTTGTACACTAATAAATCCAACTCATCTGACAAACCCACGAGCATCTCGATCTTCGTATCCTTACCCACGCGAAGGTAATCTTCTTCGCGCGTCATCTCCGGAGCGAGCGCGATTGGTCCCAAGTCGCTCCAGCCGTGACGCATCACCATCTCCATCGCCAACTTGGTCGCCGCCTGAATATCACTCGATCCAACGGTGGAAACGTGTTCAGGGCCGTACAAATAGCGCTCAGCCATCTGACCCGCCACGAGGACGCACAGCTTGCTCTCATAATATGTCTGAGAGCGAACCGAACGCGCTGCGGGAGAATCAACTTCATCAGGCACGTATGAGATCGCACCGCTCGCCTTACCGCCCGGGAACACACTCACCTTACTCAATTCATCGTATGCCGGCATTTGCATCGCAACGAGGGTTTGAGCCGCGAAATACGTCGCGACAGTGTCGCGCACGTATGGGTTCAGTTGAGCAACCAGAGCGTCCTCGAGCATTGAATCGCGAGCCAAGCTGCCTGCACCGCTGCCGTTGCGCACGAAATTTTGCGATCGTCGAATGTCGTCGATGCACCACAAGAAATCACCCGTTGACGCAAGCTTGCGCTCGGCTTGGGCTACTCGCATGACGGCAGACTTCGTGAGGTTTTCTATGTCGGCACCGCTGAAACCCGCGCACTGCCTGGCAACGTACTCATAATCCAAATTCGGATCGATATTCGCGACAAACGTAGGCTTGTTGCAGTGCAAGAACAGAATTTCTTGGCGAGCCTTCTTGTTCGGAAGACCCATTTCAATGACGCGATCGAAGCGACCGGCGCGAATGAGCGCAGGATCGAGAACTTGCGGGCGATTGGTCGCCGCCAAAACCATGATTCCCGTGGCGGTGGAGAAACCATCCATTTCGGTCAACATTTGGTTGATGGTGGCCGTGGCTTCATCGTTACCGTACACCTGGCCATTTTGCGTCTCCGAACGCTTCGTCCCGACGGCGTCGAACTCATCGATAAAGATGATGCACGGCGCCACTTTCTTGGCTTGATCGAACAAGTTGCGAATACGAGCGGCACCGACGCCTACGAACATCTCCATGAACTCGGTACCGGCGCACGAGAAGAACGGTACGCCGGCTTCGCCGGCGACGCATCGAGCGAGCAACGTCTTACCCGTACCGGGCGGGCCGCATAGCAACACGCCGGCCGGAATACGCGCACCCATGGCGTTGTACTTGTCGAAATCCTTCAGGTAGGAGATGAGCTCGAGCATCTCCTCCTTGACGGTATCGATGCCGCTGATATCCTTCAAGCTCATTCCTTGGCGCACGGTGGAGTCGTACTGGCGCGTGGTCATGTTACCGAACATGTCTTCCGAGCTGTCCTTGTACGTTCCTTCGTAGATCATCCACGCATAATAGATAACAACTAACGGCGTGAGCGTGTTGAAGCAGAAGGATGCAATTCGCAGCCACGAGGGCACCTGCTCGTACTCGATGTCGATGAATCCGCTACCGCCTGGTCGTTCCATCAAAAGCTTCTTGTAAAGCATAGGATCATACGGCAAATTACAGCCGAAGACCTCCTCCGTATCGTCGATGTAATACTTGATGCTCGTCTCGTTTCCGCGGTACACCACGCGGTTGACGCGACCAACATCGACCATCTTGTGGAAAGACGTGTACGAAGTCTCCGTGGGGAACTTGTCCGTGCCCATCATCGAGTACGGATCGCGGAGGTACGCCAGATTGACGTTCCTCGTGAATCTCTCGCCACGCTTGGAGAAGATCCTCGTGAACGGATTCGAGCTCGTACGTTCTTCCTCGTACTCTTGGTACGCTTGTGTCTGAGCGAGCAACTGTTGTTCTAACTTTGTAAACTGAATATTCTTGCTCTCCGGGTGCTCACCAGTCTTGTGTTGAACGGCTTCGAGCGCCATTCGCGCGGCAGCCTTGCCCTTACCCCCCTTTGGCTTTTTCTGCTTTCTTTCCTTGGTGAAATCAATCTTCTTCTCCTTCTTCATCGTCCCTCGGCGAGTTCTTCTGGGCTTGCGCTTCGACGCCTTCGTCTCGTCTTCAAGTTGCAAATCTTCACCCATCGCAGCCGTGCTCGCTTCCTCGCCATCCGCCGCGTTCGCCTCGCTTCGATTCCCGTCGTCGCCATCCGTCGGCGTCTCCGCGAGCTCGCTCACCACGACCCGCGTCCTCGCCCGTCCCGTCTCCGAGCTCGCGTGCTCTCGCACCCGCGGCGCCGCGCTCGCAGCCTTC
>Ga0181582_10001864_pt1 | contig 16703 bp, 4 predicted proteins | sample 071ome_32_FD_132438 | JGI IMG/M metagenome (GOLD analysis project Ga0181582, IMG submission 132438) | Coastal salt marsh microbial communities from the Groves Creek Marsh, Skidaway Island, Georgia - 071405AT metaG (megahit assembly) | ecosystem: Environmental > Aquatic > Marine > Intertidal zone...
CCCCCGCGGGCGGCCGGGGGGGGGCCCCCCGGGGGGGCGTGGGGGGGGACCCCGGGGGGGGCCGGGGGGGGGACCTCGGGGGGGCCCCGGGGGGGGGGGGCGCCGCGGCGGGGGGGCTGCCCGGGGTGCGGCCGGGCGGCGCCGGCAAGGGGGTGGAGGTGCGGGCCCGCCTGGCGCGCGGGAGCGGCGCCCCGGTGCTCGAGGTCCGGGTATCCAACGCCGGGGCGGTGCCCATCGGGCCGCTGCTCGTGCAGGTCAACCAGAACCCGCTCGGGATCGCCGGCCCCGCGGACAGCAGGCTGGTGACGTCCCCCGTGCCGTTCGGCCCCGGGGCCACGTCGGCGGGGGCGTGCCAGCTGGGAGCGGGGCCGCCCAACGCGTCGGTGCCAGGTCGGGGGGGCCTCCAGGTCGCGGTGAAGCTCTCGGCGGCCGGGCCGGCGCCCCCGACGACGCCCGTGGTGTACTTCGAGGTGCCGTTCACGGCGGCGGCCGTGGTGGACGCCGGGGCGGCACCGATGCCGGCCCCGGAGTTCGTGCAGAGCTGGCCGGCGCTGCCGGCGGGGACGGACGGGCACGTGGCGCTGCCGGCGGCCGTGGCGTCGGCCGAGCAGCTCGTCGAGCGGCTCCGGGGGGCTGGCGTCGGCGTCGTGCACCAGAGGGCGGGCCACGGGCAGGAGGTTTGCGTGTTCGCCTCGGCTGCCCTCGCCGCCCCGGCGGGGGCCCGCGTGCTGGTGGATGCGCGGGTGACCCCCGGGGTGCCGGGGGTGCGCGTCATGCTCAAGAGCGCGACGCCCGGGGTGTGCCCGGCGGCGCTCTCGGTGCTCCGGGAGGCGCTTCGGTGAGACGGGTGCATTGAACGAACTCCGCCCCCGGAGTTTCGCGCCGGGTTTCGCGCCGCGGGGGACGCGCGAGATGCGGCCTGGTTGCCGGGGGGAACGGGCAAGACCCGACCCTCGCCCCGGTCCCACACGGATGCGGCGATGGGTGCACGGAGCGGCGCAGATGCTCCTTCGTCGTCGTTGCCGGCGCATCGAACAGGCATGTTGAAGGCTCCCCGTCGTTTCACAGTTTCGCCCCCGCGTGCCGCCCGACTGAGGCCGCGAGGCGGAGCTTTCCGCACTGGAGGCATCCCCCCTCTCTTCGCCCCGCCTCTGGGGGGACGCCGTCATAAAACCCGTAACCGCGTCCATTTCACCGGCGCCTGTGTTCTGTGGTACTGTGAACCGGAGGAGACGCGTCTTCCAAGTGCATGTCTTGTTCGTGAGGCCGGGTCTTGCTTGAGGGGATAGGGAGAGGAGAAGCTGGAGGCCCCGGGGTGAGAAAACGACTTTCGGTTGCGGCAAGAGTGTCCCGCGCGCTGCCCATCCCTGGACCGGTCGTCTCGGACGACTGGAAGGGCCCCACACCAGGCCCCCGCCCCTGGACCTCCCCCGGCCCCCCGGCACCCGAAGCTCGCCCAACGGCGGCGAAGCGATTTCCCGGCGAGGAGTTCGATGCCAATCTTCTATCTGTCCCTCTCTACGCCCGCCTGTTGCCGCGACGGCCCGGCGAGACGGGCTCAAAGGCCGCCGGGGACCCCTTCGCATGCACATTGATGTCGACCGCCCCCGCGCCCCCCAGGGGACCAGCGGCCCTGAAACCCCATGTTCCTCCTCTAATCTACCGCAGTATTGTTGTCATGCCGGCTTCGCCGGCATAGGGCCCTTGGAGACGACATGAATCCGTTCAAGATGGTGCGCGACGTGGCCCCATTGACCAGCATTCCCCCCAAACGGCCTCCCTCCCCCCCGCGCCCCCCAGCCCCGACACCCCCCCACCCCCTCCCGAGCGTCTGCAGGGTCCGGGGACAGCTGTGGGGCTACTAACGGTGCTGTGGTGCGCCCTTGGCGCCCCGCTGGGCGCCGGCGCCGTGGAGCTGGGCGCCGGGGCCAACGTCAAGGTGGTCATCAAGTCGGGACAGCTCGCCTACGACGGGTCCACGGGGGACGGGTCGACGGCCATCCACGGTACCACGGCGAGCCTGGGCAGCGCGCCGTCAAGCACGGTCCCCATCCTCACGGAGGGCTCGGCGGTGAGCTCAGTGGTGGACGTGCTGGCGACAGCGGCACTCGGCGGCGTCGTGGCGGTGGACGTGGCATGGTCGTGCGCGGCGGTGGAGGGGACGACGGTGACGCTGGGCAACGTCGGCGCGCCGTCGAGCGGGGCCTCCGCCGTGACCGTCGGGGGCACCGTGGCCTCACCGACGACGACCAACGGTGCGCTGGGGGTGGTGACATGCACGGCTGCGGTGACCAACGCAGGGGACGCGGCGATGGAGTCGAGCGGGGGGGTGCCGGTCGCGACGGGCGACACGCTGTCCTTCAGAGCCTACTTCGTGCCCTCGAAGACCAACGCGGTGTTCGAGGCCGTGTCGGGCGGCATCCTGGCCAACTTCGCCGGCACCTCCGTCAAGGCGCCGGGGACGGCCCTCGACTCAGGGCCGGCCACGACCAACATGGGGGTCCTCACTGTGTCCGCGGCGGCGGCACAGGACGTGGCGGGGGTGATCGGGATCAAGCACATCGCGGCGGGCGCCGTGGAGAACGCCTACGCTGTCAAGTGCCAGATCCCGGGGTACACAGCTGAGTCGGTCTGCACCGTGCCGGCCCAGACGGCGCAGGGCGCCACAGTGCCGTGCGTGCTCTCGGCCAGCACGGTGGTCGGCGCGCCGCCGTCAGAGATGCGGTCCGTGACGTGCAGTGGGAACGCCCCCGTCGCGGGCGTAATCGCGGGGACGGACCTGGCCACCTCGGACGCCCACACCTTCATGATGCGGCTCCGCTCGGGCGGAACCAAGGGCCTGGCTGTCAAGAACAAGGCCGCTGCGTTGCAAGGGGACGGCGCGACGGGGCTCGGCGCTGGGACAGTGCTGGGCCAGACGAGCGCCACGACGCTGGGGCTGTACATGGGGAACGGGGACGGGGCCCGCAGCGCCGCGCACCTGTCTGTTGAGATCCCAACGGGGACAGCGACCACGAACAGGGTCACGTGCTACAGCTCGACGGCGCACCTGGGCATCGTGGGCGACCTGTCTGAGGCCGGTCCGCTCAACGCGGCCACGGCCTTCGACCTCCCGAGCTTCGAGGTCGGGCCCGCGGCAACGACGACCCCGGGGGTCCTCACGTGCGGGGCGTCGCTTGCAGACGGGACCGAGATCAAGATCGGGCAGTTCGTCTCTGTCAAGTACGAGGCTCTCCTGCAGCCGTTCCTGGTCGTCGCCGGGAGGTCCATCGGGAACCACGCTGGGGCCGCCCTCGCCGCGGACACGCCCGTCACAACCGCCGCCACGGCCGCCGCTACAGCGCCCCAGATCGTCGTGGGCAGCAAGTACTTTGGCGGCCTGGGGTTCCGGGTGAAGCACCTGGGGGCCGCGGCCACGACCACGTACACGGTGGCCTGCACCTCGACGTCCGCAGTGACGGCAGACTTCACGTGCGTTGTGCCTGCGGGGACTGGCACGGATGCGTTCGTGGCATGTGACTCGGTCCTCCCCAACGCGGGACAGGCGGCCGGCACAGCCTCGGTGACTTGTGTGGGCTCAACCGTCGCCAGTAACCTCTACTCGCACGCCTTCGACCTCAAGGCGGTGGCGGCGTCCGGGACGGCACTCGAGATCGCCTTCAGTGGCGACTCGACAGCATGGAGCGGTGCTGATCTGCCCGGTGGGACAGGGCTCAGTGACTCCCTCCCGGAGAAGATCGCCACGCTCCTCGGGGGCGCCGGGCCCACTACCGGCCTCCTCAAGGTCACGGCCGCCGCGACGGTAGATGCGTACTGCGTGAGCAGCGACCCCGCAGCGCTCCCGGTGGACGCGGCCGTCTCGGCGACGACGGCCGGCACCCCGGTCGACGTCGGAGCTGTCCCCGCCACGCGTGCCGACTCCATCGCGTATGTCTCGTGCGGCGCGGCCGCGGTGGCGACGGGTGTGCAGGCGGGACGCGTGACGACGGTCCCGGTGGTCGTCCTGGCGGCGCCGACCTTCTCGCTTTGCGCGGACGCCGCATGTGAGACCCCACTCCCTACCACGGCCGCCACGGCGACCGCGGTGGAAGAGGGCGACAAGGTCAGAATTTATGCCAAGATCGCGGGTGACATCGCGTACCAGGCATCGTACGAGATCACGTGCGCCCCGGCGGCGCCCCTGGCGGACGTGACACCTTCCAAGCGGGTCATCTCTGGGACGTCGGCCGCGGTGGAGCCCGCTGGGTCGGTCCTCGCGGACTTCGCCGAGTTCGCCGTGTCGCAGATCTCGGCGGACGCTGCGGCCGTGGCCGTCACCTGCGTGGCCTCGGGCGTCGCCCCTACTGCCGTGCGGGGGTCGGCGACGGCCTACTTCAAGTTCACCGACGCAGCCAAGCCCTACACCCTGGTCGATGCGGGCGGACAGGCGCTGTCGACGTCGAGCGCGCTCCCGTCCTTCCGGGAGGAGGGAATGCTAATCCTCAAGGCCAAGGTGCCGGGCGACGTGCCCGCGGGCGAGGGCAGGATCGCATGCGCGGAGACGGGGACAACGCACTTCACCGCTGTCGACGCGTCGCTGACCTACACGTCCACGGCAGTCGAGGTCGCCGGGCAGGTCCTCGCTCCCACCGTGTCCTTCAACACAGTGACGACCGCCGACCGCCTCGCCGTGCAGATCCGGTGCACGGGGGACGGCAAGGTGTTTGACGCCGCCCCCGTGGACGTGTACGTCTCGGTCCTCAATGGGAGCGCCATCACCAACTACCAGTGCGAGCTGGACCAGGCGGTGGCCAACGCGGGGCTGGAGATCCTGACGGCGACGCCCACGGACAAGGCCGTGGTCCAGGCCAAGGTGGAGCACATCCGCGTGGTGATCGTCGCCGGGGACAAGAACAAGGGCGCCGACGGGGCCACGCGGACGCCGGGGACGGTGCTGACCGCCAAGGACGTGACCGAGGCGGTCGAGGGGACCACCTACGACGTGGGTGGGCTCCTCTCGGTCAAGCTGTCGCAGGAGCCTCCCGAGAAGGTCACGGTCGAGTGCACGCTCGACGCCGCCATGGCATCCATCCTCCCGGACTCGACCACGAGTACGGACTATACCAAGGTCTTCGACGTCGGCGCGGGCCAAGTCGCACAGCCGCTCACACTGCCCAAGGTGCTGGACATCGACGCGGCGGACGAGGTCACGATCACGTGCACGGCCCGGGGGATTACAGGGCTCCTCCCGGACCCGGCCGAGACGGTCGTCAGGGCGACCCCCATCTCGATGATCATCGAGGCGGGCCTCTCGGCCAAGGACGAGACGGGGGCCGCGCTGGAGCGGGGCACCGACATCACCGGCGGCGGTGCGGGCAGAAAGGTCCTGCGGCGCGAGGGCGATGTCGACCAGCTGGGGCGGTCCGTGCAGATCCGGCTCAACGGAGACCCGGGGAGCTCGGTGGGCATCCGCTGCGAGACTGGGGACGCTGCCAAGCTCCCCAACTCCACGCAGGGGACGGACTACATCTTCACCTTCACGAGCGCCACCACGCAGGTTATGCGCCTGGGGACGGTGGGGACGGGCGGGGCCTTCGACGCCGACGCGGACGTGACCTTCACTTGCACCCCGAACGAGGCCGGGGGCTTCAAGGTCACCGAGTCCAAGACTTTCGTCGTCCGCGCGGTGACCAACGGGATCAGCGTGCTCGCCGGCGACGCGGCGTTCGACGAGAACGGAGTCGCATACGCACCCGAGTCCATCCTCGCGGGCAAAGTGCGCCGGATCGAGGGCCAGGCGGACTCCGAGGGGGCGACAGTGAAGGTGGCGCTGCGGTCGGCGCCACTGACGGAAGTGAGCGTCAGGTGCACGGTTGCCGGGGGGCAGGGGGCGCTTCCAGACTCGGGCACGGCGGCGGACTTCTCGAAGACGTTCTCGCCGGACAACGGGACGACCCCGCAGCCCATCCGTCTCGGGACGGTGGCGTCGATCGCGGCCGACGCCGACGTGATCGTCACCTGCGCACCGGTGACCGCCGCGGGCGGCCTCCTGCTGACGGACGTGGCGACGTTCGTGGTCGCGGCCCAGAAGCTCCGGATCGTCCTCTCGGCGGGTTCCTCGGCGGTCAAGCCTGACGGGGCGAGCTGGGTCGCGGGCACCGCCCTGTCCGCGAGTGACCGGGTGGCTGTCCTGGAGGGCTCGGTTGACACAGCGGGGGCGGCGCTGCAGGTCGCCCTGAACGGCCGGCCCACCGCGGAGGTGACGGTCACGTGCAAGTCCGCCTCCCCGGCGCTGGTCAAGGACTCGGGGACCGGAACGGCCACGACCTTCACCTTCACCGCGGGGGACTTGTCCAACGGGCTCGTCTCGCAGGGCCTCCAGCTGGGCACTTTTGGGGACGTGTCGTACGACACGGACGTGGCCGTCACCTGCACGAGTGACGGGGCCGGAGGTGTCGCTGCGGACGAGCCCGCCTCGGCGCTCGTCCGCGTCGAGGCCATCCGCCTCCTCGCCGTCGCGGGCTCCGCGGCCAAGGACGAGAACCTGGCTGACCTAGCGCCCGGCACGCCACTGGGCAAGGGCGTCAAGGTCTCGGTGACCGAGGGGGTGGAGTACGCAGCGGGGGCCATCTTCGCGCTCAAGACGTCGCACAACCCCTCGGGAACCTTCAACGTGACGTGCACCTCGTCCGGCCCGGGCACCCTGCAGGACCTGGCCTCGCCCGTGGCCATGGCCGCGACATCCGGGGACACCCCCGTCGATGTGACAGTGCCCAAGGTCACCGTGGACGTGACCGCCGACGCCGACCTGGCGTACATCTGCGTGCCCGACGGCACCGCGAACGTGGGGGTGCTGGCCAGCATCGCCGTGGTCAACATCCACGTCCGGAAGCTGCGGGTGACGGTGGTGGCGGGGTCGGCGGCGGTGAACCACGCGACGGGCGGGGCTTACGCGGAGGGCGCCACGGACCTGTCCAGCAAGGTCCGCCTCGTGGAGAAGCAGACGGACACGGTGGGGAAGACCCTCCAGGTGGCGCTGAACGCGCTGCCGTCGGACGACGTGATCGTCTCGTGCGCCTCTGGGCTGTCCTCGGTGGTTGGGAACCCCTCTGGGACCCTGACCTTCACACCCTCGGACGCCACGACCGCCCAGGGGATCACGGTGCCCAAGTCCGTCGACATCACTGCCGAGGTGGACGTGCTGATCACGTGCACGCCGACGGCGACTGGCGGCCTGGCCTCGGGGGACACGGGCACGGCGACGATCCGCCTGGTGCCCCTGCGTATCCTCGTGCTGGCCGGCACCGCGGCCGTCAACGAGTTCGGCGTCGCGATCCCGGAGGGTACAAGCCTGGTCTCGGACGCGGCGGTCAACGCCGAGGAGCGGATTGCACAGCGCCTCGAGGGGCAGCCGGACGGGGGCAACACGGTCAAGGTCAGGCTCAACGGGGACCCCGACGCCGTTGTTACCGTGCAGTGCCGCACGGGCAACGCCGCCATCCTCCCAGACTCTCCGTCGAGCAGCGACTACACGTTCAACTTTGACGTCGGCGAGGGGGCGCTCGAGCAGGGGATCAAGCTCGGTACTGTCAGCACCAACACAAACGTCGTCAAGACGCCTTCCACGGTCGAGATGACCTGCACGCCGACCACAGCGGGGGGCTTTGCCCTCACGGACGCCGTCAAGTTCTACGTGAGGAGCGTCCCACTTGCCATCCGCATCAACGCCGGCTCGGAGACGAGGCTCGCGTCGGGGGTGGCGACGACGGAGGATCAGCTCCTCCCGGCTGGCTCGGTGTTCTCAGTGGTCGCCGGGAAGGCCACCGACTCCGGGGCGCTGATCAAGGTGTCCCTCAGCGGCAACCCCGGCAAGAACGTGGTGATTCGGTGTAGGGCGGCCGACGCGACCGTCCCTACGCCCGTGGCCGGCTTCACCGCCAGCCTGTCCACGACGGCGGGCACAACGCCCAAGGGGGTGCTCGTCGGGACCCCGCCGCTCAAGTACGAGATGCAGGTCGTCGCCGGTACCAACGCGACCGAGGCCACGCTGACCCGCGACACACTACTCGCCGGGACCCTCCTGGAGAAGGGCAAGCAGTGCCGCTCCGTGGTCATGTACGAGGGCATCCTCCTCCCAGCCGGCACCGTTGCCAAACTCAAGTTCAGCTCTGCCGCAACGGGGACGATCGACTGCCTGTCGGACTTCGGGGCCATCCTGGCGAACATGGAGGGCCTCGTCGCCAATGGCGTCACAACCCTCGACCTCCCGCTCGCTGCGCCAGCCGCGCTCTCCAGCGGGACCGAGTCGGTCAACTTCACATGCCAGGTGCGGTCAGACCCCGTGCCAGCGGGGATCACCCCGGCGCTCGTCGCGAGCTTCACCGTCCAGGTGGTGCCCCTGGCGGTGGAGATCGTCACCGGCACCGCCGGTCCCATCAAGAAGACGGACGGGACCCAGTTCCTCGTCGGCACAGCGATCGGCTACACTACGACCCCGAGGGAGGAGAAGACGATCGCGCTCTTTGAGGGCGCGACTGCGTCCACGACCCTCGTGTCCCTGAAGGTCGTGACCACGCCCAGCGCCAGCGTGACCTTTACGTGCGAGTCGAGCGACCGCACCAAGGCACAGGACATCGCGGACGTGACGGTCACGGACACCAACCCGGTGGCCCTCCAGGTCCCGCCCGTACTGAACGTCGAGGGGGATACCACCATCACGTACACGTGCCGCCCAAAGGCCAGCGCAGGCGGGTTCCTGATCACGGCCGCGAATCACGTCGTCAAGTTTGACCTGTTCATCCAGCCCGCCAGGCTCGACGCGGTCGCGGGCGTATCGGTAAACAACGTGAACAGGGTTCTCATCCCTGCTGGGACGGTCCTCACTGTCGACGGCACCAACACCCCCTCGGTCGCGGCCCTGACGGTGCTCGTGTACGAGACCGACGCCCCATCCAACACCAAGATCTCTCTCAAGGCTATCGTCCCCCCCGGAAGCCAGGGACAGGTGTCGTGCGTGTCGGACAAGCCCGAGGTCCTCCCCAGCATCCTGTCGATTACAATCAACAACGACGTCAACGCAGTGCCCATTACCCTGCCGGGGCCTTTCTCCACCAACGAGGACCACGAGGTCAAGTACACGTGCTCCCCAAACAACCTCTTCGGGAACCTCAAGACCACCGACGCCACCCGGTTTTACGTCCAGGTCGTCGCCCTCAAGGTCCTGGCCGTGGCGGGCAAGTCGCAGAGGCTAAGCAACGGCGACGTGGTCGCGACTGGGAGCAACATCAACGCCGTGCCGGATCGCGCCCTGGTTGCCTTTGAGGGACAGGTTGGGGACAACACGTCCCTCGCCCTTCAGCCCAACGCCGCGACGACGTCAACGGTCCAGATGGAGTGCAGGTCGTCCAACGCCGACGTTTTGGCCGACCTCGCGGACCCCATCGACATATTCAGCCCTAACCGTGTGGCCTTCTCGATCCCGAGCCCGGCCTTCGTCGACGTGGACACGCTTATCACATACACGTGCACCCCCAAGGTCACCACTGGCGGCCTCCGCGTCGAGGACGCCGTGGCTGTGAGTATCCTGGTCAAGAAGATCACCGTGTCAGTCACGACTGTGTCCGTGGGGCAGACGGCCGGGGACGGGTCGGTGCTCGCGGCGGGCGTGGAGCTTCAGTCGGGCGACCCATCCAAGTCCGTACTGGTCATCGAGGGCGCCCGGGCCTCCCAGCAGGTCGCCCAGCTGACGCCCAACGCCGCCCCGAAGGTCCCCGTGGAGTGGCGGTGTGTCTCAAGCAGGCCCGAGGTGCTCGCCAGCACCTCGGCCGTCGTACTGAATAACGCCGACAGCAAGGCGATTACGCTCCCACAGTCCAGCGCCATCAGTGCGGACACAACGGTCACGTACACCTGCGGCCCCACGGCGGCGCTCGGGGGCTTCGAGGTGACGGAGACGTCCAAGTTCGACATAGTCGTCAAGAAGCTGACAGCGACGGTGATCTCGGCCAAGTCTCAGCCCAACATTTTCGCGGAGACGATCGAGGTCGACGCAACGCTCGTCTCGGGGGTCCCCGCGCTGACCCCCTCAATCATCACGACGTCCTCGGCGACGGCCGGGGTCATTGCGAGGCTCAAGACGAACGGGACCCCGACCCTCACAGTCAACTTCAAGTGCACGTCCAGCGACTCTGAAGTCCTCGACGACATCGAGAATATCACGATCAACAGCTCAGTCCCCGCCGACATCACTGTCCCGGTGCCCAAATCGGTCGACGTTGCAAAGACCGTCACCTACACGTGCACCCCCACCACGGCCGACGGCGGCCTCTCCACCGACGACAGCACCACCTTCGACGTCCACGTACAGCCACGGAAACTCGACATCCAGAGCTCCTCCATCCTTCTCGCGGCCGACGGCACCACCTTCCTCACCAACGGCTCGAGCATCGCTGGGGGTGGCTCCCTCTCCCTGACTGTCCCTCTGTTCGAGGGCGCCAACTACCCGACGGGGTCCCTGATATACCTCATCCCCAACGTGCCACCAACAAAGGAGTTCGCCGTCGAGTGCCTATCGAACGCGCCCCTTGTTGTGGGCAACCTGGACACGGTCATCGTCGTCAGCGTGGCGCCTTCGCCGCTCCGGATCCCCCCAGCCAACCCTGTCGAGCGCCCCCAGCTCGTCACATACACGTGCAGGCCCGCGCAGGAGGCCGGGGGCTTCAAGCCCATCGTGTTTGTCAAGTTCGACGTTCTCGTCAAGCCGCTAGGCGTCAGTGCCGTGGCCGGGGCTGGCGCTGGTGTGGCCGTTGACGGCGCAACGCTCGTCGCTGGCGTGGCGCTGGAGGCAGGCAACCTTTCGCGGACCCTGGTCCGGGCGGAGGGCTCCCCCTCGTCGTCAAACCTGGTGTCGATCCAGCCGTCCGAAAGTCCCCAGACGAGCGCCGTGTACGACTGCCTGTCTAGCGAGACCGAGCTGCTGGGCTCGATCACAGGGATCGCTCTGGCCAAGGACTCAAACAACGCCGTCACGCTCCTCATCCCCCAGGCCGGGGAGGTGGACCGAGACTCCATCGTCACCTACACGTGCGCCCCGTCGACGACCGTGTCCGCGACGCCGACCCCGACGCCAACTGGCGACGGGGAGGTGGCCCAGGCCCTGACCAAGCTTACCGCCTCGTTCCAGTTCGACATCCTCGTGCGCAAGATCAACCCCGTGTTCCTCTCGTCCGCGACGGTGCGGCGGGCGAGCTCCCTGCTGCCGTTCGGTGTCGAGGTCGATGTCACGGGGGCTGCCAGCCCCAGCGTGACGCCGGTGGTCCGGTACGGCGCCCAGACGGCCCCGGGCTCCGTAGTGGTGTTCAAGCTCAGCGACGCGCCCACCGGGTCCGTCCAGATCAAGTGCACCTCCAGCAAGCCGGAAATCATGGCCGATGTCGAAGGCATCTCAACGAGCAACGTCGTTCCGGTGAACGTGCTGCTTCCTGCTCCGACAGGCGATATCGTGTGTCCTGAGGGCGCGACGACGTCCACGTGCGACGAGACCATCACGTACACTTGCGCCCCCAACCCAGCCGGCGGCGGCCTCAGGGCCACAGATATCGTCACGTTCGACTTGCTTGTCCACAACCACGGCCTCATGGTGCTGGCGGGGACAGCGGCGTTCGACTCGACGACGTTCAAGGCCGTGACAATGGGTACGTCTCTGGGGTACATCAAGGGCGGCACAGCCCCGGTCACGGTCGCGGTCACGTCCGGGACAGCGTCAACGGGTGCCGTGACCATGCAGGCAAAGACATCGGCGGCCACGGTGGACGTCAACTGCGTTTCGTCCAAGGCCTCAGTTATCGCCGACTTCAGCGTGAAGAACGTCGGCGGGAACGACGTGGTCAGCGTGACGATCCCGGCCCCGGCGACGCTCTTTGTCTCCGAGACCGTGTCGTTCACGTGCACCGTCGAGTGCCCCAACACGCCCTACAACGGCGCCGAATATGTCCAGTTCGACGTGCTGGTCCTCGCTCGGAACCTCGTGGCGGTGGCCGGGACGGACGCCGGGAAGGCAGCGGACGGGAAGACGGACCTCGCGCGGGGGGACATCCTGGCGACGGGCAAGCCGGCCGAGTCGGTCAAGCTGATGGAGCGCGAGTCGACCAACCCGGGCGTCAAGGTGCAGCTCTCGACGACGGTCCCGCCGACAACCAACATCCTGGTGACGTGCAAGAGCTCGGACCCAACCGTCCTCGTCGACATCCAGAGCATCTCAGTCCTGACCACATCCGGCATCCTCGGTGGCACGCCGACGAACGTCCCCCTCCCCGTGCCCAAGTCTCTGTCCCGCGACAAGTCCGTCGTCTACACGTGCGCGCCCACCACCGACGCCGGCCTCTTCAACTCGAGCCAGACGGTCACGTTCGAGGTCTTCGTCATCAACCAGACGGCCAACTTCTTCTCCGGGACGCGCGCCACGGACAGCGCAGGTCGTCTGATCAAGGCCGGGACCCAGATCGTCCCGGCCGAGGGCATCCACGCAATCGAAGGGGAGGAGTACAAGCTTGGGGAACTGCTGGAAGCGAGGACGCTGGACCGGAGCGTCGTGGTGCGGTGCCAGGCGACGTGCCCAAAGCCGGAGCTGTGCCCGGACGAGATGCCAGTCCTGGCGTCACAGAACGCCGTCAACGGCGAGATCAACCTGACGCAGAACGGGACCAAGCTTTTCCTCGGGATGATCCCCGTCGTCAGCGGGGAGACCCTGGAGATCAAGATCACGTGCAGCCCGACCGCTGACAACGACAACTCGGGGTACGCCAAGCTCGACGTTTTCGAGACGAAGATTGTCGTGGATGACATCTTCCTCCCGCCGCCCCCGAAGGAGGCGGCCTCCCCGCAGGCGACTTTCGGCGTCAAGCTCGTGTACGGCAGCAAGCCGTCGGCAGAGGTGATCGCGGGGGTCATTGCGGTGATGCCCCGGGCGCTGCTGGACGCCATGCTGGTCAACGGGGTCGTGGAGGTCAAGGAGGAGGACATCACCGTCACACAGAAGGCGGAGGCGGCCCCGTCCGCCCGGCGGCTTCGGGCTTTCGACCTCGAGCTCGAGGTGACGGTCAAGGTCAGGAGCTCGGCGCACGCTTACATTGTGGCTCTCGCGGTGGGGGACGGGTCGCCCATCACGGCCGAGATCAGCAAGACGCTGGCGGCGGCCGCCAAGGACGTCAACTCCCCGCTGTTCGGGGCCGAGGTCCCCGCGGTGCAGGTGACGCGGGCGTCGGTGGCGCGCTTGCCGTACGTGCCGTCGGGTGAGGCCCCGACCCCGGCGCCCCCCTCGTCGCCCGAGGCCGTCGAGTCGGCGGCGGCGCGCGCGTGGGGGGCCGGGAGCGCGCTGGCGGTCGCCGTCGCCGTGATCGGGGGGGTGATGTGATATTTCCGCTCGCATAGCTCTTAGCGACAGTTCCTAGCATTACTATGCGCCGCGTGATTGGGCGGAGCCGGCGCGACGAGTGGGGAAGAGGGGTGTGTCTGGGGCCGCCCCTGCGAGGGCGGCAGGCGTTGAACCTCGTCGCTGCCAACTCACGCCCTCCTCGCGCCTTTCCCTGCGCCCTCGCCGTCCCCCTCCTTGGTGGGGTCCCAGGACTCGCGCGGGTGCTCCTCGAGCCACTCTTCGTACTCCCCCCGGCGTCCCCGGAACTCGGAGAGCTTTTCCTCGAAGGCGCCCCAGTCCTCGTGGACCAGGAGCCCCTCGAGCGCCGAGGCCAGGGCGCCGGCCTCGAAGTCCGCGCGGGCCGCCGCGCCCCCCTCGCGGAGCTCCAGCCGCTCCCCGCTGAGCTCCCGGATCTTGGCACTGTTGTCCTCCGCCGGCGGGCTGCCCTCCCCGCCCCCGTCGCCCTTCTGGCGGTTCAGCCGGAAGTGCCCGAACTCGGACCCGCACAGGACAAGCGTGTGCGGAGGCGCCCGGGGCAGCGTCACCCGCGTCCGAATCTTCAGGCTCGCCTCCACCAGCTCCCCCGGCACGTCCCCCCGCGCCGCCGCCACCGACGCCCCCACCATGTGCCTGATCTGGTGCAGCATGAAACTCTGGCCCCGGATCCGGATCCTCACCGCGGGCTCCCCGCCCTCCCGAAGCGGCGCCGGGTCATCCACACTCGTCGCCTCCACCTTGCGGAAGTGCGCGTCCCCCACCACGTCCCCCTCCTCCATCTCGTCGATCCAGCGGAGCTCGTACCGGCGCTTGCGCCCGGGGCTGCCCCCCTCCCCGGAGTCCGACCGCGCGCCCCCCTCCTCGGCGTCCGACCCGTCAGCCTCCTCCCCGGGCCCGTCGCTCTTGCCCTCGTCGCCGTCTCCCTCCTCGTCGACGTCGTCGTCGTTGTCGTTGCGGTCCGTCACGGCGGCGGAGGGGCCGTTGCGGGCCCCCCTCTCCCGGACGAGGGTGCGGGCGCCCCGGCGGGACAGCAGGGTGCCCTTGCGGTACAGGCTGCGCTTGGTGTAGTTGTGGAACGGGTGCCAGCCCTCCATGCTCTTGAGCGCGTCGCGCAGCCTCCCCACCGCCGCCCCCAGCTCCTCCGCGCCGCTGCCCGCCCCCCCGCCCGGCAGCAGCAGCCGCGCCGGCAGCACGTACAGGTACTCGCGGCGGAGGCACGAGGTCCGGGCGCTGAATCCCTTGTTCGTGCGCTGCACGCTGAACACGCGAACGGCGCCCGGAAGGTGCTCGTTGATCTCGGCGGCCACGGAGAGCCCCTCGGGGTCGTCGTCGAAACGGTCGGGGGCGACGAGCAGCTTGAGAGACACGACGGTCGAGAGCGAGTGGACGCCCTTGTCCGTGCGGCTCGAGCGGGACCACCCCACCTTGCTCAGGTTCTCGGCGTTCTGCGCGGTCACGCCCCCCGCGGCCAGCAGCGCGTCGGCCAGGACCGTCTCGATCTGGGGCAGCGGGAGGTCGGCCTGACGCGGGTCGTAGCTGCGCTGGAGGCCGCGGAACTCGGAGCCGACGTAGCCGACGTGCATGGCGACCTTGCGCTTGGCCTTGGAGCGGTCGCGGTCGCTGTCGGGGCGGTACAGGCGGGTCGTGGTGTCCCGCCCGGCCTCCGAGTGGCTGCGCCCAGCCGCGGGTGGGGGGGCATCCGCCGGGCCCGCGGGGGGCGAGGTGGCCCCGTCGCCGGCGCTGCTCAGGGCGCGGGGCGCCGCGACGGGCCCCCTGACTCGGAACCAGCGGACAGAAGAGGCGCCCCCGGCGCACCGCGGGCCCGAGAGCGAGCGCAGGCCCGCGTGGGCGAGAGGGAGCAGCATCGGGTGCCGCTCTCCCCAGTTACGGGAAGGATGGTTGTACGGGGCAGACCGGCGTCTCTGGGCAGAGATTGCGAGACGAGTGGCCGACAGGGGCAGCTCCCGCCCCCGCATGTTGAGGATGGGGGCCGCCGCCGGGAAGGCCTCCTCGGCGAGGCGGACTGGCCTCAGGACCCGTGTTCGGGCACCCGATGCGGGCTCGTGCGCCCTCCATTGGCCCTGCGGCGGCGCCGGAGCACGGAGATCGTACATTTTTTGCTATACTGTAAAAATTGACGCCTGAGAGGGATTGATTGATCGCGGGCGGCCCACCAACGAGGGACAAAGAGCGAGTGGGCAGAGGAGGGGGGAAAGCGGAGGACGGGCGCGCGGGAGAGGGCTCTGGGCTGGGGAAGGATGGTGTACGTTGATGATTGGGAGGTTTTCGTTGAGAAGGCCACGTTAATTTTCCAGGGAAACCCGGAGAAGGCGCGCTTCTCGACGAAGTACCGGTGAGGCCCCCACTGGAGGGGGGGGACAGGGCCGGGGGGGGGGACGGGGGCGGGGCGCTCCCGCCTCGGCGCACACGCTCGGCCCCAGCGATGTCGGAGGGTCACGTATGCCCCATTCTTCGGGCGTTGCCGTGGAACGAGCGGATCGGAAGCCCCCGCGGGCCGCATCGAGCCGCAATGGATCCGGTCCCCCCACTGCGCCCCCCCCCACCGCCGCAGGCACTGCGACGGGCGCGCGACGCTGATGGTGACGGACGACGCCAAGTGCGTCCAGTTCCGGACGGAGCAGTCGGAAGACCTGCGGCGGATCGAAGAGTTCAACCGGCTGATGGTGCGGCTCATGTCCCGGGGGGCCGCGGCGACCGAGCCGACGGCGGAGGAGCAGGCGCGGTACGACCAGCAGGGGGCGGCGGGGTCCGAGGCGCAGGGGGCCGGGGGTAGGAGGGGCAAGAAGAGGCGCTGACCAGTCCCAGCGCTGTCGAAGGAGACAAAGGGCTAGCCCCCTTCCTCGCTCCCAAGTCCTCGCCCGCGCCCCGCGCCCCGCCTCCCCTACGCCTGCGGCCTCCCCCTCCCTCCCCCGTCTGCCCGCGCGGGGCACCGGGGGCACCCCACCGCCGACTTCCCGGTACCTCGGCCCCCCCCCGCCGTGGGACCCGTCTGACGCCGCGTTCAACCGCTGGCCAGGGCTACGCGGGCTTGAAGGGCACCGCGGAGAAGGTGTCCGAGTAGCGCTTGTAAGCGACGTGGTAGTCAAACTCGTCGACGAGCATTTGGATGCCCTTGGCGTGCTTCTCCTTGGCACTCCCGTAGAGCTGCTCGATATCCTTGACTAGGACGGCGTACTTGTCCTTGAAGGGGCCCAGGTCCGTCTCGTAAGAGGCGATCCACGCCTGGTTGCCGTCTGCGGGGGGGGGAAGGCGGGCGGGGGGGGGGTCGCCCCGGGGTCGCGCGCCAGGTCGGCGC
>Ga0181582_10001868_pt1 | contig 16675 bp, 13 predicted proteins | sample 071ome_32_FD_132438 | JGI IMG/M metagenome (GOLD analysis project Ga0181582, IMG submission 132438) | Coastal salt marsh microbial communities from the Groves Creek Marsh, Skidaway Island, Georgia - 071405AT metaG (megahit assembly) | ecosystem: Environmental > Aquatic > Marine > Intertidal...
ACAGAACATGGCTCCGACTCGGCCAGGCAAGGGCAGAGGCGTCGACCGACGGGCCCGTCGACAAACGAGGTCGAGTCGATGTTCTCGATCGAGCTCCTGTCGAGGGTCGATCTGCTGACTTCGACGGTCGGCGCCCTCATCTGCGTGACCTTCATCAAGAACGAGGCGTTCAGAGAGGAGCGGGACACGCCGTTTCCGTGGGAGCAGGCGATCGGGATGATATTCACGACCAGTATGTGTCCCATGGCCATGCTGTACGACTTTTCGTTCTATGAAAAGTGGCGCAACGTGCTGGTCGTCATCCTGCGGTTGTCCTTCATGGTCGGGACGCTGGCGGACTACGGCGATGTGCCGCATCGTGTGTTTGAAACGTGGCCGAGCTTTTTGTGCACGGTCTTGCTTACGGCACGGTGCGCAGTCATCTGCTGGGGCGGGTTTGGCTGGCTGCTGCCGTTCAAATACCACATCTGGATGCAGGGGATCCATGCGCTGCTGGCGTTCCACCTGATCCCCGAGACGTGTGCGCTGCCGTCGACTTCGAGGTTCGCGAACGGCACGTTTCTGTCGCTCAACGAGGACCGGTGGCGGACGATTGCGACCGTACTGGACTGGCCGTTGGTCTTTTTGGGCGGGGCGACGTACCAGGGGCTTCAGAACGGCTCGTCGGCGTTTGCGACATGCGCGGCGGTGAACATGTGGGTGATCATCGTGGTCGGGTGGATGGTGCCGAGCATGGCGCTGAGCTTTTTGTATCCGAAACTCTCTTCAAGGAAGCGGGCCTTGTTGCAGCGGGACGGCATGTTTGGGATGGCGCTCGCGTGCACGATGTACTGGATCGTCCTGCGTGCAACGACTGCCTCGCTGTTCTGATAATGATACAATATATATATAGTACATGGTTTGGTGGCGATTCTAGGTGGCAAATTCAGAGGCGATGGCGGCGTACCAGGGGCCGCAGACGGTCTCCGAGACGGCCGCCACCTGGCCAATCTTGCGCCCGAGGTCGATGACGTCGTCGGCAACGTCCGATGCACCGATGTTCGCGCACGTTTCGTGAACGAACGACGTATCGTAGGATACGAGCAGGCAAACGAGCATGTTGGTAAGGTGCTCGACTAGGACCCGGCAACTCGAACGGTGCAGACGGGCCCTCAGCGTGCCGAGCACGTGCGCGGTGTCCGCCTCTGCATTGTTGCCTCTCGATCCCGACCCCGATCCCTCGTCGTGAGACGTCATGCACGAGCTGACTTCCGCGGCGATGTGCTCGATGGTGACGTGCGGGCCACCGAGGATGGCCTTGATCCTCCTGGCAGCGTCGCGCCTGCGAGAGGCGGCCAGCACCGGCGTACTGGTTGCCGGTGCCATTGTCGCCGTCGGCGTCAACGACGCTGCGTGATAGGGGCCATCAATAACTGTCAAGCATACGGCGAGGACCATGCACTTTTGGAAGTCGTTCTGCAGGGCAAACAGCCTCGGCACGTCCCTCAGAAGTGTCTCGGGGACGCTCATGGACGCGATGGCGCCGTCACCCGAGATGAGGTGAACGAGACCGACCCGCACCAGGCCGCGCCAGCAGCGCATCGAGCTGATCGGCTCCAGCTGTGGCGTCTGAGGGGATGAGAAGGCCGTGGACTCGCCGATGGTGCCCGTCCGCATCCGGACCGGGAACGGCGATGATGGCGATGGGGGCGACGTCGCCGAGACGGGGTGCGCGATGCTCGAGCCCAGCGCCGCCTCGATTCTCGGCAATCGTCCAGAGGCCACGGCGATCCAACCACGCGTGTTTCCGAGCGACCCGACGGGCTCGGTGAGCCCGACAGACGCAAACATGAGCTCATCCGAGTCGGCGTCGGCCGTGCCCATTCCCAGCTCCTCGGCCAGTTTCTCTCGCACATACTGAATGCGCCAAGACGACCCCTCTGTACCGGGGGACACGTGCGTCAGCGCCTCGAGATGCGCGTTGGCGACGTCGATGTTGAGAATGCGCGCCTGCAGCTCCAGCACGTGGAGCGACTGCGCGATCACATCGATCAGGGAATGCGGACTCTGACACACCCACGCGGCCGTCGACGCCGAGGCGTCGTCGGTCAGTCCCAAGCGTTGGCTGATGACGGCTTGGGCGCGGCGGATGTCTGCGTCCCGAACAGGCGCGCACAGCTGAGAGACGACCGCGGAGCACCAGTGGATGGCGTCCAGGAACGCAGGGACATTCATCCAGAACGTATCATCGCGCTTGGGAAGGAGCGACTCCTGGATCTCGACCATGCGGCGTTCGCACGCGCCGCCGAGCGCCTGGCCGGCGTGCTCCTGGAGCCTGGACACGACCTCGACGAGCACCTTGATGACGACAAAGACACGCTCTTCTTGACTCCCGTCCTCTCCTGTAAGCGAGGCTCGAAGTTCTCCCCACGCGCGCCGCTCGGCCACCAAGCTCCGCCTCTCGTCGTCCGACAGGGCAGACAGGGCAGCCGAGCCGTCGTCCACGACGCCGGAGAGCACCTCCTCCGAGACCAGCTCCAACACCCTGGTTGGCAGCCTCCACTTTGCATCGTACAGCAAGCTCCACATCAGACTCAGACGTTGATTGCCGCTGAATGCGTTCGCCGACGATGAGCCGTTGGGGGTGGCGTTGTTGCCAGCCGACGACGGGGTCGTGTTTGAACTCGTCGGAGCCTCGATCATCTCCCGCCTGGACATCTTGCGCAGTGGGCTTGACTTCAGCGGGCTCGACGATGGCTGCGGAGAACCCGAGACGATCGGATCCATCTCGCCCTGGGCCATCTGATGGTGGTGATGGGCCGCCTTGACCGCCTCCAGCGCCGCTTTGAGCCTCGCCACCCCCTGCGACCCCGTCAGAGACTCGACCCGCTCCTCGATCAATCCCAGGTCGTGATCGACCCCCTCAACCATCGCATCGATGTCCACCTGGTGCCGGACCCCGATCGAACCCACCCGCTCCGACAGCTCGACCAACTTGACCAGCCTCGACGACTCGAGCTCCACGGCCGCCTTGATCAGGTCGTTCTCCAGACCGGCTGCGTCGTGCGACTTCCACGAGTTGAACTGATCCAGATATATCAGATAGCTCGAAATGAACTGGTGGCGATGCTGAGGACTTGATTCCTCGGCGACGGCGATGACAGCCTCGTCGACGTCGGCGACGCCGGCCTTCTCCTCGCCGTCGCCCTCCCCGACGACAAACACGGCATCCTCGAACCTCGCAATCGTCCGCACAGCGGCCTCCCGCAACCGGGCCTCCTGCGTCACATCCGACGCCGGCGCCAACCCGCTAGCATGCCCAGACAGCACCACGTCGGGGTAGTTGACGATCATATACGCCGAGAGAAACACCCGCGTATTCACCTGAGAAATAAACGAGCGAGCAAACGAGCAAATGAGCAAACGAGCGAGCGAGGAAGAGAGGTCCAGGGCGTGCGCGCAGACTCGACATCCGTCGTCGACGCCTCAACACCCACCGCAATCTTCTGTTCGGAGGTGTCCAAGAGCTCCCGCAGAATTCGCTGCGTCGCTACCAACACCTCACGATCCGCGATCAGCTCTGCAAACCGATCAAACGGGATGGCCACACTGGGATGGTTCATCGGTGGAGGCATCGGAACCCCGTTGCCGCTGGGCGGGGAGACTACCGAAGGTGCGCGGGGCGCACTCGAATGAATCCCACACGCTCGAAGTATTTCCACAGCTCGATTGTACGTCATCGGAGGCGGAGACGACTTTGTCTCATGGCCGCGACCCGGCGGGTTGGCGGGTGCAGGCAAAGGTGCAGGCGCGGGAGACGAGGCGGCCGCGGGAGAAGCGTCCGTAGCGTGTGCGGGGTCTCCGTACCGCGGTCTCTCTGGACTCTCGCTGCCACTACGCTCCATCCCCTCTCGTTCCCTCTCCGCCCGCCTCCTGGCCGCCTCCTTCAGCCGCTCGTTGCACCGCTCCCGCTTCTCAGCCGCCTCCACCCGACCCCTCTCCTTCATCTCCTCCACACGATCAATGACCATCTGATAATGCCTCCCAGCAGCTGCAGCCCGCTCTCGCTCCCGCTCCTTCTTCCGCTCGGAAGCACAGCTCAGCCTCGAATTGCACCGCGCCAGCCGCTCATGCTCGCCCAGATACTGCAGCGCCTGAAACTGATCCACACGCTCCTTACGTTTCGTTGCTGTCGACGCCTTGAGTCGCACAGATTCTAGATACGACTGGTGGAGTGGTGAAGCATGGACGAGCAAGTAGTGGTGAGCGGGGAAGGAGGGAGGCGGGTGAGATGGAGGAGAGATGGAGGGGGAGATGGAGGTAATGAACCCGGGACGAGACCCGAGACTCCAGACCCGAGACTGAGCAGCCGGCAGTGCACCACCGATACGGAGCGCGCCGGGGCTGAGGACGCCCACGTCACGACCCCCCCCCTTTGGGGAACCCGCGAGACCGCCCACGACGTACCTGTCTCCGCTCCTCCGCTTGAGAGAGGCGCTCGTCCAGTGAAAGCTTCATTGGGGATGCTCGCGCGGTAGAACGAACGAATGCTGTGTAAGAATCTCGGTGTCGAAATTCGAACGAATTCTTGCGAAATCTGGATGGGGACTTTCCCCCACTGGTGGGTATATGGTGGGTATATGGACCAATGCGGCACGTGTTCGGTTTCTATTGTATACAGCAACAACAGAGAAAACGTGTGGGGGCCGAGTTCGACTTCCTTCGACTTCCTTCGTTCGGACCACCCACGAGGGAGAGAGCAGCCAGGCCGGTGTATCAACCTAGTACAGCCACGGAATCAGCTTCTTGACGCTCTTCTGATACCTCGCGTACCCGTCTCCGAACTTTTCCTGGAGGAACCCTTCCTCTTTCGTGGCCTTTTTGTCCAGCAAAAGCAGCAGAGCGAGGGTGATAACGACCCGGGTCGTGTTGGAGGTGGCGATGCCAAGTCCCAGGCAGCTGAGGAGGAGGCCGCCGTACATCGGGTGGCGGGTGTATTTGTAGGCTCCATCCGTGACGAGCTGTGCGTTCTCGCGGGGCTTGGGGAGGGGGCTGAGGGAGTCGCCGAGGTCGTTGGCGCTCCAGGCAATGATCCCGATGCCGGCGAGGAAGGAGAAAAAGCCAATGGTGGTGATGAAGTCGCTGAGGCCCTTGGCGGGGAAGACGACGAGGAGGATGAGGATGGCCTGGATGACGAAGAGGGCCTCGCCGCGAGAGCCTGTGTCGGGGTGGGAGGTGGGGGAGTGAGCGCGTCGGGGTGGGTCTCGTTCGTTCGTGGGCGGCGTCTTCTTCGGGCGTTCGAGTTCATCATCAAGGTGGGAAATACGGACCGAGCTCCGTGGTGTCCGAGAGTTCCTGGGGGTGTCGGGAAGTGTATCTGGGTGAGAGAGGGGCTCGCGATTTCAGTACATGTATACGTACCTCGACCATCGCGTCCATGTCGATCGAGCTGAGACTGCTGGTGGACGAAGCCGCGGGCGGGGTGGAAGCCATGGGCTCGGACGCCTCACTCATCGTCGGGTTGGCGTCGAAGAAGCCCTTGGACTCGCTGTCGTCAGAGGCACGGGCGACCGCCCCACCGCAGCGATGAAAACGCGGTGCAGCAGCTTGCTTGCTTCCCAGGCGCAGATGGCGCGCCGGGTTGGTCAGCATCGAGCATTTCATCATCGGTTTGGGACGGGTTGGGGTTTGGGAAGATTCGATATCGAATGAGAATTCAAATGAGATCGCGATATCGCGAGCGGGATACTCCGCCGGCACATCGATCATCGAGTCTTTACACCAACTTCTTCAACTTTGCCATGCACGCGTTCACGTCAAACCCTTTGGTCTGCACAAACACCTCCTCGACACCGCCACGGCCCTTCTCAATGGTCAAAAACTCGGCAGCGTGCGCAGCCAACGCCCGCACGCGCCCCTCGACGTCCTCCAGCCTGACCGTCTCCAGTCCCCCGCCCCGGACCCGCTCACACACCACACCCAGTCCCATACACCTCGCACCTTTCCTCCCAAACACCGCCAGCACGCGCTGCAACGTATCAGGCAGCGACGCCATGATCGCCCGCTCGTGTCGTGCCGCCCGTGCCTCGGTGCTCGAGAGCGCCACGTGTCGCTGCTCGTTCTGCGCCAGCTGCTGGAGCGACGACATGGAGATGACGCCCGAAAGCGTTCTCGCGTAGAGATCTTTGTTCTCCTCGATGTCTGCCACTGCGGGGATGGGCGCCATTGGCGTGCGGACGAGCCCGAGGGTAGACTGGTTGAGGTTTCGATGGCGGGTCTGATGGCGAGTTTGGTGACCGCTACCACGATCTCCGAGATCGCCGCACACCTCCACCAGCTCGGACAGCCTCCTCGACGTCGGGCTCTGCAGCACCGACCGCATCCTCGGATTCGCCTTGAGGCGCTTGGCCGACGAATCCGGCGTCTGGGATCCTTCTCCGTCTCCGTCTCTGTCTCTGTCTCTATTCGTGATACCGACCCCGCCGTCCCTCGGAGTTGCCACGACGACAGCTGCAGTCGCCTGGTCGAGCGCCACCCCAAACGCCTCCATCGCCACCCCAGCCCCACCCTTTGGCAGACACACCCGAATCACCGCGTCCTCCAGAGACTTTGTCGTCCGCTCCCTTTCTTCCAGCTGAAGCATCTCTGGCGCCACCCGCGCCAGCTCCCGCAGATCTGCAATCCCAAACCGACGACGGCTCGCCTGCTCCACCGCATCCTTGACCGACGAGAACGTAATCTGCTTATTGCGCCGCTTCATCATCGTATACACCGACACCAGACCCGCAAAGATCGACTTCAGTCCGCTTGATTCCTTCAGGGGAGCTTTTGCGAGTGTCCCCTGTGTCTCCTGTGTCTCCCATGCCGCGTATGCCTCGTGCGCCTCGAAAGCGGCACGTGCTCGCGCCGACGTCCCCACCTCTTCCCGCGTCGCTTCGCGATGCTTCCATTGACGCTTCCGCCCCGCCCCGTCGACCGCCGCTGCCTCCGTTCCGACCCGTTTCGCGGGCGTCTTGCGCCCCTTCACCGGACTGGTCACCGGCAAGAGCATCCCCGTCACCTCCTCGCGCCCGACGGAGCCGTCGGCCCTACCCTGTCGTTTCCTGACCCTGACCGACTCCACCAGGGCGTCTCCTCGCCGAGTTCGAGGGCGAGGCGTGGGCATATTCGCGATGTTTGGGCAATAATTGCGCACGATCCGGCGTGAGAGACCGCAATGTCGTCGAACGAAGGAGCCCGAAGGGGGATTCAGTTCAAATTTGGGGGCAATTCAAAACTGCTGTTTCAGACCACGTATCCAATTTCAGTCCGATTTGGGCCTTTAAATGGCGGTAACTATACGAACTATGGTCGTACGTGTGTAGATCGGTGCTCGGAAACTTTGGTTTTGAGGCGAACCGCACCGGCTCGACTGTCCCGTTCAAAATTCCGCAGCAGCACAAACAACTCTCAGTTCTCATCCTCACACGCTCGTCGTTCCTGTCGCCTCCTCGTATCGATTCGTTGGCGTCGTTCCGATGGACCCGCAGGCGGCGTTGCGAGTGCTCACGGAGGCGTGCGAGCAGCTGCATTCGTCGCCGGAACAGGCGAATAGGGTGCTCGAGGATTTTCGGCAGTCGTCTCGGCCCTTTGAGGTTTGCAAGTACTGTATCGACCATGGGGAGGCTGCGGTGCAGTTTCAGGCCGTGACTGCGATGCGGGATGCGGCGATGCGGGAGTGGGATGTGATGGAAGAGGCGGCGCGGCTAGAGCTGGTCGAGTGGCTGCTCGGGAAGAGTCTCGGGGGCAGCGGGGGCGGGGGGCGCGCGTCGTCGTCTGCCTCGGCGTTTTTGTCTTCCTCCTCGGCGTCGTCGGCTTCGTCGGCGTCGTCGTTGGTGCGTCGGCAGATGGGGAGTTCGTTGGCGTTGATATTGAAGCGGATGTGGGGTGGGTTGGACGGGCAGAAGAAGGAGGGGTTGCTGAGGCACATTGCCGAGGCGCGCGATACAGACCTGATGCAGGCGATCGTGGTGGAGTTCAATCCGTCGACAACGTCGGCGATGGGGGTCATGAGCTGGGAGTATCACTATGCGTGCAAGATGGATCTGGAGGCGAGTTTCCTGCCGCAGATCTTGACGTGGACGCTCGAGTGTATCGGGAGCTCGTGTGCGTCGGGGTTCGGGGAGGTCGGGGGGGTCGGGGGGGACGACGGGGCGGCAGCGTCCCTGTCGTCGTCGCTGAGTTTGCTCTCGGCGTTGCTACTGTGGGACCACAACACGGCGTATTTGAAGGGGGCGGTGGTGGAGTTGAGCGTGAGGCCGCCAGAGAACTGGCGGGGGATTTTGCTGGCGGGTTCCGAGCAACACAATGGGTTGTATGGGATGTTGGAGAGCGTGCGGGGCGCGATAAGCGCGGCGGGTGCGGCGGTGGCGAGGACGGTCGTGGCGACGAGGCAGGCCTACTTGCAGGTGGTGAACAACCTCGCCGCGATGCATGGGAAGATTTTGGAGGATCCGGGGTACAAGCAGCGGCATATCGCGCAGGTGTTCAAGCTGGTGCTGCCCGAGCTGTTTGCGATGGCGCAGGTGGGGGCACTCGCGGCACCAGGCGCCGCCGCGCCGGCGGCTACCGCCGCGCAACAGGTGGGATACCTGGACGCCAACGCCGACATGGTCCTGGGCGCGTGTCGGGCGCTCGCGTCGATGTGCTCAACGCACTCGCTCAAGGATGTGGCCAGCGGGATGCGTTGTCTGGAGACGATGGATGCGTGGTTCTCGCCGGCGGCAGTCGTCGGCACGCTGGGCAGCTGCACGGTGGCGGTGCTGCAGGGGTCGATCAACGGCAACGGAAGTGACTTTTCAGATGCGGCAGAGGAGTGCGCGGATATCATGCTGGACGTGTGGACGGAGCTGTCGGCGGACTATGACGTCGCAGGCCACCTGGGCCCGGACCTGTATCCGCAGTTTGCGGCGAGTGCGGGCGACGTCTTCGCCATGTATTTAGCGAAACAGTTGCATACTGCGGCGGTGGAGGCGTTCGAGGACGAAGAGGACTTTGAGGGGGACGAAGAGGCGTATTCGGACGCCGTGCTGTCTGGTCTGGCCTCTGTCGCGCGGGCGTCGCACGCGGTGTCGCTCTCCAAGCTGGTGGAGAGCCTGGAACGATCGACACAGCGGCTACAGGAGGCGGCTACGCGTGGCACGGATCCGAGTGTGCCGCTGGAGGAGCTCTGTTGGCTGCTACGGATGAGCTCGTACGTCATGGCAGACTCTGGGGACGGGGAGACACCGCTCGTGCCGCAGACTTTCGTCGATGGCATGTCGCTCGGGACTGCGATGCCGCTCGTCGGTATGTCTCAGACCGTGCTCAAGTTGGCGACAGACTTCAAAGCCAGCATCGACACAGCGATCGCAAGCAGCCGGCTCATGGAGGAGCTGTGCAAGGCGCTGGGGCGGTGGGCCGAGACGTACCTGATTCCCAGTCCGATGTCGTCGGGCGTCGACTGGACCGGGTACGTCTTTGGTGCCGAGGCCGAGGGTCCGTCCGTTCTCAACTTCCTGGTGGAGCTGGTGCACTTGTGCTTCATCAAGTTTCCGGGCGACAGGAGCCTTCACCTCGTCGCGACCCAGAACCTGCTCAAGCCGCTGACCAAGCACGAGCGAACGCACCAGGCGCTGTCACAGTCGTACGCCTGGCAAGAGCTTTACAAGGCGTACGTCCAGGAGTTGGACGCGACCAAGGCACTCGAGGCGGAGGTTCAGCTGCACCTGACCTCCGCCATCTGCGCCGGCTACAACCAGTTCCCCGACTGCATCCGCGAGCTGATCGCCTGGCAAGTCAAGCGGCTACAGCATCACGCTGCCTTGCCCAAGAACGAGTTCGGACGTGCCGACCGGGTGGCCTACACGTGCAACGTGCTCTCGAGCCTCCGCGGCGCGGCGCGCGCGGGGTGCAACAAGTCCCAGCCGCTCGTCTTTGGCGAGATGAAGCCGTGCTTTCCGGCCATCCTGGATATCCTTAGCATGTCCAAGGACCACACGATCGTCTACAACAACGTGCTCGAGCTGGCCGCGGACGTCTTTGAGTACCATGCGTCGTACCTGAGCGACGAGGATTCCAGGGGGCTCTTCTCGTGGGCGATCGAGCTCATTCGGCGGCACTCGGCCGATAAGGTGCTCTACAACGCCAAGAACGCTGTCTTGACGTCCAACGCGTTTGACAACGAGTGCGATGCCCTGGTCTCCATCATCCGCCTCCTCACGCAGGTGACCAACGCCGAGACGTGCAGGCACGAAGACATCGCCACCACCGTGTTTTCGGGCGTCGAGACGATCATGCCGCTCTTGACGCAAGAGTCGCTCAAGGTGCCCCAGTTGCGCCACGCGTTCTTTCACCTCCTAACCTACATGGTGGAGGCGTACGCGCCAAAGGTGGCCGAACTGTCTCCGCAGTCGTTCGCCTCGTTCCTGCAGGCCATCGCGTTTGGCTTGCAAGTCCATGACGACTCGGAGACCGGGAGTGCGGTCTTCGAGGCGATCGCTGCCTTCGCCAAGCACAGCATCATGTGCCGTATGCGTGGTGGGCAGGGGCTGGGCGCCAACGAAGAGACGCTGATCGAGGGCAAGCTCACGCTCGTGTACCTGTTTGATGCCATCGTCGACAAGGTCGTCTTCGAGGACGCGGGCGCCAACTCGCTCGACATGGCGTCCGAGCCCATGCTGTACATCATGGCGCACGATGGTGCGGCGTTTGCAGAGCACCTCAAGGTCCGGATGGCCGGCAACCTTGGTGCGGTAGGCGACGCGAGTACCATGGACGCGTTGCATCAGCTCGCCGGAGCGGTTGCCTCCGCCCAGTCGCTCGACAGGCCTGCTCGGCAGGGGTTCAGCGCCGTGTTCAAGTCTGCCGTGACGGTGTTGCGAGGAAAGACGAAGAAATAAATACCTCAAGGTATATACATCAACCCTCCGCCAAAGCATCCTGCGCCTCGCCGAGCAGCTTGAAAACCCACGTCGCCCGCTCCAGCATCTCCTGCTGCGTCTCCTCGGCAGTTCCCAACCGACACCCGTCCTTTCCCAGCTGATACTCGACTTTTACTGCCTGACTCGTCTTGTCCGGATGGAGCTTGAGAGCCAGCTTGCGGTACGCCTTCTTTGCCTCTGCCGCCGACGACCCGTGTGGCGTCAGTCCAAGGAGCAGCCAGTGGTCGGCCTGCTGCTGTCGGTGATGCGCAATGCTCCTCGCCGACGATAAATACGAGGCGCGCTGCGTCGTATCCGCTGCAAACGCCACAGCCCGCTCGATCGATCGCTGGGCGTCCAGAAACAGACCGAGGTCGACGAGGATGGCCGCCATCCTGCTGTATGGTTTGGCGAATCTCGGGGACACGGCCACCGCCCGGCAGCAATCGGCCAGCGCGAGCGCTCGCTGGCCCAACGACTGGTACGCCGCCGCCCTGTTGGACAACAGGATCGCAGCCATGGCCGGGGAGAGAAAAGGCCCCGCCAACGCGCTCGTGTACGTCTCGATGGCACCTTCGAAATCCCGGTGTTGCATCTGGGTATGTGCCCGATCCTTCAGTTGCTGGATCGATCGCAATCCTTGTCGCATCGACGCGATGGACGACGCGTCCGGCACAGTCACAACGCTCGAGACGTCTGTCGAAGCCTCGCTCGCCCGCTTGAGCAGCCCGTCCAGCGCCTCAAGATTCCGGCAACTCTGCAACGTGTCAGCCTTGAAGAAACACGTCTGCACCCGACACCACCCGGCCCACGCGGGCGGCGTAACACCGACGGACCCCGAGAACACGACATCCAACAACCGATCCGCCCCCGAAAAGTCCGTCATCTGCACGTGCGCGACCACCACGGACGCCTTCAACGCCTCAGAATGCGGCACGTGCGTCTCCATTGCCTTATATGCCACCTTGAATGCCTCCATTGTCGTAAACGACCCGTCCCGCAGCGCACCCGCATAGGCCCGAAACGCGGCCTCGGCCTCGTCAATCTCTGCCGTCCGCTTGGCAACTTCCGACGCTATCCGCTCGCCGTCATCGTCATCGTCATCGTCATCATCATCGTCACAACCACGTGCGTTGCGGTTGGACAGCGACAGCGAAACAAACTCGCGCGCCTCCGCAAACCGCCCCATCCGTGTCAGGCACGTCGCCGCCCGGAACCGACACCTGTGGTACATGGGATCCTCCGTCACGCCCGCCACGCAGTCTTCGAACGCCTCACTTGGCTTTCCCAACGCCAGATACGCCGCCGCGCGATTACAGTACAGCAGCGGCAGTGACACCCCAGCCTCGACCCGCTCCACAGGCGACAGCGTCAGCGACGTCACAATCGCATTCGAATACCTCGTACACGCAGCCTCATATTCCTTCATCTTAAACGCATGGTTCCCCTTCCGCCGAAACTCGTTGATCGTATCCCTCGCCACGTTCCCGCCTGCACTGGAAACGACCGAGACAATCGGCACGTTGGGAATGATCACCCTGTCTCGCCGGCCCCGCCTCGCCACACCGCTCGGGCTCACCGCCTTCCCGACAGAGAATCCACCCGACGTGTCCGTCTCCATCGGCGCAGGCGACCAGAGCATCTCCTCCTGTGTCCGCAGTATCCCATCTGCCTCGTGAGACGACCGCCCGAGCGAGAGCTCGCCCTTGCTCCGCCTGCTGCTCCCGCGACCTCCTCCGTCCGACGTCTTCGTTCGTGTTCCCACGGAGAAGCCAAAGCCCTGCGCACTGGCGTTGTGCGCGCTATCGCTCATCATCGTGAGTGAAAAACTGCCGTTGCGGTTGGCGTATGCTCCAAAACGAACTTCTTGTGCCGCACATCGCACCGCTGGCCTTGGTCTTTCCGTTTATGCCATCGGGCACAGAAGCTCGATCCACGCGCGAGTGGCCTGGAACTGGCCCAGAAACAAACAGACGCGGCGGGAGGCGGACCGGTGGAAAATTTGAGCAGAACAGAACAGAGCGGCAGACGAAGCGAACGTGCCAGAGGAGAGAGGAGAGCACATAAAGAAGACTGCCATGGCTGGAGACGCCCTCGTCCTCCCTCCGGGGACGAAGATGAACGCACAGAGCCTCATTCTGACTCTCGGAATCCTGGGTGAGGTGTTCCAGGGCGGGCTGTTCTTCGGGTGGAGTGCCCTGTCGATCATGATCTCGGATCAGGGCAATTACGAGGAGGGGTGTAGTAATCCGGACGATACGATCGAAGATCCAGGGACGGATATCTGCAAGAGCCAGGAGAGTAAGCTGGCGCTGCTGTGGACGCTCGGGGCGTTCAGTTTGAACTCGGGTCCCATTCTGGGAGGGTTTGCGCTGGACTACCTGGGGCCGAGGTTTGTGGCGATCGCGGGGGTTTGTCTGAATATGCTGGGGCTGATTTTGTTCGGTACGAGCGATACGTCTGGGTTCAACGCCTTCATCCCGGCGGCCATCATCCTCGGGCTGGGGAACATCACGTTCCATCTGGCGCAATTTCACATCAGTTCGCTGTTCCCTACAAAGCGGGGGATGATAACGAGCGTGTTTGTGGCCGGGTTTACGGGGTCGGGGACCATGATGTGGTTCTTGCAGCTGATCTACGAGGCAGCCGGGTCGACGAGCGCGGCATACACGTGGGTGCTGATCGGGTACTCGTTCATCCTGGCGCTGTGGATTCCGATGCTTTGGTGGATGATGCCGAACGATTCGTTCAAGGTTGGTGAGGTGTACTTGCTGCGGGACGATTGGCGGTTCGAGAAGCGGCTACGGGGCGACCTGGGGAGGACGTACCGGCGGACGACAGCGCTGCAGGATTACGTGGCGAACGCGCGGTTACATGAGGAGACGCTGCAGAATGGGAATGGAGTCGATAATGGGAACGGGGGTGGATTTCGGGACATTCCGCACACTGACTCGAGGTCGCCGGCGGTGGCGGGCATCGTGCCGGACAGCGCTGATCCGATCTGGAGCGAGTTAGCCGAGGCGTCAGAAGCAGAGAATACACGGAGAGTCGAGGGTGGCGATGATCACGGTGGAGCGACGGGGACGTCACCAGATGTGAACGGCACGAGCAATGAATCGCTCGTTACCCCAGGGTCACCAACGAGTCCCACCAGTACGTCGCTGAACAGACGGGTGGAGGATGCCGAGGTGGGGCACGAGTCTATGCCCCTTCCAAGCGACGTCTCGTACGGGCCGCTCGTGTTTGAGAGCCGGCGGTTCGTTGAGCTGCGGAAGAAGACGTTCTCGGAGCAGGTCCGGAGCACAGAGTCTCTCTGGATGGGGATCTTCTACACGCTGAATGTGTTTTTCCAGCAGGTACGCCGAGAGAGAGACGTTGTCTTTCATCGCATCATTGCCTGGTTGGCGGGCGGGTGGCTCTCGTGGAGACCGGGTCGCTCGCAGCCTCGGGCGCTGCCCCTGTCTCGCGCTGCCGCTTTCTGGCGCTGCCGCAATCACTCACTCGCGCATTTTGTCACGAAACCTTGATAGCTGTATCTGGGAACGCAACGTCTCCAACTCGAGCACAAGGGCGACGAGAGCCACGCGTACGCCGAATTCGGAACTGTCATCGTCGCCTTTGCCGGCTTTTCCATTCCCGTGATCGCCTGGCTGCTGGACAAGAAGGGTTATGGAATCACGTTGGGCACAATCAACTGCATTTCTGTCCTGACGGGTGCCTTGATGGCAATCCCATGGCTGTGGATCCAGTCCGTCACGCTGACATTCTGGATGCTCGGACGCTTCTTCATGTACTCGAGCTACTTTACTGTGTTCGGGGCCCTGTTTGGGTACGTCTGGACGCCTCGAAGTCGTTTGCAGTGCCGGCCTGTAGACCAACGACTGTCGTTCCAGCGAGGTCCCGACTCGCTCACGCAATCGCTCGCCCGTTACCCGCAGTTTCAAAAACTTTGGGCGGCTCGTCGCCGTCGATAACATCGTCAACGGTCTCTTTGGCCTGTTGCAGTTCCCCTTGACGTACTTCGCCATCCACAGCCTGAACGGCAACTTTACCTGGATCAACGTGGGCCAGGTCGTGGTGTTGACACCCCTCACCTGGTTCTGCTACAAGATGTACATCTGGGAGAGGCAAGACTTGGTCCCGATACGCCCGATGGAGGGTGAAGAGCTGCCGTGCGATATGCTGGGCAGTCGAGAGCGAAAGAAGATCAACATCAAGATGCCCGACCTCCCGCACGTCGAGCTCCCCACGTTCGGAAGGCGGAGCTCCGTCGAGGATGGAACGCGGACTGGGCTCACGTAGTCCGATGGGGTTTGTTGTATACGTGACGATGCTTACGCGTCTGAAGGCCGTTCCATATTCCTGTAACAGCTCTCCAGTGACGAGCTGGATGACGCAGAGACGAGACATTTCGACGGACCCCGATCACCCTCCCGCCTCCTCGCCTCCTCGCAGACACGCTTTCGGCTCGAAAGGTCGCGCCTTGATCGGTCGGGGCCCCATCCGAGCAAGAACGGGGGAAATATCACCCGAGAAAGGGGGGGCGTCCTCGGTAGGCGTCCTCGGTAGGCGTCCTCGCTCTGAACGATAAAAGCCCACTGCTCGCTTCCCGTCTGGCATTCTGAAAACTTTCAAATACACTCATATACATCCACGTCCACACACACGCACACACACACCTCTCAACACGCACCCCCACACCTCCACACACACCGAACATATCGACCATGATCTCCAAGTCCACCGTCCTCCTCGCTGCGGTCGCGATGGCCACCACCGGTGCCAGCGCCCAGTCCGCAGACGCCAACACCCCCAGTACGTCCGGTAGCCCTATCATGCTCGGCGCCACGCAGGGACCCCACCCCGGCTACTACAAGTTCCGCGGAACTCAGCCGCCGACGGGATACAAGACGTTTAGCAGCGGCAAGCCGTTCGAGACCTGCAAGCAGTGGATGCAGAACGACCTGGGTCTCACGTCGCACAACATGAAGGGCAACTACCAGCTCCACTCCGACGGGTTCCTTTGCCAGGGATTCAACACGGACAAGGGAGAGGTCGTGTTTGTCAGCGAGGACACCGACTACACCTGGTACACGATTAAGGGCAACGATGTCGGCCCGTCCGAGGTCATGTCCCTCGCCGAGGCAAGTGCCCCCGCTGCCCCCGCCGCCAGAAAGTCGAGGAAGATGCTGCAGTCTGGAAGCGAGGCTCAGGTTGGATCGACGCCGCTCCCGGGCATGGGATACAAGTGGATCGACGCGCGGGTCGTCGTGACCGCCAACTACCCGGGCAACATGCCGACGACTTGGCTGGACCCGAACATGCAGCGTTGCAACACCGTCTGCAAGGACTATCCGATCTCGCAGCAGACCCTGCTCGCCAACGTGTTCCAGTCCACCCCCACCGAGTGGACCTGCCAGTGCCTGACGACTGATGGCGAGAACAAGTACCAGCTGGTGAACGACAAGGGGACCTTTGCCTTCCGGGGCAGTCACGTTGCCAACGAGGCCTAATCGTCCAACGTCTTACGAAAGCGTCGGCCTGATCGCGCGAGTCGTCGTCACGGCGGCGGCTCCAACGAACCATCCTCATCATTCATTCGTGATACAAGTAAACACACGCACGCATCCTTCAGGGCCACTCGCTCTAAGCCCGGGTTACCTTGCCTTTCTGGTAAAGAACTCGCGTTTTAGACCGTTTTAGACCGTTTTCTGCCCGGTGCGGCCTCTCTTCGGATACCATGCACCCACATGCAG
>Ga0181582_10001869_pt1 | contig 16674 bp, 20 predicted proteins | sample 071ome_32_FD_132438 | JGI IMG/M metagenome (GOLD analysis project Ga0181582, IMG submission 132438) | Coastal salt marsh microbial communities from the Groves Creek Marsh, Skidaway Island, Georgia - 071405AT metaG (megahit assembly) | ecosystem: Environmental > Aquatic > Marine > Intertidal...
TCATCGAGGGATCTTAACGGTTGTGAGTTCTCAAGAGATTTTTCCATTGAAAATGTGGCAAAAAAATAGGTGTAATCTTGTATGCCAATGGTATCATCGAAATCATAGAAATTGTGGATCATATTTATTCCTTTTTGTTTTTATTTGCATATTCCGATGGAATCGGCAGAGTCCATATAATAACATATCCTGTTTCCAGAAAAACATAAAATAATCCTTGTGGATACAGAATCAATCCGTTATCATAATTCCACCTATACACCCAAAAAACATACAGTAAAATATAAACTTGGACTAGACTATGGATTATTTGCTTCTCAGTGAGAGCGAGGTCCAGTCTGTATCCTTATCTGAAAAACAGCGAATTTTAAGAGACGCTGTAAACCGGATATTGTCAGATGAAGACCCTATGATTGTGGCGGCAGAGCTGCTAAAAAAAGAGATAATTAATTTTGAAGACATAAACGAGATGATAGACTGGATAAAATCCAGAGGCGGAAAGCGGAATGAGAAGGGCGTTTTCCATTATTTGAGACGAAGAGGCTCTATCTGACCTTGACCTTGGCGAAAATCTGGCTTAATTTCGGTATTTTGGGAATTGCCGACTAAGAAAAAACATATGAACATCCTTTTCCATTTTCTTACCCCCCTATACAGTAACAATATAGGATGGCTTGAAAACATCATTACACGAATTCCCAGGGCGGGCGGGAGAATCTCAGAGATATGCCAAATTAGGGGTTCTCGGCCTTGGTCGGCCAACGGAATGAGCAACACCGAACCAACACTAGGAAAATTGCTCTGATCTCCAAAAATTGTCGCTTCTGGACGCAGGGGCGATCTTCTTGGTCCAGCTGAGAAAGTCATTCGGAGGGCTAGGGCTGTGTTCTCGATTGTGAGGACACTATGACAAAATAAATTGGCACAAAATTGCTCAAATTATTGCAATTGATTGTCTTGGTTGCTAAATTGCCTTGTAGAGCTTCAAAGGCTCTGTTTCATCGCCTCTTTCGAGGCACAACAATTCAACCTATATAGGAGGTTCGCAATGCCTACAATTGCACAAAACAACCCCATTACATCGCAATTCTGGGGTTCATACGGATTCGGAGGGGATAAGGCCAATTTTCAAGCCAAAGAACACCCCCAATTGATCTTCAACCGAGTGACAGACTGGCGTTTTACTCGTCTTCTCAATTTCGATGAAATGTGGGCAACATTCGCCAATTCGGATTGCTTGCAATACAACGGATTCTCTATAGAGGAGATTCTGTGCTATCGTGAGGACATTCTCCGTAGCGGTGAGGGTATTCGATTCGAGGTAGCCAGAGAGGGTTCTGTGGCTCTCTATGTCCATTGTCCGGAGGGTACGGATACCGACACGATTGTACAGGTCTTCCGAGATTGTGCAGCGGACGAAATTAATTGGTGTGATGATCACCTTTTGAGAGTTTGGTGGGATTAGCCCATATCATCGTACTTGTAGCAAAATAGCGGATAGGTTTGTGAAATTAAATGCCAAGTAATTTGTGCAATAATTTGACAAGCTTGTCCGTTTCTTTTAATTTGGTTCGTACATACTGTGTCAATTGGACACTTTCTTTTCACCGCCTCTGACGAGGCACAAAATTAACCTACAACACAGAGGAATTGCAAAATGCCTACATACCTAGGACATACAATTCAGAATGGAGCAGTCACTGGACCGCTCGTAAATACTACATCGACAAATCCGTACCGCTCCACCAATGCAGCCAAAATTGCTGTAAAAGAGGCAGTTGAAACGGTAATTCAACAGGCTGACGAACAATTGGGTAATTGTTACACAATGTTCAATGGTCGCTTCTATGCGTACCGAAATAACGGACAATTCGCCACACCAAGCTCCGGTTGTGTTGCAACGAGTGGATTCACATCGTCTTGCTCTCTATTGGGCAATTTGGCGGACTTTCTTGACTGTGTTTCTTCTCCCTGTGGTGAATGCGGTGCAGAGGTCATTCGTGGCTCGGAGAATCCAGATAATATGGCAATTTGGTGTAATGATCGCCAAGGTCATATCTGTTCAGAATGCTATATGTTGGAGCAATCATTCCAGAACGAATGTTCCGCAATTGAGGAAGCCTGTGATCACCTGTCCGTTTGCCACGCAAATCACCGCCAACCTTGGAATACAGACGAGGGCTGTATTCAATTTTGGTTTGACTTTGACACTGATATGGACTTTCCGAATGCTCTTTTGTTGGTGTATCTTCATAGTGACAAGGGAGATCAAATTATGAAGCCGTTCGGTCCAGACGATGTTGCCGATATGGAGCAATTTGTAGCCAATAATTTGCTTGATCTTGAACAGTGGGGGGTGTAATATGGGGAGATTCTTCGTACATAATGGTCGTTTTGACGGGGTTTGCAGCACCTGTGGCTGTACGCTTCAAATTAACCAAGGTATCGCTCGTCAGCCTGCTCGCAAGGGCGATGATTGGAAATATATCAAAACCTGCTTGCAACAGTCTTGCCTAGCAGCAGCTGAAGCACAATTCTCCGGTTTTATCGCCTTTGCTCGCACAGAGCTTGCAGGCATTCGTGAAATTGTAGAACACGAAAATACTTGGAAAGCAATTATGAAACCGTTTGACAACGATTGCCAAGCGATTCTTCGTGGTTTAGGGGCGAAATGGGATCGTGGTCTATCTTCCTATGTTCTTCCTCGTATGTCAAGCACAGACCGTTCCAATGCGATTGAATTACTTGGCAACGCAGGGTTTGATCTTTGCGATTCGTTTGCTCAATTGGGCGATGATGAAATGTTGGCTGCTATTCGTGAGAAGATCAGCACTTTGAAAGATCGTGGTCTGTATGATTATCAGGTTGAGGGTGTGGAATGGCTTCTGAACAATGAGTTTGGTATCCTCGGTGACGATATGGGATTGGGGAAAACCTTGCAATTGCTTATGGCGATGTTGATCCTTATGGAATTGTCTATGTGTCAGGGTTGCTTGGTGGTCTGTCCGGCAAGCCTTGTCTATAACTGGTATTCGGAAATTAAGTATTGGTTGCCAGAGCTTGATGTTAAGATCGTCAAGGGGAAAGGGAAACGCAAACGCAAAGACGAGGAAATTGTCGATCTCGTTGTGCCAGAGAAAGGACAAATCGTAATTGTCAATTATGCCAAATTGCCAAAAGAGAAGCAATTGGCTGAAATGGACTGGAGCAACACCGTTGTAGCCTGTGATGAATGCCACCTTACGAAGAATCCAAAGGCTGCTCGCTCCAAGCGAGTTAAACACCTTGTAAATGCTTCAAAATCTGCTTGGGGGGCGACAGGTACGCCTATGATGAATCGCCCACCAGACTTATGGCACACCTTGAACAATTTCAATGTTGCCAAGCGTGTATTCGGTTCTTACGGTGGATTCTTTGAGAAAATGGGCGGTTGGATAGACGATTGGGGGCATAGTCACTTTTCGCTTGGTTCTGTTGCTGACGATGTTCCTGCTCTCCTGCAACGAGGTATGCTGCGTAGAACCAAAGAAATGGCTCTTGCAGGGCTTCCAAGCAAGCTCCGCAACCCGCAATTGCTCGATATGGACGCAAAGACCAAGAAAATGGCTGATCTCGTCTGGAAAGAATACCAGAAGCGTAGCAAGGCTAAATCATCATTGGAGGCGAGAGAGGAGGCAATTGAGGCTTCTAAGGCTCGCAAATTAGAGGACAACAATGAGGGGCTTGGTGATGTAGAATTGGGCGAAATTGCTCAAATGAGAGCAGAATTAGCCTACAAGAAATTGTCGGTTGCTCTGGAGATCATCGAGCAATTTGAAACCGACGGCAAGCCTCTTGTGGTAATGTCAGCACACCGCAAGCCAATTCTGGAAATTGGAGAGCGTGAGGGTTGGGAGATCATCACCGGCTCAACGCCAAATCACAAACGCCAACAGATCGTAGAAGCGTTTCAGAATGGCGAGTTGAAAGGTTTGGCCGGTACAATACAGGCTATGGGTACTGGACTGACACTATTGACGAATCTTGATGTTGTCGATTGCGATACAATGCTGTTCTTGGACCAGTCTTGGCTACCAGCTGAGAATGCACAGGCGGAAGACCGAATCTGTCGCATACATAAGCAAGGCAAGAAGCGAGATCGTTGCAATTACATCACCTTGTTATGGGATCACAATGTAGATCGATATGTCTATAATTTGGTTGCCAAGAAGCAGAAGACGGTCGATCTGTCGGTTGGGGCAGCCAGTGATGTAAAATTGGACGATCCAGTATTGCAAGGGCTTCGTGAGGCTTCTAAGGAGATCACAAATCCGGTGGCTCTGGATATATCCGAAGAAGAAATTGCCGATCTTGTGGAGGCTCTGAAAGAAGCAAAGGAAGCAAAGGACAAAGCCAAAGCAGAAGCAAAAGCAAAGGCAATTGCGTTGGGCAAATGGGATTCGTACAAGGATCGTTGGCTTGCCAAGGGAATTGAGTTTGCCAAAGGTTTGTTGAGCGAATCCGATACCGATACCGATTCACAGACTCAGGGTTCTTCTCGTCCGAATTATGGTATTGAGATACCTACTGTTCCAGCTCCAGTAAAATGGGCAATTTTGGGTGCTATATCACAATTGGACGCAGCCTGTGACGGTGCGAATAGCAAGGACGGTATGGGCTTTAATAAGGCTGACACCGGATTCTTCAAGACGATCAACACCGCTGCTCTATGGGAGCAAGAACCAATGGTATGGTATATAACTTGGCAACGCTTGTATAAATACAAGGGTCAAATTGGTGGCAATTTCCCTAGCCTGTTCAATGGGTTGGTGCAACGCAAGTAATTCATCGGTTCAGAGCTTGTTTCGAGGGGTGGTATCTATATGGTATCGCCCCTTTTGTAATTTCACCGTAAAATGCTCATAAATCGCTCTGAATGGCTTTTGAGGGTTTGGCCTATGTCATTGGGTAGCACAAGCTCTCAAAATGGATTCTAAGGGGTATCTACAATGCTACAATTTTGTTCTTCTGGAATGACACTAATTTTGAGCGATCTTCTTTTCTTTTCATTGGTGATCACATTCTACAGGCTCGATCCAGAGGGGTTTTCAATGGAATTGCAAAATATGCAACAAAATAATTTCAAAATAATTTGCCAAAATAATTTGCAATTCGGAATAAACAATTTTATCTTGAAAAGGTGAGGCAAAACTTTGCCGATCTTCATCGGTTCTCTTAGAACCAACCAATCTAAATATATCTCAATCCGGTCTATGACCGACAAAACAAAGGAAACTTAAAATGCCTGTATTCTTCACGCCTTTTATGATCACTCGATTGGCTCTTATGGCTGATCTATCTTCTCCAATCTCCTCTGCTTCTGCTGCTCCTGTTGAAACTACACCAGAACCTGTTGAAACTTCTGCTCCTGTTGAAACTACACCAGAACCTGTTGTTGAAACTGCTGCTCCTGTTGAAAAGGCTGTTGCTACAATGAAAATGAGCAAGGCGGAATTGCAAGCTCTTGCAACAAAGCAAAATGTCAATTTCTTCAAATCTTGGAACAAGACCAAACTCGTAGAAGCAATCAACGCATAACCTTATCTCTCACTTTCTTCCGGTGGTATGATTCGCTCTGCCACCATTCTCTCACTCCTCATAGGATAAAACAATGACATATCTATACTCTGAAACAATCAATCTCGCCTACGATAGCGGGTGCTTTCGTCAAGTGCAACCTATTCTTACTGACTTTCTTGCCGGACACATCACAAAAGACGATCTAGAAGACGCACCTAGCGATCTTGGTATTATCTTGGCTTCCGCTGCTTGGGAAAACGATCTCACCTTGTTCGACCGCATTCCTCAATCAGCCTTTGAAAATTGGGCTTCTAAGCGTGGAATCTCTACACCTGTTGAAAACCGCTTGGCTCACCTTGGCTTTTATCAGCAAGAATTGGTCAATATGGGTTTGATCTCCGATAAGGACCAAGCTTCTCCGCTCCAGACAGAGCGTGACGGCTTGCAAATGTTCGATCTCAATCTTCCAGAATCATTGGGCGAACCAATCTGCTATGATGAAGAGTTTGCTCAAATTGTGCTTCAGAATGCCGACAAAATCACACGCTACAAGCGAAGCCTTAATGACCCCTACCAGCACCTTGAAGAACGCACAATGCGTATTCTCGGCTATGCTTTGACAGACGAACGCATAAAGCGTCAATTCATCAAATCGTTCGGACGAACCTTGTTCTCGGAGCTGACCGCCAAAATGATTATTGACGATAACACTATGCCAAATGTCAAGTCTGAATTGTTTGAGTTACAGGACTATCTTGGCCTGACAAACATCGTGATCTCGAAGCATACGGTTCAATTCCGTTATCCGTTTGCTAGCATTCATCGCCTTGCACAATTTGACGATCCAAAGGAATTGCAAGAGTTTCTTGATCTTAATTTCCCCAATTCTTCCGGCTCTGGTGGATACTACAAGACAGGTGTAATTACTTTTGAAAAGGCTGCTCTCTTGTGTGAGTATTGTGACTTTACACTCCTTGTCAATGGAGAGCAACAGGGCTTTGACACCTATTCCTTAAAAGACATTCAAGGGGGCAATTTGGGTGACATAGAATCGGAGGTCTTTGAACGCCTAGAATCGGTCATTGATCGCCTTGAAAACTACTTTCTTGACCAAAATGTGATCGTAAATGAATATGGCAACATCGTGTCTGTTCCAGAAGAACAGGGTATCGGTCGCTGGGTTTAACAGTTTGTTCAGAGGGAGCTGGATCGTGAGTTTGCAAGTTTGTAGCGGTCTGGTTGGATAAAGAGAGGGAAAACTTGCACCTTTTCTCTCTAATTTTATCCGTTCCTCATAATCTAAATCGTAAATACAATAAATCTTAAAATGGAGAATCTAACAATGCCTAACCAATCTAACCAAAAGGAAAATACAATGCCTAAATCTCAATCTCAAAAGGAAAATACAATGGAAATGGAAACATTAAACATCAAAGACAAAACAATTATCTTCAATTGGAACAAAGTAATCCCACAAGCTGATATGGTCGCAAATACCTGTTATCTGGACGGTGCGGTGCAAGGTCCAGTACTCGATAATTCTCGCTTCTCATACTCATTCGATCATCATTCTGACTGTGTTCGCAATTGGACATCTGCAACCTGCAAGCAAGTGCGTGATTCTTTGGAGCTTGGCTTCCCTATCCACAAGATCAACACAATCGTAATTAACGATATAGATGCAGATACTGTTCTTGCTACTTGGCTGTTGCTCAATCCTACTCGTTGCAACGAAGAAGCCGTTGTTAAAATGGTAGAAGAGGTCGCTTGGGTAGATAGCAATTTCTTTGCTACTCGCTCTCTCCACCCATTGCACGCTACCATTAACGGCAAACATTGGCTACCAGAGAACAATACTGTAGATTCGTTGAAAGAGAAACTGGAAAAGATCGACAAATACCTTTCAGGAGAGTTTGTTCCTACATCATTCAATAGACCACCTGTTCGTGTTATTGGTATCTCCGTTGCCTCAAAATCTGTGATTCACGATGATGTAGCAGAATTAATAGATGTTTATCGTGGCGGGGCTGATGTGGTGATCGGTTGCGTTCCTGCTCCAAACGGTGACGGTACTTGGGGTTATATTATTGGGAAAACAAGTGACTTTGTTCCTTGCTTCCTAAAAGAACAATCTGAAAAAATCCCCACAAAAGGTGTATTCTTCTCCTGTCAGGAGAAAGAACCAAAAGGACGCTCTGAAAAGGTTTGGAACGGATCAAGCTCTGTTGGTGGTGCAGTATTCTATGAGGACGGTTCTCGTTCTTCTCTATCGCCAGAACAGGTGTTGGAAATCGTTCTGGCTCATATCTCTTAATTACATACTTTTATCAATCAATCTTTATCGCCTCCCTGTTTATGGGGGGCAACCTTGGAGGTGAATAATGGGTTCAAATTGGCCTAATTTCTCGGAAACCTATAGTTTTCTTCTACATTCCGGTGAAGCGGTTGTGGAAGACAATTGGTCTTGTAACGAGGGTGAAACCTTGCGTCTGGACTATCCTCGTATGCTCGAAAATGCTCTCAATGTGCCATACTATATGGGTGTAGATCACATCGCTTCGCTCTTTGAAGACTTTGTGCAAAATGCTGTAGATCGCTTTTATACTTATGCAGACAACCAAACAGACGGATACTTTCAGCTGGTTGAGGGTGCTAATTTGGACGATGTTTCTGAAAAATTGCGTACAGTAATTTCTGAAGAAATTAACCCCCTTATGCAAGAAGTCATTGACAATTATCTGTCTTGGTATCCAGAGGAGGGAGAATAAATGAACAACAATAACAACGGAACACACTATCCACCACCACCTATGAAACCGATTATGGGTATAATGCAATCTATGGATAATCTTAATGAGGAATTGGCTTCTTGTCTTCATAATTGGGGTGTTTGGCCTACAGAAGAACAGAAATGGTGGTACAATTTTTCTTCCAAAACAGACTGTGTTCGTGAGCAATTAGAAAATGGTGTCCGTATGCCGGACGGCTCTATCGGTGCAACCTGTGATCTTGAAAAGATATGGAATCAACGCACAAATACCATAGACGCAATGATTGGAAATGGTCCAGTTTTTGCCGTTGCGGAACAGATTCGCCAAATGATTCTTGCTGCGGTTGAAGAACCGCTTTTGCTGGTGCTGGGAGATATAGAGTATCATCGTGACGCACCAGACGGAGCTGAGGACAAGGCTTTTCAGGCGGTTAATGTGATCTTAATGCAAAAGATTCTTGAATATGGGAATCCCCATATCTTTGGCGGTGAATCGTGAATCCAGTAATTCATTCGAGATCATCGGAAAGACACTTTGGTGGGGTATGGGGCGATTATATCCAGATTCATCATTGGTTAGACCGATCCAAAGAGTTTGTGGCAGACTTTCGTCATAGATACAATTTTCATCACGAAGAGGGTATCCAAGAAGCCGTAGAGGTCTTTGGCGATGTACTGGAGCTGTCCGGTGGTGGCTCTGTTCCTGTGGCCTCTGTGTGCAGACAACACATTCTTGAAGACTGTGGTGGTATTGTACCTACAAAGGAATGGTGGTTTCAGGGTATGCAGCGAGAAGACTGGTTCTTCCGAAAGTTTGTGAATCCAAAGCTCCGTAGAGCAGGTGTCACGAATGCTATGGACCACAAGACAAATATGTCCATACTGTTTGGAGGATCGCCAGAAGACTACCGATTCATCGTCAATTGGTTCGCAGTACCCAATTTCCACGATAGAGCGTTCAAGCACCATTCTGGAGCGATCTTCGAGGCAGAGCGTGTCTTTGGGTGGGAATACTCATTGGAGAGCGGTGGTTCAGCTCCTACAAGGCTCATTGGGGAGGAGATCGTGCGTTCCTATTATTCCAAGATTCCAACAATGCAAGACTGGGTAAAGGTGATCAAGCCGATCAGCAATATGAGCAGAAATTATGTGCTATCCGAGGTCGAGATCGAAGAATTAGCAGCAATTCCAAATAAAATGCAAAATAATGTACAAATTAATTTGCCAAACGAGAAAGATCAAAGTAAGTAAATTAAGTCTTTTGAAAGACAAACAAAATTATCAATCTAACTGGTTCAGAAGAACCGCAAATCAATCTAACAATCCGGTCATAGACCGACAAAATAAAGGAAAAAGTTATGCGTAAGCAAACAAAACAAACAAAGTCAGAATTACTAAATCAGGCTCTCATTGATGTGATGAGTGACCAAATGGCAAAATTGGAAATGTTGAAAGATACAGGTGAGAATGTAGAAGAAGCGATAAATGTGCTATTCCCTATGTATATCGCAGTATCCGAATCACGAGATAAAGACGGTTTTCGCCTTGGTGTTATCGCTGCCCCATTCTCAATGATCCCCCCACAAGATCACCTTGGTATCCTTATGCAAGCTGACGAGGAGATTCAAAAGGATATAAAGGCTTCAGGCTCTAATTTTATTGGGTGGTGTTCCGTTGTTGCTGCAGGACAGTTTGATAGACGAGAGGTCGATGTAGAGAAACTATCCGAGAAAGATATAACAATGAGCAATATGGCCTTGGTTGCTTCAATTTGTACCCCAGATAGCGAGGAATTGGCTTTTGCTTCCTCATTGGATCGTAGCAATTTTGGATTCATCACCAAAGACCAAACAACCCATTCAGAGAATATATCAGCCTTGATTATCTGGTCATTGGCTACGAAGAATTGGCTTAACATTGGCGATCTTATGAAAGGAATGGCTTCTGGAGGTGCAGAATGTCATTAATTGATACGAGAGCGTTCTATCCTGTTGTGACAGGTTCTGATGTATGTGCAATTATCGAAGACTTTGGTGGTCCCCAATCGGTGTTCCACCAAAACGCAGCGTGGCAAGCGGTATATGATCTAGGTCTTTATCGTCATCTCCAAGGCTTCTATGGTCGAGGTTGTCGTGATCTCATAGAATCCGGTCTTATCTCTGGTGTTGATTCTGACGAGCGAGAACATCGCAAGACAATCAAAATAGAGTGGGAAACCGATGATCAGGAGGTCGAGGGTCTTCTGGACTTTATGCCTGTATTGTATCGTGAGGAGGGTGAAGACTTGGATTCGTTTAATGATCGCCTCTGTAACTGGTTGTCCGATTCGACAGGCTGGTTGGTCGCTGGATATGAGTTTGTTCCACAGGCCATTCAGGGCGATGATAACGAGTATCACCTAGATAATGTGAAAACAGACCAAATCACTGGCTATATTGATCTTGGAGAAGATCAAGGGGTTCTTCTGGTGTCCGGTATGTATGCCTTTGGCTTTGGCTCACAAGCTCTGTATGTCTATGTCGATTCAGAGGATAGCCGTCAGTATGTTTGCATTGACGATACAATCTTGTATCTGGACACGCTTGAAAAGGTGGAAAACCCACAATTCGAGGTGATATGATGAATGACAAGATCAAGATTATGGATCGTCTTCGCAAGATTATGAAACTTGCACAAGGCAGCAATCATCAAGGCGAAATCGAAAATGCTCTCCGTATGGCACGCAAACTGTGTTCCGAGCATAAAATTGATCTATCCGAATTGGAAGCAGACGAAAATGCCGGAATGGGTAGCCTTAGTCTAAAGGTAGGTGCAGCCGTTTGGAAGCGATCTATTGCCTCGATTATTGGCTCTTTCTTTGGTCTTGCAGGAGCTTGGAATCCTGCTACAAAGGAGGTTGTATTCTTTGGGGAGGAGGCTTTGCTAGAACCAACAGAGTTTTGTATTGGGCTTGCTACAGCTGATGTGTTGGCCAAGTCTGCACAGGTTCTATCTCGCTCAAAGAATGACTATCGCTTGTCTATGGTGTCCGGACTGTCTTCTGTTCTGGTAGAAATCCAAAAGGTTGAAGCCGATGTGACCGCTATTGTGGTCCAGAAGCAAGCAAAGGCAAAAGAGTATATGGGTAGCCAAATCCAAACGGAGAAGCGAAAACCACGAAAGAAGCGTTTTGTGCTGCACGAACGAGGTGTTCGTCAGGGCAAGGAATTGGGAAACAAAATCAAAAACAACAATAAATACATCAATTAGTCTATGGAGGACAAAATGACATTAACAAAAGAAGAACGAGAGCAATTTGCTCAATTGGTATCAGAAACAAAAGGATTATCTATGGTAGGAGATTCTTCCTGTCGTATCACGATCACTTTGAATTACAGAGAAATACAAGCTTTGATCGCTTGGGCAAACTCGGTAGGACTGGGTGTTTCACAATCTGCCAAGAAAATTGTTCAAAATAAACTACAAAATAATTTGCAAAATAATTGATACCAAATTACCAAAAAAATACTAACCAAAAACACACCAAACGGAGGGGCTTCGTGCCTATAAATACCAATATGACAAAAACAGAAATTATGACAAACATTCGTGAATTGATCGAATCAGAGCGAGATTCAGCTTTCTTCAACGCACAAGAGGTGAAAGACATTGTTGAGTACATCTGTGGAGAAATTGAGCAAACTGGACCAGTTAAGGACTTGTTTGAGAACCATATCCAAGGTTGGGAATACCAAATCACCACCGGCTGCCACCCCTGTCTTGCAAATTGCGAAACAATCTATTCTCTAATGCTGGAGAACACAATTTTCGAGGACGATTCAGAGGATAATAATGATCCTGCCAATTCAGACTGCGAAGAAGAAGATACGGAAGCGGATCAACAGAATACCAATGGAGCAACACTTTGTGCTTCATCAGAAGCTCCAAAAAGCCTTTCTTTGGTTGAGTTTGTGTCTGGTATCCTACCCAGTGTTGGTCAGTATATCAAATCAGTCACAAAAGACAAAAACACTTTTATTATAACAGTGCAGTAACAAGCACAATTTTTAACAACCGCCCCTTGCGAGGGGCTTTCACTGGAGGCCACCAATGGCTAAATCATCAAAAAAGACAAAACGAGTAATGACTTGCTCAAAATGCGGTGCAGAGGGTTTTAATGCCCGAAAATGCCCCACAAAAGACTATCCTTGGACAGCTCTGTCGTTGGAAGAGGTATCTCAAATTACATCAGTATTGGGTATCGACAAAACAGAGATCAGCGAGGCTCAAATTGCTTATGCTATCAGCCGCAGAAAAGAGGGTGATAATGTTGAACCTTTGGCTTGGTTCTATCATTCCAATCTGGAATTGTTGAACGCACAGAATCCTGTTGTTCCTACACCAATTTCACAAAATACTGATACACAAGAAGCGGTTGCTTCTAAGGTTGTAGAGGCTATGGGCGATGAAGAATCAGAAGAAGAAACATCATCAGAAGAAGAATCTTCCTCTGAAGAAATGTTGGTTCTATCGGTATCGGAAGACGAATTGGCAGAGATTAAATCAGACTTTGATAGCGAAATCTGGTATCTGTTGGTCAATGACGCAATGAAGAACAATGACGAGCAGTTATGCCCCACAAGTGCCGTTGGGAATAGCACAGTTGAAGCTTGGACAGAAGCAGAAACAGGCTATCTGACTATATCTGTGATGTTGCAAGTCAATGGGAAATTGGTCAATAATTCGGTTGAATACACCGAAGACATTCCGTCTGGCGAAGAATTGGCGAAAGACTGGCTTGAATTGTCTTTGGTAGAGATCGAGCAAGGTAGAGCTGAAATTGTAGCACAGGCAAAGGCAAAGGCAGAAGCAGAAGCAAAAGCCAAAGCCAAAGCAGAAGAACAAGCAAAAAATACCAACAAGGAACATCGTGACGAGGTTGGTGCGAAGCAAGCACAAGCCGTCTTAACGGACGATACAAGTTTGGTAGGGTTTGAACCCACAGAAACAGGCTACAAGCTCTTATTCAATGGTCCAGACGGCTTCATTCAAGGCGAAAAGGATATGGGCTTTTCGCTTGCAGCACAATTGGGCTTTGATGATGTAGAGCGTTTGGTTATGTCTGTTGCAGGAGAATTGCGTCTTTGTGTTGTACCTACCGATCAAATTGTGTTGCTTGAAAATATGAAGCCAAATGCTATTCCGTTCTCTCTTTGGGAAACCTTAGACTTTGATCCAAGCGATTCAGAATACTGGCTCACAAGTAAATTGGACGAATCGGAAACACCTATTGTCTTGGGGGTTCGCAAAGCTCCCACCGGAAAAACTTGGGTTGTCAAGGCGGTTTGCGTGGCATAGAGCAGACGGCTTTTATACATAATTCCCCTAGCCTTGGTGCAGGCTTTGTATGCACCTTTCTTTTATCTTATCGCCCCAGAGGGGCAAAACATTAAAATTAGAGGTGCAAAATGTCTATTGACATTCAAGAATCAGATACAAAAACGATCATTAATTACGAAAACTTTGCCTTGGAAATTAAAGAGGCAATGACAAAATATAGAGAGCTTAAGAATACATTCAAAGAATTAGGTTTGCATTTATCAGGGAATCACCAAAGAAAATCAACAGATGTACTGAAGCGTGCCAGTGCAGGAATGACACCAAAAGCAGCAAAAGTCGTGTCCGAAACAATTTGTAAATTGTATGGGCTTACTTTTACAGAGTTGGAAGAAGAATCAAAAATGGCTTCTGGTGATTGTATTGGGCGTATCACAGGATACTCTGATCTACAGGTTCGATATGGTTGGCCTTATGAGTTGGAAGACTGTTTGATCGTTGCCCCATATTGCGAAAATGAGCAGCAACCCCATTCTTCTCACTTTCTCACACCGCTTGCAACAGAGGTTGGAACGGTTTCAGATATAATAGGCAAGGTTGGGGATTATCAAATCATTATACCTTGTGGAGATATGAGTTACATTGAAATATATCCTTGGGGAGCTGAAATGCAGATCGAACATCGAGATTCACCACAGGAACAGGTTCTTGCGTATCTGTATTGGGTATGTTTTGGAAACGGAAATGTGGATATGGGGCTTCTGGAAAAGTTTGTGGAGGCTCATAAGGCTGGTGCGGAACGCAAAAATACCAATGACGAGCAAGGCGAGGAAATTGGTGCGGAACGCAGTGAAGCAACAGAGGTGAAAAATGCCTAAAATTGATACAAGACCAAAGACCAAAGGAAACATACTCAATTTGCAAACAGAGAGAAAGACTTTGAGATTCGTTGCTGGGGCTGATGAAAATGCTCACCCAGACCAGTCTGATCGTATTGAGTACGAGGAATTGTTGTTTCTTAATGGAGAGATTGAGCTGAAAGACGGCTCTCGCTATTGGGCAATTATCGGTATATCTCCAGAAGACGGAGGAGAGCATTGGTTCTCTGGTTTATTCTTGGAGAATGGTGACTTTGTGACACAGGACGATCCGGACTTTTTGAGCAAGCTTGGAAAGACCAAAGAAGAGGTGTATGGCTACCGATACCGATACTGGCCTACATATCTATCGAGAGATCATCATATAAATTACGAAACAGGTTGGAGTGGATAATGACACAAATTGAATTAGACGCATTGAGAATGGTAGTTTGGAAATTGCCAAAAATTGCAGAATCTTTGGAGCAGATCGCACAGGCTTCTTCTGGCGATGTTGCCAAGATCGAAAAAGGCTCTCTGGAAGCACAGGTAATTCTTTTTGCTTTGCGATTCTTAGAAAGCAATTTAGAAAACGATGTATTGGAAACAATTGAGGAATCTTGCGGTCTGGCAGAAAAAGGTATTATAGAGATAATTGGAAGACTACACACAAAAATCGAGGTAAAAAATGAATAATGAAATTGTACAAAGAGTGAAAACTCAGTTGTTGCCGTTGAATATACAAACTTTAATGGTTCAGAATGATGTGAAAACTTTGACATTTTCTGTTGATAGCTGGGGTGGTGGGGGTCGTGATTCCGGTCTTAATGGTCGCTACCAAGACGGAAGATATATCTCTACTTGGCAAGATAGACCAGAATGGTTTGAGGCTTTTGAAAACAGTGCAGAGGTTCAGGAGATTCTTAGACAAATTGAAAATTGGGCTGATTCAATTGATGAATACTGGGACGATGAAGACGGAGGCGAGGTTTCTTTGAAATTGTCTATTGACGAAAATGGAAATCTGATCAAAACCTTAGAGCTTGAGATACGAGAGGAAGAATCCCATAATGGCCATTTTGAAAGCGAAACAGAGATTGATCTAAAGAGTGAGGACGATTTTTCGTCTTGGCAACAGGTCTTTGCTTACTTTCGCAAGGCGAAACGCAAGAATCCAGAGTGCAGCCTAGACTTTAAGATCGAGTTTTGGGGCGGTGGTGATTCTGGTTCAATTGAGGACATACAGTCAGGTTGCGACATTCTCCAAAAATTGGTCACTTTGCCGGACGGCAGAAATGAAACGGTCCAGAGATTGATAGAAGCCTTTGCATATCGCTTCATTGACGCAAGCGGGGTGGATTGGTATAACAACGAGGGTGGTTTTGGCTCTATGGAGCTTCGTTTGGAAGAAGAACCAGAACCAAAGGCGATCTTCGATCTCGATGTAAATTACTATGAGAAAGTGTTGAAACCCCATACCGAAATTAATTTAAATTAATTCAAAAAAAAGTCAAAGAAATGTGTCCGTAATCCAACAGACAATTCTTTATATAGGTGAGCAAGCAATTGTTCGCCTATTTTTTATTATCAAACCTATCTCACAAAAAAGGAAAAATTATGCCAAGAGATAACAATTTCGGTCCAGAGCGACCAAAGCGACCAAAGAAGACCAAACCCACAATCATTCTACCGAGCATTCCGGATACATCAATTGTGGTGCAGGGTGTGACATTCGATCTTCAGCAACAGACAGACTTTATGTTTGGCAACATATCATTCCACCACCCAACCAGCATAGGGCAGTTTATGGACAATGGAAAGGTGAAGATTTTGGACAATTACTACAATTACCCAGTACAGGAACAATCACCAAAGAACATATTGCTTCTGGAGGTTGTAGGTCATTTTGGAGGACAACAAGTAATACCCCTTATCGCAGAAACAAAGATACTACACACCTTGCCTATATCTGACGAAGCCAAGAAGCGTGCTATGAGCGAGGCTTTGCCTATGGCAACCTACATCAGCTCCGAAGACTATGAGATTTTTGATGAAACAGGTCAGATCGATCTAGTCATTCTTCAGACGATAAGAGAGATCAACGAATGGTTGTCCGGTGATCGTTTCTCCTGTACAACAAAACACCACCTGTGGAAGCACGAAATGTGCGAA
>Ga0181582_10001870_pt1 | contig 16673 bp, 15 predicted proteins | sample 071ome_32_FD_132438 | JGI IMG/M metagenome (GOLD analysis project Ga0181582, IMG submission 132438) | Coastal salt marsh microbial communities from the Groves Creek Marsh, Skidaway Island, Georgia - 071405AT metaG (megahit assembly) | ecosystem: Environmental > Aquatic > Marine > Intertidal...
CCCCTTCATGGGCAGCGAATTCGCCTACGAGGACCTGACCTCTCAGGAGGTGGAGAAATACACCTACAAGTTTCTGCGTGAGGAAGCCCTCAACGGCCGCGATTGCTTCGTGATCGAGGCCTTGCCGGTGTATGAAAATTCCGGCTACACCCGGCAGGTCGTCTGGCTCGACAAGGAGATGTATCAGGCCGTTAAGATCGACTTCTACGATCGCAAAGACGCGCTGCTAAAAACGCTGGAAAGTTCCGACTGGAAACAATATCTGGATCAGTTCTGGCGCCCCGGCCGCATGAACATGGTCAATCACCAGACCGACAAGAGCACTGAGCTGCTGTGGGACTCATATGAGTTCAAAACGGGCCTGGACGACCGCGATTTCGACCAGAACACGTTGAAACGCACGCGCTGATCGCAATCAGCTACCGCACGGGATGACCTCGATGGACCCATGGAGAACACACTGATGAACCCGCTCCATCGAATCATCTACATCAGCCTGGCGAGCACCCCGTTTTCGGATGAAGCGCGCGAGGCGCTGCTGGAAAAAGCACGCGACCACAACCGCTCGCGCAGCATCACCGGTGTGCTGCTGTGCGCAGGCGATAAATTCATGCAATGCCTGGAAGGGCCTGCGCGCGCGGTGACCGATCTCTACCGGCGCATTGAATCCGACCCTCGTCATCACGGCGTCGTGCAGATGCATGTCGGCGAGGGCCAGGAGCGCATCTTCTCCGACTGGTCGATGGCCTGCCGCACCACGTCAGAAGAGGACTTCGAGGCCCTGTATCGCGAACTGCGCGCCCCCGGGGCCAGGGGAGACGAGCTCCCGCGCGCCATGCTGCGCGTGTTCTGGGATTACAGTCGGCGCGAAATGAACGACTGAGCTGCAACGCGCGGCGGTGCGTGTGCCGCCGCCGCTCCTTCAGCAGCAGATCCGTTGACCTGAGCGGCGCGTACCGCTTGAATCCTGTCTCTTGTTTACCGAATGGAGGTCCGGCGTCGTGCACACTGGTTTTTCTGACGCAGAGCGCGCTTTCCAGGCAGAGGTCCGCAGCTTCCTGCAGGAAGCCTTCACCCCCGACATGCGCGCCCGCATGGCGGCGCCGGACACCTATAAGTCCGGGATGACCGCCTGGATCCAGCGTCTCAATGAACAGGGCTGGGCTGCGCCCGGCTGGCCACAGGCCTGTGGCGGCACCGGCTGGAGCGACACCCAGCGCTTCATCTTCGACCACGAGCGCTCGGCGCTCGAGATCCCGGATGTATTTCCCTTCGGACTCAAAATGGTCGGCCCGGTCATCTACACCTTTGGTTCGGATGATCAGAAGGCCACGTTCCTGCCCCGCATCCTCTCGGCTGAGGACTGGTGGTGCCAGGGGTACTCTGAACCCGGCGCGGGCTCCGACCTGGCATCCCTGAAAACCCGCGCAGTGCGCGACGGCGATGACTATGTCGTTAACGGCGCCAAGATCTGGACCAGCTATGCGCACCTCGCCGACTGGATGTTCTGCCTGGTGCGTACCGACACCGAAGCGGCCCGCCCGCAGCGAGGGATCAGCTTCCTGCTGATCGACATGACTACGCCCGGGATTACGGTGAATCCGATCATCTCTATCGACGGGCACCACAGCCTGAACGAGGTCGAGTTCCGCGACGTGCGGGTCCCGATAGGGAATCTGATCGGGGACGAAAACAAGGGCTGGACCTATGCCAAAGCGCTGCTCAGCCACGAGCGCACGGCGATCGCGGGGATAGCCGACAGCAAGCGCGAGCTCGCCCGCATCAAACGTCTGGCCCACTCAGAGCTGAAGGACGGCGAGCCGCTCATTGCCGACCTCGACTTTCAGCGCCGCCTGGCTGACGTCGAACAGGATCTGATGGCGCTCGAATACACCGAGCTACGCGTCCTTGCATCCGTCGCAAGCGGCGGGGCGCCCGGTGCGGAATCGTCGGTACTGAAGATCAAAGGCACGGAGATCCAGCAGGCGCTGCAGACGCTGCTCATGGATATCGCCGGGCTGTACGGCGGCGCCCTCGCTGAAGACCTGCCGGCAGAGGTGCTGGATCACGATTTCGGCGATCAGGCGCGGGTGCGCTACATGTACGGTCGCGCGGCTTCCATATACGGCGGCTCGAACGAGGTACAGAAAAACATCATCGCCAAAGCGATCCTCGGTCTCTAGGGGGACGGCACATGGATTTCTCTCTCAACGAAGAGCAGACGCTGCTGAAAGACAGCGTCACCCGATACCTTGAGTCCAATTACGATTTCGCCGAGCGGCGCAGGATTGCCGGCACAGCATCAGGCTTCAGCACAGAGCACTGGCAACAGTTTGCCGAGTTCGGCTGGCTGACTGTACCGATCGCTGAGTCCGTGGGCGGCTACGGCGGGCGCATCGAGGATACCGCGCTCATGATGGAAGCCTTTGGCCGCGCGCTGGTGCTGGAACCCTTCAGGGACACCATACTGCTCGCTGGTCAGCTTATCGCCCGCAGCGGCAATGCTGCTGCGGTGGAAACCGTCCTGCCCGCGATCATGGCCGGTGAACATCAGGGCGCGCTCGCAGCCCACGAACGCCACGGCAGGCAGAACCTGTGTCACGTCGAAACCCGCGTGGAGCGGCGCGGAGAGCAGTGGCTCCTTAACGGGAGCAAGGCTCTGGTCAGCAACGGCGCTGCCGCTGACAGTCTCGTGGTCACCGCGCGAGAGGCCGGGGCGACCCGCGACTCTTCAGGCATCAGCCTGCTTCTCGTCCCTGGAGACTTACCGGGCGTCAACCGCCAGGCGGTGCCGATGATGGACGGCAGCCGCGCCGCACAGATCACCTTCGATAACGTGACCCTGTCGGCTGACGCGGTGCTCGGTGCGCCCGGCTGCGGCTGGGCACTGCTGGAGCCCGTGGTCCAGGAAGCACGCATCGCCAGCTGCGCGGAGGCTCTCGGAATTATCGAAATCCTCGGCGAAAAAACCGTGGAATACGCGCGAACGCGCAGCCAGTTCGGGACGCCCATCGGCAGTTTTCAGGCCCTGCAGCACCGCATGGTCGATATGTTCATCGCCGCGCAGCAGTCGCGCTCCATGCTCTACCGCGCCATCTGCGAATACCAGCAGGACGAGGACTCCGCGCCGGCGACGCTCGCCGCCATGAAATCATTCATCGGGCGTCGCGGCCGTGAGGTTGGCGCCGAAGCCATTCAGCTGCACGGTGGCATGGGGATGACTGACGAACTCGACATCGGTCACTACGCGAAGCGCCTGATGATGCTCCACCAGCTGTTCGGCGACAGCGACGCGGCGCGGGCCGAGTTCTGTGCCCGGAGCTACGCCGCCTGAGACGGATTTCCCGGTTGCACCTTGTCGTTCATGCTCGATCGCGAACCAACGCCGAAGTCGCGCGCTGGATTCAACGTACTCGCCCCAGCCCAGAAGACCGGGTAACCAGGCGCGCTTCCGGAGTCCCGGGAGCGCTTGTTCTGGAAGACTTCTGGATCCACAAAGCCGCCATGTACCGGGCCATCGCGGTTTGCGGGCCGGAGGTCTCAACCAACTGCGTCAGCACCCTGGCGAGGGACCTCGTGTCGCAGACAACCGCTGTACCAGATGCTGTCTGCTGAGCAACGGTTGGCGTGAGGTGCGGCCAGCAAACTGCTACCACGCGCTCCAGTGTCTGTTTCGAGGGCGCTGTCATCGAGGTTCGCCGGATGTTCATAGGCCCAGAATCCTACGGACCACAGATGAAAACTCTGTGACAGGAAAGCCTTCTGGCGCTCACAGACACTCGCTGGCTGAACGCTGTCATAATCCTGTAATGAACGCTTGCCTATGATCCCCGCCGGCGCTGCTGGGGCAACCAGTCGTTCAAAATATTCATGCTCTTTCGCTCTTGAAAACAGACTGTTACTGCTGCGCTGAACCACATTGCACCGCATCAAGAGCGACTGAGCTGCCGTCGCAGTCGATGCCAGCTTCCCAGGCACCACGTTTGAGAGATCCGGAATGGAAATACTGAGCTACCGAAAATCGCTGTTGGCCGGCGTTATGGTCGCAGCCCTGTCTGGCGCGGCGTCCAGCGTCGCTCAGACGCCAGTCGACGCCGTGACCACGGCGGGAACCCAACGCATCGAAGAAAACGCCGAAGCGCAGGAAGCAGTCGACATCCTCAGCGACGCGGTCAGCGATCTCGCCGCTGAGTACAAGCAACTCAGCAAGGTCGTTGAAGGCCTGGAGGTCTACAACGGCCTGCTGCAGAAGCAGGTCGACAACCAGAACGCCGAAATCAACGCGTTGAATGACTCGATCGGCAAAGTAGCGCTTATCGAACGCCAGATCGTGCCGCTGATGGTGCAGATGGTCGAAACTCTCGACGCCTTCGTCGCGCTCGATGTGCCTTTTCTGCTGGAAGAGCGCAGCGGACGGGTGGCGCGCCTGCGCGCCATGATGGAGCGTTCGGATGTCACCGCGGCCGAAAAGTTCCGCCGCATTCTGGAAGCGTATGAAATCGAAAATGATTACGGCCGCACCATTGAGGCCTACAAAGGTTCTCTCGATCTGGACGGCGCCAAGCGCGAGGTCAATTTCCTGCGCGTCGGGCGCGTTGCGTTGCTCTATCAGAACGATGGCGGCGAGCTGACCGGGGCCTGGGATACGGCAAGCCGGAGCTGGCAGACCCTGGCACCCGAAACCTACCAGCGGGAGGTCGCCGCGGGGCTCAAAATTGCGCGTAAACAGACTGCGCCGGATCTTCTCGTTCTGCCGGTCGCTGCGCCGAACGGAGGTGTCCAATGAGCGCCCGCAAGCTCCTGCTGCGCACGGCCCTGCTGCTCGGCCTGACCACACCCCTGCTTGCCACCGCAGCGCCCGGTGATGCGCTTTCGCTCGACCAGCTGCTCGAGCAGGTCAAAGCCGGCCGCGTGCGCGATTCTGAAGAGAACAAAGCGCGACAGAAACAGTTCATGGCCGACAAGTCTGCGCAGGCCGCGCTCATTGCTGAAGCCAAGCGTGCACGCACCGAGCAGGAAAGCCGTTCCAAAACGCTCGAATCCAGCTTCGACGCCAATGACGCGCGTATCGCCGAGCTTGAGGTGGCGTTGAAAGAGCGCCTCGGCTCACTGAAGGAGCTGTTCGGAGTACTACAACAAGCGGCCGGCGACGCGCGCGGTCAGTTCGAGAGCTCGCTGACCCAGGTCCAGTACCCGGAACGCTCGGCATTTCTCGAAGACCTCGCGCAGAAAATGGGTCAGACCAGCCGCCTGGCTTCGATTGAAGAGATAGAGCAGCTGTGGTTTGAGCTGCAGCGGGAGATGACCGAGTCCGGCAAGGTCTCGCGCTTCAAAACCAAAGTCATTACTGCCGGCGGCGAAGAAGTCGAACGCGACGTCCTGAGGGTCGGCGCGTTCAACGTGGTGTCAGACGGCAAGTACCTGCAGTTCGTGCCAGAGACCGGACATCTGGTAGAACTCGCCCGTCAGCCCCAGCAGCGCTACCTCGACCGCGTCAAGGGGCTGGAGAGCGCGCAGAGCGGATTCGCGCCGTTTGGCCTGGACCCTTCACGGGGACAGATACTGTCACTTCTGGTGCAGGCGCCTGACCTGAAGGAGCGCATCGCCCAGGGTGGCGTCGTGGGCTATGTCATCATCGGTCTGGGCGCGCTGGCGCTGCTGATCGCGCTGGAGCGTCTGCTCACCCTGAGCATCACCGCCTTACGTGTCGGCGCACAGGCGCGTCGGCCGGATCAGCCCGGCAACAATCCGCTGGGCCGGATCCTTCAGGTCTATCAGGGCAACAGGGCGGCAGATGTCGAAACCCTCGAGCTCAAGCTTGGCGAAGCCATCCTGAAGGAAACACCGCGCATCAACCGGATGCTGATGTTTCTGAAGATCATCGCTGTCGTCGCGCCGCTGCTCGGACTGCTCGGCACCGTGACCGGCATGATCATCACCTTCCAGGCCATCACCCTGTTCGGCACGGGCGATCCGAAACTCATGGCCGGCGGTATTTCCACCGCGCTGGTGACAACCGTTCTCGGTCTCTGCGTCGCCATTCCAACGGTGCTGCTGCATACCCTGGTCGCGACCCGTGCGCGCCGTCTGACCCAGGTTCTTGAAGAGCAGGCGGCAGGCATGATCGCCAGCCAGGCGGAACAACACGCCGCACAGACCGCCTGAGCACACCTTGGAAGCGCTTTTCTATCACTTCCCCGCACTGCACGCAGTGCGGGAATTTCTTGAACTGGGCGGCCCTGTGCTCATGTGGATAGCCCTGCTCACGTTGATCATGTGGACCCTGATCCTGGAACGCATGCTGTACTTCGCTGTGCGTTTCAGACGCACCGCGACAGACTGCATCCAGCAATGGAACAGCCGCCCGGAGCGTCGCTCGTGGAACGCGCGACAGGTGCGTGAATACCTCATCTCAGTTGCCAGCCAGGAGCTCGAGCGCAACCTGCCGCTCATAAAAACCTGCGTGGCGCTGTGTCCCCTGCTCGGCCTGCTCGGCACCGTGACCGGGATGGTTGAGGTATTCGAGGTCATGGCGCTGTCCGGCTCGGGCAACCCGCGCTCGATGGCAGCCGGCGTATCCAAAGCCACCGTGCCCACCATGGCCGGTATGGTGGCCGCCCTGTCCGGCGTGGCCATGAGCGCCTGGCTACAGCGCCGGGTCGCCCGCGAGCGCGAACTGCTCGGCGAGCACCTGACGATGGACCACTGAATCCGGAGACTCTCTGACCATGAGAAGACCATTCGCCCGCTCCGCCGCTGAGGAAGACGATTCCGCGATCGACATCACCCCGATGCTCGATGTCGTTTTCATCATGCTGATCTTTTTCATCGTGACCGCAACCTTCGTCAAAGAGGCCGGCATCGACGTCAACCGACCCGATGCGCCCACTGCCGTCAAGCAGGAAAAGGCCAACATCCTGATCGCGATCGACGCGAATAATGAGATCTGGATTGACCGCCGCAATATCGACGTGCGCGCCGTGCGTCCGAATATCGAGCGGCTCCACGCCGAAAACCCTCAGGGTTCGGTCGTCATCCAGGCAGACAAGGAGTCGAAGACCGACACCCTGATCAAAGTCATGGATGCCTCGCGCGCGGCCGGCGTGTTCAACGTTGCCATCGCGGCCAACGACGACTGAACACAGAGCTCATGAGCGCCTTCACCCAGCCTGAGCTGTCCGGCGACCGGGGATTCCTGCCCCGTCTTGCGCTGGGCCTGATTGCGGCCGCCGCGGTGACGCTGCTGCTGTTCTGGGTCATGCAATACCTGATCGCCACGGCCGACCGCAGTCTCGATGAAGCCAAACGCGGCAGTCTGCTCGACTTTGTGCGGGTCAAGCGCGCAGAGGTCGTCGAGCGCAAACAGACCAAGCCAGACAAGCCACCGCCGCCCAAAGCGCCCCCGCCCGAACCGCCGGCACCGCAGCTCGATAAGCTCAAACCGACGGCGGAGAAGATCGCTGTCGGCAGCGCGCCGGTTGAAACCGAAATCGAACTCACCGGCGGTGGGTTCAGCCTCGGGGTGGGTGAAGGCGATTACCTGCCTATCGTTAAGGTTGCCCCGATCTACCCGCAGCGCGCGCTCTCGCGCGGGATGGAGGGCGAGTGCGTGGTGGCGTACACGGTGACCCGTGCCGGAACCACGCGGGATGCAGCCGCCGTTGAGGGGCAATGCGACCGCCTGTTCGAAAAAGCCTCGGTCGCCGCCGCACTCAAGTTCAAGTACAAGCCGAGAGTGGTCGACGGCGAGAGCGTCGAAGTTCCCGGCGTGCGCAACAAGTTCACCTATCGCCTGGAGGACTGATCGGCGTGCAGCTGAAAATCTTACTGCTGTGTGTCGCAGCAGCTCTGTCCGGCACGTCGCTCACGTCGCCCGCCGCAGAAGATCAGAAAACCAAGCAGACCGCAGCGCTCAGCCAGCCCGTCTACGATGCGCTTAAGGAAGCGCAGGAGCTCATCGAGAGCAAGCAGTACAGCGGGGGACTTGCGATCCTCGAGAAGCTGCGCAGCAAGGGTAAGCGCTCCGCATACGAAACCGCCCAGATCTGGAATCTGACGGCGTACGCCCATTACCTTCAGGAAAAATACCCTGCCGCCATCAAGGCGTACGCCGAGGTGCTCGCGCAGCCCGAGCTGCCGGAGGCCCTGGTGCAGAGCACGCTGAAGACCCTGGCTCAGCTTTATTTCACGGTTGAAGATTACAAGCAGGCGCTCGCCACCGTGGACCGGCTGATGGCGGCGCTGGCTGATCCCAGCCCGGATATCTACATGCTGAAGGGCCAGGCGCACTTTCAGCTCGGCGAGTTCAAGCAGGCGCTCGGGCCGATCAAAACGGCGCTTAAGAAATACCGCGCCGCCGGCAAACAACCGCGGGAGAACTGGCTGCTGCTGCTGCGCGTTTGCTACTACGAACTTAAAGACTTCGAAAACATGATCGCGGTCGTCAAGGAGCTGATCGAGCTCTATCCGAAAGACCAGTACGTGCTGACGCTGGCGGGGGTGTACAGCGAGCTGGGGGACACCACGCGCCAGCTTGCGCTGACCGAGACCCTGTACGACAGTGGCCGGCTAAAAGACGCCGCGCAGCTCGTCAACCTGGCGAATCTGCACCTGCTGCACAACGTGCCCTACAAGGCCGCCCAGGTCCTGGAGCGCGGCATGCAGGATGGGCTGATCAAAACCGACGAGCGCAACCTGCGCCTGCTGTCGCAGGCCTGGTACCAGGCGCGAGAGGACGAACGCGCTATTCCCCCCCTGCAGCAGGCGGCCAACATGTCCAGCGACGGCGAACTCTTCGTCCGACTGGCGCAGTCCTATCTCAATCTCGACCGCTGGGAAGAAGCGGTCAGTGCGGTCGAGCAAGGCCTTGCCCGCGGCGGTGTACGGCGTCCTGACACGGCGAATCTGATGCTCGGCATGGCGCTGTTCAATCTGCGCCGGCTGGAAGCCGCGGAAAAAGCGTTTACCGTCGCAGCCGACGACAAGCGCAGCAGCAAGGCAGCCAGGCAGTGGCTCAGCTATCTGAGCAGTGAACTGTCCCGCGATGAAAGCCTGAACCAGGTCGTGCCTGCGGCCGAGCAGCGCAGCGAGGACGCAGTACTGCAGAATCTGTGACGTTTTTATCCATTCGCTTCGACGGCACGGACGCGCAGGCTGGCTCTTTTCACTCTCTAGTGCAGCCGGTGTAACTGCGTAGGTCAGCCGCCGCATCCGATTTTCGCTGCCCGTCCTGCTCCGTCCCACGCAGGACGCACCCGTTCATTCCTGCCGTAGGGCACCGAGCTGACCTCTCGTTGGGCCAATCCATTGCAGACCGGAGCGATGAGTTGCGTTAACGCGCAGTCAGCGGCGCGGTTCCGCTACCACGCGAAAAACGCCGCTGAAAAAGGCGTCAGACCAGCCAACCTGTAGCCAGACCGCTCGGTTTACCAACCGCGCTCCCCAGGCGCCGGCGGGTCCTCCGGCGTCCCAGCGAAACACTGGGCAATGGACATCCACGCCTTCGCCGGGGCACCGACCACGTCAAGACTGACCTCTGCAATATTCCGGCCCTGCGTTACGACGTGGCAGAAATCCACAGCAGCGCCGCTGATGCGATTGTCCGCCTGCGCGTCGTTCCAGCTCCACAGCGCCCCTGAGGGCGCCGTCAGCTCTACCCGAGGCGGCGGCCCGGGCGGCTCGAGACCACGGTTGGCGAATGTCCAGCCGTAGGTATTGACGCCCAGAACCGCGATGTGCCGGATGCGGTCGAAAGCCGGGCGGCGCACCCGCATCAGGTCGTAGACATCCTGACCGTGCGCCCAGGTTTCCATCAGGCGCGCCGTCGCTGCCGAGCGCACGCTCATGTCAGGGCCGACCCAGCGCATACGCTGGCGCGGCTCGCAGCTGGCGAACAGATCGCACAGACGCAGAAGTCCCCGCATCCAGCTATCGAGCAGCGCGTGCCCCTCCCCCGGTGCCTGGTCCAGCGTTTCCACGCCGGAGGTTCTGGGCGCGCCGGCTTCGCGCGCAACCCGGCGCGCAGCCATGATTGAATCGAAGCGCTCGGGCGCACTGATCGCGAGGAAGTTGAACCAGTCGCCAACCATGAGATGCTGCAGCACCTCGCTCACGGTCCACTGCTTGAACGGTCCCGGACGCGTCCAATCCGACGCTGCGAGGCCGGCAATAAACGCGTGCAGCGCGGCGCCCTCCGCCCGCAGGTCCGCTGACAGGTCCGACATCACCATGACGGCGCCCTCAGCCTGCGCCGGCCGCCCTTCGCGACCAGCTGCGCTCCCGATAATCCGCTGTCGCAAGCAGCAGTGAGCTCAGGCATCGAAAGTCGCACCGATCGCTGCCGTATCGTTGTATTCACGGACGTAGCTGAGCTGTCCGCTCGAGGCGAAACGGAATTCCCACATGAAGGCCATATCACAGCACCGTCCGGTCGGCACGGCAGTGCCGTTTTTCTCCACGCCGCTGGCTGCCAGGGTCTGCGACCCTGGATCGAAAATGAAGTGTATGAATTCAAGCTCACCGATCACCCAGTTCGCGGCGAGCTCCGCAAGATAGCGTTCGAGGCCAGCGCGCCCTTCGTAACGGCCGCCGAAGGGAACATGCGCCGGGAGAAAATTCTCCCAGGCAAAATCGTCGGCGAGCATTGCCGTACAGGCTGGAAAATCAGTCAGCAGACGCTGCAGGAATAACTGCGCTGTCGCGATGGCCTCGGCTTTATCCACGGTTTACTCCTTCCGCTGTGCTACCGCGGAAAAGATACCGGACCCGGGTGCTGCCTGCTCCACCCGCCAGGCCGGCCCCGCCATCGGTTCAGTAAAACGCGTTGATCTCCTGGCCCAGCGTAAAGGCCTCATTAGCCCAGGCCGGGTAGATCACGTCGGTCACGTTGCAGACGTGCGCCGCACTGGTCCTCAGGTCACGCCAGCAGCGCTCGAGGCGATTGGTCGACCACACGGCCGCAGAGCCGGCGCGGTTCATCAGGTGGTCAACCGATTTCAGCACGCGCTGGACCGCGCGCACCTGATTACGCCGGAACTCAAGCCGCCTGCCCGGCGTGAACCGAATGCCAGCCGCGGCATCAGCCACCATTTGCTCCACCATCGCGTCGAGATGCGCGATCCCCGCAGCAAGATCAGCTTCCGCATCGGCTAGAGCCTCCTGCTGAAACGGGTCGCGGGTGCCGACAGTGCCGGAAATAGACACGCGCGATTCGAGCTGCTCGCGGTAGGCGTCTATAGTGCTTTCCGCAATACCGAAGGTTGCCGACGCAATGGCGGCGGAGAACACCCCACCGAACGGCAGGTGGTACATCGGATTGCCAGGCTGGCGATCGTTGTAGGCGCCCTCGCACATGGCGAAGTGCTGGACCGTGCGGTAGTCCGGCACGAACATATCTTTTACCCGCACGTTCTTGCTGCCGGTCCCCATCAGACCCATCACGTTCCACGAGCCTTCGACGATCTCGTAGTCACCGCGCGGCAGAAACAGATGCAGCGGCGCAGGCGGCATGATGATCTCGCCGGCGTCGTCTACGGTCATCGCGCCGAGCACAACCCAGCGACAGTGGTCCGTGCCCGTGGAATACGGCCATTCCCCGTTAAGCACAAAGCCACCCTCTACCGGTTTAGCGGTACCCAGCGGAGCGTACGGTGAAGCGACCCAGGTCGTGTGGTCCGTGCCATAGATCTCTTCCTGCAGCCTGGGGTCGACGAGCGCGATTTCCCACGGATGGATCCCGACCACGCCGGCCACCCAGCCCACTGACGGGTTGTATTTTGCCGCAGTCCGCACCCAGGCAAAAAAATCCGGCAGGCTCGCTTCGAAGCCGCCGCGCTCCCGACTCTGCAACAGGCGCATGCCGCCCGTGCGCCGCAGCGCCTCGACCGCACGGTCGGTCAGCTTGCCTGCCGCATCGCAGGGCACGTGCTCTTCACGCAGCACCTCGGCCTCGTCGATGACCGCCTGAACACATTGATGCATGACCGCCTCTCCTAGTTGTTCTGTACGAAATCGATAACCAGGCGGTTGAATTCGGCAGCGTGCTCAATCATCGCCCAGTGACCGCAGCGGTTGATAAGCACCATGCGCGAATTCGGGATATGCGTGACCAGGTGCAGGGTGTGCTCGAAGTGCACTACGCGGTCATCCCGGCCGTGGATGAGCAGGCTCGGCGCCTTGATTCCCATCAGGTCATCGAACGATGCGAACTTGGGCACCGGCCAGCCTTTAGGCAGCCCGGCAAGGAAATTCTTCAGATGCTCAGGCTGCGCGGCCGCGGCTTCGGCCCGCTGGCTGCAGAGCTCCTCAGTGGCGTACTTCTTCTCAAAGCACATGATGTCGACCAGTTTCTGCATGGTCTTCGTCGAAGGCTCCCGATACGCCTCGACGAGCACTTTCAGTCCTTCGCTCGGTCCGTCCCCAGCCCCGAACAGGCGCGGACCCCGGTTCAGCGCAGCGCCCATGGTGATCAGATGCGAAACCCTGTCCGGGTGTTCGGACGCCAGTCGGATCGTGGTACAGCCGCCCATCGAGTTACCGACCACAGCGGCCTTGTCGATGCCGAGCGCGTCCATGAACTGCACCGTCGCGTCAACATGCTCCAGCTTGTCAACCGGGCACGGGTCCGATGCTCCCCATCCCGGCATATCGACTGCCAGCACGCGGAAATGCTGCGACAGGCCTTCGAGGTTGCCCGAAAAATTACTCCACCCGGTTGCTCCCGGGCCGGAGCCGTGCAGCAGGATCAGGGGATGCCCCGAGCCCGCCTCGTGATAGTGGAGGTTCCAGTCCGCGGTGCGCACGGTACGACTGCTAGATTCACGCGTGATGCTCATGTTCGATTTCCTCGAATTTTCGATGGCCGCCTGGCGGCAGTTCAGGACAGTCCGGCAACAACTTCCGCAGGGGGTTTGTGACCCCAGATGCTGAGGCGGTCATAGGTCTGCACTTCCCAACTGGCGTCGTCTTCTATGAGGCGCCCTTCGGCACCGAATTCAATGGCAAATCCTGACGGCGTCTTCACGTAGAAGGAAAACATCAGGTCGTTGGGGTGCATGCCCATCGTTGACTCAAGCGGCAGGCGGGCCGCCAGTACCCGGTCGTAGGCCAGCCCCACATCAATTCGATTGTTCACCTCGAGCATCAGGTGATGCAGTTTCTTCGGGTAGGGGAACGCAGCAAAAGCGACCGTGTGATGACGGCCGTTGCAATGCATGAACGCCGCGTCCATCAGCATGCCGGGCGCGATTTCCTGCTGGATGTAGTCGCTCAGACGGAAGCCGAGCAGCTCGTAGAACGGCCTCATGGTCGCGTGTGCCGCTGGAAAAAACGTATGGCCCAGGCCACCGTTAGCGGTAAAAAAACCGGAAGACACCAGGTCGGAGTGAAACGGCGTCGCCGCGCGCGCGAGGTCGACATAGAGCTCGATCCGACTGCCCCGCGGGTCAGTCGTGGCAAACAGCCGCCTGACGCCGCGACTTGCTGCGGTCTGTGCGTCGCAGGCATCAACCACATTACCCGCGCCACGCAGGCGCTCAACAATCGCCTCAAGGCCGGCATCGTCACCGCAGTCGTATCCGACGTAACACATGTCGTCCGCAGAGCCCTGTGTGATCAGGATGCGCTGGGCGCGGTCATCAATGCGCAGGCCGAGCTGCCCGGCATGACTCCCCTCGGCACGCTGCAGCCCCAGGATTTCAACCGCGAAATGCTCCCAGGCTGGCAAATCTGACGCCTCTATTCCCAGGTAGCCGAGTTCCAGCACGCTCGTCATGTCATAACCCTCCCCTACAGGTCTGTGCGTGTGATCGCTGCGAGGAGCGGAAGGTAAGACGAGTTTTCCCATAAAACAAATTAATATGCTTGATATTCAGTATCAGTTTCATTGATTCTATGAGCGGTCTGCCACGTAACCTCGATCTGAATCTCCTGCTGATTTTCGACGCTCTATGGACGGAGCGCAGCGTGAGCCGGGTGGCACGACGGATCCACCGCACGCAGTCCGCAGTCAGCCTGGCGCTGGAGCGACTGCGCACGAGCTTTGAGGACCCCTTGTTCGTGTGGAACGGACGCGAAATGCAGCCTTCGGCGCGAGCCGCTGCGCTCGCGCCACGGGTCCGTACGATCCTGAGTCAGGTCAACGAGGCGCTTGATCTGACCTTTGAGGACCCCCGCCTGGCCCGCCGGGAGATCACCATCGCCACCGCCGATTACATCGACTGGCTGCTTGGCGCCAAACTGATGCACTGCCTGGAAAACGACGCGCCGAACCTGACCATCTACCTGGTCGACGTCAAACCGTTCATGGCCGGCGGGCGCCGACCGACTGAAACAGAGCTGTTCATCGTGCCGCGGGACGCCATCAATACCGCACGGATGTCACACGCCACCCTGTTCCGCGACCGCTACGTCTGCGTCGCAGCCCGTGACAATGAGAAGGTCTACGAAGGCATGCCGGTTGAGGAATTCATCGGCATTCCCCAGGCAACCTACACCGCCTCACCCGGTGTGCTGGCCAGCCATGAAACGCGTCACCTGGCCGATCTAGGGATCCGTTATCGCAATCGGATCCTGACCCCGCACTACATGGCGCTACCAATGATCGTCTCGGAGTCAGGCGCGGTGGCGATCATGCAGGAGCGCCTGGCGCGCTTCATGTGCCGCCAGATCCCGGTCAAGCTGGTCACCCCGCCGGTGGATTACCCGGAACTTGAAATCAATCTTTACTGGGATCCGAATTTCGACGCCGATCCCACCCACCAATGGCTCAGAGAAAGGATTATCGAGGTGAGCGCTACGCTGCCGCCATTGCCGACCCGCTAGGCTCAACGCCCCCCGGAGCCGGCCGGAACCGGAACATTCCCTCACCAGATCCCGCGCATCTTCTCCGCATACTCGCGACTGAGCGCTCGGGCCTCGCTGTCACCGCCGACGGCACGGGGCGTGATCAGCACCAGCAGTTCAGTGCGCACCTTGGTGTCGGTGGTCTGACCGAACAGCTTGCCGAGGACCGGAATGCTGCGCATGACGGGCACGCCGCTTTCCCCGCCCGAAGCGGCTTCACGGATGAGTCCCCCGAGCACTATCGTCTGGCCGCTCTGGACCGCCACGGTGCTGGTAATACTGCGCCGCACGATAGTCGGTGCGTTCAACTCAGAGGATTTGGTTTCGGCCGCCTCGCTGACTTCCTGATTGACCTCCATCGTCACCAGACCGCCCGCGTTGACTCGCGGAGTGACCTCTAGCGTCACGCCGGTATTGCGGTACTGGATCTGGTTGACCGTCCGGGCGTTGGAATCGATGTTGCTCGTCGCCTCCGAAGTCGGCACCGGGATCTCATCCCCGACGTTTATCGTCGCGGTCTGGTTATCCAGCACCATCAGCGATGGCGAGGAGAGAATCTTAAGCTCGGATTCGGAATCGAGCGCGTTCAGCACCACCCGCACATCGTCCACCCCATCAAGCACCGCGTAGGAGAAACCCGGCGCCAGCCTGTTTACCCCGGCATCACCCAGGTCGAGTATCCCGATCCCGGACTTGGAATCACCGAAACCATTCTTGAAATACCACTCGACCCCGTACTGCAGTTTCTTTTCAAGGGAGACCTCGATAATCGACGCTTCGACGAGCACCTGCAGAGGCACGATATCGAGCTTGCGCACCGCGGCGAGAATGATCTCGTACTCTCGCGGCGTGGCCATGACCACCAACGCGTTGTTGGTCTCATCCGGAATGATGCGCACGTCTTCACCGACCGACACCGCCACCCCAGCGCCGGACCGTGTGCTGCTCGCCGCGGCGCTCTTTGAGCGCTCTGCCTTGTCTGCAGTTTTTTCCGCTCTCGACGCGACGGTTTCCGCGCGGTTACCTGGCGCCAGTTCCACCGGCCGGCGGGTCGCCGACTTGCCGTCCTTGGCGAATACTTCGCTCAGAATTCCAGCAACTTCGGCAGCTTTAGCGTTCTGCAGGCGGATCACATAGAGGTTCGGGTCCAGTGAATCGCCGGGGATGTCGAGACGTCTGATCCAACGTCCGATCTCTGACAACGCGTCAGAGGATGGAGAGATGGCCAGCAAGGCACTGATCCGCTCAATTTCAACCAGGCGCACCAGGCCATTCATGAATTTACCCTGCTCATCGCCCAGAGCTTCGCCGAGTTCCTTCATGACATCCGACGGCGCAGCGTGCTCGATCCGATAGAGGCCCACCGACATACCCTCCATCCAGTTGACGTCGAACGTTGCAATCGTATCGGCGTAACGCCGCTGCTCCGCCGCCGTGCCGGCCAGGATGAGCAGATTACGCACGGTGTCAGCGTAGACCACGGCCTCCTCACCCGCGAGCGGGGCGAGGATCTTCTGCATTTCAGCAACACCAACAAAGCGCAGAGGGTAGATACGGGTGGAGAAGCCGGCAGGGGCCGTGCCTTCCCGCAGCGCTGCGTGTGGGCTGGTGGCCTTCACGGCGCCGCTGCTGGGCAGGACCTCAATGAGATCACCGCGGTCGATCAGGGTGGCTCCGTTCAGCCGCAGCAAGCGCTCCAGGACGGGCAGCAGGTCTTCTTTGCGCAGGCCAGAGGACGTCTCGGTCGTGATTTTGCCCGAGACAGCTGGATCAACCACGTAGTTCCTGCCAAGCACATCACCGATCACAACCTTGACCACTTCCTGCACGTC
>Ga0181582_10001878_pt1 | contig 16648 bp, 16 predicted proteins | sample 071ome_32_FD_132438 | JGI IMG/M metagenome (GOLD analysis project Ga0181582, IMG submission 132438) | Coastal salt marsh microbial communities from the Groves Creek Marsh, Skidaway Island, Georgia - 071405AT metaG (megahit assembly) | ecosystem: Environmental > Aquatic > Marine > Intertidal...
ATATCAATACAGCTATCGTCTAAAACAATGTGACGACACGCTGCATGAAAGTTCCAAACAAACTAATTGAATTTCTATCATTTGATCGTCACTTAGTGCCGATTTCCGGGTTTTAAACGTCCTTTAATTGTTGCAAGGTTTTGGCATCATCAAATTATAATAATGATGTGACAGCTCTGCTCCAGCAAGACTATGTGCAGAGTTTTCCAGAAAAGCTCAAAGCCATAAAGATTGCCAAACAGGAATTGTTAGCCGCTGAACATATAGACGAAAGCTTAAAGATACTTCAGAATACCACACATAAAATCACAGGCTCTTGAGGAGCGTATGGATTTGAGCAAATACGTAGTATTGCAGGTGATATCGAATTTCTATGTGATCAATATATCAACATACATAGACAGACTTATCATCAAGAATTGATTGATTTAAATCTAAAATATTTAGATAAGCGCATCATGCTTTTTTAAGCTTACATGTGAGTGGAATAGCGGTTGCTAGCGTATATTATTTCTCAAGTTAATCTCTAGGTGGAAACAGATGTCGATAACGAATAGTATATTTAAAGTCATTTTTTATAATGAAGGTAAAGTCTATGAGATTTTTGCTTTAGAGGTTTATCCTTCTGATATGATTAATTTTGTCACAGTTGAGCAATTGACTTTTAATAATAAAAATACGTTAGTAGTTGATCCTAGTGAAGAAAAATTAAAAATTGAATTTGAATCCGTGGAGCGTACCTATATACCTGTGCATTCTATTATTCGCATTGATGAAGTGAATAAGCTTGGTACTGCGAAGATTTCACAAACAGACCAGAAGGTGACTCAATTCCCTGGTGCAAATAGTATCTTATCAAGTGATAATGAGACATAAATGTCTTTGTAATTATTAGGAGAGATGCCAGAGTGGTCGAATGGGCTCGCCTGGAAAGCGAGTGTACGTGAACAACGTACCGAGGGTTCGAATCCCTCTCTCTCCGCCAGTTCTATAAATCCTACACATTAGTCGCAATGTCAAATAGACTTAATTTACTCATTGCGAGTAGCGGGCGTGTATGTAGGAACACGCTCAGTTTGGACTGGTGTTGAAATGATACGGTCTTGCGCGATATTCCAGAACTGAAGGAACGTGGCATCTTTATTCAAGGTCGCGGTGGTGGGTGTAGCAGGAGTTACAGCCTGTTGAAACAAGGAGAAGTGGAGCCATTAATATAAATATAGAGGACCAATATAGTGACTAAAATATGGGCTACATTATTAAAGCCACAGGCTTGGATAGCAAAGGTACTATTAGTAGTTATTGTGGTTGGCATCTTCTCACTTGGGTTTTTAGATTACTTGCAGCCAATTAAGTCATACTTAGACTCAGATGAGTTAGCATTTAAAATAGGCGAAACCCGTTTCTCCGCATATTTGGTAATAAAAGCTGCTATCACAATTGTGACGCTGTTTTGGCTTACTGGCATATTTTCTGAGTTTGGCGAAAAACGTATCAAATCAATTAAAGGGATTAAAGCCAGTAATAAAGCACTTATTACTAAAGCATTTCAAATTTTCGTATATTTCTTTGGCTTCATCATTGGCCTTGATGTACTCGGCATAGACTTGACGGCTCTTGCTATTTTTAGTGGTGCCATTGGTATTGGGATTGGTTTTGGTCTGCAGAAAATTACATCAAATTTTACCAGCGGTCTGATCTTATTATTTGAAAAATCAATTAAAAATGATGATTTGATAGAACTTGCTGACGGCACTTATGGTTTCGTACGGCACACAGGTGCACGTTACACATTAATTGAAACCTTTGATGGAAAAGAGATTATGATTCCCAACGAAGATTTTATCACTAGCCGTGTTACAAATTGGACGTTTAGTAACAGCAAAGGGCGTGTGGAAATCAATATTGGCGTTTCATATGAGTCCGATATAGAAAAAGCTATGGAACTAATACTTCAAGCCGCCAAAGAGCATCCTCGTTGTGTTGAAGATCCCGAGCCTACTTGTTTTTTAGAGGAATTTGCTGATAGCTCTGTTAATTTCAAGCTCTTTTTCTGGGTCGCAGATGTCACTGAGGGGCGCTTTGAACCTAAAAGTGATGTGATGAGAAATATTTGGAAAAAATTCAAACAGCATGATATCACTATTCCTTACCCACAAAGGGATCTTCATATAAAAAATGCGGAGATCTTTAAATGAGTGAACATATTTTATTAGCATATAATTTTGATAATAAAGGAGGTGGAGAGTCTCTAAAAGGTGACGCTATTTCCAAACAAATCAAGGATGATGCAATAGCTTGGGTTCATTTGGATGCGAACCACTCTGACACAAGGGCGTGGCTTGAAAAAGAAGTATCGTATCTTGATCCATTTATTATTGAAGCACTAATGGCAGAAGAAACAAGACCTCGTATGACACAAGTAGATAATGGTGTGCTGCTCATACTCAGGGGCGTGAATTTGAACGAAAATGCTGATCCAGAAGATATGATCTCTATACGTCTATGGGTGGATCAACATCGGATTATTTCATTGCGTAAAAGACGTTTAAAAGCAGTGAGTGATATTGAAGCCAAGATTAAACAAGGCACAGGCCCCAAAGATGCTGGTGAATTTGTTTGTATGCTTGTTTCCCGATTATTTGAACGGATGGAGCCTGTTTTATCAGAACTTGATGAAACCACGGATGATATTGAAGAACATATTCTTGAGAATGCGGACACATCATTGAGAGAGTCCATAATTGATGTGAGAAAAAAAGCCATCATGTTCAGACGTTATATGGCACCACAACGAGATGCTATTAGTGGACTCCAAATGGCTGATATTCAATGGTTGGAAGAGAGTCACAAGTATCATTTGCAAGAAGCTTATAACCATGTCACTCGCTATGTTGAAGACTTGGATGCCATTCGTGAAAGAGCACAAATTGTTAAAGACGAGCTGGCGAATATTATTGCCGACAAACTCAATCGTAATATGTATGTTCTGTCTGTGATTGCTGCGATTTTCCTGCCCCTGGGATTTTTGACAGGTCTTTTAGGGATCAATGTTGGAGGCATTCCGGGGGCCGATAACACAGGCGCATTTTTTATCTTTTGTGGCATATTAACGCTAATTGTGTTGATGCAGGTCGTTATTTTTAAACGGTTCAAATGGTTCTAATTGGTTATTACGTGTTTTCAATGTATTCCTAACAAGCGCTTAAGATGATGATTGGCTCAGTACTTTTGTCACTATGATTGAGAATATATCAAGAGCGGAAATCAAAGCAGCGCAGGGTGTTGTAACCTCCTGATGGGATTAGAAGATTCGAATCCTAAGGGGTTCTATGTATCGCCAATCAATAAAATAGTTCCCCATTTGCTATTAAGATATATACAGATATATGCTGGTCATTTGATATTTCGCCAGGCAAAGTTCCTCACAATGTGAGCATGAATAGATCAAGCACGCCAAATCTTCATCAATAAATAATGTACTCATCGACCGAATTGATAGTGAACGTGAAAGTGGTCTCAATGTCTATGATGCCACGATTACAGCTTGTCTAGCTCGAATGCGGCCAATTTTGATGACAACACTTACGACTGTACTTGGATTGATGCCTATGATGCTTTTTGGTGGGGAGCTCTGGTATCCGATGTCAGTAGTCATTATATTCGGTTTGGCTCTTTCGAGTATACTAACACTTGGTTTTGTGCCAGTACTTTACGTTACATTTTTTAGTATTGATATCTCAAAAATAAGCATCTGGTTTAAAAAGATACCGACTGCGTAGCCTAGTATTAAAAAGCCAAAGTCTTTACACCGCTAGAGTTATAACGTTGGGTTTTATAGCTGCGTCATACTCTGATAATGCATTAATTGTCAGTGCCAGTTTTAACCTTGATGTCTTCAAATGCAGATAATGCGCGGTCTCTTGCTGCGATGTGGTCAACAATAGGGTGTGGGTAATCATTGCCTAACTCGATACTGCTCTCTTTTAACACCAACTCAGGAGCGTCCCATGGACTATGGATGAATTTTTTGGGTAAATGTTTCAGTTCTGGTAACCACTGTTTTACATACACACCGTCTGGATCAAATTTTTCGCCTTGCAGTTGGGGATTGAAAATTCTGAAGTAAGGTGCTGCATCTGCGCCACACCCTGCAACCCATTGCCAGCTGGCAGAATTATTAGCTAAGTCAGCATCGACCAATGTATCCCAAAACCACTGTTCTCCATAACGCCAATCAATCAGCAAATGCTTTATCAAAAATGAGGCTACAATCATACGGACACGATTGTGCATCCAGCCCGTTTCCCACAGTTCACGCATGCCCGCATCAACTATTGGGTAGCCTGTTTTACCCTGCTGCCATGCAGTAAGCATTTCCATATCATTAATCCAGGGAAACTCATTAAAGTTTGGCTTGAAAGACTCATGAGGTAGTTGAGGCCAGTAATGCAGGAGATAATATGAAAATTCGCGCCACATGAGCTCTCTAATAAATGACTCACTACCTGGATTTATAGCTTGGTCAGAGTGCATGACCCTATGCCATAATTGTCGTGGTCCGATTTCTCCAAAATGCAGATGGGGTGAGAGTCTTGATGTGCCAATAAACTCTGGGCGATTTCTTAGTACATTATATTTGCTTAAGGCATGCATATTGAATGCATCAAAATTAATATGTGCGCCTTCTTCTCCAGGCTGCCAATTGTTTTTAAATTCTTTGCCCCAGAGTTTTTCGTCTGGTAGCAAACCCCAGTCGGTGAGCTCATCACATGGTATCGCTTGAGAATAATTGTTTAGAGAGTCTGGTGCAGGGATTGGCGCAGGAGGATTGAGTTCTCGCATTGCGCATTTGTAAAATGGTGTAAATACTTTGAATGGCTCGCCGCTCTTATTGAGAATCTTTTCTGGCTCAACAAGACAGTTGTTTTTAAATCTTTTTACTTCAATGTTATGACTAAAACGAGTGTGTATATCAGTTTCAAGTTGAATATTGTAAGGCTCATAGTGCCGTGAAAAAAATAAACCTTGCGCCTGTGTTTCGTGAATAAGTTTACCAAGTTCTTCTAGCGTATTGCCCTGCCTCAAGATGAGAGGTGTTTTGTATAGGCGAAGATCAGCAGATAACGCCTCAAGGCTTTTATGTAACCACCAACGGCTTGCTGATCCCATATTCCACTCGCCACCGAGTGAGCTGTCATGTATGTAAACCATGATAAGGGGTTTTCCCGTTTTGCAGGCGTTGTGTAGGGTGCAGTTGTCAGAAATGCGGAGGTCTTGTCTAAACCAGACGATTATTGGGCTGTTAGATTCCATACTTTAAATGATCGATATTGTTTACATTTCAAAGTATAGTTGAATCCAACATCCAAGACTTACGCTGTACAGGACGACAAACAACCATGTCTAATTGTTGTAATACTCAAGAAGCCGGACAAAGCAAGAGTCCTAGGCCTGACTACTTACTATGGGGTTCTCTAAGTTTAACTGTGTTGGCTTATGTTCTCTACTTGATGAATATGTTTGATCCGCAGAGTCAACTAGGGTTGGCCACAGAATCTGTATTCGAGTTAGTTAACATTGTCTGGTGGGGTCTAGTATTAGGTATCTTGTTGTTGGCGGCACTATCTAAAGTACCGCGTGAGTTTGTAATTTCTTTGCTGGGTACGGGTACAGGTTTTAAAGGAATCATTAGAGCTGTATTAGGTGGAGTATTGTTAGATTTATGCAGCCATGGGATTTTAATGGTGGGAGCTAAACTCTATGAAAGAGGGGCTTCACTTGGTCAAGTAATGGCTTTTTTAATTGCAAGCCCATGGAATTCTTTCTCATTGACCATAATTCTCATTGCATTAATAGGTTTTTACTGGACGATTTTCTTTATCTTAGCCTCAATGGCTATTGCTTTTATCTCTGGCATTATCTTTGATGCATTGGTAGATCGTGGGGTATTACCTCAAAACCCTTATGCAATAGATTTGCCGGCTGATTTTCAATTTCTTCCACAGGCTAAAAAGCGTTTGTCTCTCATTCGGTATGATCGTGCCATGATTATGTCTATGCTTAAATCCGGTGTTATCGAGTCGAGGATGGTTATACGCTGGATATTATTTGGTGTGTTGTTGGCCACTGCAATTCGTTTACTGCTGGATGTGGACACATTTCAGGCGTACTTTGGTCCAACTTTATTTGGACTCAGTGCAACATTATTCTTTGCTACCATTATAGAGGTATGCTCTGAAGGCTCCGCTCCTGTGGCAGGAGACTTACTAACTCGAGCAAATGCACCTGGTAACAGCTTTGCATTTTTAATGGCGGGAGTATCCACAGATTATACGGAAATTATGGTTTTGAAAGATGCCACTAAGTCTTGGAAAATTGCATTGTTCTTACCATTGATCACATTACCCCAAGTTTTATTAATAGCTTATTTTGTCAACACTTTTGCTGTTTAGTACGAACTGATTCCCAAATTATCTTTTACACCAACTAGATGAGGAGTGTTGACCTTATCGACACTGATTATTTTATGATCACGGATGTAATCCGCTACTTGTTCCCATACAGGCGGGCCTGAGGATAAGTTGTTGACAGTCGCCCAGCCAGCAACTGAGTAGCTTTTATGGGCCTCTATAGCTGTTCCGTCATCAAGCGTCATATTGCTAATTCTGTGCCCAATTGTTTGTCGTGGTTCACAGGTATAATTCATACCCCCTAAGCGAACCATATCACCGCCTTGTTGATAGTATGGATTAGGATTGAATAAATTGTCACACACATCCTCCAAAACTAATTTCAATTGTTCCCCAGTCATGTCTGTACGATAAGTTTCAGGATATGTCATACAAGTTTGATCAAGAACGTGTTCCATAGTGATCGGGGAGTCGATAGGAATGCTCGTTCCCCACCTAAAACCAGGTGATAAGGAAATTTGACTGTCATTCTGTTCACGCAATGCATTACAGATTAATTGATCAAAAGTCCCATTGAAATTACCACGCCGATATAATGTCGTGTGCGTGTGACCGAGTTCTTCTTCAAGCCAGTTCAAGTAAGGTGAGCGCACTTTTTCAATATATGCAGCCATTTCAGGATCTTCTGCGATTAGGTTAGAGAATATAGGTAGTAACTTATACTGATAGTCGCGTATTTTCCCAGACTGAATGTCTAGATCCATAACACCAAGAAATTTGCCACTAGAGCCTGCATTAGTGACTAAGGTAATTCCGTTTAAATTTTTCACTTCTATCGCTGTTGGTATTGCGTCATGTGTATGTCCTCCCAAGATGACGTCGATATGTTGAACATTTTTTGCCATTTGTATGTCAACATCAGCACCGTTGTGAGATAGCAGAACAATTAAATCAGGTTGCTCTTGTTTGCGTATAGTATTGATAAGTTTTTGTAGTTCATCTTCATTAATACCAAACGTCCAGTCTGGGATGAACCTTTTTGGATTGGCGACTGGTGTGTAGGGGAAAGCTTGACCAATAATAGCTATTTTACTGTCAGCAAGATTTTTGATTGTGTATGGTGCAAACACATGTCCACTATCCTCATCAAACACCGGTGTGTCATCGAATAGGGCTTCTTCAGTTGCAAATATATTTTGTGCGATAAATTCACCATTGAAAGCATTGATGTTTTGAAGTGTTTGTTTATCTTGATAAGTGAACTCCCAATGGCCGGTCATGACATCTACTCCCAGAATGTTGCAAGCCTCTACCATATCCATTCCTTGAGTTTTGTAAGCAGTTCCAGAACCTTGCCAAGTATCCCCACCATCAAGCAACAAGGTTCGTTGGGGACCCGCTTCTGCACGACACTGTTTGATTAATGTGGCGAGATGGGCAAACCCTCCAACTTTGCCATATTTTTTAATGGCGCTCTCATAGCCAATCGGTGTGAGTGCATGCACTAGCCGAGGATGACTGATTGCAAAGTGCTCAAGCATCGCCTTTGATACAATATGCGGTGGTTGATTAAAAGCATCTCCAATTCCAAGGTTCATGCTGGGTTCGCGATAATAAATGGGTTGTAATTGAGCATGGCAATCAGTGAAATGTAATAAGCGCGTGTTGCCAAACAATGCAAAGTCATACAACGACGTGTGATTGTAGCCCGCAGCGAGGGGCATATGACCACACACTGCGGCGCTACTCAGTAACTGTATGAATTCTCTACGATTGAGCGTCATAGTAGTGATCCCTTATAAATCAACCTAAATTGATACTTTTTGGTCAAAGTTGTTGACATACTATGAACCACAAGGCTGAAATGTCTAATAAATAAACAGTGAATAATCGCATAAGCGCGTTCAATTATACCAATTTTATTTCAGCAAATAGATGCGTTTATCAAGCTCTCGGGATAGAATGACACCCTGGATGGGACCTTGATGCATGCATCAGAATCTGTCTCATAACGACTGAGCCCAATAACCGCATATTGGTGATCTGTGTCGGTTCCTTTGCAACGATAGATTGTGAACCCCGCCAGGCCCGGAAGGGAGCAACGGTAATAATTGATTCGGGTGCTGAGATTTAACTGGCATGGATTGCCGCCAATATGCAACTGCAACTGAATATCATCCTAATATGTCACATCAGGTTTTAGCGAGAAAATGGCGACCGCAAACGTTCGCTGATATTGTTGGCCAAACTCACGTGGTAACAGCGATGGTGAATGCGTTGAAAACCAGTCGTCTACATCATGCTTATTTATTTTCGGGTACACGAGGTGTAGGAAAAACAACTATCGCGAGAGTATTCGCAAAGGCTCTCAGTTGTGAAACAGGTATCACACCAGAGCCATGTGGTGAGTGTGAGCACTGTCAATCGATTACTGAGGGGCGTTTCGTTGATTTGATTGAAGTCGATGCAGCGTCACGGACTCGCGTCGAGGATACACGTGAATTATTAGAGAACATTCAATATGCACCTACTCGAGGTCGATTTAAGATATATCTCATTGATGAAGTGCACATGCTGTCAGGGCACAGCTTTAATGCCTTGCTGAAGACTCTAGAAGAGCCCCCTGAGCATGTTAAGTTTTTATTAGCGACCACTGATCCGCAAAAACTTCCAGTGACAGTTTTATCGCGTTGTTTGCAATTTACTTTGCGGCATATTTCACATACTCAAATTAATGAGCAAATGGCTAAAGTACTGAGTGCTGAGAACATTGCTTTTGAGCAATCTGCTTTGATGCAATTATCAGAGTCTGCTGATGGTAGTATGCGTGATGCGCTTAGCTTGCTTGATCAAGCTATTGCTTACTCGGGTGCAAATATTACAGAGCAAACAGTCAATCAGATGTTAGGAACAGTACCGAGTGAACAGGTTGATACATTGATGCACACTCTCTGTGATTTTGATGCTGTGCAGGCGATGGATTCTATAGAAAAATTATCTAGTTTGAATGTGAATTTCACTAAACTGCTCGATCAGATGATCGTAATATTTCATGCTGCAGCAATATCTCAAGCTGTGCCAAGCTACTTGGAGCAAGTTAATTTGTTCGCTTCGTCCATTGAGCTGATGGCAGAAAAGATCTCTGCCGAGGATATTCAACTTTTTTATCAAGTTGCGATGACAAGTCGAAGAGATCTTCATTTGGCTCATTCGCCTCGAGCGGGGTTTGAGATGGCTGTGTTACGTATGATTATGTTCCGCCCCGGGGGTGGAGAAGTGCAAGTAAAAAAGTTTAATCAGCCGTCGATGAAAACATCCCGGCTGAGACTATCAGACGCACAAAAGCATCAAGCATCATCTTGTAATTCTACAGACAGTCAAGACATTTCTGCTGAGATTCCACATAGCGATAATCAAGATCTATCAAAGACTACTGTTTTTGACGCGAATAGTATTTCTAGTGAATCTTCCAGTGTAGATGCCAGTAAAAATTTACCTGAACATAAAAGGAGTCAAATATCCTCTGACTTGGATGATAGTGCTGATAAAAAAGATCAACATAAAGCTCAGGCTGATTATATAGTCAATGACGATGAAGATAATCCGCACTCGACAAGTTTAGAAGATGCTAAACAAGGTGTGCTAGGTGATTGGCCATCTATGATCGTCGCGATGAATCTAACCGGTCTGGTGAGAGAGCTAGCCAATCATTGTGTGATGCAAGATATGAGTGATGAGAAAATAATGTTAATGTTATCTAAGTCTCATGAGAGCTTGCTCACCGAAGTTGCAGAAAAAAAATTAACCGACAGAATAAAAGATTTCATGAAGATGGACGTTGCATTGTCTATTACAGTGAGTCAGGGGGAAGTGCAAAGTCCGGCTTTTGAACAAGAACAAAAAATACAACAAGATCTTATGCGAGCACAAAAAAATATTGAGAGAAATGGTTTTGTGCAGGCAATGACAAGAGACTTACAAGCACAAATAGTACCCGTAACGATTCAAATTCAATCACAGCAAACTACACCAAAAAAGGGAACAAAATGAAAGGCGGAATTGGTAATTTAATGAAGCAAGCCCAAAAAATGCAGGAGGATATGCAAAAGGCACAAGAGGAGCTTAAATTAATTGAGGTAGAGGGCCAATCAGGTGGTGGCATGGTGAAAGTTATTATGCAAGGTAGTCATGAGGTTAAGAGAGTACTTATTGATGATAGTTTGATGAGTGATGATAAAGATATGTTAGAGGACTTGATCGCTGCTGCCATTAATGATGCTGTGCATAAATTAGAGCAAACTACAAAAGATAAGTATGCCAATATTACTGCTGGGATGCCTCTACCTCCAGGTATGAAATTACCGTTCTAGTTTCCTAGGCTATATATTTTGACTGATCAAATTCCAGTACTAGAGCAACTCATTAATGCTTTGAAAATATTGCCTGGTGTTGGGCAGAAGACAGCTCAACGGATGGCTTTTCATTTGCTCAAAATTGATAAGGAAAAAGCACAGACATTGGGTGCAACCATCACTCATGCACTAGATATCATTCAACATTGTAAACAGTGCAGAAACTACACAGAAAGAGAAGTCTGTGAAATATGCAGTAACAGTAATAGAAAGACCACACAAATGTGTATTGTGGAAACCCCAACCGATGTTATGGCCATTGAAAATGGCACTAATTATCAGGGAGTATATTTTGTATTAATGGGTAAATTGTCACCGTTGGACGGCATTGGGCCAGATCAATTGGGATTAGATCAGCTAGAACAACATCTGAAATTAGGTGGGTTGGAGGAAATAATTTTAGCCACTAGCTCTACCATGGAAGGTGAGGTGACTGCTCATGTTATTGCACAAATGGTCAATCAATATGGTTTGAAAATAACGCGACTGGCTCAAGGTGTTCCAATCGGGGGCGAGTTGGAGTACTTGGATTTAAATACACTTTCGCAGGCATTTAATACTCGCACTGATTACAAGTGATTAATCATCACTGTCATTGATTTTTTTGCATATGTGAATAGGTCATACAGGCATAATGTTCACGCTACCAATGAAGAATGTTACGAGGCGTTTTTAATTTTACTCTGATGATTTTAACAACAACGACTAACTACTGACCTCAGCACATATTGCTCGGTAGCTAGCATAACGCTGTGTTGAGATGTATCCGGACTCGACAGCGGCTTTTATTGCACAGCCTGGTTCATCAAGATGCTGGCAGTTGGCAAATTTGCATTGACCGATATGATCTTTAAATTCTCTGAAGCCATTAGCTGCCTGATACTTGTTAGACAGAATAGGGGTGAAATTGCGCACTCCAGGTGAATCAATAATTTTTCCATTTTTACCGAGTGGATAAGCACAAGCATTGGTTGTCGTATGTTTACCTTGTTGTATGTTTTCGGATAGGGAGCCTACTTTAATATGTGTATTGCCGAATAAGCTGTTAATAATCGATGACTTACCGACACCTGATTGCCCGACTAAAATACTTTTTTGTGTCATTAGAGTATGTTTGAGTGCAGAAATGCCGCATCCAAGATGAGCGCTGGCAATAATGAAATGCTCGACAATAGGCAGGTAGATATCCTCTAGTTGTCTTATATCTACTTTGTATTGACTGAGATATTCGGATTTATTGATCACTAGGCTAGCTTTACATCTATTCAGCTCAGCGCAGGCAAGATATTTGTCTATCAGTAAGTGTGAGTAATTTGGAACTGGCGCAATAACTATTACCATATGATCTATGTTAGCGGCGAGAGTTTTAGTGCGTTGAAAGTTATCAATTCTTGTGAGTTGATTTACTCTAGGTTGAATACTGGCGATGACATCATATGATTGCCTTTGGCTCTCACATAATACGCGATCACCGCAAACAGCTTCGTGTGCTTGGCTTCTAACATGACATTGATGCTGTTTTTGCTGTTCATCTTCGACAATGTATGTTTTGCCTTGTCTTGCGATGACTGTGGCTAAATACATGAAGGAGTGTCAAAAGTGGTAGTGACTTTCATTTAAAAAGTTGATGACAGAGTTAATTTGGTTATTAGTCCAGTTTGTATTTGCACCATTTGAACATCGCATTACTTGTTTCTCCAGCACTTTCATTGAGTTGACAATGCGATTCTCGCGCTCATAGAGCACGCTACCATCACCACCAGTCATTAGGCTGTGACATTCAATGCATGCTGTTTCATGGAGTGTTTCTCCTGGCTCAGCAAATACGTTATTTAAAGGAAAAGATATGATTAATATGAGAAAAAAAAAGTTAATGTGTTGCATAGTTAAATGTATATTCGAATGAGTTGTCGTAAGATAGCAGAAAATTGACTGTGAGTGGACTTATGCAAGATGAAAACAATTTAATTTGGATAGATCTAGAAATGACAGGGTTGGATACTCTTAATGATGAAATCATTGAAATAGCCACAATTGTTACAGACGCTCAGCTCAATGAACTGGCCGTTGGGCCCGTGATTGCCCTGCATCAGCCACAAACTCGTTTAGATATGATGGATAGTTGGAATCAAACCCAACACAAAAAATCTGGGCTTATAGAGCGTGTGTTAGCTAGTTCATATGATTGCCAAAGAGCTGAACAGGAAACGATTGAATTTCTTGACCAATATGTACCAAAAAGCACATCACCGATGTGCGGAAACAGTATCTGCCAAGACAGACGATTCTTGGCGCGCTTGATGCCCAGTCTGGAAGGCTATTTTCACTATCGAAATCTTGATGTGAGTACCATAAAAGAGTTAGTTAAACGCTGGTATCAAGCAGAGCAAGTTAATTATGAAAAAGAGTCTGATCACTTAGCTCTTAGCGATATAAGAGATTCAATACAAGAGCTGGCATATTATCGCAGTAAGGTGTTTTTACCAGCAACTTAATTTAATGTTTAGTTGATTAATTTATGTCCGACTCGCAGTTGAGATTGTTTTGGCGGTGTTAAAACAGTGTTAACTTGGTCTAGAGATTTGTCGATTTGTGGGTAATCAAGCGTGTAATGTAACCCCCGGCTTTCGTGACGAGATAGGGCGCTACGGATAATTAAATCAGCTACTACCGCAAGATTTCTAAGCTCAATTAGATCGCTTGTAATTTTGAAGTTACTGTAATACTCATCTATTTCGTTGAGTAACAGATCAATACGGTGTTTGGCACGTTGCAAGCGTTTGGTTGTTCTGACAATACCAACATAATCCCACATAATGCGCCGGACTTCATCCCAGTTATGTGCTACCACTATTTCTTCGTCAGAATCTGACACTCGACTCTCGTCCCATACTGGAATAGTCAATGAGTCATGAGTATTTGGAATGTATTGATTGATGTGTTCACCCGCAAACTTTCCATAGGCAAGACACTCCAATAGTGAATTGCTGGCCATACGATTAGCACCATGCAATCCCGTGAATGCAACCTCGCCAATCGCATAAAGATGAGGGATATCAGTTTGTCCATGTTCATCTGTGACAATTCCACCACATGTGTAGTGTGCTGCAGGAACGACTGGGATGGGTTCTCGAGTCATGTCATATCCAAGTTTTTTACAGCGTGCTTGGATGTTAGGAAAATGCTTGTTTATGAATAGCGCTGATTTATGGCTAATATCCAGATAAACACAATCATGACCATGTTTTTTCATCATGTAGTCAATGGCTCTGGCAACGATATCTCTGGGTGCTAGTACACCTCTTGGGTCAAAGTGATGGAGGAACTCACGCCCATCTTGCAAGACTATTTTGCCACCTTCACCGCGAATTGCTTCGCTGAGTAAATAAGATTTTGCTTTTGGATGGTATAGGCAGGTGGGATGAAATTGCATGAATTCCATATTGGCGGCTCGGCAACCAGCGCGCCAAGCCATAGCTAAACCATCACCACATGCACCGTCTGGATTACTGGTGTAGAGATATACTTTACTGGCACCGCCGGTTGCTAGAATGACTGATTTAGAGCGGAATACTTCTACATGGCCACTATTCAGATTGAGTATATAGGCACCTAAACATCTATCTTTCTCGCAACCGAGTTTGCGAGCAGTAATTAAGTCAACAGCAATGTAATTTGAGAGTAAGTCAATATTCTGGCGTTGTTGAACTTGTGTTATGAGTTCGTTTTGTATGGCATCGCCAGTAGCATCTGCTACATGAGCGACTCTGCGATGGGTGTGACCTCCTTCACGTGTTAAATGTAATTGATGGACATTATGAAAGTTTTGTTCACGAGTAAACTTGACACCTATAGAAAGTAACCAATCTATGACTTTGCTGCCTTCTGAGATGGTTTTTTTTACAACCTCAGCATCACACAGTCCCACACCGGCTGAGATAGTATCTTCAATGTGATTTTCAAGTGAATCATCGCGATCGAGCACTGCTGATATGCCTCCTTGGGCCCAAGCAGTGTTGCCACTATTGAGTTCAGCTTTGGAGATCACGGCTACACTGAGGCTTTTGCTTAGATGCAATGCAGCGCTGAGGCCAGCGGCACCACTACCTATAATTAATACATCGTAATCTTTAGTCTTTGATTTGCTCATAAAATACATTTTGTCACAAAGTATGTGACGTTTGCAGTATGTATGGTTAATATATGCTTTTTCATGTCCAGTATAATAATTATTAGAACTTCTTCATATTGCCGTGGTCATATGAGCAGCAAATGAAGTTTTGCAACAGGAGAAATGCCCAAGATGGGCAGTGACAATAATAACGACAAAGAGTTAGTTGCACGCGCTAAGGAAGGGGATACTAAAGCCTTTGATGTGTTGGTGCAGAAGTACCAATATAAAGTTTTAAATTTAGTGAGTCTTTATGTCCAAGGGTAGGAGGCGCAAGATGTATCTCAGGAAGCTTTCATCAAAGCCTATAGAGGATTGAAAAATTTTCGAGGTGATAGTGCTTTTTATACATGGTTGTATCGTGTTGCTGTCAATTCAGCTAAAAATTATTTGATGTCCTCAGGCAAGCGGAAAGCTAAACAACAAGTTGATATAGACAATGCTGAATATTTTGACGAAGCAATACTTTTGAGGGATCGGCATACGCCAGAGCATATGTTGCAAACTGAAGAACTAGAGGTGAAAGTATTTGAGGCAATTAGTAACTTACCAGAAGATCTTAAAATCGCGTTAACATTACGTGAGATGGATGGTATGAGTTATGAGGATATTGCAGATACAGTGGGATGTCCGATTGGTACGGTACGTTCCAGGATTTTTAGAGCACGTGAAGCCTTGGACAAGGTGATCAAAACACTTATAGACTAACTTGTTGTCTCAAATTGGACTGATTAAGTTGTTATTTGTATCAGTAGAATCGATCATGGCGCAGTTAAGGGGATTATAGATTGTGGGAATAAAATATGAGTAGTGATGAACAGATTAATGATAATGACTTGGAGCTGATTAGCTCTAGTCTAGATCAGCAACTATCAGAATTTGAGCGCAGACGTTTAAATAATAATATCTTAACTAATAAGACCAATAACGCATCTAAGTCTCATCCAGAGAATGATGAAATTGCAAGTGTCAGTGACGAGGCTGTTAAAAAATTGCAACGATATTCATTAATCAGCGCGATTATGAAAAAAGAATGTGGTGATTCAATTGATGCAAATTTTTCACAGCGAGTTATGCAGGCTATAGAAAATCAATCTGTATCTGAAGAGCTTGATGAGGCTGATATTTCAACAATATCATTTAACTCTTACAGTAGACAAAAAGGTGATAATAGATCCAAAAGAACCTATGGGATGAAACAGGTAGCAGGTTTAGCTATCGCAGTTTCTGTTGCCACGTTATCATTTTTAAGTTTTCAACAATACGCTCAAACACGTCCTGATTCAGAGCATTTTATATCAAGCACTCAAACTAATTCATGGGAATCTCGTTCCGATAGTGCGGTTGAGAGAATGAATAAGATCTCACCTAGAGTGGAATTTGCACCTGTGCAATTAAATGCTCAGCCTAGCAGGAATACTATTCAGGATGTCCGAAGTCATGCATTAGATCATGAAATAGAAGCATATATATACAATCATTCTGGTTACGCAAGTGGACGTATAGTCTCACCATATTCTGAAATCACAAAATTGCAAGATCATAGTGACTAGACATCGTGTTCTTTTTAGATATCTGTATGCGGTTTGTTTGTTGTCCTTTGCAGCAAACGTAGCTGCAGAACTGCTCTCTGAAAATGTTCTTTTGTCTAG
>Ga0181582_10001880_pt1 | contig 16641 bp, 20 predicted proteins | sample 071ome_32_FD_132438 | JGI IMG/M metagenome (GOLD analysis project Ga0181582, IMG submission 132438) | Coastal salt marsh microbial communities from the Groves Creek Marsh, Skidaway Island, Georgia - 071405AT metaG (megahit assembly) | ecosystem: Environmental > Aquatic > Marine > Intertidal...
ACGTCGTTCATACTGACGTTCCGGATCTGCCAGCGTGATTAATTTACTCAGCTGCTTGCAGGCTTGTCGGCCCTGGTCGCTCACAGCCTGATAATCTAGGCACATAAAGCGCGCTACTCGCAGCTCACGGGATTCTTGCTCTGAGCGTTCCTCTATTACACCTGTGTATTGATCCATCATTTACCCCGTTGTTGCTGAGGGGTTTTTGCAGAGACCGTCAGTATCCCCTCACTGTAAAATGATGGAGGCAAAACAGGGCGGGAATTCGACTTAAATGAGGTGATTTTATGGCTAGGCAGTCGACTGGTGCTAATCGCATTTTTGATCATTTTGGCGCCGACCTTTCACGCCGGAGGTCAAGGGTGGGGTTAATCAAAGAGGCCCAGATCGTCTGCCACTAAATAGCCGACTACAAAGATAATCGCCCCAATGGCTATAATTATCTACGGCTTTTCATCGAAACGATCGGCGATTTTGATACAAAGCACCAGACCGACCATCAACAAGATGAGGCCGCCGATTACGAGAACGATCTAGCCCAACCAGTTAGGGTCACCGGCGTAGCATAGAAATTCAACTTTGCAGAATCCGTTTATAAAGCCATCGATCATTTGCGTTCACTCGCGTTAGTCGACGCTATACAGCGGACAATTCTCTGGCTTTTGGAAGCAGAGCGTAGCAAGCTTGAGAGCTAGCTCACGCTCTGTGGTGTTGAGCTTGGCTCGGAGTTCATCGCGATACTGCTGTGTAATGGAGTTACCATCTGTAGCGGAGAGGTTGTACATGACGTAAGCCATGACGAGGTCCTGCAAGACGCCCACGCCGTTGGAGTACATCCAGCCGAGATTACGCTGCGCGGCGGAATTACCCCGCTTGGCGGCTAGGCGATACCACCTAATGGCTTCCTTATAGTCTTTGGCAACACCTTGTTCATATTGGTACATCTGGCCGAGCCAGAACTGCGCCGAGGCATGGCCCTGCTCGGCGAGTGGCTTAAAGTGCTTCAACGCCGTAGCGAAGTCGTATTTAAACCATGCCTTCTCGCCAGCGGCGTAGTTAGGCTCAAAGTTCTGCGCGGTGGCGGGCGGCATTACCGCCAAAGCGAGGATTAGCAGAGTTATCGCGGATACGTATCGCATGGCCTCATCATAAGCCGATGGCTCCTACCTGAGCAATCCACTGCGGATTCCTTTTAGCGAAAGTAAATGGACCCACAAAACCCCGCCGGCCTCAGTGGGGGAGGATCAGGTCATGGTCCCTGTTCCGATCGCGTTGGCGTCATCCGGCAAAGGTACGCCAGGGACAGGGAGCGTTTCCAGCCCAACCGTGCTATGGTCGTTCACATGTTCGAGAAACTGGCCAATAAAGCCGCGGGCCTGGGCGAGCCGGTGGCGGAACACACGATCCCCGCTGCCGGGGTGAGCCTGCGCGTCGCCCTGCATGAACCCAACCCGGACCCGATCATCACCCTGGCCTTTGAGGCGGCCGGTCAATCCAAGCGTTACAAGCTGGGCAAGACGGCCGCCGGTGAGTTAATCGACGCCTTGACCCAGATGGAGCAGGGGTGATGTTCGGCTTTCTCGGCGCCATCGCGGACGCTGTCGGCGGGACCAAGGTTGTCAGCCGGTCCATCCAGCTGGAAGACAAGGTGAAGCTGCACGTCCATTTGAAAGAGCGGAAGGGCCGGCGCTATCTGCATTTCCGGTTTTCCGATGGGGACAATCACATTCTGGAAGCGGAGAACGGCCGGGAGCTGCTGCGCGCCCTCAAGTCCTATCACGCGCGGATGTAGTAGCGATCTCTAGAACTTATACGTAAAACTTGCCCCCGGTCCGTGGAGGATTTTGAAGTCCTCCAGAAGGCCGTCGAGGGTTAGGAAACTTGCCCGATAATTTATCTGGCCGGAAAAATTGCCGCCACCGAACACCTCGTACCCGACCCTTAGATCCAGCATCGCGAGGAGGTCATCATCGTCGGGAAAGGCGGTGCCTCTCCGGTTGCCTACTTCGCGGAACCAATAGCCGAGGCCCAGTTTGATATTGGTGTACAGCCGGTCATTGGTGGTCGAGCTCATCGGAGAGGATATCTCCGCGCCGACATGACCGATGAAATAGTCTGTGGTGGTTTCAAGTTTGTTGGTGCCGGTGGCGCCGAAGGTCAGGCCGGTGTTGGCGAAGTTTGCCTTCGAGGACTCGCGCAGCCAGCGTCCGCCATAGGATAGATCAAGCGGCGTGCCTTCCAGTTTGTTTTTGATATCGAGTTCCATATCAAGATACGTGGTTTCGATATCGCCGGCGCCGGTCGACCCGCTGGAAGAGGTGCCGGTGAAATCGCCGTCGCCGGTGGCGTACATCAGGCTGGCGACATAATCCTCGGTCGGGCCTTTGTAACCGAGGGCGGCGCCGAAGGCGATGTGCCCGATCGTGGCGGCGGTGATGTGGGCTGCCGTGGTGGCGTCCCGTTTGCTGGGGTTGCTCCACCAGTATTCGAGCTTGGGAATCAGGCGCAATCCCTCGTCCGATTGAACGGGTGGCGGGATCAGGGGTTGCTGCTGTTGCATCGGTTGCGTTTGCCGGGGGGGCTGCATTTGCTGAGCGACGGCGCGGGGCGGCACCGTGGTGTAATAGGGTTGCCCGGTGGCGCGTCCCGGCATCGCGTGCTGGCGGATCGGCTCGATGGTGGGCCGCCGCCGCTGCAACTGCGCGACATCCTCACCCGGCCCCGTGAGCAAGGCAAGGGATGCGCCCAGTGTTTCGGTTTTCTGCTGCGCGATCTCGATGATTTCCGGCTTGGTCGCGCTCAGATCAAAAACGAGGCGTTGGCGGATGGATTTCTTGGCCGCGCCCCGGTCCAATTTGAACTGCCGGGCGAGGGACACCGGCTCGTGCGTGGTCAGGATCAATTGCGTGACGCCATCGGAGTCCCGCCCATATTGGTAGCCGGAGACCAATCCTTTGGCGTGTTTGCGCCGGAAACTGCCGGCTTTCCAGATCGCGTCAGGTAGCGTGATGACAAGCGAGCGCCCGTCTTCGGAAACAGAGACCGTGTGGCCGGTGCGCCGGTCGAGATCGAGAACCACCCGGGTGTTGCCCTCGTGCTGTCCGACCCGAAGGTCAACGACATCCGCCGGATTGGCGTACGCCGCCGCCGCCAGCGTATAGGTTAAGACGCCGGTCAACAGGACCGTTCCAATGGATAGACTTTTCACCCCACCACTCCGTTTGTCGAGTTGGCTTCCCTTAGGGAACCAGTCTTAGCGGTGAAGTATTAAAGGAACCTTTACTATATATAGTAGGATCAGGCGGATTTACCCTGCCAGATATGGGCTCGCCATCGGAATGCAATGAGGATGGTGAGGGCAATGCCGATCCCGTTATACAGATCGACAAAAGAGACCCAGCCCAGGCTTTCGATAAGGAATCCTGCGCCCAATAGTCCAAGCGGCAAGCCATAGATACACAAGACCCGGATTCCCATGACCCGTCCCCGGATCATCGGGTCGGTAACGCTCAACAGCGCCGCCGTCATCGAGGCCATGGCGATGCTGTGGCCGACGCCGGTAAAAAACAGAACAATCATGCCCGCGGTGACGGTGTCGAACCGAGCGAAGATAATCACCATCACATGCCAACTGATGAGGCCGAGAACGCAGAGCCTGGCGGCGTAGCGGCGGCCGCTGAACCAGGACAGGATGAAGGATCCCGCCACCGCCCCCATGGAAAACGCGGCGACCAGATTTCCGAGGACGGTGATATCCGCGCTCATCACTTCCTTGGCGACAAACGGTAATAGTCCATGAGTGACGGGAAAGGCGGTCAGGTTGACCAGGAACGCCAGCCACATGATGGCCAGGATGGCGGGCGCTTTCCAAGTATAGACCAATCCCTCCTTGATCTCGGCAAATTGGGACGGTTTGGCGTCGGCGCTCCCGCTGGTTTCCGCGTGATCCCGCCTGGGGTGCGCCCGGGTCACGCCCAGAGTGATCAGCGCGCTGATCACATAAACGGCGACGACGAAGGTATAAGCAACGTGCATACCCAAGGCGGCGAACAGACCGGCGCCGGTCAGCGCACCGAACACCCGCGCCCCATCCATGGCGATCCGGGACAAACTGGAGGCGCTCATGAACAAATCCGTTGGCATGGAATCGCCAATTAGCGCATTGCGGTTGAGAATATCGGACGGCTGTATCAGGCCGGAGAAAAAGGCAACGGCGAAAGCGAGATAGGGATTGAGATGCCCAGTCCAGGCGGAGATCAAAATGATGCCGGCCAAAATCGCCAAACAGGCCCGCATGGTATAGAGAACCCGCCGCCGGCTTAATCTGTCGCCGATAAGACCGGTCCAGGGCGCCAGCAGGGTGCCGATAAACCGCAGCGATCCGTACACCGTCAGCAGGATGACTGAGCCTGTTTCCTCGAAAATGTACCAACCCAGGATGATGGCTTCCATTTCGAAGCCCAGTGACACGAACAGATCGCTCGGAAACTGATAGCGAAAGCTTTTCACGCGAAACGTCGCGAAGGGTGTCACTCTCTGTTCGCCGGCCAAATGGATGAGTCCTGTCAGGAAGATGCCACGGAAGCGAACATCTTACGGCGGGAAACCGCCCGCGCAATCCAATTCGATAGCGGGGGAGAGTTAGTCAGCGACCCGTTCCCGGCTGACGCCGCGTGTGTCCATCTCGAAGTCCAGACCTTCCACGGGCGGCCGCGCATAGTGCCAGGTCAGGCCCAAGGGCGCGGCCTTGCGCGCTTCAAAGGCAGGCTCCAACAGCGGATGGATATCGTAAACGGAGTAAACCTGCGTGGCCGTCGTTTCTGCCCAGGATTGTCCCAGCGCCGCCATGCGGTTCTCCATCGTGTCCAGCACATAGGCCGACTTTTCCGCCATGGCGTCCGGGGATGTATCGCCAAGACGAATGATGCGTTCCTGATAGCTGCCCTTGCCCTCGGGCGCCTCTCCCGAACCGGCGATGACAAAACTTGGCCCCGCATTTTCGGCCGGCGCCGTATAAGAGAACGCATGGAAGCCGGGCTCGGCCGGTTTGTGGATTTCCGGGCACACGTTGGACCGGGCGACGGGATTCTCCTCGTCCTTAAAGATGCCCCATTTTTCCAGGGTGCCCACATAAACCCGGTTGAAATCGATGAATCCCTGTTCGGTAAACGGCGCGGGGGAACGCAGCTCGCAGGCGCAGAACGCGGTTAGCGGCCGGCCGGCGGCCTGGAGATGCCTCTCTATATAAGTGAACCCTTCCGCGATGGGGACAGGGTTGCGGAACCGCACCCGCTCGATGGCGAAACCGGGCAGCGCCGCGACGCCGGCGGAATACTGAAACGGTCCGCGCACATACTTATAATTACCCGGCTGAAAGTCGGCGGTTTCCAGTTGCGCCATCATTGAATTCCTTCCGGACGGGCGGCGATCAGATTGACCCCGGCGATGGTCATCACGGTGACGCCGTCTTGGTTGATTACCTCCACCAGGCTCTTGACGATGCCGCGGTCGGGCTTTGATTTTGACCGCCGCGCCTCGGTGATGGTGACAAAGATTTCCAGCTGGTCATCGGGCCGCACCGGGACCAGCCATTTCAGATTATCTATGCCCGGCGATGATAGGCTGGAGGCGTCCGAGAGATAATGCGCCACGAACTGCTTCATCATCAGCCCGCAGGTCTGCCAGCCGCTGGCGATGATCCCGCCGAACGGCCCGGTCGCCGCCCAGGCCGGGTCGGTGTGGATTTTTTGCGGATCGTATGATTTGGCGAACGTGAGCATCTCGTCCTGGCTTGCCGAGACGACGCCAAGGTTATGGCGCTCCCCTTCGATATAGTCCTCGAAGTAGCGGACTTTATTCGGGTCGGTAAACGGTAAATCGGTCATGGGATTGGTTTAGCCGAAACGCAGGGTCCTGGGTCCGGTCTCTTTATTCTCATACAATTGCGTTCGGGAGAAAGGTTACGGCTGCGAGAAAACAAGCGCAAGGACATGCTGGCGCATCCTAGGCCGACAGGGCCGGGGCGAACTGACCCTACAGCTCCTTTGCCGCGGCCAGGACCTCGTCCATATGGCCTTTGACCTTGACCTTGCGCCACTCGGCCCGCAGCGTGCCGGTCTTGTCGATCAGGAAGGTCGCCCGGTCGATGCCCATATATTCCCGGCCGTAGAGTTTCTTCTGCACCCACGTGCCGTAGGCCTCGCAGGCTTTGCCGTCTTCGTCGGAGACCAACGTGAAGTTGAGATCATGCTTGGCTTTGAACTTGTCGTGCTTGGCGACCGTATCCTTGGAGACGCCGACGACCGTCGCTTCGATCTTGGAAAAGTCGGGGTTCAAATCACGGAACCCACAAGCCTCGGTGGTTCAGCCGGGGGTGTCGTCCTTGGGATAAAAATAGAGCACCACGGTCTTACCCCGGAGATCAGACAGCTTCAGCGTGCCGCCGCCGTCCGTGGGCAGGGTGAAATTGGGGGCCTTATTGCCGATTTTAGGTGAGGCCATGGGGGACCATCCTTGCTTGCCAAATGAGTATGGCTTTCTTCATGGCGGAATTCGGGCGGCTGATCAATACTCGGCCGGGGCACGCACTTTTTGAAAAATTGCCTGTTGACTCTTATCTGGCGTCCGCCTAGGGTTGTTTTATAAATAAAACACTGTTTCATATATAAAACAATTCGGCCCTATGGCTGATGTCGCAACAGGGGAGAGATCAATGGACCACAATCCCTTTTTGAAGCCCTGGAAACGTCCCGCACCGAACCAGCAGGCCGGCAAGGGCCGGGTGGAAATTCCCGATCAAGTGGACAATATCGTTTGGCAAACCCGCGCCGCCGCCCCGACCGAATATGAGGTCCAGCTTGGCGATGCCCTTGAAGCTATTTTCGGCGACGGCCATGAAGAACTGACCGATGTGGTCGCGCAGTTGAATGAGCGGGGTATACAATCGCCCCATGGCGGCGCCTGGACGGAAGACTCTTTCCAGGCCGAAATGAAACGCCTCGGCGGGTAGAGCGATCAACCCTGTGAGCGACATCCGCATCGACTACCGGGCCGTGGGTAAGAAGTTTCCCAACAAGAGCGCCGTCAATGGCGAGGATTCCTATGTGGAGGCGGTCCGGAGCGTGAACCTCAACGTGCGGGACGGTGAAGTCGTGTCTCTGATCGGACCCAGCGGTTGCGGTAAAAGCACACTGTTGAACATGGGCTCCGGCCTCTACCAGCCCACCGATGGCGAAGTGATCCTGGACGGTGAACGGGTCGATGCCCCCAATTCCCAGGTCGGCTTCATGCTGCAAAAGGATTTGCTGCTGCCCTGGCGGACCATCCAAAAGAACGTGGAACTGGGCCTGGAAATCATGAATATCCCTGCCGCCGAGCGGTCGGAACGGTCGTCCGACTTGTTGGCCAAGTGTCACCTGCACGGATTTGAGGATCACTATCCGCACCAACTCTCGGGCGGGATGCGCCAGCGCGCCGCCCTGGCCCGCACCCTGGCGGTCGATCCCAAGGTGCTGCTGATGGATGAGCCGTTTTCCGCCCTGGACGCGCAGACCAAGATGATCCTGCAACAGGACCTGGCGGAGACATTGGCCGCGGAGAAAAAGACCGCGCTGTTTATTACTCATGATCTGGCTGAGGCGGCGACGTTGTCAGACCGGATTTTCGTCATGAGCCCGCGGCCCGGCACCATTATCGAGGAAATCGACGTCGACTTGCCGGCCCGCGACAACCCCATTTGAGATATTGCGAGGAAACTATGGCTGATACATCTGTCTCTCCCGATCAAGTGGAAGGTCTCATCAACCGGGGCCTGAAAAACCTCTGGTATCCGGTGCTGCCCAGTTGGGGCGTGCATTCCGATCCAGTTGGCATCACCCGGCTGTCGGAGAAAATTGTTCTCTGGCGGGACCAGGATGGCACGGTTCATGCTCTGGAAGACCGCTGCCCGCATCGCGGTGCGCGTCTGTCCCAGGGCTGGAATTTGGGCGACCGCATCGCTTGCTGGTATCACGGTATCGAAGTGCAGGGCGATGGTGTGGTGGCCAAGGTGCCCGCCGCCAACAATGCCGCCTTCGAGGGGAAACAGTGTGTCCGGCGCTATCCGGTCAAGGAAATCAAGGACGCGATCTTCCTCTATTTTGGGGACGAGGCGCACCAGGAGCCGGTCGATCTGGACCTGCCGGAAGAACTGGTGGGAGAAGAATTCAGCTCGTTCCTCTGCACCGCCATGTGGAAATGTAACTACCGCTATGCCGTCGATAATGTGATGGACCCCATGCACGGGGCCTATCTTCACGCGCAGTCCCATTCCATGGCGTTTGGCGACAAGGAAGCCAAGATGCGGATCGAGGCCACCAACACCGGCCTGTTGTTCGAAAAAGAAGGCCAGCGCGACGTCAATTTCGATTGGGTGGAGATCGGCGAGACCGGCGCCATGTGGATGCGCCTGTCGATCCCCTACCGCAAAAACGCCGGGCCCGGCGGGTCGTTCTATATCGTCGGCTTTGCCACCCCGGTGGACGAACATCATACCCAGGTCTTCTTTTGGCGGACGCGGCGCGTATCCGGTTGGCAGCGGGACGCCTGGCGGTTCATGTACCGCAACCGGCTGGAAGGCCTGCATTGGGCGGTTCTGGAGCAGGATCGGCTGGTGCTGGAAGCCATGTCAGACGACGCCCGCAATCACGAACTTCTCTATGATCACGATATGGGTCTGGCCCGCGTACGCCGTGATCTCAAGAAGCGGGCCGAGGCGCAGCTTAGTGAGCTTGCGGCGATCGAGGCGTCCAAAGACGCCAAGCGCGCCCAAGCTGTCGCCGGCGAGTAGGGCCGAGGAAGCCGCATGGCATGACGTCTCCCATCCAACTTGACGGCAAGCGTCTCCTGGTGACCGGCGCGGCGCGCGGGCTCGGCCGGGCCTTTGCCGAGGCCGCGCTTGCCGCCGGCGCGAACGTTGTCATCGCCGACATTCTGGAAGAGTTGGGCGAGGAAACCGCGACGGCCATCGGGGCCACGTTCGTACATCTGGATCTGGGTAATCCGGAGTCTATCGCGAGTTCCGTCGAAGCCGCCGCAAAGGAGCTGGGCGGGCTTGATGGGCTGCTCAACAACGGGGCGATCGCCACCGGCATTGGCGGACCCGATATGAGCGAAATCGAGATCGAGGTCTGGGATCGCGTGTTTCAGGTGAATGTTAGGGGCACCTGGCTGATGAGCCGGGCCGCGCGGCCGTATTTGGCGGCGTCGGGCCAGGGCCGCATCGTCAATCTGGCCTCCGACACGGCGCTCTGGGGGGCGCCCAAACTGATGCACTACGTTTCGTCCAAGGGGGCGATCATCTCCATGACCCGGTCCATGGCCCGCGAACTGGGCAACGAGGGCATCGTGGTCAATTCAATCGCGCCGGGCCTGACTCTGGTCGAAGCCACCGAATACGTGCCGGAAGAACGCCACCGCCATTACGTGGAGGGCCGCGCCATTAATCGCCAGCAGATGCCGGAAGACGTGACCGGCGCCGCCTTGTTTTTATTGTCCGATGCTGCCGCATTCGTGACCGGGCAGTGTCTGCCCGTGAACGGCGGTTTTGTCATGAACTAGAAATTTTGAACGAACCCAAAGGGAGTACGCACCATGCCTGACATGCCCGAATATCAGAATGAAGGCCTTGAAACCTGGCAACAGCCGGACGGCGTCAGCTTCGAGGATTGGATGAGCAAGCGGATCGCCCGCTTTGAAACCCGGACCTATGACTGGGATGCACTGAAGTTCCAGGCGGACTTTGATCCGAAATACGCCCGCGCCCAGTGCCGTTACATGGGCACCGGCGGCACCGGCGTTTCCAGCGACGAAAACGTGGTGCCGGCGGAGCATTTCACCTTCTCCACCATGATCCTGCCGGCTGGCTGCGAAGGCCCGCCCCATATCCATGTGGATGTGGAAGAAGTGTTCTTTATGTTGCGGGGCAAGATTAAGCTCACCATCGAAAATGATGACAATCATTTCGAGACGATCCTGCATGAGCGGGATCTGGTTTCCGTCCCGCCGGGCTATTACCGGGGATTGGAAAACATCACCAACGAAGAATCCCTTATGCTGGTGATGCTGGGGAACCCGAAGCCGGTAACCCCGACCTATCCCCCGGATCACCCGCTCGCCAGCGTGAAGCGGCCGAAGAAGTAAGGGTCGGAATCCGCGCCTATGGATAAGCCGGTGATCGATTTCGGTTGGATCGAGGACACGTTTCCGCAGCACTTGGTGGAAACGGCGGCGGGCACGCTCGCCTATCGCGCCGCCGGCGGCGAAGGGAAGCCTGTGATGCTGTTGCTGCATGGGATCGGCTCCGGCTCCGGCTCTTGGGTGCATCAGCTCAAGGCGTTTTCGGACGATTGCCGGGTGATTGCCTGGGATGCGCCGGGGTACGGACCGTGCACGCCCATGGCCCCCGATACGCCGGTGGCTGCGGACTATGCGAACGCCTTACGGGCGCTGTTGAAAGAGTTGGATGTCCAGCCGGAAATCATCATTGGACATTCATTGGGCGCGTTGATGGCGGGTGCATTCGCGGCCCAATCTCCGGACGGATTGAAAGCCCTGGTCTTCGCCAATCCGGCTAACGGCTATGGCGCGGCGGACGAGGAAACCCGATCCGCCAAGCTCAATCAGCGGCTCGACATGTTGAATAAGTTGGGCACAGACGGCATGGCCGAAGAGCGTTCGGCTGCGCTTTTATCGGACAAGGCCAGTGCGGATGCACTGGAACTGGTCAAATGGAACACGCGCCGGACCACCATGAAGGGCTATGCCCAGGCGGCGCGTATGCTGGCCGGCGGCAACCTGAAGGGCGACGCGGCCGGGATCAATATCCCTACACTGGTGGTGTGCGGAAGTGAGGATACGGTGACGCCCGAAGCCGGCTGCCGGGAAATTGCCGCTGTCATGCAGAAGTGCGCTTACCGGACTCTGCCCGGACTGGGCCACGTTTCCTACGTAGAGAACCCGGACATGTTCAACGCCGAAATTCGACGGTTCCTGGAGGATGTCGATGCCTGATACACCGCTCAGCACCGACGCCGATCAGGCGCAGAAATATATCGTGCCGGGCCTGCAGCGGGGTCTGCAGATCCTGCGCGCGTTCAACCGGAACCGGCCGGAAATCGGCGCCCCCGAAATCGCCAAGGAGCTTGAAATTCCCCGCTCCACCGTTTTCCGGCTGATGCAGACCTTGGAATATATGGGTTTTCTAGAAAAAACCGGGAATGGCTCTGACTATCGTTTAAGCAGCGCGGTTCTGTCGCTGGGCTTTGAATATTTGGCGTCCCTGGAGATTACCGAACTCGCCAAACCGGTGATCGAAAAACTGCGGGATGAAACAGGTCACACAGCGCACATGGTGCTGCGCGACGGTAAGGACGTGGTCTTCGTGGTCAAAGCCGTGGCCCGGACCACGCTGGCGAGTATCGTTAATATCGGCACAAGGCTGCCGGCCCATGGCACGGTTCTTGGCCGGCAGTTTTTGGCTGATCTGACCGACGATGAACTGGCGGCGCTTTATCCCAGAGGCGAGTTGGATGCCTTTTCCGATCAGACACCGCCGTCTCTGGCCGCCTTAAAGGAAACCTTGGCCGCCGACCGGGCGCGGGGCTATGCGATCAGTCAATCGTTCTATGAGCGGGGCGTCGCCGCCATCGCGGCGCCCGTGCGCGACGAGACAGGCCGGGTCGTAGCGGCGCTGAATATTACCTACCAGGACGGGGTGGTCTCCAAGGACGAGATCGAAGGGCCGTTGTTGTCTGCGGTGCTGGACGCTGCAGAGACCTTGTCCCGGCAATTGAACTACCACCCGGCCGAGGAAAGCCAGCGTATGAGGCAAAGTGCATGAAGATTGATCTGACTGGACGAACCGCCGTGGTCACCGGCGGCACGGCGGGCATCGGACTCGCCGCCGCCCGCCTGTTTCTGGAGGCCGGCGCCAACGTGGCGATCTGTGGGCGGAATCCCGAAAAATTGAAAGCGGCCGAAGAGGCGCTTCGTAAAGATTTCCCCGGCGGCGGTCTGCTGGTGCAGGACTGCGATGTTTTGGATAAGGATCAGATCGGCGCTTTTGCCGAAGATGTGGTGAAGGCCTTCGGCGGCGTGGATATGCTGATCAACAATGCCGGTCAGGCGCGCATGTCCACTTTCGAGAACACCACGGATGACGAATGGCGGGAGGAGTTGGAGCTCAAGTATTTTAGTGTCATTCATCCGACCCGCGCCTTTCTGCCCTATCTGGAAAAATCAGACGCGGCGGCGATTGTCTGCACCGGTTCATTACTCAGCCGCCAGCCCGAGCCTCATTTGTTTGCCACTTCGTCCGCGCGCGCCGGTCAACTTGCCTTGAACCATGGTCTGGCGCGGGAATTTGCGCCCAAGGGCATCCGGGTCAACACGATCCTGGTCGGCAACGTGGAATCCACCCAGTGGCGGCGCCGGTTCGAGGCCCTGGAAGATAAGAGCATCACCTGGGAAGACTATACGGCCAGCATCGCGGCGCGTTCCGGCGTGCCCTTGGGCCGGATGGGCAAACCGGAAGAGGCGGCCAACGCCATCTTCTTCCTGGCGACGCCCATGTCGTCGTTCACCACAGGGTCCACCATCGATGTGTCGGGGGGACTGTCGCGCCATGTCGGATAGGCCCACCGTCGGCGAGGTGATCGTCGCTTTCCTGGAGGAATGTGGTTGCGAGGCGACTTTTGGCGTGATCTCCATCCACAATATGCCATTCCTGGACGCCATCGGTCGTCGGGGCAACATCCGCTATGTCCCGACCCGTGGCGAGGCTGGCGCAGTCAATATGGCTGACGCCTGCACCCGGGTTTCCGGGAAACTGAGTGCGGCTTTCACGTCCACCGGTACAGCCGCGGGCAATGCGTCGGGCGCCATGGTCGAGGCGCAGACGGCAGGTACGCCGATCTTGCACATCACCGGGCAGATTGACTCTCCGCACGTGGACAAGGACCACGGATTTATCCACGAGGCGCGGGATCAGCTTGGCATGTTAAAATCTGTTTCCAAGTCAGCCTGGCGGGTCACCTCGCCGGAAACCGCGCTGGAGACTTTTAAAAAGGCGGTACAGGATGCCTTCACCCCGCCCATGGGACCGGTCTCGGTGGAGACGCCGATTGATATTCAGAAGGCCCAAATCGATTGGCCGGCGGATTTATCGCCCTTGCCGATTGATGTGCCCGAGCCCGATGAGGCCGCGTTGATGGCGCTGGCGGATGAACTGGCCGCCGCGAAACGGCCGATGCTGTGGCTGGGCGGCGGGGCGCGCCATGCGGGTGAAGCCGTGCGGCGCCTGGTCGAGATGGGCTTTGGCGTGGTGACAAGCGTGCAGGGCAGGGGGATACTCCCGGATACTCACCCGGCGAACCTCGGGGCTTATAATCTTTATAAGAATGTCGAGGCCTTCTATCAGACCTGCGATGCAATGGTGGTCGTGGGCAGCCGGCTCCGCAGCAATGAAACACTGTCCTACAAGCTTCAACTGCCGAAGCGACTGTCGATGATTGACGCCGACCCCAACGCGGAAAAGGGCCGGCCTTATGTGGCTGACCGGTTTGTGTTGGGCGACGCCAAAATGGCGTTGGAGAAACTGGCCGATCTTTTGGAAGGCCGGATGGAGACAGATCCGGCTTTCAAGGACGATCTTGCCAATGCCAAGGCAGAAGCCGTGCAGTTCATGCGCGATGGGTTCAAGCCGTACGAGCGGTTGGTGGACGCGATCGGCGGCAACGGCGGAGACGATTTTATTTGGGTCCGCGATGTCACCATCTCCAACAGCACATGGGGCAACCGCACCGTGCCGGTGATGGGTCCCCGTGATGGCGTGCATGCGCTGGGTGGCGGCATTGGCCAGGGCATCCAGATGGCTATTGGGGCTGCTGTCGGTGCGCCGGGACGCCGGGTGATCTGTCTCGTCGGCGATGGCGGGCTGCAGGTGAATATCGGCGAGATGGCGACCGCCGCGCAAGAAGAAGTGGATATCACCGTTGTCCTGATGAACAGTCAGGACTACGAGGTGATCAAGAATATCCAGAACGCCCAATATGGCGGCCGGCAATATTACGCCGATATCTATACGCCTGACTTCGCACAGATCGCCACAGCCATGGGCTGGTCCTATCAGAAACTCAATGATCTAAGCTGCGCGCAAACGACCCTGTCCACGGCCATCGGGAACAAGGGCGCGCAATTGATCGAGGTAGAGATGGCCACTATCGGCGATTATGCCCGCGCGTTCGGCGGTCCGCCGGTTAGTCACGACCAAGATAAGAAGAAGGACTGATCATGCAGGAAAATGTTCTTCTTATCGGTTTTGGCGCCATCGGGCGGGAGGTGGCAAAACGTTTGGATGGCGATGCCAACGCGCGCATCCGCCAGATCATGGTGCGTCCCGGTAAAGAGGACAAAGTTATCGGCCGGGTCAATGACGGGATCGGCGTGATCTCCGACATCGCCGATGTAACCCCCATGCCCGACTTTGTTTTGGAATGCGCCAGTCATGAGGCCGTCTCCGAATACGGCCCCTATTTCCTGGAAAAAGGCATCGATTTCGGCGTCGTTTCCGTCGGCGCATTCTCTGACCAAGCCTTGTTTGACCGGTTGCAGGAAGCGAGCCTCAAGGGCGATGCACAACTTTGTATCTTACCGGGCGCCGTCGGCGGCATGGATGCTTTATCCGCCGCCCGCGCCGAAGGGTTGGACCGGGTGAATTATACGTCTCGCAAGCCGCCGCTGAGCTGGACCGGTACGCCGGCGGAGGACGTGATCGACCTGAACGCCGTGACGGAGGCCACGGTGATCTACGAGGGCAGTGCAAGGGATGCGGCCCGGCTATATCCGAAGAACGCCAACGTGGCGGCGACCATCGCGCTGGCCGGGCTTGGCTTTGACGCCACCACTGTGACCCTGATCGCTGACCCTGCGGCCAGGGGCAACACCCACCAGATTGAGGCTACGGGCGCATTCGGGGAGATGAGTATTCAAATTATTGGCAAGCCCTTGCCCGACAATCCCAAATCATCGGCGCTGACGGCGCTCAGCGCACTCCGCGCGGTCCGCAACCGCGCCCGCAATGTGAGGATGTAAGCTATGACGAAGATCGCCGATATCACCGGCATCGACCGGATTGTCTACGGGGCGGAAAACCTGGAAGACGGCATCAAATTCTTCAACGACTGGGGCCTGAAACAGGTCTCTAGCGATCAGGGCGGGGCGGTATTCGCCACCCAGGACGGGACCGAGGTCGTTGTTCGCACCAAGGATGATCCGTCCCTGCCGACAGCCTTCGAAGATGGCTCTACCCTGCGGGAAGTTGTATGGGGCGTTTCGAACGACAGTGAGTTGGCAAAAATTACTTCTGCTATCAGAGGAGAAGACTCTTTCCGGAAAATTGACGGACGGCCCGCCTGCACCGATCCCAACGGTATGACTTTGTCGTTCCGGGTGACGCAACGGAAAGACGTCGAGCTGGCGGCGACACCGATCAATTCACCAGCCCAACCAGATGCGCGGGTGAACGCCGCGAGCGCATTCTATGACAGGGCCGAACCCATCGAGGTTGGTCATGTGGTTTTCTTTAGCACCGATGTGGAAGCCTCCTATAAGTTCTATACAGAGACGCTGGGATTTTATCTGTCAGACCGGTATCCGGGGGATGCGGTTTTCCTCCGCTGCCGTCCAGACGGCGGGCACCACAATCTGTTTTTGCTGAACGTGCCCAACCGGGGCGCGGGGTTGAACCATGTCGCCTTCACCGTGCGCGACATTCACGAAGTGTTCGGCGGCGGGCTTCATATCGACCGTTGCGGCTGGACCACCCAGATTGGGCCCGGCCGGCATCCGGTTTCCTCGGCCTATTTTTGGTATGTAGAAAACCCGTGCGGTGGATTGGCCGAGTATTTCGCCGATGAGGACTATCTGACAGCCGATTGGCAGCCTCGCGATTTCGAACGCACCAATGAAAACTATGCGGAATGGGGCATTGGCGGTGGCATTGATGGCCATACAAGACGCCAGCACCTGCCCGAATAGGCCCCTTTCGGCAAATGATCCAAAAAAATTTCGATTAATTTACGGCTGATTTCAGCCAATTTTTCATAAAATTCGAAATTATTTAGCGTTATGTGGCCCAGCTCACATAACGAAACAGGAACCGATGCTAAATTGAAAACCACCAGAAGCGTTCACGTGCTTCCCTCGCACTCCCCCGAAACCTTCTGATTGATATGCCTCCCTGTGAAAACTCGCCGGTCTTTCCAAGACCGGCGTTTTTTTTAGGACTTCTGCTGCCGATAAGTCTTGAAGTCTTCCGGTATGTGATAGATCGCGGCGGGAACTTCGTCTTCCTCTTCGTCCTCCCCCAGCTTGTCCATCAGCGACCGGATATGACCGATCAGGTTATGCACCAAGGACCGCATCAGGGCACTCGAATCGGAAAGCTCGCTCTCGAACACCTTGTGGGGCACTTCGAAGCAAAGACAGTCGGCAGCCGCCCTGGCCGTTGCGGTTCTGGGTTTATCACCGATCAGCGCCATCTCGCCGAACAATTGCCCGGCTTCCACTTCGCCAAGCAGGGTTTCCTCCCCATCGACCGATCGG
>Ga0181582_10001881_pt1 | contig 16640 bp, 10 predicted proteins | sample 071ome_32_FD_132438 | JGI IMG/M metagenome (GOLD analysis project Ga0181582, IMG submission 132438) | Coastal salt marsh microbial communities from the Groves Creek Marsh, Skidaway Island, Georgia - 071405AT metaG (megahit assembly) | ecosystem: Environmental > Aquatic > Marine > Intertidal...
CCTTCCCCTTAACAGGGGAGGGAACTGTTCCTCCCCCTTATCAAGAAAGGGAATTGAAATATTCCTCCCCCTTATCAAGAAAGAGAATTGAAATATTCCTCCCCCTTAATTAAGGGGGAAGGGTTGCGTTGAAGCAACCATTTGCGATTGGACGGCTCGGAGGGGGTTATAAAACACCAAAAAAAAACCTCTCCGAAGAGAGGCTTTAATGGAGAGCAACCCGAATTAGAACTCTTCCCACTCGTCATCATCATTACCGGATGGCGGCGCAGAGACTTTACGAGGTTGAGAAGTCGCTGCCGATGGCCGCGCTGGTGCAGCTTTTTTCGGCGCCGGTGCAGGCGCAGAAGAAGACCTGGCCGCAGGTTTCGATTCATGCCTTGTAGTCACAGCAGCAGGTGCCGAAGCACTACCACCGACGCTAAAGAAGTTCATCGCGCCTTGCATGTCATTGGCATTGTCACTCATAGCCGCAGAAGCCGCCGAAGTTTCTTCAGCCAGAGCCGCATTTTGTTGCGTCATCTCGTCCATATTGGTGATAGCCATATTGATCTGCTCAATACCGGCAGTCTGCTCAGCACTGGCAGCCGCAATCTCAGCGATGATATCACCCACTTTCTTGACGTTAGAGACAATTTCTTCAAGTGCAGAACCCGTCTGATTCACCAACTCAGAACCGGAACTGACACGATCAACCGAATCCTTGATCAGCTCTTTGATCTCTTTAGCTGCTTCAGCAGAACGTGATGCCAGGTTACGAACTTCAGTCGCAACCACCGCAAAACCACGTCCCTGCTCACCGGCACGAGCCGCTTCAACTGACGCATTCAAAGCCAGCAGATTGGTCTGGAAGGCAATTTCATCAATAACCCCGATGATTTCGGCAATCTGATTCGAAGAGTCACTGATCTGCTGCATGGCGGTGACCGCATCGGAAACCACCTGACCGCCTTTTTCAGCCGCAGCACGGGCAGAGGCGGCAACCGAGTTAGCCTGCTGAGCATTATCAGAGTTGTTTTTCACCGTACTGGTCAACTCTTCCATACTGGCAGCGGTTTCTTCAAGATTCGCCGCCTGCTGTTCAGTACGGGCAGACAGGTTGTTATTACCATCGGAAATTTCTTCAGACGCGGTACCAACCTGATCAGAAATATCACGCAATCTTAATACCGTGCTTTCGAAATTCTGAATAGTCTGATTGATGTTGTTTTTAACTTCACCAAAGACACCTTCGTAATTCGTGCTGATGGTATGCGTCAGGTCGCCGTTAGCCATATATCCCATGACTTCACCGATATCATCAAACACACTGGTGAGCTGATCGAGCAAGGCGTTAAAGCCATTGGACAAGCCAAGGAAGAAGCCATGTTTGCCGTCAGTAGACAGACGTTTATCCAGCACGCCGAGACTGGCCGCATCAACCAGTTCATCAATCTCACGCTCAACCGCCACTTCCAGCGTACGATCGGTCCATTCAACCGCAGTACCCAGACGCGTTCCTTCCTGGTCAACCACCGGATTGGCGATAATACGCATGGTTCGTCCACCGACTTCAAGTTGCGAAGTAAATGTCGAGCTGAGGTTCTCCAGCAGACGCATCTGGTGAGCAGGATTTTTATGGAAAGTGTCAATATTTGTGCCTAACAGCGTACTGGCATTGAAGTTCGGTAGATCACGGCGAATATCCGCTTCGGCTTCTTCGAACAGTTTCTGCACGTTTTTGTTCATGTAGATAATTTCACGATCCGGATTCGCGAGCATGACATTCGAAGACACGTTATCCAGCGCGACTCTGATGCGCTCGTTTTCCGCAGCCACTTGACGTTCCTGTTCAAGACGTAATTTATCTTCAGCTTCCCGGGCCAGCTGTTCAGTCAGGTCAGACCACTCGACAGCCGTACCCAGACGTTCATTGTTTTCATTGATAACCGGCGTAGCGATGATTTTCATCGTCAGATCACCGATAGACAGTTGCGATTCATAGCTTTCGGTAAGTCTTGCCAGCATATCCGCCTGATGACGCGGATCTTTATGGAAACCGTCAATATTGGTGCCAATCAGCGTATCAGCATTAAACTGCGGTAACGTCTCGCGCAAAGATTTCTCGTTTTCTTTGAACAACCTGGTGACCGCCTTGTTCATGTAGATGATTTCACGCTCAGTGTTTGCCACCATCACATTCGCCGTCACATTATCCAGCGCGTTTTGAATACGCATCGCCTCATCAGCTTTTTCCTGCGCATCGGCAAAGTCAAATCCCAGACGAATCTGCATCATGCGGGTCACGTTAATCGCTTCACCGATTTCATCATGGCTGTCAAAACCGGATTCTTTCTTGAAATTACCCTCGGAGATGGCCTTGATGACACCAATCAGACCATTTATCGGCCTGGTGATACCTTTAGCGATAATAATGCCGATAATCAGACCCAAAACGATCAAACCGGCAGCGATACCCATCGCCGTGACCGATAAAGATTCGTAACCCATACCCAGCAGCACCAGAGCCGGTAAGATTTGCATGAAACCGACAAAGCTCAGCTTGTTAAACAGCTTCATACGTCCAACGAAATTGAGTTTTTCAAACAGGGATTTTTTACCTAAAGTCACTTTACCCTGATTGATAGCCCGATAGAGCTCCTCAGCGGCCTGAATCTCATCACGCCCCGGTTTGGAACGCACCGACATGAATTCAACAATCTGGCCATTACGGGTGATCGGCGTGACGTTTGCACGCACCCAGTAGTGATCGCCATTTTTAGCCCGGTTTTTAACCAATCCCGTCCATGAGCGTCCGGCATTGACCGTATCCCAGAGATCCTTGAATGCCGCCGGCGGCATATCCGGATGTCTGACAATGTTATGGTTCTTGCCCATTAATTCGGATGCGGAAAATCCGCTTATCTGAATAAAATCCTTGTTACAGTAGGTGATCGCGCCTTTAAGGTCGGTCTTGGAGACCAACATTTTGCCTTCCGGATAGGGAATTTCCTGTTGTGTGACCGGTTCGTTTATTCTCATCTGAGCAGTCCTGAAGTGGTTCGGTTGTTAATTTCAAGAAAATAATTATTTTTTTGTATCGCAAAGTTTTATGTGATTACTAGGGTAGCGACGCCTATCATTAAAACTTTAAGTCATCTTTCGTGCGACGACATTGAACGAGTTTAGCCATTGCAATTGGAATGGCAATCCTCAAATTAAACAATAGATGACAAATATCAATTTACCAAAGTCAGCATTGAGACATTAACGACAGACATGCACTATGCAGGACGGTTTCAGCCCGGGAACCTTAAAATAATTTCACAGTCAGCAATGCGTGACTCAATCGCTGAACTTAATTCAGGAGAAATAAATGCCGCAATCCGCAGAGTTACAGCAGCAGTTTGCCACTGTAAGAAATCGCCTTAATCAAAAGATCATTGGTCAGGATTATCTGGCAGAAAGGCTGTTGATTGCATTATTAGCCGAAGGTCATCTGCTGGTAGAAGGTCCACCCGGACTGGCAAAAACCCGCTCCATCAAAGAGCTGGCCGGTAATATCGAAGGTGATTTTCACCGCCTGCAATTTACCCCGGACCTGTTACCCGGCGATCTGACCGGTACCGATATTTTCAACCCGGCGCAAAGCAGCTTTGTGTTTCAACAGGGCCCGCTGTTTCACAATCTGGTTCTGGCGGATGAAATCAACCGTGCACCGGCCAAAGTCCAGTCAGCCCTGCTCGAAGCCATGGAAGAAAAACAAATCACTGTCGGTCAGCAGACTTATCCGTTACCGTCTCCGTTTCTGGTCATGGCGACACAGAACCCGATTGAACAGGAAGGTACTTATCCGTTACCCGAAGCTCAACTTGACCGGTTTTTAATGCATTGCATTATCGATTACCCGGATGCCGGCGATGAACTTAAAATCCTGCAACTGACGCGCCGTGAAGCCAGCGATCAGACGGCCCCCGCAGCCGACCCGGTGCGCCTGAGCAAAACCACACTGCAGGCGGCTCAACAGGCCTGTCTGCAAATTCACATGAGCGAGGCTGTCGAGCAGTATCTGGTGCAGTTGGTGCTGGCGACCCGCACGCCACAACACTATGATGAAACGCTGGCGCACTGGGTCAGTTTCGGTGCCAGTCCGCGTGGCACCATCGCGCTGGATCGCTGCGCCCGTGCCCATGCCTGGTTAAATCAGCGCGACTATGTCTCGCCGGAAAATGTGCAGGCGGTCTTCAAAGATGTGTTAAGACATCGCGTATTACTCTCTTATGAAGCCGAAGCCGAAGGCATTAGTAGCGATGATTTTCTCGATGCCCTGCTGAAACAGGTCGCAGTGGTCTGATCGATATGCTTAACCGCCTGTTTAAACGCCGCAGTCACGGCATGCAACAGACCACAGGTTTAGCGCCTGACTACGCTGTGCATGCCTCTTTACAGGAGCTGATTGATCTTCACCTGCAGGCCAGACCGTTGCAGATGACAGGTAAACGCCGTGCCAGTCGAGCCCTGGCCGGCAATCATGAATCACGTTTCAAAGGACGTGGCATGGATTATCTGGAATCGCGTGAATATCAAGCCGGTGACGATATTCGCAATATGGACTGGCGCATTACCGCGCGCAGCGGCAAACCTCACATCAAACTGTTTCAGGAAGAACGCGAAAGACCGGTACTGATGCTGACAGATTTTTCAGCCGGTATGTTTTTCGCCAGTCATGGTCGTTTCAAATCGGTGATAGGCGCACAAACGGCGGCGCTGATTGCCTGGTCAGCGATACGCCATGGCGACCGCATCGGTGGCGTCATGATTAATCACGGTCATCACGAGATGTCACCGCGTCCGGGGAAAAAAGCCGTACTGCATTGGCTAAACCAGTTACATCAGCATAGTTTTTTTGACAAGACAACGCCGCACGGCGATGCGGATTTGTCGCAGGCCATGCAACGTTTAAGTTGGCTGGCACGCCCGGGCAGTCTGGTTTTTATTATCAGTGATTTTCTGCAGGACAGTCACAACCATAACCTGGAATCACGTTTACAGAAAATCCGTCGTCACAGTGATTGTGTCCTGATTAGAATCAGTGACTGGCTGGAAGTCAATACGCCACCGGCCAATTATTACCGCCTGACCGATGGCAGACAGGAGCTGATCCTCAATACCCGTGACCGGGTTCAACAGGCAGAATTTCTTACCCAATTCAGCCAACGTCGTCAGCAACTTGAGCAGACAGCGAAAAAGCTGGCTATTCCGCTATTGGAACTGACAACCGATGTCTCGCCGGTCGACAAACTGCAAAACTTTTTCGCCGGCCATGCGATTTTCAACCAGCCATCATCAGGTCATCGTTTATGAACTCAGGCAACCCTGCCAACCTGTTAGAATTACGTGATATCCATCTGCCCGACCCGGCAGGCTGGTGGCCGCCGGCACCCGGATGGTGGCTGCTGGCGATCATCGTGTTGGTGGTGGTTGTCTGGTTGATCCGCCTGACTGTGCGTTTTTTCAAGCAGCAGCATTGGCAACGCAAGCTGATGAAACAATTCAACAGCAAATTGCTGTCGCATCAGGACATCGATGACCGTGAGTTTATCCTGCGTCTGCAGGCACAGTTAAAGCGACTGGCCATCACGCTTTACCCGACGGCTGATGTCGCCGCTTTGTTCGGTCAGGCGTGGCTGGACTTTCTCAACGAGCATGCCGGCAAAAGCCGTTTTGACCAGCAAACCATCAAAATTCTGTCCCAGCAACTTTATCAACCGGATCCACCGCCGCTGGATTTGTATCTTCGGGATCAGCTATTACAGCAAAGCCGTGACTGGGCCAAACACAATATCAAACAGTCATTTCGGGAGCTCAAACATGCTGTTTGAGCTGGCCTGGCCGTGGATGCTGGCAGCTGCTTTCGTGCCGCTGGCCGTCTGGTACTTCGCCAAACCCGTCAGTGTTCATCAACAGCAGGCGGCACTGTATTTTCCTTACGCCCGTCAAGTCGCCGGCCGGCACGTCAAATATCAGCAGTCAATACCGTTATGGTTAAAGCTGCTGGCGGTTTTCGCCTGGTTACTGTTAGTCCTTGCCGCCAGTCGTCCACAGTGGAGTGGCCAGAGCATACAGTTACCGGTCAGCGGTCGTGCGCTGATGCTGGCGGTCGATATTTCCGGCAGCATGCAAACCGAAGATATGATTATCAATCGTCAGGCGGTACCGCGTTTGTTAGCGGTAAAAGCCGTTGCCGGTGACTTTATACAAAGACGCGAAGGCGATTATCTGGGATTGATTCTGTTTGGCAGCAATGCTTATCTGCAAAGTCCACTCAGTCATGACCGTAATACCGTCAACACTCTGTTAAGAGAAGCCGCTGTTGGTCTGGCCGGTGAAAAAACGGCGATCGGTGACGCTATTGGACTGGCGATCAAACGTCTGCGTGAGCAGCCGGCTGAAAACCGTATTCTGGTGCTGCTGACCGATGGTGCGAATACCGCCGGACATGTCGAGCCGCTCAAGGCGGCTGACCTGGCGGCCGGAGAAAATATCCGCATTTATACCATTGGCGTCGGTGGTGATAGTGTGCGTATGCGGGGATTATTCGGCTTACAACTCGGCGGCAGTGATCTGGATGAAGCAACCTTGCAGGGCATTGCTGAAAAAACCCGGGGACGCTACTTTCGTGCCCGCAATCTGCATGAACTGGAACAGATTTATAGCCTACTCGACAAAATAGAACCGGTCTCTGACAAAGCTTTGCAGTTTCGCCCGGTCAAAGAACTCTATCAATGGCCATTGGCCATGGCGGCTTTGCTGGCTCTGGCTGTGATGTTGTTGAGGAAACGTTATGCATGACTTTCATTTCCTGACACCCTGGTGGTTCCTGCTGCTGCTACCGTTAGCCGGCGTTAACCTTTACTGGTTCAAACGCCAGTCAACGGCAACGGACAGTCACTGGCAACATGTCATCGACCCGCAACTGTTGGAACATCTGCTGCAAAAGCCGACAAACAGCGGCAAACCGTTGGTGTCCATCGTCTTTAATCTTGCTGCATTGATCGCCATGGTGGCGCTGGCCAATCCGGTCTGGGAACAAAAACCACAGCCGGTGTTTCAAAGTCAACGCTCGCTGGTTGTGATACTGGATTTATCGGCATCCATGAATGCCGCCGACCTCAGCCCGAGTCGTTTAAGTCGTGCCCGGCTTAAAGTGCGGGATTTACTCGAGCAGGCCGGTGAAGGACAACAGGGTCTGGTCGTATTTGCCGGTGATGCGTTTAGCGTCACGCCGCTGTCACGTGACAAACAGACGACACTGTCGCAGTTAAGCGTCCTCGAAACCGGCCTGATGCCGGTACAGGGCAGCCGACTGGATCTGGCTCTCAAACAGGCACAAACGCTGTTTATCAATGCCGGCATCAATACCGGTGATATCGTCGTGATTGCCGACGGTTTTGAAAATCAGCCGGCCACGTTGCAAATAGCGCAGCAGTTACATCAATCCGGTTACCGGCTTTCGGTCATCGGCGTAGGCTCTTTGCAAGGTGCGCCACTGAGCAATGGTCAGGGTGATGTGATACGCGACCGCAACAACAAACCGGTGCTGGTCAAGCTCGAACAACAGGCGCTGCGTCAGTTAGCCGCAAAAGGCGGTGGTCTCTACACGCCGATGCAGGCGAGCAATGATGACATTCAAAGTCTGCTGGCACTGCCGGAGCTTTCGGTTGAAAAAACCCTCGCCGATCAGAACATCATGCAGAATCAATGGTATGAAAACGGTCCCTGGCTGAGTTTACTGTTATTGCCACTGGCAGCCCTCGCCTTTCGCCGCGGCGTTTTGTTTAGCCTGCTGATCGTGCTGCTTTTGCCGATACCCGAAAAAGCTCTGGCCTTAAGCTGGCAGGACTTATGGTTGACACCCGAGCAGCAGGCTTCGCAGGCTTTTGCCGAAGATCAACCCCAACGCGCAGCGGAACTGACGGCTAATCCGGCACTTAAAGGCAGTGCTTTATATCGACAGGAAAATTATCAGCAGGCGGCAGAAGCTTTTGCACAACTTCAGGATGCCGACGGCCATTATAACCGGGGCAATGCTTTAGCGCGTGCCGGGCAACTGCAACAGGCCATCGAAGCTTATGATGCGGCACTGCAATTGTCGCCGAACATGCAAGATGCGATTGATAACCGCGCGGCTGTCCATGCTTTGATTGACCAACAGCAGCAGCAACAACAGCAACAGCAACAGCAACAGCAACAGCAACAGCAACAGCAACAGCAACAGCAACAGCAGGAGAATGCTGATTCTGCCGAAGCGCAGCAAGGCCAGCAGCAGGACAATGCCAGCGAAAACGCTGACAATGCCGGGCAAAACAGCGACGCCTCTGCAGGCCAGCCTGATCAGACAGCGCAGCAAAGCTCAGAAAACGAATTTGCCAATCAGGAAAATCAACAGGACAATAACGCGCAGGATGCAAGCTCACCCTCTCAGCCTGAACAATCTGCCGCAGCCGAAGAAACACCCTCGGATAGCGCCGAACAACAAACGGACGCTCAGGCTGCTGAACAGAATGCAATGCAAGCTGAATCACTCTCCAGTGAAGAACAGCAAGCGGCTGAACAATGGCTGCGACGAATCCCGGACGATCCGGGAACTTTACTTAAACGAAAATTTCTTTATCAGTATCGCCAGCGTGGTCAAAATACCGCCAGCGGGCAAAACTGGTAACTACTGACTATCATAAAAAGTACATGCCAAGCCTAATTTCATACACATACCGACTGACATTTATGCTGCTGTTGCTGTCGCTTGCGCCTCAGCTACTGGCTTCCCTGCAAGCCAGGGTAGACCGGCAATATGCCTACGAAGGCGAGACCATTACCCTGAGCATCTCAACGGAAAGCCGCACCAATCTGCCTGACCCGGACTTTTCGCCACTAGCCCGGGATTTTGAGATTGGCGGTACCAGTGAAAGTACCCAGATCAGCATTTTCAATGGTCAGCGCAGTGACCGCCATACCTGGTCAATCCGCCTGATGCCCAAACGCACCGGCAAAATCGAGATTCCCGCCATCCGCCTTGGCAATGAAACCACCCTGCCCCTGTCTGTCGATATCAAACCTATTCCAGTGCGTTCCGGCAACGATCAGGGAGAGGCGATTTTCATCACACTGGAAGTCGATGCCGAATCAGAACAGTTTTATGTGCAGCAGCAGATTCCTCTGGTCGCACGCCTGTATTACAAACACGATCTGGCCGGCGGCAATATCACCGACCCCAAACCTGAAGATGCGCTGCTTGAGCAATTAGGTGAAGACCGCACCTATTCGACTAACCATAACGGCCAGAACTACCGGGTCTTTGAACGCCGCTATTCCCTGCTGGCCGAAAAAAGCGGTGAGCTGCAAATTCCGGCCGTCAGCTTTAGCGGTTATCTGGCGAACAAATCGCGCTCACCGGCTTTTGCTCAGAATGATTTGTTTAACAAGTTTTTTGCTCCACAAACTGCATTATCCAAAGGACAACCGGTCAGTCTGCGCAGCAAAGCCTTGACTATCGATATCCAGCCACATCCACCGGGCTTTGACGGCAGCTACTGGTTGCCGGCAGAATCGTTGCAACTGAAAGATAGCTGGACTGAAAAACCGCCGGTTTTCCGCGTCGGAGAACCGGTTAGCCGCATTATCAGTATCGAAGCCAAAGGACTGTTAGCTACGCAGATTCAACCGCTGGAACTGCCACAGGTGTCCTCGTTTCGACGTTATGCCGAACCACCCGAACTGGAAACCCGGACCGATGGTAAAAGCGTGTATGCCACCAGCCGCAGAACCTTTACCTATATTCCGCAATTTGCCGGTAAACAGGAAATCCCGGCACTGGAACTGAAATGGTGGAATGTGCTGACAGGCCGTCAGGAATCAGCCCGTCTGCCGGCCTGGAAAATTCAGGTAGAAGCCGACCCCAATATGGCCAATACGCCGGTGCCGCCACCGGTTGTTCCGCAACAACCCATCCCTCAGGCCAGCGTGACCGATAACAGTCAGGTTGAAGCGTCGTTACCTGAAACAAGTCCCGAACCCTCTGTATGGCAACAGATCCGGCAAACCCTGAAACCTTTGACCGAAGCTGGCTGGCCTGTGCAAATTGCCGTGCTGACCGGATCTTTGTTATTGATTATGATTTTACGCATGCTCGCACGCATCGGCAGACAACCGCATGTCAGCGCGAATCTGCAAAAACCGGGCTTGTCTGTCAGCGAACAGCAACCCTCCAGCGCCTCTCAGCAAGAACAACTGAGACAGGCTATTGAGGCTTTTCGGGCGGCCTGTCATGCTCATCAGGCTAATGATGCAGCGCGTGCATTGTTGATGATGGCAATGCGCACCTGGCCGGAAGCACCACCTATGAGCTTAGGCGCACTTGCCGAGCAATTACCCGATGCCGCAGACAAAATTATCGAGCTGGATCGATATCTGTATTCAGACCAGCAGCAGCCCTGGGCCGGTGATGAATTATGTCGATTACTTGGCAATGGTTTGCACATCGAAAAACCACAGCATACTGACAACGAGGTGTTAAAACCGCTTTACCCGAACTAGAACAGGTTGCCAGTCAAGCCTGTTTAATTCAGACTGATAGCGGTAGATTTAGTAATTTAGACGACAGCTAACGAGTCAAACCGCCATGACTTTATCCAAACAACTCATCGCCCTTATTTCGCTTATTTTCATTGCGATTTTTCTGGCGAACCTCAAAACCAGTACTGACAGTATTCAGGAATATCTGCAAAAAGAGTCACAATCCCACGCGCGTTCTACCGCCATCTCGCTGGGGCTGACGCTTAAACCTTATATCAGCGACGATACAGACATTATTCTGGAAACCATGGTCAATGCTGTTTTTGATAGTGGTTTTTATCAGGAAATCGCTGTCTCCGATCCTGCCGGCAAGGTTTTGATCACAAAAACCAATCCAACCACCTTTCAGGATGTGCCGCTCTGGTTTACCGATTTTTTTCAGATGGATTCTGCGACCGCTGAACAGGATATCAGCGAGGATCAGGGCGACAAACAGTTACTCGGTCATGTCAAAGTGACCGTGCATAAAGGCATGGGTTATCTGAAACTCTGGGAACAGGCCAAACAGACCTTTATTTATTCGATTGTGATGCTGGCCATTTTTATTGTTGTCCTGGTGGTTGCCTTGCGCGTGCTGTTAAATCCTCTGGCTCGTATTGAAAACCTGGCTCGCCAGATCGCCGATGGAGAGTTCAATCTTATCGACAAACTGCCCGGCACCATCGAAATCCGTAATGTTGCGCAGTCGATGAACCTGATGTCCGGCAAACTGGAAAAAGTCATCAGCAACCTGAACAAACGACTGGAAGAGTCCGGCAAAAAACTGAGCATGGATCCACTCACCGGTCTGGATACCCGTCCCGGCTTTGAGACCAGCATGAAGCAACGCTTTATGGCCAAAGGTCAGGGATTTATCCTGATTATCAAAATCTTCGAACTGGGCCCTTACGCCAGCAAGAACAGTCCGAAAAAGGTCGATGAGTTTATTAAACACTTCGTCTTGACGATTAAAAACGTACTCAAAGACCAGAATCAGGAAATTCAGCAGTTCTTCCGCATCATGGGTTCTGAGTTTGTCTTACTGGTTAATCTTAAAAACCGCGAGCAGGCTGAAATCCTCAGCGGACAGATTCTTAACGCCCTTGCCGAGATGGGTAAAGGCATGGACAAGCCTAATGTCGCGCATATCGGTGGTGTGATGTTTGATCCCCATGGCACCACCGCGCAAATGATTGCTGCCGCTAATGAAGCCTACGAAAAAGCCTGTCTGGTTGGTGACAATAGTTATGTGATTGCAGAAAACTCCGGCAACAGTTACGACTCCGACGAATGGAAAGAGATCGTGCGCAGTGCGATTGACAATGATCAGGTTGAATTGAGTTTTACGGCACAGGCTTATTCACTGGCCAATAAAGAAAAACTGCTGCTCGAAGAAACCATGTCGCGCGTTCTGGATAACAACGGTGATCCACTGGCGATTGGCACCTTTATTTCCATTGCCGAGAAAATCGATCGTATCGCTGACTTTGACATGCTGGTGATCAACAAAGTCATCGATCATATCCGCCTGCATAATGTCACCTATGACATCGCTATCAACCTGTCATTTACCACACTGGCAAATGGACCATTCCTGTCTTCTCTGGCACAACTGCTCAAAGACAATAACGATATAGCCCATCATCTGGTTTTCAGTGTGACCGCTTATGGCGCCGCTAAAGACACCGAAGCCTTTAGTCGATTCATCGACTTTGCCCATCGCAATGGCGCGAAAGTCATTCTCAAACGTTATGAATCCAAATTTCTCAGGATTGATCAGATCAAGGCCTTCAAACTCGATTACATTCGACTGGCTCGCGTCTATACCGAAAAAATCAGTATTGATGCCGAAAAACGTGATCTGGTTAAAGCGGTCAAGGAAATGGGCGATCTGCTGGATATCTCTATTCTGGCCGAAGCCGTTGAATCGGATAGCGACTATGAGGCTGTCCGCGAAATTGGACTCGATGGCGCCAGCCGTTAATTCAGGCCGACCGTACACTATCAAGGTATGACATCATGACTTTATCAAAGCAACTCAGCTTAATGATCTCGTTGATCTTTCTGGTGATCTTCACGATTAACTTTTACACCAACCTGAATAATATCCGTGAATATCTGCAGATTGAAACCGAGATTCATGCTCAGGATACAGCGACTTCTCTGGGCATTTCGCTGGCACCCTATATTCTGGATGAAACCAATCCTGAATTAAAAAGCTATATTGAGGATATTTTCAAAACCTCTGCCGGTGCCGACAGCAAGGTTTCCTATTCCAGAATCCTGCTTAAAGACCGTTATGAAAAAGTGCTGGTAGATCGTACCGGACAGGCTGACAGCGCCTTGCCGCCTGACTGGTTCACGGCTTTATTTGCGATGCAGTCGGTAACCTCCGAATCCGTCATTGATGCCGGCTGGCTGCCGGGCGGCACCATTTATGTCACCATTGATCCGGATATGAGCTACAACAAACTCTGGGCTCAGGCTGTTTATTTCCTGAAACTGACGATTGTTTTTCTGCTGGTATCGATTGCCGCCTTGTTTGGCATTATCCGACTGGTGCTGCGGCCGCTTGGACGCATTGAGAGCCTGGCACTGGAAATTGCCGATGGCGAGTTTAACCAGATCGAAAAATTGCCATGGACAACCGATATCAGAACCGTTGCGATTGCCATGAACATGATGTCCGGCAAAATTGAAAAAGTCATCAGCAACCTTAACAGCCGTCTGGAAGAATCCAGCAGAAAACTGAGTATTGACCAGCTTACCGGCCTCGAAGCCCGTCCCAGCTTTGAGACCAACATGAAACAGTTGTTCATGGCGCAGAGCAAAGGCTTTGTTTTATTACTCAAGATTCATAACCTGGGGCAGTTTGCCAGTCAGAAAAGCTCTGAAGAAGTTGATGAGTTCATTCGCCTGATCGCCCGCAGCAGTCAGGATTTTCTTAAACAAAACCAGCAGGATCCCAAGCAGGTCTTTCGCCTGCTCGGTTCAGAGTTTGCGTTAATCATTAATGTGGCTTCTAAAAAGGACGCTGAAACCTTCAGTGAAAAGCTGCTCGGTGAATTAACCAAAATTGGCGGCGCATTAGGCAAAAACGATGTTGCCAATATTGGCGGTATTGTCTTTGATCCCCATGGCACCACTGCCGCTATGCTGGCAGCGGCTAATGAAGCTTATGAAAAAGCCTGCCAGATCGGTGATAACAGCTATGTCATTATGGAGTCCAGTGCCAATACCCATGACATGGATGAATGGATCAGCATTGTCAAAGATGCGATTGATCATGCCAATGTCGAAATCAGTTTTGCCGCACAGGCTTATGATCTGCAAAACAGCAGTAAGCTGCTGATTGAAGAAGCCATGTCAAAAGTGCTCGATAAACATGGACAGCCGATTGCGATTGGTACTTTTATTTCCATTGCGGAAAAAATTGATCGCATTGCCGATTTTGATTTGTTGATCATCAACAAAGTCATCAACCACATTAAACAGCACAATGTGAGCTATGACATCGCCATCAACCTGTCCTTCGAATCGCTGGCCAATAACACATTCAAGTCTCATCTGTTTAACCTGCTTAAAGACAATGCCGATATTGCCGCGCAACTGGTTTTCAGTGTGACCGCCTATGGCGCCGCCAAAGACACGCAAAATTTTGCCCGCTTTATCGACTTTGCGCATCGTAACGGCAGCAAAGTGATTCTCAAACGTTATGAATCACGCTTCCTCAGCATTGATGAATTAAAGCAGTTCAAACTTGACTATATCCGACTCGCCAGAATCTATACCGAAAATATCGGCATGGATGGCGAAAAACGCGGTCTGGTTGAAGCCATCAAGGAAATGGGAGACCTGCTCGACATCAAAGTCATTGCCGAAGCGGTGGAATCGGATATTGACTTTGACACGGTCAAGGAAATTGGTCTGGCTGCTGCGAGTCGATGAGGTAAAGCATGAAATCAGTAAAAACCACATTGTCGATGCTGGCCGGCTTAACCCTTAGCCTGTCGGCATCCCTGACTTATGCCGACAAAGGTATGTTTGACTTTAGCGATGACCTGCTCGGGCGTGTTGAAAAGAAATACGGTAAACCTGCCGTCAATCGTCTCAAAGGTCTGACCGAATTATTAAAAAAAGAAGCTTCCGCCAACACCTCTGAAGAAGAAAAACTCAAAACCGTGAATGATTTTTTTAATCAGGTTGAGTACTTCACCGATAAGGTGCACTGGAAAAAGGATGATTACTGGGCAACCCCTTTTGAAAAACTGACCACCAATGGCGGTGACTGTGAAGACTATGCCATTGCCAAGTATTATGCCTTGCGTGAACTGGGCATTCCCGATTCCAAACTGAGAATCACCTACGTCAAAGCGGTCAACTGGGGACAGGCACATATGGTGCTCAGTTATTTCCCCAAAGAAGGCGATATTCCACTGGTACTGGATAATCTGCGTTTGACCATTGATCCGGCTGATAAACGCAAAGACCTGATCCCGATTTACAGTTTTAACGGTGATGGTCTGTGGGTGGCTAAATCGCGTGGTGTCGGTAAACGTCTGGGTAATGCCTCTAAAAACAAAGACTGGGCCAATCTGCAAAACCGCGTCAAACAATAATCATGCAGACAAAAAAAGGGCTGTTGATACCGCTGTTTTATGTGAAATCTCAAATCGGCTCATTTTGCCTGAAAAATTCCGGTTGGATTGATGAGCAAAATGAAAGATAAAACACTTGAAGTTAGAATATCTATAAACTTCATTCTTAATTAACTGACAGCTAAATGCCTGAGCAGGATAAAAGTGACATATGCTTCTACTTTTTACAACGCTGCTTTTCTTTTGTTTGCCGGTTTTTGCCAACGATAATCCAACTCACCCTGAATACGTCGGCTCTGAGCAGTGTAAAAGCTGTCATGAAACCCAATACGAAAACTGGCAAAAATCACACCACAGCGAGGCCTGGTTAACTGCAAGCCCGCAAAATACGCTTGGGGATTTTAATAATAAATCACTAGAAACAACTCATATAAGCTATTTATTTACTCAGGATAATGAAGGATTTTTCATCTCGCTTGATAATCAACAGGGCGAATTGCAGCGCTATCCTGTCCTCTTCACCGCCGGCATTACGCCACTTCAACAATACCTGATCGATACCGGTAATGGTAAATTGCAGGTGCCCGATGTGGCCTGGGATGTGATCAACAAGCGCTGGTTTCATCTCTACCCGGAACAGGACACCTCAGCGGGCAATGGCATGCACTGGACCGGTAGTTACAAAAACTGGAATGCACGCTGCGCTGAGTGTCACGCCACCGACTTTAAAAAGAACTATGACCCGAAACAGAAAGCCTATCACAGTACCCAAAGTGAAATCGGCGTTGGCTGTGAAGCTTGTCACGGCCCCGGGCAGGCGCATCTGCAGTGGGCAGAAAAACCTGCTGCCTTTAACCGGGGACTATGGTCCGACGTGACAAAATCCGGCTTGCCGGATACTTTCACAAAAGAGCCCTCTTCCATCATTAACCTGTGCTCGGGTTGCCATTCACGTCGCGAAGCATTTAACGCCGACAGCCCGCCACCTGGCAGTGATTTTGATAACAATTACCGGCTTTCGCTGCTGACAGATGGCCAGTATTTCGCGGATGGGCAGATTCATGATGAAGTCTATGTGCTTGGCTCATTCAAACAGTCAAAGATGTATCAGCGTGGTGTCAGCTGCCTGAACTGTCACGATGCGCACAGTTATCAGGTCAAACTTCAGGGCAACCAGCTCTGCACCCAGTGCCATAGCCCGCAGGGCAATCCGGACTTCCCTTCTTTGAGCAAAAAAAACTATGACAGCGATGAACATCATTTCCATCGAGTAGACAGTGAAGGTGCTCAGTGCGTCGCCTGTCACATGCCGGCACGTAACTATATGCTGGTTGATAGCCGACGTGATCACAGCTTTAAAATCCCGCGACCGGACCTGTCATTAAAATTCACGATACCGAATGCCTGTACCGGCTGTCACCAGGATAAAACCGACCAGTGGGCAGCAGACAG